>Ga0129297_10000016_pt1 | contig 106042 bp, 97 predicted proteins | sample I18A1metaG_FD_94708 | JGI IMG/M metagenome (GOLD analysis project Ga0129297, IMG submission 94708) | Lake sediment bacterial and archeal communities from Gulf of Boni, Indonesia to study Microbial Dark Matter (Phase II) - ​I18A1 metaG | ecosystem: Environmental > Aquatic > Freshwater > Lake >... | reverse complement strand
AGATAGAGACCACAATTGCCGATTGATATCACCATGCCAGGCTTGAGCTCGTCTTTGGGTTCCTCGCCATGGAAGAACGCGTGTCCAGCAGGTAGTGGCGGCTCCTCGAACTCCAATCCCACACCATGAATTGGAGGACCCACAAAGTACTCCTCGTATCCTTCCTTCTCGAAGATCCCATGCATGATGTTCTCCAGATTTGTCATCGTCGTGTTCGGCCCGGCGGCTTCTACTGAGGCTCTCTGCGCTTTCAGGTATACGTCAAAGGCCTTGTGTTGTTTCTCTGGTGGTTTCCCGACGCAGACCGTCCGGCATAGGTCAGCGTGATATCCGTCGACTGTGGGGTGAAGGTCGATCATCACTAGGTCGCCTTTCTTCAATCTTCTACGGCCCACTACTCCGTGAGCGATCGAGGATCTCGGTCCTGAGGCGATATAGGTTCTGAAGAATTCCTCCGCCCCGTTCTTCCTCATCATATATTCCGCTTCGCCCGCAATCTCCACCTCGGACACTCGTGGCTTGGCAGCTTTGACAGCGGCAGCCATTGCTTTGTCTGCGACTCGGCTTGCCTTGCGGATCTTCTCAATCTCTTCGGCTGATTTGATGATTCTCAGGTTTGTCATTATCTCAGTCGCATCTGAGAATTCGAGCGCTTCGGGTTTGGCGTGGGGATGCTTGAACATCTCGAGCATTGAAACCTTCAGGAATGTCTTCTCGGCTCCAATCTTGCCTTTCTCTAGGCCGAGCTCCTTCCAGACGTGCATGAGGGAGTGAAGCATCCCAACCTCGTCATCGAACCCGAGAATATGCTCGGACGCGCATCCTTTCTTTGTGTCCTGTACATCGGTCTTCGGAACGCCAACATACGTTGTTCCGTTTCTGGCGACGATCGCAAAGGCACACAGTCTGCCGTCGCCGACGAGGTAGCTCATGTTCTGAGGCTTCGTCAATAGAATCGCGTCGAGGCCGGCCTTCTCCATCAGCTCGCCGGCCCTTTGGATGCGCTGCCGGAATACTTCGCTGCCGACCAAGTGGCCTCTGTGGTAGGTTTCTTTCTCCACGTCGAACCCACCTGAGCGGTGATCTACGTGGACTTGACGTACTTCTCAGGGTTCCGATCGAACTTCTGCTTACACATAGGCGCGCAGAAGTAGTAGGTCTTCCCTTTGTATTCGGACTTCCACTTTGCGGTCTTCTCATCTATCTCCATTTGGCAAACTATGTCTAATACCACACGGAAACCTCCTCGCCGAGTAGTCCATGGCAGGAGGGAAATCTGTCTTGCGATTCTCTTCTGCCAAGGTTGGGTTAGCAATTGTCAGATTGCGTATGTCTCCGCCAACTGCTTTGAGGCATCATGTAGCTTCAGCTCGGATAGGATGCTGACGGTTGGGACGCCATCGCTTGTCCATCCCCGGAGCCTGTAATACTCGTCGAGCATCGGGTCTAGGGCCACTGTGACATTCTTCGAGTGCCCTTCTGGGAGGGGCGTCTCGACGAGCCTCTTGGGCAGCGAGTCGTCCTTTCTGGTGAATCCTTCTCTCGCGTTGAAAGCACGTTCGAGGTTGTAGATTCTCTCACCAATACTGATCAGATCCCTTCCGGTGAAGGCAACATCTGTGACAGCTCCAAGCAGTCGTGCGTAATGGTCTGGGTTCATGGCAAACTGAGAGAAACGACAGAGGACCATCGAATCGGTGGCGGCGGAGATGTTCTGTAGCAACACAACAAGGCTGGCTTTTCCTTCTTTCTTGAAACGGTCGATCAAAGCCGGGTTTCCGAGGACCTCTGGAGAGGTCATGTATGCGCGGAGATGGCATGCACCGCGGTTCGACGTCGCATACGCGAGCCCCATGCCCTGGACTCCTCGGGGGTCGTAGGCCGGCATCTCAAGCGCTTTCACGCTCATTGAGAGTTCGGGGTTTCCATGCTTTCGCGCGAACCGCAGGGAACCTTCAGAGAGCTCTTCTCCAATCCCTGACCGCTCGCCGATCAATGTGACCAAGTTCACCATGGCGTCCGCGTCGCCGAACTTGGGGCCTGACGCAAGATGGCCCGCGCTCGTGAGTTCCATCGCGCACGCTATCGTGCTCCCGGCGGATATTGTGTCGATGCCATACTCGTTGCAGAGATAGTTCGCTTCCGCGATGGCTTCCAGATCGCGTACTCCACACGCTGCGCCGAATGACCAGACGGTTTCATACTCTGGGCCTTCACCCTGCCTTTCTCGTTCTGGGAGTTTCGTCTCTCTTCCGCATGCGATGGTGCAAGCGTCGCACGCGACTCGCTTCTCGAGTATGCGTTCCCTGATCGTCTCTCCGGAGATGGCGTCGGCGTCTTCGAAGTATCCCTTCTGGAAGTTGAGGGTCGGTAGCGCTCCGATCTCGTTGATGACGTTAACGAGCACAGCGGTTCCGTAGTTCGGCAATGCGTCCTTTGTGACCGGATTCTTGGCAACTGCTTCGAGGCTCAACCGAGCTACGGTCGTGAATTCTTCTCTGTTTGCTATGGTGGTTTCGTGGCTGCCAAGGACAGCGATGGCTTTCAGTTTCTTCGAGCCCATGACGGCTCCGACGCCACCTCTTCCTGCCGCCCTGTGCTTGTCGTTCATGATGGCGCTGATCAGGACCTGCCGTTCACCTGCCGGACCGATACAGGCGACCTTCGCGTCCTTCGCCGTCTCTGACCTGACCGTGTCCTCGGTTACATGGGTGTTAGATCCACAGAGATGATCGGCGTTGCGTATCTCGACCGAATCGTCACGGATCCACAGGTAGCTCGGCCTCTCGCCTCGACCCTCCACTACTACCGCGTCCCAGCCACAGCGTTTCAGCTGAACGCCAAAATGCCCACCCGAATTCGAGTCGAAGATCGTACCTGTCAGCGGAGACCTAGTGATGACAGAATATCGGCCTGATGTTGGGGTGCCGGTTCCAGTCAATGGTCCAGTTGCGAAGACCATCTTATTCTCGGGAGAGAGCGGGTTGGTTCCGCGCGGAACCTCACGGAAGAGAATCTCAACCCCCAAGCCTCGTCCACCGAGGTAGAGCTCCATCTGCTCCTTCGTCAGTGATTCGGTGGAGATACCCTGCTTGGTAAGGTCTATTCTGAGAACCTTGCCCATCCAACCAAACAAGACCGCGTAGCCTCCGCGCCTAGAAGTCTTTGAATTTCCTGTACGCGTTGTCAGGACATGTTTTGCATTTCTTCACGTAGACTGTCTGTATCTCGAGCGGTTGTTTCGAGACATAGTTGCTGGGGCATATCTTGCATGGGACCTCTTCCACAAACCACGATTCATCGTACTTGGCCCAGTTCAGCGAATTCACAATATTGACGCCGTTGCTCGTCCCAATTCGGAACTTGTCTGGTCTAAGCAGATTCGGCGAGTCTGCGGCAGCGTATATGCATCTGATCGCCTCGAGGAAATTGGTGACACCACCAGCGGCTTTCACACCCAATCTGTCCCCGACTGTGTCGCGCATGAGCCTTAGATGTACCGGATACGCCGCCATTGGTCCGAAACCAGTTGAGGTCTTCACGAAACTGGCGCCGGCTTCCTCCGAGATTCGACAGGCCTCGACGATCTCTTGATCCGTGAGGTATCCGGTTTCGAGGATCACCTTCACTGGTGCCCCATCCGCGTTCTTTACAACCGCGCCGATATCGTCCCGAATGAATTCGTGTAGTGTTTGGCTCTCGCCTCCGGAGGCTGTGGTCATCTCGCGAACCTTTCCAACGTTGATGACCATGTCAATCTCGGTCGCTCCTTTTGTGATCGCATCTGTGGTCTCGAACGCTTTCGACTCCATCGTCGACTGACCGAATGGGAAACCAACGACGCTCGCCACGCCTACGGGACTTGATTTTGACCTGAGATACTGCGAGGCTTCACGTACCCAACATGGGTTCACACAGACAGACGCAAATCGGTGCGTATCAGCCTCATCACATAACGATCGTATCTTCCTCTTGAGAACGTGAGGCCTCAGCTCCGTGTGATCAATCACGCTCGCCAGCTGCTCTTCGCTAAGCTGGTCGGCGACTTGACGAAGCGCCTGAAAGGTGATTCTCATGAGTTTCTCTGATGATCAAGGGAGCGTTTAAGGTGAATGAACCTTCCGACTGACATGATCAGTAGACTACTTGCTAACGCTACGAGCCGGTCATACGGAAAGAAGAGCGCATAGTCATGCGGATCCCACGAATCGTCTGGACTTTCACCGAGCATCGGTTCATGCATGGCTGTTGGGATGAGCCTCTCTACTGCGTGTCTTGGCTAGCGCGCCTAGACCCCTAGCTCACTAGTTGGAATCGAAAGGTTTCGCTAACGGATGTCATCTGTCCGAAATGCTCGTCCTTTGTCACCAATCTCGCTTTCAAGCGTAGGCAAACGGCTGCGATGAGTATGTCAACTGCCGGCATAGGTGTACCCTTGGCTAGCAGCCGGCTCGACAGACGGACTGCTTCATCGTAGTCTTGTGCAGTCGGGTAAACTGCGGTGACATGCTCTAGACTCAAGGCCTTAGGGAACTCAACTACGTTGAGCACTGTCGTGAGCCCAGTAGGGTCTTTGCCTTCCTTGACGGCATCTATGAGGTAGCTCGTGTCGTAGAGATCCTCTGCCATTCGAGAGCCCTCGCTCTTTCGTAGTAGCGTTCGGCTTGCTCTAGAGTGATCTTGGAAAGGTCGATGCCATCTCCTTCAACGATTAATCTTAACTGACGAGTTGTCCTCGAGCGGCCTTCAAGGTCCTCCAGATATTCGATAATCGCACGCCGAACGACTTCACTCCAACGCACCTCAGGGTGCGTTTTCATGCGCTGACGCACTTCTTCTGGAACGGCAAGAGTGACGTTGACCATGGCGGGGATATGTGAACTCACATATTTAAGTGATTTCGCCATCAGAGCTCAAGCCATTTCCCGACGCCGCCTTTCTTGGCGAGCTCGTAGATTTTCACCGCGACGGCCATGTCCTCGATGGCGAGGCCGAGGTTCATCGTCATGATGCGTTCGTCTTCAGACTCTCTTCCTGCTTTCTGACGTACAACGATCTCACCGAGGTCCGCGTAGACGTTCGGAATGTCTCTAAAGTACCCAACGGACCGATAGTACAGCAACTGCTGTATGTCATCGGTGCAGAACTTGTGCATCGAATGCATCGCCTCGGGCTTCCAGTAGGAGTCAAAATCGATGGGGCAAGCGAAGACTCCCTCTCTGATCCAAGACCCCTCTATCGGCGGATGTGGGTCCTTCAGTATCGGTCCTGCCGTCACGATCACGTCGGAACCCTGAACGGCTTCACGCGAATCCTTCACGGGCCTCATTGAGAGGCCATATTCGTCGTGCATTTCGTGCACGTAACGCTCCAAGTTTGGCTTCGAGATGTCGTACGCTCTGACTTCCTCAAGGTTCTTGAGAACCTCTCGAAGTGCTTCGAGGTTGCTTCGCCCTTGGACCCCGCATCCCAGTATACCCAGAACCTTGGAGTCTTTCCTCGCAAGATACCTTGCGGCGACGGCCGTGGCGGCGCCGGTGCGTTTCGCGGTTATCCAGGTTGCATCCATAACGGCTATGGGAAATCCAGTGTCGGGATCGTTCAAGACGAGCAAGCCTGAGATGTAAGGTAACCCTCTGCTTTGGTTGTCAGGATACCCGCTGATCCACTTGACTCCGGCCGCACGTAGCTTTGGAAGATATGCGGGCATCGCGTGAATGAAAGCATCAGGCGCCGTATGAATGCCGGGCTTAGGCGGCATCTCCACACTATGCTTGCCTTTCTCAATGAACGCCTCCTCTACTGAGGCGATTACATTGGACATCGGGAGTTCGATTGCTTCAACATCCGCACGGGACAGGAACAGAAGATCGCCAGATTGACTAGGCATAGCTCGCCCTGCTTCCTTGATACGTTTAGATTGGTAACTCTTTCTTCAAGCCAGCTCAGCATATGGTACATGCGATCAGACTGTGAAATGTGCGTGCACAGTCAAGGCTTGGAAAGCGGACCCGTCCGGGGCATTATCGTAGAGATATTCTGGGATCTTCCTTGATGACCTTCGCCACAACTTGTGTGCTCGTTCTTTCAATGTCGGGCATGCTGCTGATCTTCTCAAGCTTGCGCATGTAATCCTCTCGGTCGTTCGCTCGGATCAGGAGAATGAAATCGTTGTCACCCAAGACGTAGTAGACAGCCCACACGCCGGGAATCGCGGCGATCCTCTGTCCGATCCTCTCGTGATAGTGAGGACCATACTTCGCACGGACCAGGACCACAACCAAGTAGTCCATTCCGACCTTTGTCGCGTTGACCTTTGCAAAGTAATGCTCTATTACTCCAGTCTGCTCAAGTCTTCGCATTCTATAGTGGACGGTTGACTTCGGGATGCCCAGCCTCTTCGCGATCGTCTCGAGCGGAGTTCTACAGTCCCCCTGAAGGACTTCCAGAACTTGGATGTCGATCTTGTCGAGCTGCGCCATGGACCTCTTGGAGGACTTCGAATCAGCTTCTTTGCCTCTCGATCTCCTCAAGACCCTCACTCAGGACACTAATGGCTTGATCCAACTCTTCGGTAGATATGATTAGCGGAGGTTGAAGTCGTGCGACGCCTCCGTTGACGCCACCGTGTTCTCAGTCCTTCCAAGAAGAAGCTAGATCTGTCAATCTGGTGAAGTATACCCCCGGCTTTGAGGCTATGTTTCGAATCAGTCTTTCAAGCATCATTATGCGATGCCCTCTACCTATCACTTGAGGATGCATCGTCAGCGTGAGAACACCTAATGGGACATTCTCATACATGTATTGGAAATCAGCTTCCCAGTTCTCCTGTACGGCAGATGCTGCTCTGAGACCAGGCCAGACAGAGGACGGCAACATGGTGTATTCAAAGTGCTCCCAGTCGCTCAAGGACCAGGCAGGAGGAAACTCGATTAGATCGACTTCCTTGCCGAACTCGTAGGCTTTATCGATTGATGGTTTGTCCCCGATTCTACACTTGTAGGGCGTGTAGTCATCACCCATCAGACTACTGTCGTACCTGAAACCATGGTCGCATAGAAGCCTGATTGTGTTGCTGCTTATGTCCCAAGATGGTGCGCGATAGCCCTTCGGCGTCTGCCCGACAACGGACTTGATTGATTCGATGCCTTTCAAAAGCTCTTCGAGTTCCTCTGATTCGCTCAGTTCAGTAGGGGTTCTGTGACCGTATCCGTGATGAGCAATCTCATGACCTCTAGCGTTTATCTCTCCGACAAGTTCCGGATATGTGTCAACTGTGTGCCCCGGGACGAACCATGTCGTCGGTGTATGATACTTGTCTAGCAGTGATAGGAGCCTTGGAACTCCCACACGTGCCCCATACTCGCCCCTAGATACACAGCCAAGAGTATTCATTCGTAAACCCCCAAGCCAAACTGACAGAGCGTCAAAATCGAAGGTCAGGCAAATTGCACAGTTCTTGCCTTCGGGCAGTTGAATCGGCATGATCACGTGCCAACTCCTAAGTGTGCGTGTTTGCAGAGCTTGCTGAGTCGATTGGGCCCGCTGGGTGGTACCAATATCGGGTGGCTGACTCTTGCGTTTCCATATTCATCCGATTTCATCTTAGTTCCCTTCTCTCGGACAGTCACCAGAAACTTGAGCTTGTGCGTAATCACTTGTGGCACCGATTGCGCACTCTCCTTCTTCATGAACTGACTCAAGGAAGGTTGCTGCGACTTCTTCAGGCGGAACACGACAGAGGAAAACGAACTCATTAGTGAAATCCATGCAGTAGTAGTCGCACTCGGGAAACCCGACGTTAAACGGAGCCGTATAGCGATTTGGGCAAGATACGTGTGTGACCCTTCCCGTTGCGAAGAAAGATCGTCGTACTTGCATAGGCTTGTTTGAAGTGAGACAGACCGCACCGATAATCCATCCATGAGAGATGCCTATGAAGTCCAGAAAACGATGCCGCCTAATACGCCATTTCGCCAATTCCATGGCTGCTTCAACACATTTGCCTCCACCATTCTCTTAGAGAACTTTCTTCCCGGGCGTCCTCGGCAAGCCGACCCACATGAGAGCAATAGGAGTCTCTGTACGAGTAATGTGTGAATCCTACGCCGTGCTTCCGAACGGCTTCGGCGGCTTCTGGGTGACGATGTCCAACATTCATAGCTACAAATCTGCTATCGAAATGGATGTAATGATTTCCGTCAATGTCAGTGACAATGGGATCTTTGACGGACCGCCCCACCTGAGGATAGAGGAATGGTCGATTGCATGGTGAGACAGCTTCCTAACACTATTCAGGATTCCCAAGTCCTTTTGCCCTAGAGGTTTGACAGTCATGGACGGTTACTTGGTTAGACTATGCCATACGCTCAAGTGCCGCAAGCACCTGTGAACATACCTACGCCTAAAACCCTTTTCTCGGATCCCGGATACACAGATTCGACCCTGCCGGATTCATAGGGCGATACCGAATCAAGTCCCTGCAGAACTTGCCGGCATGGTGTCGTTGCAGGCATAATCTACCCAGACAGCCTTGGATGCACAAATTCCCGCCCGTGCGGCCACTGCTAGGATGACTGGTAAACCGATCCGAACCGATCTGGAAATCCTCCAACAAAAAGCTCTAGTACGGTATCTTAGTCAGTTCATGAAGAGGAAACTCGATTGACGACGTTCAGTGTTGCCTTCCAAGGGAACAAGCCGATCGCCGATTATGTTAGATACGCCAAGATCATGGAACAACTCGACTTTGACGCATTCCTTGTCTACGACGATGTCATGTACAGACCGTGTTGGCCGATACTCTTCTCGGTAGCTCCGCACACGGCTAAACTCCAACTTGGACCTTCGGTTACGCATCCGTACTACACGCACCCGGTCTTCATAGCAGGAAACATAGCATGTCTTGATGAGATCCTGGGCGGTCGAGCTGTCCTTGGAATAGGTAGAGGTTCCTATTATGAGGAACTCGGAGTCGAGACGACCAAGCCTATTACAGGGGTCAAGGAAGCGATCGAGATCGTAACTAGATTCATGCGTTCTGACAAGAACCAATATGAGGGCAGAGTGTTCCGAGTCTCCGAAGGAATCGCTTTCAAATACAAACCCATCAGAGCGAAAATACCGATATTCGTAGGGACATGGGGACCGAAGCTCGCCGAGATTGCAGGACAAATGAATGCAATCTCTGAGGTTAGAGTGGATCTGACATGGAATTCCTCCTATCTCCCAACGATCAGAAAGAGCATTGACCGCGGTGCAGCAGCGGCGGGAAGAGATCCGAACGAAATCGGATTATGCGTTGGACCTCAGACATCCGTGTCAGCTGACCGCGACCTAGCAAGGAACGCGGTGAGAAGAAGCTTGCCAGACTACCTTTCCTATCCACCCTACAGAGTAATGCTCGAGAAAAGTGGTGTTGACCTAGCCGAAGTCGATGCAGTTACGCATGCTGTCTCTGAGAACGACTATCGCACTGCGGAGAATCTCATATCAGATCTCTCGATAGACAAACTCACAGCTTCGGGAACACCAGATGACATTGTCCAAGGGGCCGAACGCATGATCAAGAGCGGTGTATCCCACATAAGCTTCTGCCATCCACACGGACCTGACGTCGAGGAAGCCATTCGTCTGATCGGCACTAAGGTCATTCCATACCTAAAGGGACTGTAGGACGACCTCCTTGGCTGATGGTGAGCCACTTGAATCGTGTCGAGAGAATCGCTAGGGAAAACATAAAGAAGATTCACGAGTGGATGGAGAATGACAAGATTGATCTAGTATTTCTTTGTGATCCACCGAACATCAGGTACGCAATAGGCATAGGTCCATATATGACGCGGACTATGTTTGAGTCTGCGTTTAGCGAATATGTGCTGTTTAGCAAGGATGATGAGCTACCTGCTATCCTAGTCAATTTCTACCAAGCCTTCTATCGCGAGAGAGTCAGATGGGTATCCCATATCGGCTCTATGGACGAACTCGAATCCTACCTGAGAGGACTCAGCCGCGTCAAACGGGTCGTCACCTCAACGGAGACTCCGAACTACATCATTGAGAGAATGAAGGGCGTCCTAAGTGACGCGACGATTACTGCTGATGCCTCCGACCTTGAAAAGATCCGCTCTATAAAGTCAGATCATGAAATTGCCAACATCAGCGATGCTGCGGAAATAGCAATGGCAATGATGCAGAAAGCTCGAGCGGCATGTAGGGAGGGCGCAAGAGAATGCGATGTTGCAGCAGAGGCTGAACATGAAATGCGCAAGCTAGGAGCTGACACCTTCGCATTCTCCACGATTGTGAGTTCCGGATTCAATCTAGGGGTGATGCAAGAGATCGCCACCGAGAAGCGAATTCAGTCCGGGGAGACCGTGATGGTAGACCTAGGTGCCACTAGGAACTCGTATAATGCAGAATTCACTCGAACGTTCGCGATTGGGTCGATTTCGAATGAACTACGTACATTCTATCGTGTAGTTCACGAGGCTTTGCTCTGCTCCATCGACAAAATACAACCAGGCCAAACATGCCACATTGTCGACAAGACAGCGCGAGACATAGTGAAGAGATCGGGTCACGACTATGCCCATTTCACTGGTCACGGCATCGGGACCTCGGTTTGGGAGTATCCCACGGTCGCTACCAATTCCGTCGCAACCCTCGAGCCTAACATGGTAATTGCATTGGAGCCCGCCATCTACAAACCCGGTGTGGGAGGAGTTCGCCTTGAGCACAACTTGGTTGTCACGAAGAATCATCCCAAAATTCTTACTCCTTTTCCCTTCGAGGAGGAACTGCTCTAGTAGAACAGATCACTCGTTTAATCATGTGCACGAGGTGTCTAGATTCGTGGAGAATAATACGATCACTCGTCTCGCTGGCCTTCTCGTAGGACATGCTGAATCCAAGAAGGCATTGACTGGATGCACTGTTGTAATTTGTCCGGAGGGAGCTATCGTTGGATGTGACATCCGAGGGGGATATCCTGGGACCTTTGACACTCAATCAATCGAAGCGACTCGCTCCTATGTCAGGAAGCAAGCAGTCTTCTTGGTGGGAGGTGACGTGTTCGGACTCGTCGCGGCTGATGGAATCCAGAGATGGCTGATCGAAAAGAAAATCGCTGATGCCAAGAGCCCTTCGAAGCTTCCAGGAGTAGTCGGAGCGAACATCTACGACTTGGACTTTTCCAAGCCGACGAAGGTATCCTACTCCAAGCTAGGCTACCTTGCTTGTGTCAATGCGTCAAATAGAACCGTCAAAGAAGGTCGGGTCGGAGCAGGAATTAGCGCGACCGTCGGTAAGTTTCTGGGCATACAATACTCCTCAAGAGGAGGAATTGGCAGCAGTGCAATCAGTCTTGGAAACGGCCTACAGGTTGGCTCGCTTATTGTGACCAATGCCGAAGGAAACATCATCGATCCCAAGACTGGGATTACACTCGCGGGAGCCAGATGGCCCGGCCACGACTTCGTCGAACTTGTCGATGTCTCTGAAGAATACCTCCGTAGCGACCGTGACGGCGGCTCCACAACAGTCGGCATCGTGGCAACCAATGCGCGATTGAGTCACGAACATACAATAAAAGTCGCTCAGATGGCTTCAGCCGGATTGGCTCGAACCATCAATCCCGTCCACACTTGCGGTGACGGGGACACCATATTCGGTCTCTCAATGGGAACTTGGATGAGAATCCCTGACTCTAGGAACTTGGTCAGTTTGATAGGAAGCTTGGCGGCTGAGCAAGTTGCCAAGTCCGTGACAAGGTCTGTCAAGATGTCAAATACTGACTGAGGAAGCCACGGCGAGCCCGCGCCACTGATCTAGTCGATCGTAGCTTATCCAATCAGTCGGAGAGCAGCTAACGTATTCTGAATCCTTCTTCCTTTCAAACTCGATTCCCTCTTTTAGCTGCTGACATGAGGGTTAGAGGACCTCCACCGCATATTTCTCGACCACGATTCCCACTTAGTCGGGCATGTCCATTCAAGGATGCGGCTTTCTCGGATGAGAAACCTCCTCTTTGGACGCGTAGCGTCCCCATGGAAGACCCTTGCCTGCCAAGTCGCCAAAGAATATGTCAGCAGCACTGATCTCCAATGGTACCCTCTGGAGTTTCCAAACTACTTGGCCGTGAGCTTTAGGCGAGTCACCGATCGCCGGGGCTTCACACGCAACGTGGGCCACATCGGATGTTCCGCCAAGGCCAAGCTCATCTGCTCCAACTCCGAACCTGCCCATCGCGACCAATATCGGATGGAGCTGACACAAAGAGTATGTGCAGAGAAGTCCGCTCTTGATTGAACTGACTCCGATGGTCCGTCCGTATTGAATTCCTGTTTCAGTGATCTTTATCGAGTCGTCGTACTCGAAGCGGTCACCCTTCGTCCAGAACGGACAGGCTCCTCGAAGCTCAACAACCTCGCCCAGTATCTTGTATTTCTTTCTACTTGCTGCCTTATCCTGCAGATCTTGTGTCATTTTGCGATCCCCGCGACAGGTACCCTCGATCCTCTAAATATCACGCGGCCATGTTTCGTGTAGGGCGGACCCGGCGCCGGGCAAGCAAGCCATGCGTCGCCATCCTCGATCATTCGATCAGCCGCAACGTCACTCCCTCTGAACCAAGCGTACCTTGTTGAGAACGAGCTGACGGCAAGTTTGCAGACGAAGTTGCTCTCTTCTTCATTTATGAGATCGTCATCAAACACTATCCTGTCGCCTTCACGGTAGATAGGGCATCCACCGGATATCTTCCACACCTCGAAGGTCGTTCTATACACGGGCCTAGTCTCCTTCTTGCCAACTTTCGTTGGCAGAGGATCATCCACGTGCGAGCTTGCTTTGCTGCAATCAAAAGATATCGGATGTTCTGTTCGCCGTACGCGTTCAGTATTGATGTCAGAGTTTGTTTCACTCAATGCAACACAACCCCCAAACAATTCTTGATGCGGCCATAGAATTGCGTCTGTTTCAATGAGCCAGTGTGTGTCATGCCACGCGTTCCAGTTTGAATATTACTGGGCTCAATCCATCCGTACAGCAGCATATCATCGTTCCTTCCTGCTTGATCCATGGATACTCTCCTCCTAATCCGATTACTGTCACGTCCCTCTGGATGTCGGCCCATGCCCAAGAACAGAACCCCTGAGGCATGTTCAAATCCTGCACATTGAACTCTTGACCCTCTTTGAACATCGGACACTCCGCCGGAACGCCCTTTCCGTATTCCTCCAAGATCCCCCCGCTCTTCATTCTCTTCAAGACGGTTATCCTGACATCGGTAGGCTTGTCCAATTTGCAACAACCCGCCCGCGCAACTGGTCAGTTGCCATATAAGAGTTCTTTCGTTTGATCCCGTGCCAATTTGCGCGCCAAATCAGCGTAAGCCCGATAGCGAGCTAATCTTCAAGCTCGTAGATGTATTCGCAGTAGGGATCTCCTCTTGCCAGGCTGCGCGGAACCGTCAACTTGAGTCTGGGATTAACGAATTTCGCAGTCGCGACATCCAATTCATGCTCAGAGCGATCACACACTTTCGCAGATATGCTGAGAGGTCTGAGCGTATCGTTGATCGGACAGCGGAAAATCCGAACGACCGCTCTCTTACTCGTAGCTCCCTCTTCCATGTCCGCTCGAAATCCGTAGTAGCGTATATTGCCCAAGTATGCCTCCGCGAACGATTTGGCGTCGCCGGCACCGGCTTGCCCGGAGTACTCGGCGTTCGCTTCTCCCCACAGTCTCCCCGTCTCGCGAAACCCTTTAACGAGAAGTTCATTGCCCTTCTCTTCTCCAAATTCACGTGTGACTGCAAAATACATCCCAGCGATCAGCAGACTGAAGAGTCTGTAGTAGTTCTCTAGGGCCTCCTCAACCTTTTTCGGTAGTTCAGCCATTCTCTTTCATTCCCTCGGCATTTGAAGCAATATCCTGCTTTCCGCATATTTCAAAAGTGACCTAGTTCGGCCTAGAGTCAGACGTGCTCTCCCCAGGGATGGTGTAGATGCGTCTGAGTTCTGGTATGACTTCTCTAGCGAAAATCCTCAGCGGCTCAAGCACTGCACCGTCTAGGAACCAGACTTGGAAGCCGGAGACTCCAATTTTGACGTAAGAGCCCATCAGATCTATCCAATCCTTTGGCGAACCTTCAAACATGGGCTCTTGTATTATGTCTCTGGCTTTGTAATACTGAAGTCGTCGTCTTGCTTGTTCGCGATCTTCCTCGATAACGCCAGAGATGTGCCACGACTTGACCAGAATGGCGGGATCACGATTCGCATTCTTGCAGAGTTTGTTCAGGGTGGCAATCCTCTTCGCGTACTCCTGCGGGCTTCCCCAATAGTTGTAACCGTCGGCCAGATCAACAGCCATCTTCAGGAATCTGTCGCCACTTCCCGCGATGATTATTGGAGGGCCGGGTTTCTGTACCGGTTTGGGGTTGCACTTGGCTTTGTGGACGGAGTAGTACCGGCCAGTGTATGATGCCTCCTCATGTGTCCACATTTCTCTGAGTATACTGACGTATTCCCGAAGTTGGTCGATTCTCACCCTAGGGGTTGGAAACGAGAACCCGTACGAAGTGACCTCACGCTCATGGTATTGTAAGCTGGTGCCCGCCCCTAATCCTAGAACCAACCGACCTTCTGTCAGATTATCCAGCGTGGCAGCCATTTTTGCCAGCAACGAAGGTTGCCGAAAGGAATAGCATGCTACCAACGTTCCAAGTCGGATCCTTCTAACCTCGCGGGCGAGGCATGAAAGCGTAGTCCAGCATTCCAAGAATGGCTGCTCGGACCAGAAGAGATGATCATATAGCCAAATTGAGTCGAAACCGATTCTGTCCGCTTCAACAGCCACTGCTCTTATCTCGTCATAGGTGAGGCCCTGTTGAGCAATGAGTACTCCGAAGTCGAGTGGCAACCAGATCCACGCAGGCATGATTACAAGGTTGTGTTCCTGAATGCCTCATTTATGCCGCGGACCATTTCTTGAACATCAAGGTAAGTCGGGAAGCCTTCGTAAGCGTTGCAGAGGGCTACAATCTGTGGAGGCTCTATGAACGATTGGCTCAGTATCTCGGGATGTGCAAAAGCCGAACGCGTCGGAGAGTCAAGCAACACCTTTCCCTGCATCAACACGACTATGCGCTCGGCGAGACTGGCCACCAGTCTCATGTCATGAGTTACCAGAACTATGGTCCTCCCTTCTCCGTGAATCCGTCTTATCGCCTCTGTGATTCTTATCGTGTTTGTGAAGTCTTGGCCCGTCGTAGGTTCGTCTAGGATCAGGATGCCGGGCCTCATGGCAAGTATGGATGATACAGCAACTAACTTGCGTTCGCCTTTGCCCAAGGAGAAGGGATGTGCCGAGCGGAACTTTTCAAGGCCCATGAATCTCAGTGTCTCGTCTACCCTCTCCTTTACTTCATTCTCGGCAAGGCCTGAGTTCCTTGGTCCGTATGCAATCTCCTCTTCCACACTTTCACAGAAAATCTGATGATCTGGGTTCTGGAACGCATAACCAACCGTTCTTGACAGTTGCGCGATCGACAGAGTCGAAGTGTCGACGCCATTCACCTTCACGGAGCCATCGCTCGGCTTCAAGAGGCCGTTGAAGTGCTTCACGAGAGTCGTCTTTCCGGAGCCATTTTGACCTATCACGGCGAGAATCTCACCGTCAAGAATATCCAGCGTGACACCTCTCAGTGCCTTGGCTCCATTCGGATATGAGTAGCAGAGATCACGAACCTCGACAACCGATGAAGGTCGACGCCCACGGTCCTCCTCGAAAGGAATCTGCAAACGCGCTATATCCTTGCGATTCAGAATCTGCTTCAGCTGAGCGATAGACTCTTCAAGCGTAACCGGGATATCCGCGCGCCAGACACCAGACTCGCTCAGCGAGTAACCCATTTCCGAGACTTGGGGGCATCGCACTCGTCTCGTCCCTTGTTTCAAGGTTCCTGAGAAAAAGGCGCGCGGGGTTTCATCTCTTACGATTTGACCGTCTTCTATCATCAGTACTCTATCTGCGTACTTGGCTATCTGCTCCGCCTCGTGTTCCACAAGGATTGTCGTAATCGCGTGCCGTTCTCTTAGCCTTTCGACAACTGAGAAGATCTCTTCCTTGCCGACAGGGTCCAGTTCAGATGTAGGCTCGTCCATAACTAGCACTTCTGGACGAAGGGCAAGGGCCGCCGCGATGGCGACACGCTGCTTCTGGCCCCCGGAAAGCTCTGATGGAGAGCGGAACCGATATTCTTCCATTCGAACGACATTCAAGGCGTAGTCTATGCGCTCTGCAATCTCGGGGCGTGGTACTCCAAGGTTCTCCGGGCCGAAGGCGATCTCTTCTTCAACCGTCAGCCCAAAAAGCTGGGATTCCAAGTCTTGGAAGGTCATTCCCACTCTCTTGGCTAGATCCGAAATAGGCACAGTCTTTGTGTCGATGCCATCAATGGCAACGTTGCCTTTGAAGACACCCATGAGACTGTGTGGAATAACCCCGTTGAGTGTCAGACAGAGTGTGGATTTCCCGGCTCCAGTCGGTCCCATGATGGCTACGAACTCGCCCTCGTCAATCTCAACACTGATTCCCCGCAGAGTCCAGTCCTCTGCGCCCCGATACCGGAACCACAAGTCTTCGACGACGACTTTTGGCACGATTTCACCCTGCGATGCTTCCTGTCCCCGATAATCCAAATGCACCAGCGAGCAACCCATACGCCACTACTGCTAGGACCACTCCTACAGACACAACCATGATTAGGACATCGCGTTTTCGCAGGGGGGTTTCTCTGAAGAATGTCCTCTTCGATGCTCTTAGGGTTGGTGAGAATGCTCTGGCTTCCAGTCCCGTGCTGATGACTTCGACTCGCCGAAAGGACACCACCAAGAGCGGTATCAGGATCGCCGCCAGTTTTCGCCCTCGTTCGAGCAACGATCCCTTGTCGAAATCGGTTCCTCTAGACATCTGAGCCTCACGTATAGTCGCCATGTCACTTGCCAAAGTTGGGAAGAATCTGATTGCCATCATGAAGATAAAGCAAATCACGTACGGGATCTTGAGCTTACGAAATCCCTCTATCAACTCGCTCTCAGACGTTATACCCATGAACAGAATTGAACTCAGAATCAAAATCATGAGGCGGAATATGCTCGTTAACGTCGCATTCAGCGCACCCTCAGTGATCACTATCCAACCCAATGTGACAATAGGGACTCCGGCCTTCCTTCCAAAAACCAGCCAGTTCAGCGAGAAAACAATCGAAAGAACTACCGCGACCCTCACGTATGGTCTCAGAGTCGATGCAGGGATTCTTGCAAGTGCCAGCATGCATACAGTCGCCAGCAGAATCAAAAAGTTCCACGCAGCGGATGACACCAGAATCGTTAGCGTCATCAGGCTGAAAGGAAGAACAACTTTGGTCACAGAGCTAACGTTATGCAAGAATGTGTCTCGCTTTGCATATAGCGAATAAGAGTACACCACTGGGTGACCCGGCGTCCGCTAGGAAACCTGACCGTATTTAAGGTTCTCTCCAAGACTGTCTCGAAGCTTGGACAGCCTCCAAACTTTGGGCGAAGTATTGGACAAATTTTAAATAGAGAACCTTTGGCGTACGAAATGGTCGGGAGATCCTGTTGGTTTCCTCATCGGTTATCAAACCTAGAATTGGAGCGATGCAGATCGCGATTGTCGCTATGTCAAGCGCCATCTACACTGTCTTGGGCGTTTTCGCCGCGGGATTCACGATAGTGCCAGGCGTCACTATCTTCTATACTCCAGAAGCCTTCATAATGCCAGCTGCCATGTGGTTCGGCGTTTGGGGGGCACTAGGTGCGTTCTTTGGCACTATCCTCTTTTCACCTTTCTTCGGTTATGGATATCTAATTGGGCTTCTCTTCGCTTTCCCAGACATGCTGAGCGCTCTGATCGCTGGAATAGCACTTCGGAAGCTGAACATCGATCTGGGTCTGAGGGACAAGAGGTCCTTCGGCCTATGGGTCCTTTTCGCAGGGACATTAGGGCCACTCGCAGAAGCGATTACGGGCCTCCCGGTGTACATCTGGAACGGTTGGTACACTGTCGAGTTTGCCTACACATACGGGTTGGCCGTTTGGTTCGTTGGAGACATCACAGCTGTTGTCATAATAGGAACCATCCTGATGCGTGTGCTTTCGAAGTACATCATGAAAACATCGCTGTATCACAAGGGATTCGTGTACAGAGAGACATTCACAGAGAAGTAACCGGGTCAACTGCCGATTCCTGTGCAGCCCACTCCCAGTGATCGCCCAGCAAGGGGTACCATGGAATCTATCGAGGATTCCGTGGATCAAACCATGAGGCAAGCTATCGCCAGGGTAAGGGCATGGAAAAATGCAACACTACAGGGAGAACGGTTAATCACTGCAAGCACGCGACTGGTCGTGGAATAGGGACAGTACTCCGGGAGTATCCTCAAATCGCATTAGGTCCAGGGCACTAGTCGGTCCGAACATGCCTCTTGCGCTCGAGCCGGCCATCTATATGAAGAGACTAGGCGGCGTGAGACTGGAGCAGTCATTCTGGTGATGGACGGGAAGTCGGAGACCCTACCTCATTTTCCATTCCCAAGCGAAATACCGCGCTGAGGCTCTGCCGAATCCTCAAACTCCCGCCACATGACACCACCTGAGGTTGGAAGCACATGAATACTGAGAAGTCGAACTATCTCTTTGAAAGAGCAAGGCTTGTCGCGCCTGGGGGGGTGCACAGTGACTTTCGTCACGCCTACCCGAGGTTCTTCAAGTTTGCGAGCGGCTCGCGAATTGTAGATGTTGATGGCAACACATACATCGACTACCACATGGCGTTCGGGCCCTTAATTCTGGGTCATAGAAACGAGAAGGTCGTAGCCGCCGTTAAGGACCAGCTGGAGCGTGGCGACATCTACGGGATGGGTTCGCATGAGTTGGAGTTCGATGTTGCGGAGAAGATAGTTGAACATGTCCCTAGCGCAGAGAAAGTCCGTTTCTGCAACTCGGGTTCCGAGGCAACCTATCACGCTCTTAGGCTTGCGAGAGCATATACGGGAAGAAAGAAGATAGTCAAATTCGAGGGTTCGTACAACGGGTGGCATGACTACCTGGACATAGGCGTTTTTCCGTCCCGAGAGAGTGTTGGAATGCATCAATACAACTCTGCCGGAATGCTACAGGAAGCAACAGACCAGACGCTCGTAGTAGACTACAACGATGTTGATGTTTTTGAAAATACAGTCAGGCGGATGAGTAATAGTGTGGCCGCAGTGATTGTCGAGCCGATCCTTCACAGCTGTGGTTGCATTCTGCCCAAAGAGGGCTTTCTCCAATCCTTGAGGGAAATCGCTGAGGCGAACGACATTGTCTTGATCTTCGATGAGGTGATCACTGGATTCAGGCATTCACTGGGTGGAGCCCAGAAGATACTTGGGGTCACCCCTGACCTGACAGTCTTCGCAAAAGCAATGGCAAATGGTTTTCCGGCGGCCGCTGTTTGTGGGTGTGATCATCTCATGAACCAGCTTCAACCGACCGGGCCTGTTCACATGGCTGGGACCTACAGTGGACACCCGATCTCTATGGCGGCAGCCAAGGCGACTATTGAACAGCTGGAACGAGGAGACGCGTACGAGAGACTTCAGAATTCGGGTAGCTTCCTCCGAAGAGAACTGACAAGGATAATAGAGGAAGAAGGTATTCAAGCAAGGACTGCTGGTTTCCGTTCCATATTTACGATATACTTCACAGAGGAAATGCCCCCGCAGCTATAGAGAACTGAAGATAAACAATCGCGAGGACCTGTTCAAATCGTACTCTTCCAGTATGCTAGAGCAAGGAATCTTCATTCCTCCACAAGCCTACAAGCGATGCCACCTATCGGCCGCCCATTCGATGGATGATCTGAGAGCGACAGTAGAAGCTGCCAGATTCGCAATCCATACGTCCAAACTTGAGTCGGAAGGTCGAGCCCCTAGAAAATATCCGCAAGAGCATTGAGGGTTCTCGTGACATCCTCCTCGTTATGAGCGATCGATAGAAAACAACAGTGTAACGGTGTGAAGAAGATCCCTCTGTTGCACATTGCGAGGTTGAGCGATCGAAGCTTTAGACCATCGGCACGAGCAGCCTGCCTGTATGATTTGACTTCCTCCCCAGTGAACAGTATGTGGAAGATGGACCTGAGACCAAGGACTTTGGCTTCGACAAATCTCTCAGCTAGTAGCTCTGTCATGGAACCTCTGATTCTTTCTCCCGCTCGGTCCAGTTGCTCGTACACACCCGGCTGCTCAAGAACGTCCATGGTCGCGAGGCCTGCTGCAAGCACTGTGGCGCAGGCATTGTAGGTTCCGCTGTGAAAGAGCGAGGTACTGGAATCTGAATCGAGCGATATCAAACTCATAATGTCAGACCGCCCTCCAAACACTCCACATGGAAGACCCCCTCCCACGATCTTGCCAAGCGCAACCAGATCAGGCCTGATACCGAAATATTGCGCTGCTCCTCCTAGTCCAAGTCTAAATCCCGTCATGACTTCGTCAAAGATGAGCGGAATATCATTTTCTTCGGTGACTTCACGGACGCACCTCAGGAAGCCGCTCTCCGGGATCATGTAGCCTCTAGCTACTGGTTCCATGATTACTCCAGCCAGATTTGCCGCTTCACGCTCAATGATTCGTTCAACAGCAGAGGCATCATTGAATGGAAGCACAATGGTGTTATCTACTACCCTTTGGGGCACTCCTGCTCCGTGGGGCACAGCCATCGGTTCTGACTGGAACCCGGCGACGCTCAATTCAGGTGACACACTGATGGTCGCGTACTCATGCCACCCGTGGTAGTGCCCCTCGAATTTAGCAACCTTTTCTCTCCGGGTGTAAGCCTTGGCTATTCTCAATGCATTCAGTGTTGCTTCAGTGCCGGAATTCGTAAACCGAACCAGCTCTGCCGGTCTATAGAGGGAGCTTATGCGCTTTGCCATCTCGAGCTCCAGCTTATGAGGCGTCCCATACAATGATGTCCCAGAAGCCTCAAGCTGATTCGTGATTGCATTCACGACGGTCGGGTGACCGTGCCCGAGGATAAGTGGGCCGTATCCCAAGCAGTAGTCAACGTATTCATTGCCATCGACATCGACGAGTTTCGATCCGCCCGCGGATCGCATCACAATCGGATAAGGATACATGAACTTCGCATTTGCCGTGACTCCGCCAGCAATATGCTTCTTGAACTCTCCGAACAAGACTCCTGATGAGGAAGTCCGCCCACGAAAGTGCGATAGTTCAGTCACGAAGTCTAATCGTGGCAATGCTGTAACGACCTATTGCCTTACGTCGGATGCGTCCCGGTGGGATGCTTGATGTCACGGTCTGTTTCTCTCAACTTCGTCAAGGGATTCACTCAAGGTGTTGATGACTTGATCTAGTTCCTCAGTAGATACTACCAGCGGAGGCTGAACTCGTATCACGTTACTTTTGATGCCCCCGTGTCCGACAAGCACTCCCCTCTTCCTACAGGCTTCCCTGACCTTTGATGCCTCTTGAGATGCAGGTTCTTTCGTTTCGCGACTCTGAACCAGCTCTATTCCAATCATAAGTCCCTTGCCTCGAATGTCCCCGATCAGAGGGTGTTTCCTCATCATCTCTCCAAGTCTCTTCATGACATCTCGGCCTTTGATGTGAGCTTCTTCTGGGAGTCTCTCGCTGAGGAGAACGTCTATGTTTGCGAGAGCTGCAGCGCAAGAGACGGGGTTACCTCCGAAAGTTGATAGGTGGTCTCCCGGTTCAAACGCGTTGCCTATCTCTTCTTTGGCAGTGCACGCACCGAGAGGGAGACCAGCAGCAATCCCCTTTGCCATCGTGATGATGTCAGGTTTCACTCCGTAATGCTCGAGTCCGAACATCTTTCCTGTACGACCAAAACCGGTCTGCACCTCATCATCAATGAGCAGTATCTCATACTGGTCAAGGATCTTCCTGACCTCCTTGAAGTACTCTAAGGGCGGGACAATTATTCCGCCTTCGCCTAGAATAGGTTCAACGATGAAAGCGGCGACGCAACCGGAAGTCGAATAGCTGATGACATCTTCAATCATCTTCGCACACGCAATGCCGCACCTAGGGTATTCCTGTCCTAGTTGACAGCGGTAGCAGTATGGAGCTGGAGCGAAAGATACGTCACCCAAGTACGGCCCCATGGAATAGCTTCTGCGACCCGATTGTCCAGTGACAGATAGCGTTCCCAGAGTTCGACCGTGGAATGAGCACATTAGAGCAAGAATTTCGTGTTTCTTAGAAAACCTCCGGCCGAGCTTGAGCGCGCACTCAACAGCCTCAGCTCCACTGTTACCAAAGAATGTCTTTCTCAACCCCCAAGGATTGATCTGCGAAAGACGTTCGGCCAGCTCTGCGACAACAGGAATGTGATAGACATACGTGCACGCATGTATGAGCTGGTCAAGCTGCCGCTTGGCCGCTTTTACCACCTTCGGGTTGCGGTGGCCCGAGTTTACAACCGATACACCTGAAAAGCAATCCACATATTCTCTACCATCAGCGTCCCTTACCCTAGCTCCCATCCCCTCGGTAACCACGACTGGTTCAAGCTTGTTAACACAGCTCGTGACCACATACTTGCTGTATTTCTCAAATACGCGAGCGGCCTGACTCATAGAATCCACATTCGCACAATGTCTAGGAACAAGCATTAATAGTTGGACGCTATTTACGCGTGCCGCTGCCAGTTCAGCTTGGCATATGGAGGCTGTGATGACGAGAGAAACACGGCCTACGAGGCAATCGGGACAGACGGTCCTTACGATCAAGAACTATGTGAACGGCGAGTGGGTGGCATCGAACTCCACGCAACTATTGGATGTGGTGAACCCTGCCACAGCAGAAGTGCTAGCTCGTGTTCCAGTGTCAACTCGCGACGAAGTGAATGAGGCAATTCAGTACGCAAGAGAATCATACGAGGACTGGAAAGAGACGCCCCCGCTTACAAGAGCGCGTTACCTGTTCACTCTCAAGAACTTGATGGAGGATCATTTCGAAGAAGTCTCGCGCATCGTAGTACAAGAGAATGGAAAGACCATCGATGAGGGGAGAGGAGAGGTCAGACGCGCCATAGAATGCGTGGAACACGCCGCTGGAATCCCTACACTCATGATGGGATATAATGCTGAGAGCATTGCTCCAGGCATGGATGAGGAATGCCTACTACAACCCCTCGGCGTCTTCTGCTGTCTTCCGCCCTCCAACTTCCCCGCGATGATCCCCTTCTGGTTCCTTCCCTATGCGGTTGCGTGCGGAAACACGTACGTTGTGAAGCCTTCGAGTGAAGTCCCACTCTCGATGAACAAGATGTTCGAACTCATTCACGAAGCGGACTTCCCCCCTGGCGTCATTAACCTCGTCAATGGAACAAGAGAAGTCGCTGATGTTCTCCTTGAGAGTAAGGACATCAAGGGCGTGTCCCTGGTCGGTTCAACACCCGTCGCAAGGTACGTCTATGCGAAGGCAACCTCCACGGGCAAACGTGCTCAATGCCAAGGCGGAGCGAAGAACTTCCTAGTTGTGATGCCTGACGCACCTCTCGACAAGATCATGCCCGCGATAATGAACTCAGTCTATGGCTGTGCAGGCCAAAGATGCTTGGCAGGGGCGAACGTGGTTGCCGTCGGAGACGTATACGAACCCCTGAAGCAGAAGTTGATCGACGCGGCAAGGGCGATCAAGGTGGGTTACGGTCTCGATGAGAGCGTGCAGATGGGTCCGGTCAGATCGAAGCAGGCAAGGGAAAAGGTTCTCTCATATATCGAGACAGGAATGAAGGAAGGCGCGCAACTAATCCTCGACGGACGAGATATCAAGGTCGACGGATTCGAGAACGGCTACTTCGTCGGACCTACAATCTTCGACAAAGTCGACCCGAAGATGAAGATCGGCAGCGAGGAGATCTTCGGACCGGTCATGTGTATAATGAGAGCCAAAGATCTAGATGAGGCACTTGAGATGATTCATCAGAATCCACACGGCAATGCGTCTTCGATCTTCACCCAGAGCGGGAAGTGGGCCAGAGAGTTCAAGCACAGAGTGCAGGCAGGAGATGTTGGGATCAACATCGGCATTGCTGCGCCGGTTGCGTTCTTCCCGTTCAGCGGATGGAAAGACTCGTTCTTCGGGGACCTACACGGACAAGGTTTCGACGCCATCAACTTCTTTACCGAGAGGAAAGTCGTCATCTCCAGATGGTTCTAGAAAGCCGCGCATTTCGTTATGTGGTGCAATGTCGATTTGGAGCTCAAGACGTTTAGTGCCGTACTGAAGTTCACACTTCAACTCGAAGGTCAGACAGGAAGATTCTACGAGGACGCCTCATCGAGTGAGAAATGCCTGCAAGCTAAGCAACTCCTCATTGGTTTTGCTGAGAATAGCAGAAAGAGAAGACAGGCTCTGGAAAAAGCTGCCAGGGAAAGCGTGGATCACTCCCTACTCGAACCAATATCCGGCCTACTTGAAGAAAGTTACCTTGTGAACGTGAACTTTTCAGAAAGCATGGACTTCGCGGAGGTCCTAGCGACTGCGAGGCAAGTTGAAGAGCAGATGCAAAAGTTCTACTCCGAAGCGGGAGAGAAGATCAGCTTCATACCCGCAGTGAGTAGGATCTACAAGCGGTACGCCCAAGACAGAGCGAAGGCTCTGGCGTCTCTCCCAAGCCTATCCTAATGACCACTCAGTAGCCTAGGCGAGCTGGGACAAGAACCCTGAGGAATGAATGTCTACGGTGCGGCAACTGCTGTGAAACCCACCCCTGTGCATTGGCTCCAGATGATCTCACGAGAATGTCAGGTTTCTTTGGTCTTGGGACGGCTGAGCTGTTCAGAAGATACCTCGTTCTTGACTATGCTCTCCTACGTGGCAGGAAGGAATACTACGTCTGTCCAGCTCGTTCCATCGATGAGCCGGGAAAGCCCGTAGACTGGGCATGGACATTCTCAAGTTCCCCTTGTGTATTCCTGCGAGAGCACCAGTGCACAATTGAGCAGGTCAAGCCGTACGGAGGCAGAACATTCTTCTGTAGAAAGATCGCGCCTAGAGATCATGAGCAGGTGAAGTTCGGGAAGCGCGAGGCGGCCCGTGCTTGGAAGAAGAGCCTTATGCTCAAGGAGTTGCTGAACTCGACATTCTCTCCAGCAGCTTGACGATTAGATGTATTTCGCTTGCGTCACATGCAGTTCATTGTCGAGGAGGCCCTAGATCGGTGGACCATACGAGATCAACCTCTAATGTCTGATCGCCATAGAGATTAGGGTTGGTAGCGACTACCATCTCGAGACCTTAGTAATCTGTGCTCCTTTTCTCCTCAACTGTCATGTTCATTTTTTCGCTTCCTCTACGAACTCAATGACGAGTGGTAGGATTCCGGCGGGAAGACTCCGCCGTTCCCTGAGGTCGCTTGAGCCTAACCAATCAGAGAACTTGTATCCTCGAGAAGCCGCTTGACGTGAACCAAGAACTGCGCGGCAGGGACACCGTCTGTGATTCTGTGATCGAAGATCAAGGATAGTGTAGCCTGAGTTCTGATCTTGACTGAATCTCCTTCGACGACGGGCCTCTTTGTGGACTGCCCCACGGCAAGTATGGCAGCCTGGGGTGGATTGATTATGGGCGCGAAGATTCCAACACCTTCTGCTCCTAGGTTTGTAACAGTGAAGGTCCCGCCGGTTACCTCATCAATAGTCAATGAACCCGCAGCGGATCTCTCTCTTAGCAGCCCAATCTTCTCGGAGATCTCACTTAGACTCAGCTTCTCCGCTCCCGCGATCGTAGGTGCAGTCAGGCCTTCCGAGGTGTTCATGGCCACAGAGATGTTAATGTCATCATAGATCTTCACCTTACCTTCCTCAAATGAGGAGTTCAAGATCAGATTCTCACGTAGGGCCTTTGCCACCGCCTTCACAACGAAAGCCGTGACTGAGACCGCTTCGTCCATTCTGCTGCGAGCCTCTTGGAGAGCGTCCATGTTCACATCGACGGTGAGCAGCACGGGAACAGTTGAGTGAAAGCTGTAGGTTAGACGCTCGGCAACGCTCTTTCGAATTCCCTTCAGTGCAATAGTCTCTTTGACTCTGGGCACCGTCCCCAACTTCTCTGGGACAGGAGCCTTTGCCTGTTCTACCGCTCTCAGCACATCGTCGCTTTGTACCCTACCGTCGGGTCCTGTACCTTGCACCTTGCTCAAGTCTACTCCATGCTTCCTCGCCAGTGCTCTTGCAGCTGGGGAAGCCCTGACTTCACGAACCAAAGCTCTTTGCGAAGGAAGCCGCACTGGCCCTTCGGCTTGAATTGGCTCGGGGACAAGAGCAACCGTAGCCGCGGCATACCCTGCTGGAACCTCTTCCCCCGGCTCACCTATGACTCCGAGGATAGTAGCTACGGGAACTTCCAGTCCCGCCTTCGCGATTATGCTCTTGAGAATTCCTGAAGAGGGAGCCTCCACGTCGAAGGTGGTCTTCTCTCCCTCGATTCGGACAACCGGTTCCCCTTTGTGGACCTCGTCACCCTCCTTCTTGAGCCACTCGAGAACCTTTCCAGACTGCATGGCCACATCTATTCGTGGCATCAGAACTTCGTGCACAGCTTCTCTTCCCTGTCGTCGTGGTCTGCCCTTCGATAATAAAGAATTACGTCATTCAATGACCTGGAGGATTCGCGTCGTAGGGTGTCATCACTCAATTCTTCCTTCCCGATCTCCAGCAGATAGCGCACACTGAGATTGGGCACAGAGGGCACGCCTATCCAGCGATCACAGCATGGTAGCGGCTATTCCCCTCAAGCTATTATAGTCACGAACCTCGAAGAACTCAACCGCGGGACGTGTACACTTGCTCCACGGTGAGATTCTCACTATCGATGATTTTCAATTTCTTGGGAAGACCGTGCTCTTGAGACTCGACCTCAACTCGCCAGTAGATCCTCAGAGTCAGAAGATAATAGATGACTCGAGAATCAGAGAGCATGCGAAGACGGTGTGTGAACTCTCTGAGAAAGGCGCGAAGCTTGTCATCTTGGCTCATCAAGGAGACCCTACCCTCCCGGACCAGTTCATCCCTCTCGAACAACACGCGCAGATCCTCTCCGGTTTGGTTGGCAAGGAAGTCCAGTACATTGACGACACACTTGGACCCTGCGCTAGGGAGGCGGTCCGTAAGCTGGAAAATGGGCAGATTCTCATGTTGGAGAATACTAGGTACTTCAGCGAAGATACCCGCTTGTTCGAGGATACGATGAAGAGACCGCCTGAGGAACAGGCGAAGACATTGCTTGTTCGCAAGCTCTATCCGTTGGCAGATGTGTTTGTCAACGACGCATTCGCCGCCGCTCACAAGTCCCAACCATCACTAGTCGGCTTCGCCGAGGTACTCCCATCGATCGCAGGCAGAGTCATGGAAGCTGAACTGAATGCGCTTATCAATATCAGAGACAAGCCGAAGAAACCCTGTGTCTTCTGTCTAGGCGGCCGAAAGATATCCGACAAATATGAGATGATGGAACCTGTCCTCAAGAGCGGCGTAGCTGACAAGCTCCTGACATCAGGAATCATTGGTCTGCTGATGCTTCGGGCTTCCGGACTTGAGCTGGGTCGTGAAGATTCAATCATCAAGGATATGGGCCATGAGAAGTATCTCTCCGTTTCGAAGAAACTCCTTGATGCGTATGGCAGAGAGAGGATAGAGTTCCCGGTGGATCTTGCCATAGATCAGAATGGCAGAAAAGAGATAGACGCCACTTCACTTCCAGTGGACGCGCCAATCCTCGACATTGGCACGAAGACCGTTCAGAAGTACTCAGCAATAGTAAGACAGTCAGGAACGATCTTCTTCAGTGGTCCACCAGGTAATTTTGAGAAGGAAAGTTTCTCTGCTGGGACGAGAGACCTTCTGAAGGCAATAGCAGAGTCCGGCGCCTTCTCGGTCGTGGGAGGAGGCCATTCAATGGCTGCCCTGCGGAAATATGATGTCTTGGACAAGGTTTCATACGTGAGCACAGGTGGAGGAGCCTTGGTTCGATATCTCTCTGGCGAAGAGCTACCCGTAGTAGCCGCTCTCAAAAAAGCCGCAAGACGTTCACAGAGAAAGTAGGCAGTCGATGGAAGATCACTTGACTGTGCAGGCCCTTTCTTCCACTATCACGTTTCGTTTCTTCACTTCCTCAATGAACTGGGCTGGCCGAAAATAGACTTCCGGCGGGAAGACTCCGCTTCTGTCAGAATCATCCTTTGCCAGTATCTGGGCGCCGATGGAGGCGCAGGTGCCAGTGAGATAGTCCATCGCCAGAGCGTCCCATTCAGGTTGAGAGTAACAGATCGCCCAGTCTGTATTCCGAATCTTCGATGGGCCCTTGAATCCGGTCACTTCCACCACGATACATGTCACGTCTCTCATCGTTCGAAGAGTCAACGGATCTGCTTGGAATTTTGAGAGCTGCACGATCGTGAAATCCATCGGTGCGACCTCAATGTCTCCCACTCGCACGGGTTGCCTATCAAGGAATCCTAGTTTTCTCAGCATCGTTGCCATGTCGTATGTTTCCGAGACCATGAAGTCAACGTACTGAACTTCCTTGTCGATGTACTTGGGGAGAGTCGCGAGTTCCGAGTGAATTGTCGCATAGCAGTCGATCTCTCCGATCGGGTCGGGCATACGAACTCGTTCATGTTCGCCCATTGGTGGTATCCGTTGGAGTTTGCCGTTTCTGAAGATGAACGCGTCTTCAGACCATTCGTTGACGATGGTTCTGATGGAAAACTTGAAGAGCGCCTCAGAGGGGACGAGATCTCGATCGCCGTCTCTGATCTTTATGGACTCTACTCTGTCCATCATGTCGGCGCCATGTCTTGCGAACACGTTGCTGAGTCCAGGATCCTCTCCGCATCCCAGAACGAACGTTGTGCCCGAGTCCTTAGCCTCCTGATCCAGCTCAAGCTGTCTCAGTGTCATATGGAAGAGCCCGCCCAAGTCGAGCGTGTTGACCGCCGCCTTCATCGCGGCCCTCATTACGTCGATGTTGTGCGTGTACCAAGTAGAGTTAACGACAACATCCATGCCTTTCATTATTCCGACGAGCCCACCATGGTCCCGTACGTCAGCTCGCGCAACGGACAGCTTGTTGCTTGCGATCTTCGACGCGACCTCTCTCGCCTTTGTTTCAGAGATGTCCGCGAGCACAACTTGCGACACATCATCAGCGTTGACGAGATCGCGGGCGACCACAGCCCCGACCATTCCGGCGCCACCGAGCACGAGCACCTTCAAGCTTCCCCATTCTCCTTGAACTCGCTCGGCCAGCGTCCGCGTTGATAATCTTTGCCTCACTCGTTACATTGGATCCAGCGGATAGATAGGGCGTCTCACCTTGCGATACGTGAAACGCGAGAGGTTCGGACTGGTTATTCCGGGCGTGTCAACCTCCAGTATCAACTTCGCAAACCTCTCATACTCACGTCTAAACGCATGAGCCGACTTCACAACCATGATTCTCTTGATTGAAGGATTGATTCCAACGCTGAGAAACGGAGCGACGCTCGCTTGTTGTGCCGTGTGCTCCGTCAAGACCAGATCCGTCGCTCCGCAGTGGACCACGGCGGTATTCCCCATCTTGATGACGATCTTCTGCCTCGGATCGGTGAAGGTCCCATCAGAGAGCACTGATATTGTGCCTCTGATTTCCACTGGGCGCCCGTGAAGTTCGTCTGACTTGCCACCGACCGCCAAGCTCACCTCCTCGCTTATCCCAGCCTTGACCGCTTCACGGACGGCTTCGGGATCACGGATGATTAGAGCGGCGTCCGGCCAGCCTGCATTCTTCAACTCGTTGAGGATGTACGTTCCGTCGGCTGGTCCGCCTCCAGCCGCGTTGTCACCCTCATCGGCTAGGACCACGGGGCATTCCTTGGCCGCGAGTGCTTCCTTCATCCCGGTGTCTAGTGAAACCAGTACACGATTCGGAAGGAAGTCTTCCTTGATGCTCCATGCGAGCTTCTCAAGTTCGGAGGCTTTCTCTTCCGCTAGGGTTTGATCGTTGTTTGTCGTCACGACGATTCCGAGTCCGGCTCTCGGAACGTCCGCATGCCCGAACCCTGCCGCAACCGTGACGTTCACAACGCACTCATCTTGCTCCATTCTTCGCGCTAGACTCACCATCCTGTACATAGGAGACTTCACCATCGTGAGCGGCTGATCGACCACGGTCATGAGTCCGCCTCCGATCAGGATGGGTGGTTTCCTGATCGCCATCGTTGGCTTCAGAACCCCCTTCAGCATGTGACTGATGACCTTCCCGCCCTCTAGGCCACGCTCGTACTCGTCCGTGTGCGGAGCAGTCTTGAATCCGATTATCGCATCCGAGTGTTCCAACCACAACTCGGAGACGTTACCGTGCATATCGAACACAACCACAATCGGAACATCCTCTCCGACAATCTCACGGGTCTTTCGCAGGATCTCCGCTTCCGGGTCGTCGTATCTCTCTGTGACCATTGCGCCGTGAAGATTCAACAAGACCCCGTCGGGTCTCGACGACGAGATGGCGTCCAGCAGTTCTCGCTCCAAATGCGCGAATGCATGTTGGCTGACGAGGCCTGTGTCAAATCCCGCTTGGGCATAATGGGTCGGTTCCAAATCGTAGCCGTACTCGGACGCGGCTGCGATGAAACCTCCCACGACCGTTCGCGTGTTTGCGAAATGCTTCAGAACGGCTGAACCAGAGACCGTTAAGCCTGAACCGGTTCGGAAGGATTCGAGTTCCGTTCGTCGAGCATTGAACGTGTTCGTCTCATGAACTAGACCACCGACGGCAATCTTCATCGTTCTCACAGGTGTCAGATCCGGAGCGCACATCTATTAAGATCTGAAGATCGCCGGCACACTCGACAATGCCAAAGTCTTATCTCTCCTAGACGCAACTGACGAACCTATCAGCAAGCTTCCGGAGAGCACTTCATTGTCAGTTGAGGAGAATAGGAAGATAGCTTGGGATTTCCACGCAGCCCTCAACAACCGCGACGTGGACAAGGCCTTGTCTCTGTTCACCGACGACGCTAGTTGGATCGTAATGCCTGGCGCCACAATCTACACCAAGCAGGACATCAGGAAATACCTCGAGAAGATGATGAGAAACTTCCCGAAGTTCATAGTGAGGGATATCCATCCGCCTGTTGTTTCTGGAGACATGGTAACACACGAGTACGTGCACGAGGTCAGAATAACCGACGGTCGAGAAGCACACATTCCGGCGGTCGTCGTGATGGAACTACGCAATGGCAAGATCGTCCAAGTCCGCCACTACATGGACAAGCTCGAAGGCGCGAAACAAACCGCGAGAGGTTTCTTCGAGAAGAGAGCTGTGGCAGGCATCGTGAAGCAGGTAGAAGAACTGATCTATCCATAGACGGAACAGTTAGAGCGTTTCTAGGTTCAGGTCACTCACATTCTTCATTGATTCTAGTTGAGCTGCGCACTCATCGCACACTCTTTTCTCGAATTCCATCCTAGCTATGTGTTCTTCAATCACGAGCGGTGTGGGCTCTGATTGGAGGAAGTGCGCGAAGAATCGTGCCTTTCGTGTCGCCGTCCTCTTTTGACACATCTCGCAGGCGCCAGCTCGATTGCCTCTCCTGAGCATCGAATCGATCATCACTATTCAGCTCGTTGTCAACGACCGGCGGCCCTGCCCGTAGAACCTGACACTCCGTGGATACGGTTGACCTCAAAACGGTATCGGCTCGTCTTGGATCGGACGAGAGTGTAGGATCGGCAAGTGAGATATTCGCCGTTGGCGGACATGTCTGGTGATCCAATTGAGTCGGTATGTGCTCTCGCTTGATCAGGGAACTACGAGCTCACGGGCGGTTCTGTTCGATGAGCGGTGTAGAATCGTGCGTTCGACTAAGCAGGAGTTTCGGCAGATCTTTCCCCTTCCCGGATGGGTCGAGCACGACCCTAGAGCGATCTGGTCAACCCAAATCAATGCAGCCAAACAGGTCGCCGTCAAGTATAGGAATAGGATCGCCGGGATCGGAGTCACGAACCAGAGAGAGACCACGATCGTCTGGGACAAGCACACCGGCAAGCCAGTAAGCAACGCGATCGTCTGGCAGGACAGACGAACCGCCCCCATCATAGACAAGCTCGCAGCGAGCGGCTACTCCACATACATCCGAAAGACCACAGGACTCATTCTTGACGCATACTTCTCGGGTCCAAAGATCAAGTGGATCCTTGACAACATCCCAAAGGCCAAGAGAAAAGCCAGAAGAGGCGATCTACTCTTCGGAACCGTCGACACCTTCCTAGTCTGGAAGCTTACTGGAGGTCGCGTTCACGCGACGGATCCGTCGAACGCTTCAAGGACGATGATCTTTGACATCAATCGAAAGTCATGGGACCCACGACTCCTTGACATTCTTGGCATCCCACAAGACATGCTACCCGAAGTCAAATCGTCCAGTGGGACACTAGGCGACACTGACAAACGCCTCTTTGGGCGCGAGATTCCGATCTGCGGTATCGCTGGGGACCAGCAGGCTGCGCTTTTCGGTCAGGCGGGATTCGAGAAAGGCACAGCGAAGAACACGTACGGCACAGGCTGCTTCATTCTGCTAAACACGGGAGACCATCCTCTCGTTTCTCGTTCTGGCTTGCTCTCGACAATCGCTTGGAGCCTCGATCAGAAGTTCACCTATGCACTCGAGGGAAGTGTCTTCATCGGAGGAGCAGTGGTTCAGTGGTTACGTGACCGACTCGGCGTTGTGAAACAGGCTTCAGATACCGACTCGATAGGACGCAATACACCAGATAGTGGCGGTGTAGTTTTCGTTCCAGCTCTCACAGGCCTCGGCGCGCCGTACTGGAACATGTACGCGAGAGGTCTCATAATCGGACTCACCCGCGATACGACGAGAAACCAGATCATCAGAGCCGCCCTCGAATCCATCTGCTTACAAACTGCAGATGTCTTGGAAGCGATGACCACCACTGCGAAGAGCCAGCTACGATCACTCAGAGTAGACGGCGGAGCGTCAGTGAACAACTTCCTCATGCAACTTCAGGCAGATCTACTCGGAATTCCGATCGAGAGATCGGCCATTCCGGAGACCACAGCCTTGGGCGCTGCATTCCTCGCGGGCCTCGGAGCCGGCATATGGAGCGATTTGGACGAACTCGCAGTTCTCAGCAGAATCGACAGAGTCTTCAAACCAAGGATGCCTGGCCCAGTAAGTGCCGAGATGCGTGGCAACTGGAAGCGGGCAGTCAAGAGAGCCCTCGACTGGGCCAAGGCTGAGGGTTCTTCTGGATCTCGTTGAAGCAAGATGTCGCGGTTATTTAGTCGAACGCTTGGCAATTTCCTTTTCATATGTGTGACGCTTGGCAATTTCGTCCTTGTATGCTTTGATCTGTGACTCTACTTCTTGACTACTCCAGCCGAAGATTTCTGCCATCTTCTCTGCGACCTTCTGTGAACAGTCGAGACCTTCGCATAATCTTAAGCCGATCAGGCTTCTTCGAAGCATGAAGTCGCTCAGCGTGAGCGCAGACTCCTTTTCGACTGCATGAACGACCTCTGCCATGATATCGGAGTTCGTCTCGCATATTCGTTCTCGAAGACTCGCATTGCTCTTGACGTACTCGAGGACTTCCTTGTAGCGTGAGCCGTATAGAGCGACTAGATTCTCCAGTACCTCCACAGTGATCCCGTGCTCTTTTGAGATCGAATCTCTGTTCGCTTTTGCCCTTTCAAGCTCAGTAGGATCGGCGCCGGGAAGCTTCACCACTGCGGTCGTGCATGATATCTTCCTACCCAGTTTGCGCGACGCGACATCTACAATGTCTTCCGCTATGCCGCGGTAAGCTGTCAACTTGCCTCCGATCACAGAGACCAAACCCCTCAATCCCTCCTTCGTCTCATGATCGTAGATCACATGGCGGCGCGTGACTGAGGACTCCTTGACGCCCTCGACGCGGAGAAGCGAGCGGACCCCCGCCATCGCATAGAAGATACGATTCCATGAGGTCCTTGGGAACGCATTCTTGACTTCGGTTCGAAGATACTCAACATCGTCCACCTCAGCCCTAACCGCATCCATGTCTTCCTCGTAGTCAGTGTCAGTCGTCCCGACAAGCGTGAAACCGATCCAAGGCATCACGAAGTAGGCGCGACCATCAGAGGCAAACAGAGCAACGGCGTCGGTCGTCACTTTCGGCGTCACGAGGTGAATACCCTTTGTTGTTCGAGCGAGCGGCTGTCTCTCTTGCCTCACGTCTCTGACGACCTTATCGAGCCATGGACCTCCCACGTTCACGACAAGCTTGGAACGGAACTCTGCATGCTCTCCGGTCAGAACATCCTCCGCTTGCACCCCAGAGACCACGTTGTTCTCTTTCAGGAGCCGAACAACTTTCGCATGATTGAGCAACACGGCACCGTGACGAGTTGCAGAGATCACATTCTCCATACAGAGACGTTCCGTGAGAGCGATCTGAGAATCGTAGTAGACATACGCACCTTGCAGTCCATTTTCAGCGAGCGCGGGCTCAGCTTCGAGCACCTTCCCCTTGTCCAAGTACTTGTGGCTCGGTAGAGATTTGTCGTAGGAGAGAAGATCGTAGAGTATCATCCCGATCTTGAGCTTCAGCCTGTGAAGTATCCTCTCGCCATAGACTGGAATCAGAAACTTCAGCGGATGGACAAGGTGAGGTGCGAGCCTCAGTAGGATCTCCCGCTCCCTGAGCCCCTCTCTAACGAGGCCTAAGTCGTAGTTCACAAGATACCGCAGACCGCCGTGGATCATTCTGCTTGAACGACCGCTCGTGCCGTAGCAGAAGTCCTCTTTTTCAAAGAGAACCGTCTTCAGGCCTCTCATGGCGGCATCTCGGGCGACGCCTGTTCCGATCATTCCACCCCCTACAATCGCGACATCGAACTGCTGCTCCGCAAGTTTGGATAAGTCTCGACGTGCGCGCATGGCTGTCGGTCAGGACGATAGACCTTGCTGCCTTATACGTTCAAGCGATCCTCAATACTACTGACGAAGCATGACAGTTTCGAGTTGGCGTCATGAGGAAGGGCGTTTCCAAGGAACGCAAGGAATAGAGATCTACTATCAGACTTGGACGCCCATGGGCAAGCCAAGAGCGATCATTGTCTTGGGCCACGGTCAGGGTGAGCATAGCGGTCGATACGCACACGTGACACAATTCATGGCACGGATGAGCTATACAGTGTGGGCTTGTGACTTCCGCGGACACGGCAGATCAGGTGGAAAACGAGGTCATGTAGACAACTTTGATGACTACCTCGCTGATATCGATAGCCTAACGCAACTCGCGAAGGAGCGAGATCCCCAAGCTAGAATTTTCATGATTGGGCACAGCCTCGGCGGACTCGTCGCACTCGACTATGCTGAGAAACGTCCAAGAGAGCTCGCTGGCTTGATCGTGAGTTCCCCTCTGCTGGGGTTAAAGATGAAAGTGCCAAGTTGGAAGAAGTGGCTCGGGAGGACTCTCTCGAGCATCGTTCCGACGTTTTCGATGAAGACAGGTTTGGACGCAAACCTACTCACACGTGACCGAGAGACTGTTCAGAAATATGTCAACGACCCATTGGTTCATTCAGTTGCGAGCACACGATTCTACACAGAGCTTCTCAAGGCACAAGACGCAACAATCCGGGACGCAAGGAAGCTCACATTGCCTTGTCTGATCATGCAAGCCGGAGCTGATGGAATCGTTGACTCATCCTCTACGGTCAGCTTCTTCCGAAATGTCGCCTCGTCCGACAAGACATTGAAGGTCTACGATGGGTTCTATCACGAGATACTCAACGAGCCCGGCTGGGAAAGCATCCTTCAAGACATAGAGGCTTGGATGTCAGCAAGAATCTAGAGCAGGCTTCACTCTACGGGCGAAGGAAGCCCACTTCGGAAGCCCTGAAGTGAGCGAAGACTCTGTCCCCAACCGCGAGTCCAAGCTCCTCTATCTGGTCCGAGCTTGTCTCCGAGTTCAACGGAAAACCTACGTCAAGTGATACTCGCGTAACCGATCCCATCTTGCGGATACCGGTTATCGAACCCTCAAAGACGTTGCATTGACAGTGACGCCAGCTCGCTTTCGCGTTCTCCTTCCCGTGTGAGAGTAGAATCGTCTCCGGTCGCACAACTAGAACCACAGACTCGCCTTGGATCAAGCCATTACCCACTCCGCGAACGCTCTGTCCATCCACTTGAGCTACTGCGAAATCCTCCTCGACCGAGACCAGATGTCCTCGCAGTACATTGAACCCCATGAAATCCGCGACGAATGTGGAGTTCGGGGCCTGAAGAACCCGATCCCATGATCCGACCTGTTCGACGCGCCCGTTGTTCATGATCGCGACTTGGTCGGTCATCAACTGGGCCTCTGCCAAGTCATGCGTAACGTACAAGGTCGTGAGGCCTGATCGAGCGCTGGACTCGTCAAGAGCTTTCCTCATCTCCTCCTGCAGCCTCGTCCTCGTTGCCCTGTCGACCTTGGAGAGCGGCTCGTCGAGTAGTAAGACCTGCGGATGAGTCATCAGCGCCCTAGCGAGCGCTACTTTCTGCTTTTCTCCTCCGCTCAAGCTCATTGCGTCTCGGCCCACCAAGTGCGGAATACTCAGCCATTCCATGATTTGCCTCAGCTCACTCTTCGCGTTCTTGCCTAGGCTTCTTTCTCCGAATGCGATGTTCTGATCCACTGTAAGATGTGGGAAGAGTAAGCAATCCTGAGGCACGTATCCTACTCGCCTCTTCTCCGGTGGGAGGCTTGTGATGTCGACCCGGTTCAGCTCGATCTTGCCCGATTCGATTCTGCGGATTCCAGCTATACACTCTAACAGCGTAGTCTTTCCCGAGCCGTTGGGCCCCACGAGTGCAAAGCATGCACGGTCTGACGCTTCGAAGCTGACTCCCTTGAGAGAGAACGCACCCTGTCTTGCCGAGAGACCAAAGACTCCTAAGATGGAATGCCACCCCTATATGCGATCTTTCGAGAGACAAGCAGAACAGACACCGTCACGACCAATAGTATGAGAATGATCGCCATCGCGTTCTCCAGATTCGCTAGAGATAGATTCAGGTACATTGCAATCGGGAGAGTCTCCGTCTTGAATCTCGTCGCACCCGCTAGTGTGACGGTTGCTCCAAACTCGCCCATCGCTCTCGCCCATGCAAGCATCGCGGCGCCGAGGACTCCCTCTCTGGCCAACGGCAAAGTGACTCGCATGAACGAGCTGAATTCACCATGTCCGAGCGTGCGGGCGACCCTCTCGTATCGCGGATCAATTCCATCGAAGACCGGCTTCATCAACCTGACCGCGAGCACACTGATCACACTGAACTGAGCCAGCACGATCCCCGGCGGCTCAAAGACGAATCTCACAATTGAACCGTTGATGAAAGCTCCTACAGGCGTGTTGGTGAAGAAGATGAGCAACGCCGTTCCGAGCGCGACCGGCGGCAAGGCGATCGGGATATTGATCAAGGCATCAACTGCGTCCTTTCCCGGAAAGCTCGCTCTCGAGAGAACGTAGGCCGCTGGGATACTCACAATCAACGCTAGCATGGTCGCTATTGTTGCAGTGACGAGTGTAAGGGCAATCGCAAACTGAACCTCATCAGACAGAAAGGCCGCTGCTAGAGCTGATGGATCCGAGAACATTGATCCCGCGAATATGATTACGAGGACGAAGAGCGCAAGAAAGGCCAGACAGCCGATCGACAACATCTTGAATAAGGTTGGTCGGCTCACGCAGGATCCACCAAGGCTTCTATCTGTGCGTTCGGTGCGCGTATTCTTGCCTGCTGCTCGGTCGCAAAGTATCCATATCTGGTCCAGATCGATTGAATGTCTTCTGAAGCGAGAAACTCAAGAAAAGCCGCTGCTAACGCCTCGTCGTGTGTGAATATGGTTGTGGCCCCCGCTATGTAGCCGATCTTCGGTATCTTGCTCGGACCTATCCAAACAATATCCGCTTTCTGGGGGGTCCATGCCTGGAAGACGTGCCAACCTATGACCGCGTCAACGGCTTTCGCAGGAACCAACGCCGCGAGTGCATCACAGCTCTGAGCATAAACAACAATGTTTCTGCTCACGCTCTCCCAGAGACCGTTTCTCTCCAATAATTCCTTGGCATAGAGTCCAACACAAACCGACTGCGGGTCTCCAATGCCCACGCGCAATCCGGGTCGAGCCAAGTCTTCCAAGGATGTTATGTTGCTGGGGTTTCCCTTCTGCACGATGATCGCTGGGACCAGATATGCGAGAATCTCAACGTGTCCAGCTGTGAGGTTCACCACTCCCAGCTCGGCTGCCTGCAACAGAAATTCCGGCGAACCAGGAATATACAGGTCTCCAGCCTTCGAGATTCTCATCGCCGAGAGTACACTGCCGGAGCCACCGAGCCGCAGCTCCACCTTGATGCCGTGTTTGGCCTCGAACAGTCGGGCAGCCTCCTCCAAGACTGGGGCGCTCGCAGCACCTGCGAAGACGACTATCTTCTCTTCCATCGTGGAAAGAGACGACCCCATTCCGGCAAAGACAAGTACCGCTGCTACAAGGGCCAAGATCAGGACTGCCATCGCGACCTTGTTCATCTTCGCGCTGTCGTGCAACCGTCTTCCCTTCAAGGCCAAGAAGATTGGAGCTTACATAAACGCTGAGTGTAAGTACTATGACTTACCTCTGCGACGAACTCAAGCAAAGAGAAAAAGACGGGTCTTTAGAGCATCGCTTCCTCAGCTTCGTGTTCTCTGGCGCGTGACTCAATGTACTCTGCGACTTTCTCCTCAGTGTAGCGCTCCGATTCCTCCTGTTTCTTCAAGTGCTCCCTGATAGTGGACAGGAAGGCGTCCATATTCACTATCGGCTTCACAACATAGCCGTCTGCGCCCCGATTCACGGCTTGGATAGCGTTCTCCAAAGACGGATACCCAGTGACGATTATCTTGACAGTCCTCGGTTCCCTTTCTCGCATCGACGTAAGAAGTTCTGTGCCATCCATGTCTGGAAGGCGAATGTCGATCAAGGCAAGGTTGTATGATTTGCTGTTGGATCTGTCGATCGCATCTCTTCCGGTTTCTGCCGTGTCTACAATGTACCCTTCTAGTTCAAGGATCTGTTTGAAGTTCCTTAGAACCGCCTTGTCATCGTCTACCGCCAGAATACGCTTGTTTCCCAAACAGCCTCCTCCCACATTACTTCCTCAAGGGGAGCCTGACCGTAAAGGTGGAACCTTCCCCGGGTCTGCTTTCGACCGTTATGCTTCCGCCGTGGGCTTCCACGATCCGCTTGCAGACTGGCAATCCTAATCCTTGTCCCTTGGGTTTGGTTGTAAAGAATGGGCTGAACATCTTATTGAGGTTCTCTTGTGGAATGCCGAGGCCGGTGTCTCGGAAGCTCACAAGCGCGTCTTCTCCTGTCCTCGAGGCGGCAATTCTGAGATCCCCTCCGGCCGGCATCGCCTGGATCGCGTTCGCGATCAGGTTTGTGAAGACTCGTTTCATCAGAGCAGAATCCACAGTCACCATCGGTAACCCTTCCTCAATGAAGATCGATAGCTTGACAGTCTCTGGAATGGTTACAGTCATACGTGCATCGTCCATTAGCCTCTGCATAGTGATCTCGACCGGCCTAGGCTCTAATGGTGAGGCGTAGTCTTGCAGATCCGAGACGATCTTGTCCATGTAACGGATCTGCTCGTCAATTGTCTTGAACATCTCAACAACACCACTCTCCTCAGCAAGCTTTGCATAAGTCGCAGGTAGGGCCTCGAACTTCTTCTGGGTCAAGTAGATCGTGCTGGTTATGGCCTGTAGGGGATTGCGCAAGTCGTGGCCGACCATTGCCGTCGTTTCGCCGATGGCGGCCAGTCGCTCTGCCTGCTTCAGCTTCGATGTCCTCTCCTCGACTATTCGTTCAAGGTCTGAGCTGTGACGCTGTGCTTGGTCCAGAAGGCGTGCGTTTCCGACGGCGATAGCCGCGTGGTTCGCGAAGAGCTTCAGCAGTTCCATATCTCCCGGCGTGAAGTGTCTGATCTTTTCGTCCTCCAAGACATGTATGACCCCTACCAGTCGGTTCTGCCAGGTCATGGGCACGCTGAGGACCGCGGTGAAGGGTTTGTCCTCTTCATACGCAGCGGCTCGACCCTGCCAAACGCGATAGTCGTCGATGATGAGTGATTGTCCTGTCATCGCTACTGTGCCGGCTGCGCCCTCGCCGTACTTGAGCACGAGTCCGGTGTAGTCACGTCCGGTATTGTAACTCACGACGCAACGGAGTTCCTTGCGTTCAGGATCGGACAGGTACATTCCTCCGCCATGAGCATGTAGCAACCTAGCCGCCCGCTCCACAATCGTGCGTAGAAGTTCCGGCAGGTCAGGCCTACCCGTCACGTCAAGAACAGTCTCCTGCAATGCAGTTAGCTGCTCCGCCCGATCGCGAAGGTTCTGCACCTGTCGCAGCCTAACCATCCCCGAGGAGACGTGCATCGCGAGTGTTTCAGTTAGCATCTGATCTGCCTTGGTGAAGGCACCAAGCTTCGTGCCTTCGACATTTAGGACGGAGACTACGGAGCCCTCTACAATCACAGGAACAGCCAGCTCAGACAGCATCTGTAGTGGTTCGCCGGTTGATGTCTTGATTCCAACGTCCACGTACGTTGGTTCAGTTCTCGTATCAGCGATCATGACCGTTTTTCCGGTTCTTACTACCTTGACCACTACGCCGGGGCCGTCCAATGGTAGCTCCTTAACCGATCCTGGCATCCCTCTATATCCTCTGAGGCGAGCCAAACCATTCTCAACCACAACGAACCCGGCATATTGGAAACCAAGCGTGAATTCCATCGCGTCGAGAGTGCTATTCACTACCTCATCCAAGTTGTCGGCTTTGCCAAGTTGCATCGAGTGTTTATGAAGAGCATCCAGCTTCTCCTCCATCCTCTTGCGTTCTGTGATGTCTCTTACCACGCTGACCCATCCCACTCGCTCTCCCTTTTCGCTCAGTTCCGCGACAAAATGCTCTGATGGAAACACTGAACCATCCTTACGCCTCATATGGAACTCGGCCAGATGGAAGGGCAAACGACCCTGTGCTACGGCGGGATAGAGTTGACGTTGAAACTCTCCAAGAGCATCCTTGCTTACATGGAGAAAATCAGTGCTCTTGCCTAGCATCTCCGCCTTCTCATAGCCGAAGACGCTGCAGGCCGCCGTGTTACATTCTAATATCTTGGGCGCGCTGGGAGGAGTAGTCGCGTCTAGAAGGAAGATGGCGTCAGACATGCTGTCGTAGGTCTTCTGAAGCACTTCGGTTTGGCGACGAATTGCCTCTTCCATCTTCTTACGATCCGTGATGTCTCTTAGTGCCCCTTCATAGTAGAGGACTCTGCCCTTCTGGTCGCGCACAACGTGAGTATTGGCTAGGACCACCAAGTGCTGACCATCCTTCCGTCTCAAGTTGATTTCGACATTGCGCAGTTCGCCGGCTAGCTCCAGTCTCTTCAGCAGAATGTCCCTGTCTTTGTCTTTCACATACAAATCACGAGCCACATCAACAGCTAGAAGTTCGGCTTCCGACCCGTAGCCCAGCATTCGCACAAGCTCCGGGTTCGCTACGAGCATCTTCCCGTCTGGGGTTGTTCGGTAGATTCCAGAAGGTATCTCCTCGAAGAGTGTGCGATACTTCAGCTCGGATGCTCGAAGAGCCTCCTCCATTTGCCTTCGTTCGGTTATGTCCGTTCCTGAGCTGAGCGTGCACACGATACGGCCCTCGGCGTCCCTAAGGATCGTGTTCTGCCAAGCGATTAGGAGCTCGGTCCCGTCTCGTGTCAGAACAGGATTCTCATAGTACTCGACCAGCTCAAGTTTGCCTGCCATCAGCTTCCTGAAGACCGACCTGACTTCCTCACGCAGTCTGGCGGGCAGAAATGTGTCAAACCAATTCTTCCCAAGTGCTTCTTCCCGAGCGTATCCCAGAAACTCGCATGCCTTCCGGTTGAGTAGAGTGACTCGCTCGTCCTTGTCGATGGCTACCATTATCACGCCGGCAACATCTAGGTACGCAGTTGCTTTGTCTCGCTCCTGTGTGAGCTCGTCCTGTATTCGCTTGTAGTCAGTAACGTCCAAAATGATTGCTTGGAATCCCACAGTTTCGCCTTTGATCCTGAGTCTCGTGGGCCTGGAGACTAGGTGAAGAACTTGACCATCCTTGCGCATCGCTCGTAACTCTATGTTACCGCCTATTGATCTCGAAACTCCCTCTTGGAATAGGGTAGTGATCCTCTCTCTGTCTTCCGGATGCAGCAAGTCAACGAATGGTCTGCCAACCAGCTCTCGGACGGAATAGCCTACCAGGTCAGCCAGTGCGCTGTTGGCGTACGTAATCCGGCCCGTCAGATCACTCATGGCAATCGGAACGACGGCTTTCTTCACTAGACTCTGGAACCTTCCCTCGCTCTCTCGGAAAGCCCGCCTAGTTTGTTTCCTCTTTCTGAGCCTGCTGATACGACGCGCTACTGTCTTCCTTGTCACCTTCATGTGACCTCTAGTCCTAGGCATGCTACTCTTCCTCACTCCTTTTCTCAATCCCTTTTCTCACCAGATCTCAGATCTCACCCGTCATCAGAGTCCTACCTCACGACCGTCTTCACCTGCTCCACGTACTCGACAAGCGTCCATTCTACTCTTGGGGTGAAGTTCAAGCCGAGCCTCTGGTAGAGATTCTTGGCGATGAGCCTCTCAACCGTCGCAGCACCAGTACCCAATATATCCGTGAGCGCAGTGTGAAAAGCGTCAAGCTTCTCAGGAATACTCTCACGCTTGAGCCCATACATCTTCTCAATTTGATCATAGATTGTCTGCCTCACAGTTGCGCCGAGAACATTCAGTCCATGATCCACGGCATCAAGCAGCACCTTCGCGAAATCCACAGACTGATTCGAGGAATTCACCCGCCACTGGGAGGCTGGGGACCGTCGAGGCTTCCGAGGACTCGGCGTTGTCACTATTCATAGGCGGGGAAAACGGGATAAACGTTCTGGGACCACAGTTCACATTGCGCATCGGAGTCTCCCATGAGCCTCGCATGGAGAATGAACTCAAAACAAACTATGTCAATTCACGCAAGCGATTCATTGTCTCTCGATTTGACAGCGAGCGAAAGAACCAGTCAACGAGGTCTCTGGGAGTGACAGTCAAGTACCGCACATCGAGGCTATTGCCTGAAGTTAAGGAGACGATGAGAAGAGGCTACAGGATCGGTGACAGGATACCAATGGCCAAGTACGCTATTGTGAGCCTCGCTACCGGGGTCCTCTTCGGCATCATGGATGGGCTGATTAACGCCAACCCGATTGCGGAGAGTGTGTATGCGTTCTACGGCCCCATCAGAAGGACATCTGTAAACGTTCTTGCCGGCGTTCTGATCGACCTCTACTATGGATTCGTACTCGCTGGAACGTTCATCCTACTCTTTAGGAGCCTGCCCGGCCGTAGGGGCTGGGTTAAGGGTGTCAGTTTCGCGCTTCTCGTTTGGTTCTTCCGAGTTGTGATGCATACAGCATCGGAGTGGATGATACTCGAAGTGCCAGTTGTGGCATCACTCTATTCACTTGTCACAGGGCTTGCAGAGATGCTTGTCCTTGGTAGCCTGTATGGGCTCACACTGAAACCTCTGATCCAAAGTGCTTCTGCCAACGGCTGAGTCGAGCTGCTCATTGAATGCGCTGTCCGAGAATCATAGTTGGCGTCGTCACTAGACATCGCGCGAACTCCTTGAAGAAGTGCTCTAGGCCTGACTTGGTTGCTTTCCCGTGTACCATTTCGTCTTCAAGCTCCCAATATAGAACATACGTGGACTCCCTGGGCCGCCGAGTAAGCTTGATCGGGGGAAGGCCCTTCTTGGCGGAACTGAAATCTCGATGTCTATGGGTTCTCTTCATGTAGCGTACATCTCTAACGCCCCGAAAACTTCGATGATGCTCGACGACGCGGCTAACCAGTTGCTCAAACTCCGTAACCCTCTCAGGCTTGACCTTGTAGATGCAAACCTCCACAAACCTCTCGGATCTATGACCCATTGACCAATCCCTCCTTCTCCATTCTTACTCCTTCCGTCATACGTGTATCAGTATGGCATGCACGTTGACCCTTTGGGCAGCTCCACAAGAACTCCACTCTTGAACTCCGTGCCTGAGGAAAAGACACCACATTTGCCGAAGACGCACATCCGTGAAGAGACCAGGCGGAGCAGGCGATTGGAGACGTGTGGTAGGGAGAACTTGAGGATGCCACGCGCCATAGATAACGGATAAGAGGTAATATCAGAGAGAGTGCGTCGTCAGATCAGTTTGATTGACCACGCCATGAGGCCCATCCGTAGACGAAGATGGGAGGGAGGAGTCGCTGCCTACATTCAGTTTCACATTTGATGACGGAAACTCCTCGCAGCTCACCGACTACTATCCAGTCCTGAGGAGACATCGGTTTCCTGCAACCTTCTATTTGATAGCAAGCGAAATAGGAATTCGTGGCAGACTGTCGGTTGACAATGTGCATGAGCTCCTCGCTGAGGGAAACGAGATCGGCAGTCACGGTCTAACCCACAGATCATTAGCGGAACTCGGGCCGAGTCAACTACGTAGTGAAGTTGAACGAAGCCGGCAGATTCTCACAGATTTCGATGTGAGAAGCTTCGCATATCCGTATGGGCATTATGACGAAAAGATCGCGACAGAAGTAGCCCGCTACTACGATTCGGCACGCGCCTACAGCCGCGTACCAGTGCCTAACGTGGCAGAACAGGTGGACAAGTATGCGCTTCAAGCTTTCTCAATTGAAGGCAGGTTCGAGTCGCGAATAGATCCGAGAATGCCTGACTTTATCATGCGTAGAGAGGGCATCATGGAATCCAAGGATTGGTATATTCTGATCCTGCACGGCCGAGCTTCGGCCAGGATCCCGACTCGTCCACGTGACCTCACAATAGAACAGATGCGCGGTTACATGAACTATTTGCGAGCCACGCTGAAGTCCAATCGAGTTCAGTTCTTGCGGAATCTCGAAGCATTCTGTGAACATCTCGCTCAAGAGAAGATCACCGTCACTACAGTATCTGATGGAGTGGCGCGGCTATCGCCCTGACGGGGCGTTCGAGGACACAGAGCATGATGCTGAAGTTGCTGTCGGAAAAATGGGTAGCAAGTTCCTAGTGGCAGTTTTCTTGAGAGTCGGCAATAGCATCGAAGTTATGACAATCTACCATACTCGGGAACTCGAGAAGCTGGTCTCATCGAAGCTGCAAAGAGGTGCTTGGAGGAGAGTCAAATGAAGGTCCACTACGACAAGGAGTATGACATCCTATACTTGACGTTCAAGGACGGACCGAGTCATGACGTCATCGAATCGGCTCCTAACGTTGTGCTGGAGCTTGATGAGAAGAAAGAGATAACGGGCTTGGAGAGCTGGGACGCCAAGAAGACAGGACTTGTCGAGCAGGTCGCCAAGACCGCCGCGAGTTCATAGCTTGATCTTGTGACTGAAATCCCTAGCCTCAGTTATGCCATCGGACATACTGAGTCCTTCAGTGTTATCATGGGGTTTGGACCCATGGATCACCAGTATGAATTCTGTCGAGCTTGCCCTTCTTGATGGGGATTGTCACGGAACTCAGCACTCGTAACACGAAATCGCGTTGCTCAGACCTCTGACTTTGAAGAAACTAGCTGCCACGCAAGAGTGGTGAATGTGCGGGAGGGGCGTCTCCAATCTCAGATTGGATGCGCACTTACTCCTTCGCCCTTGGATTCTGAGACGATTAAGGACAATCCGGCGCAACATTTCAGTGTTGTCGTCCCGAGTTTCATGAGTTGTATGATATCGTGTTGCCGTGACCTGTGGCGGACGACTGAGGCTTCGAGCGTTTTCCTCTAGGAGATTATTCCGAAGCCATAGAACCTTGTCACAAGCCTTGAGGTTGTGTCTTCAATTGAACCCGTTTCGACAATGAGCCGAGGCTGGTGATCTAGAGTCTGAACTGAGCACGATTCGTCAGACTAGCCGAGAATCCGAAGAACTTCTCCATGCTCACTCTGGAACCGGATAGAACTCTTAGTGGGCGACAGCGAGGAACAATACCTTCGAGCTATCACCTGCTGGGGAGGACGACAACTCACTGTCCCAGCCCCCACACCTTATCAGCTACTCAAGGTTAGGTTGTTGGCGTGGCAATTGCTTATAGGAATGTAGAACCCGACTTCGGTGGTGACATGTCGCTTCAGTCGTCCCAACGTCGTTCAACAGTTAGAGAACTGTACTACATCACTCACATCAAGAACTTGCCCTCGATACTCCGCAGAGGTATCTTATGCCACCGGAAGATGGTTGCAGAAGGAATCCCCTTCGAACCGATTTATGACGAAGAGATCGTCTCAAATCGAAAGAACATCGCAGCGCCAAATGGCGAAGACTTGTGGAGCTTCGCGAACTTCTATTTTCAGCCTCGTAACCCGATGCTTTATCGTGTTCTGCTTCATAGACCTCGAGAGGATATCGCCATCCTAGGCGTTAGACGAGACATTCTCGGTCTCTCCAAAGTCTACGTCACAGACGGGAACGCTGCGAGCTCGAATTCAAAGATACTGCCTGTAAACCCCAAGGCCATTGAGCAAATCGCAGCCCAGACGGATGAGGTCTGGTGGAACTATGTGGATGGCAAGAGAAGAATCATGGCAGAGTGCTTGGTTGCGGATGAGGTGCCTCCCGAACATCTCCAAGCTGTGTATGTCCCAAATCATCAAGGAGCGGAGAGAGCGAGAACCTTGGTTGGCGGGCCTATCATACCCGTCATACCACAACCAGAATGGTTCTTCCTTCCATCTAAGGAGATTCGGCTCACTCCGACGCTCTCCGTAAGGGAGGGCGACATGTTCTTCTCTGGTGCGCAAACACTCACGATAAGTGTCAATTGCGTTGGGAAGATGGGCAAAGGCCTTGCATCGAGAGCAAAATACCTGTTCCCTGATGTGTACGTATATTATGATGACCTTTGTCGAAGAAGGGCCCTGAAGTTGGGCAAACCGTACCTCTACAGACGGGATATCTCACTGGATCTCCAGCTCGCAGACGAGCCCACAAGGTTGCCTGATGCCAATGCTGGAACATGGTTTCTGCTCTTTCCTACCAAGAATCACTGGAGAGACAGAGCTGACATACACGGAATCGAAAAGGGATTAGGATTGACCGCAAGAGACTACAGGGATATGGGGATCAAGTCACTGGCAGTTCCGGCACTAGGATGCGGACTCGGCGCACTTGATTGGAAGGATGTGGGCCCGATTCTCTGCAAGTATTTGTCCCGCTTAGAAATCCCGACGTGGATATATCTGCCTGCGGAGAGACGAATATCTGAGGAGTTCCTCACTCCCGAGTACCTTCTCCGACGATGACGACAATAGACGTTTCCGGCCACAACAGCTAGTGTTGGGCGAGGCAGACGAGGTGCAGGGGAAAGAACTCTACGTACAATTGGGCCGTTGCAATGCGACGACGATCAGAGGAAGTCTCAATTGGCGCAATTTCGTTTCTTGCATCTATTGACTGTCTCAGGGTGTCCGTCCAATTCTCCTGCAAGGAATCTCTAGAGTTGCAGAGAGTTTCAAGCCAATTGATCTCGGACACCTTGTGAGCATGTGCCAGCTGCGACGAATCGACATTTGGCAAGTGTGGATCTGTGACATGCATGTCATGGATTGCCCGGCGTCTAACCCAGTTACGACCAAGAGTGGTGAGTGCGGGAGGGGGGATTCGAACCCCCGAAGGCCTACGCCATAGGCTCCTGAAGCTTGGGTAGCGTTTGTCGCTTCTACCCCTTAGACCTGGTTCCCGCCAGCTGATGAGCTGGGCTCGGGTACCCCCGCTGATTTCGGCTAGTTCGAGCACACCTAGTTAATCCTTACGCGAACTTGACAACTCGATTCCAGTCAATCATCAGAACGCCTATCAGATTGGCTTAGGATTAGCGCCCCTCGCGGAGATGTCCCGATGCAAATCTCACTAAAGTACGGCAAGACTGCTGTCAGAATGCAGATCCGCCAAGAGCATCTAGTCGGCGTAGTGAAGCCGAAGCAATCAATCAAGCGCGGACAAGACCTACAAGCGAGCCTAGCGAAACCCATTGGAACCGAACCGTTACCGAAGCTCATCGACAGAAAGGACAAGGTCGCTGTCGTGGTAAGCGATATCACGAGGCCTTGCCCGACCGCGCGGATTCTCCCGCATGTTCTGCAACTACTGAAAAGATACGGTATTCCACGCGATAGCATCAGAATCCTGATCGGAACCGGAACGCATAGAGGCCATACACCCGCCGAGAGAAGAGAAATCCTCGGAAGGCAAGGAACTTCAATCCCACACGTCATTGACCACACAATGGAACCCGTTCAGTACATTGGGACCACGAAGCGTGGTACGAGGGTCTCTGTGAACCCAAACCTCCTCGACGTGGATTTCGCGCTCGCTGTTGGCAATGTGGACGTTCACTACTTCGCCGGGTACACTGGCGGATACAAGGCTGTGATACCGGGACTCGCGGGCAAGGAGACGATCGAGAGAAACCACAGCCTCATGACGCTCCCAAACGCTGAACCAGGAGTTGTCGAGTTGAATCCAGTCCGCGAGGACTTTGAAGAAGCAGGACAGCTAACAGCACTTCGATACATCGTGAACGTCGTCCTAGACGAAAGAAATCGAACCATCGCGGCATTCTCAGGAGACCCAATTGCTGCACAGCGACGGGCAATAAGAGCCGTTGACGACTTTGTGAAGGTCCCGATCAAGGAGCGCGCAGATATTGTGCTTGCAAGTGCTGGAGGCTACCCGAGGGACATTAACCTCTATCAGGCGCACAAGGCGATTGAGAACGCCTCTCATGCTGTCAAGAACGGGGGCACAGTGATAGTTCTCGCGGAGTGCGGCGAAGGTTTCGGGAATACCACATTCGAGGATTGGATGGTGAATGCCTCCAACCTTGATGAGATTGGGAGGAAGCTCAGTGACAGGTTCATACTCGGTGCTCACAAGGCGTACGCGCTCAGCAAGATCGCGAAGCGAGCACAGATCTACCTTGTATCCGACAAAATGCGGGAAGCGAGTTCCATACTGTTCAAAGGCTTCAAGAGTTCTCAGGACGCGTTGGAGGATGCATGGAGTTCACATGGAAAAGATGCTTCGATTCTACTGATGCCCTATGCGATGAGCACTCTACCGTCAAGGTCTTCATGAAGACGCATCCTATCGAAGACTTCTGAAATCGATCTTATCATTCTTCAACCGCTGGAAACAACTAACCTCGTTGTTCGTCGGCTTTAGCAACGCTTAATTCGGATAGAGCATGGCACTTGCGGCGCTGCATTCAGTGGACGGCTGAGGAGTGAAGTGAAGGAGAGCTCTCGCAAGGCCGTGAGCACGAATGAAACTGGTCCCTCTCCTCTACTACCTGTATCGACGCGCATGGAAGCGCCTCGCGGTCTTCTCAGCAATCGCGGGACCGGGCATCATAGTGATGGTCGCCGACAACGATGTGGGAGGCATCACAACCTACGCGGTTTCTGGATCGAAGTATGGATTCAACCTTGTCTGGCTCATCATAGTCTTTTGCATACTGGCGTTCTTCGTTCAAGAGATGACCGTCCGCCTAGGAGCTGTAACCAAGAAAGGCCTCGCTGAAGCGATCTTCGACGGGTTCGGACCAGCTTGGGGTTGGTTCTCACTACTGGACCTTGTACTCGCGAACTTCCTGACCCTCATCACGGAGTTCATAGGCATGGTCGCTGCCACAAGCATCTTCGGAATACCTCCTTGGCTGACGGCTGTCGTGGTTGTTGTCTTCCTGATGGTGCTTGTAGGTACGGGGACATTCTGGACCTTTGAGAGAATAACGCTCGTCTTCTGCTTGCTCAACCTAGTGTACGTGCCGGCCGCGATTCTTGCAAAGCCCGACTGGGATCAGGTTGCGCGCAGCATCGTCTTCCCAACATTCGAAGGAGGCATGTCCGTCTCCCTATTGACGCTCATAATGGCGAATATTGGAACTACGATCGCGCCTTGGATGATATTCTTCCAACAGAGCGCGGTCGTCGACAAGGAACTCGACGAAAAGGACATCTCCTACTCCAAGATCGATACGGCGCTCGGCGCGGTCCTGACAGGCTTAGGCGCAGCTTTCATAATGATCGCAACCGGATCCACTCTCCACAAGATTGGATTGAACATCACTGAAGCATCGGAAGTAGCCATAGCGCTGGTTCCATTGGCAGGGCAATACGCGGGTGCGCTGTTTGCGATCGGTCTCTTCAGCGCAGGGCTCCTAGGGGCGATCTGCGTCTCTCTCGCGTCCTCTTGGGCGTTCGGGGAGGTCTTTGGTTGGGCGCACAGCCTAAACGTCAACGTCAAGAGCGCCCCTTGGTTTTACTTGTTCTACTTGCTCAATGTTGGGTTGGCTGGAGCGATCGTTCTCATTCCTCATGCACCATATGTGATGATTGTGCTGCTCGTGCAGGTCATTGCTGTGACGCTCCTTCCGCCTGCCCTCGTGTTTCTGATCTTGCTACTGAACGACAAGTATCTGATGGGCACCTATGCGAATAGCAGACTCCAGAATGTTGTGGATTGGGCGATTGTTGGATCTGTAATCGCCATCTCGTCCCTGTACGGTATCTCCACGATCTTCCCCACCTTATTAGGAGGTTGAAGCCGAGAGATGACTGGTCAAACGATTTCGCGTGGATCTCGTGGTGGTTCCTAGTGTCGGTGAACTCAACTCAGATCCGGGAATACATTCAGAAGATTTCAGTTGGAGACAACAAGAACACGCGATATGTATACCTAAACGAAATCGTCAAGAAACGAGTACTAACTAGAAGCGGGGTCACAGTCGGCAAGCTAAGAGACATGATCTTCAAAGATGACCCGCACTATGCGGAAGTAACAGGCCTCGTTGTTGAACGCCCACTGGGCCGTCTCTCTTGGAACGTGCCGTGGAGCAACGTAGTCGATGTCACCTCTGAGAAGATAGTCATCGAGGATCCCCCTGAGGGCAGGTATCCCGAGATCAAACACAGCGAAAGCCATCTCCTACTTCGCGACAAGGTGCTCGACAAAAAGATCCTCGATATCGAAGGATTCGATGTAGAGGTAGTCTACGACATACAGTTGCTCCTTGTCGAGCACAAACTCTTCGTTGTGGGAGCGGACGTGGGCCGACACGCGTTCCTGCGTAGGCTTGGTCTCGGAAGAGTCGCCAAATCAGTTCTCGAGAACAGCGCCAAAGATGACATAATACCATGGCGGTACGTTCAGTCGCTACCTGCAGACTTGACCGGCACAAAGGGGGATGTGAAGCTCACAATCACGAGAGAGGGACTGAAGGACATACATCCAGAGGACTTGGCTGACATACTTGAGGAGCTAAGCCACGAAGATAGAATCCACATCTTCAACGCGTTGGATCACGAAGTTGCTGCTGACGCACTTGAGGCAACCGAACCAAGAGTCCAGAGGGAGATCCTAGCCTCGACAACGGCTGATCGAGCGGCGGCGATCTTCCAGCACTTGTCTCCAGCGCAGATCGCCGACATCATTTCGATTCTTCCACATGACGACGCTGAAGAATTCCTCCAGATATTGAAGGGAGATGTGGCCTCCAAAGTTCACGTACTGCTGAGCCAACACGATGTTCCCGCGTCAACTCTAGCGATGCATTGCTTCCTGGGATTTCCGGGAAACTTGAGAGTTGAAGAAGCTTTTATTCGATTCAGGGAAGAGGCTCGCCACTGCAACGTCACAATGTACATCTACGTAGTGGACGAGAAACAGCGCCTGAGAGGAGTCATAGACATCAATGAACTCCTACAAGCCGATCCGAAGAAGAGGTTGGATGAGATCATGACAAAGAAGGTCGTAAAAGTGACACCCACAACTATGCGCGGCGAGATCGAAGCCCTGTTCCGCAAGTATCGCTTCCGAGCAATACCGATAGTCGACAAGTCTCGGAAAATCGTGGGCGTCATCAGGGAGAAAGACGTATTTCTACAGGAGGAATAGCGCCGTACGGCTCGACGACCGAGGATCTGGAAGACAATGCCGCGAGTCTACACGACCACAACCGTGCGAGCATCACTGCTTTTCTTGAGACTCTATCTCATATTCCTAGCCGGTCTTGTCATCTACAAGTTCGTCACGGAGTTCCGTCTAGGGTAGACGCCCGCTGGCGTTACTCTCAGGCCGGTTAGCACGTGTTGGCGTGTTCACTCAGTAGCTTCTTTGATGACCCAAGCTCTGTCGAAGTGCTTGGCCGGGTATACCAGCCACTTGATCTGACGTGCAGCATGAGCAAGTGCCGTTGGTCAAGGGGAGTTCGCATGACATATAGCATTGATTAGACTAGCCACTTGCTGCATGCGATATGACAAGTGTGGAACTCACTCCCAAGGATCTGAGGGTACACTGTGAGCCGATGAAATGCCATACCAGCGGCGAACTTGCGCCTTTGGACGGCATCATTGGCCAAGACCGCGCCCTTCGCGCGCTGCAATTCGGATTGGGAATTGGGGAGAAGGGATTCAACGTATACGCCGCGGGTCCGCCAGGCACAGGCAAGACCACGGCCGTAAGGAACTTCCTAGAGGCCCTTGCGAAGAGCCTACCGACTCCGCCGGATTGGTGCTATGTCAACAACTTCCGGAACCCATACGAACCGTTATGCTTGAGACTTCCAACCGGACGCGCTGAAGTTCTCCAGAAAGACATGAAGAACTTCATCGAAGAGATCAAACGGGCTGTTCCGAGAGCTCTCCAAAGCGAAGAGTTCCAGTCCAAGAGGGACCAGTTGATCAAGGCTGCGGAACAGCGGAGAAACGAGATCCTAACCAGCCTCGGCGAAGAAGCAGAAAGGTCAGGTTTCACGATCCAGGTCACACCGCTAGGGATAGCATTGATCCCTGTTTTTGATGGGAAACCCATCAGCGAAGAAGAGCTTGCTAGATTGCCTGATGAGGTAAGAGAGCAACTCGACAACAAAAGAAAAACGCTCGAAAGCAAATTTGAGGAGGGAACGAAACGGATCGCCGGGCTCGACAGAGAAACAAGACAGGCAGTGAGGAAACTCACCAATGATGCCGTCGAGTATGCTATCGGCTTCCTATTGGAGAGTATATTGAAGACCTACGCAGACCTCCCCGAAGTCGTGGCATACCTCAAAGAGGCAAGGAGCGATATCCTCGAAAACTTCGAGCTTTTTGCAGGTAGGCAACAGCCGGAGATCGCGCAAAGTCAGCTGCTGACACCTTGGATGCGGGATCTGCCCTTCAGAAGATACGAAGTCAACGTCATCGTTGACAACTCTGAACTGAAGGGCGCGCCAGTCATCTTCGACGAGAACCCGACATATCAGAACCTATTCGGAAGGATCGAAAAGGAAGCACAGTTTGGAAGCTTCACTACCGACTTCACACTGATAAAAGCCGGTTCGGTGCACAGAGCCAACGGAGGATACCTCGTCCTTCCAGTCGAAGATCTTCTCGCGAACCTGTTCTCATATGATGGTTTGAAGAGAGCTCTGAGGAACAACCGTATTGTCATAGAAGAACCAGGCGAACGGCTTGGTTTCATTTCTACGAAGACCCTGACCCCTCAACCGATTCCTCTCAACGTGAAGGTCATTCTCGTAGGAAATCCCATTCTATACCAAGCGCTCTACGCATACGACCCTCAGTTTCAGGAACTCTTCAAGGTGAAGGCCGACTTCGACACTACCATAGAAAGAAACGAGGAGAATCTCGAACGGTACGCTTCCTTCGTATGCACACTCTGCGGAAGAGAAGGACTCAGACATCTCGAATCTTCAGCGATAGCCAAGGTTGTGGAATATGGCTCCAGACTGGCTGCAGATCAACGAAAGCTTTCAACCAAATTCGCGGAGGTTGCCGATCTCATAAGAGAAGCCAACTACTACGCTTCACAAGATCGTGCTGAGTTCGTCACTGCCGCACACATCAATAAGGCCTTGGAAGAGAAAGTCTACCGTTCGAACCTTATCCAGCAGAAGATCGTCGAGATGACAAACCGTGGTCTCATACTGATAGACACGTCAGGATCCAAGATCGGTCAGGTAAACGGTCTCTCTGTCATAGGCTTGGGTGACTTCGCTTTTGGCAGACCGAGCAGAGTAACAGCGAGCATAGGTCTAGGAAGAGAAGGCGTAGTTGATATCGAACGTGAGGCGAAGATGGGTGGCCCCATACACACAAAGGGTGTCCTGATACTCGGAGGATATCTAGCCAACAAGTACGCGCAAGAGAAGCCTCTCAGCCTCTCCACTAGGCTAGTCTTTGAACAGAGCTACGAAGGAGTAGAAGGCGACAGCGCGTCCACTACGGAACTGTACGCTATCCTGTCGGCTCTAGCCGATCTTCCCGTCAAACAGAACATAGCGGTCACAGGTTCTGTGAACCAAAGAGGAGAAGTCCAAGCCATCGGCGGCGTCAACGAAAAGATAGAGGGCTTCTACGAGCTCTGCAAAGCAAGGGGCCTGAAGGGTGACGAGGGCGTGATGATTCCGAAGAGCAACGCACGGGATTTGATGCTCAAGGATGAAGTCGTCGAGGCCGTGAAGAAGGGACTCTTTCACATATACGCTGTAGGCACTATCGACGAAGGCATAGAGCTGCTAACTGGAGTCAAAGCCGGCACAAGGAGAGAAGGTGGAACCTTCGAACGCAACACAGTGAATCACAAGGTTGACCAACGCCTGAAGAAGATGGCGGAATCCCTGGTCAAGTTCGGAGAAGCACCTAGGCGTGAAAAGCCCTCTCGTGGACGAAAGAAGAACGAAGAAACATAGCGATAGATCAGACCTCCCCGGAAGCGCGCCCCGACCCGCCCGGCGGACAGGCAGCCAAGAACTTCGGCAGCTGGTCTCTACCTTCTAATTCGCCAATCTTGCTTCGCTATGAACCAGAGGCAACGCTCGCTTTGACAATCCGCGAGGCTTCAACCATGTTCTTCAGCTTCTTCAGGGCGATGTTGTAGGCTCCTGGCATACCCTGCAAAGCGCCAAACCCGCAATCCGGCTTCACTACTATCCGAGACCCAAACGCCTTCAGAGCTTCCCCCAGCGAGTTGGAGATTTCTTCAACTGTCTCAACTTCCGGATGTACTGTGGATACGCAGCCGTACGCAACATACTTCTCGGCCCGTTCGAGTTCCTCTCTGCTGTATGCGTGAAGGTTGCTGGGCGATCTGGCGAACTCGTGATCCACTACGTCAACCTCACTTTCAAGTAGGACTTTCTTGACCAGTGGTGTGATTCTACCACACACATGAATTGCTGATAGGCACGATATCTCCCTGATCAGCGTGTTCAGCGTTTCAACGACGAACCGGTAGTCGTACTTGAACAGGATTGTCCGCCCGAGCATGACTGACAGGAACGGTTCGTCCACGTTGACAAGATCAAAACCAAGCCCGCTTAGGCGTTTGCATGATCTACTGAGGATGTGAGCTAGCCCTGTCACAACGTTTGGTTTCGATGCACCGCACCTCAGCAAGTCCTTTCTGTCAAGACAGCTCGCCAGTGTGAAGGGGCCTGTGACACAGGCTTTAGTCCCCTTCACCTTCTGTGTCAGTCCACGTTCTCTAAGGAAGCCCAAGTAATACTCAGCTCGTTCGACCCCTATCGTGGTGGATGTCTCAGTGATATCATCTGAGACGAGACTTGCCTCTTCGCCCTTGATCTGGATAGTCGGAATCGCTTTCGACAGCGGTATGAGAAACTGTAGGACCATGTTCATCGGTCTCGAAGCAGAGCCTAGAAGCTGTGGATAGCACGGGTAGTCTAGGCCCACTGAAACTTTGTCAATTATCGCTTGGTCTATGTTTGCTCGGTTCTCATCAAAGTCATCTTGAATCGGTAGACTGCCGGCATCCTCTGTTGCTAACACAAATTCCTCGAACTGTTTCTTCAAGGGGCTTCACGTCATCCGAGGCAGCCGAGAGCACTGAAGGGAGGATAGAGTGTGGGTACCGCGCCTCCTAAAGATCGTTCGGTGACTTGTGATTTGTTACACTCTGAGGGACTTGTCGCGTCCTCTCTTAGGGGCTAGCCATAGAGTCTTGCAGCCGCTTCGATCAATCCGAGCTGGTTGAGCTTCTCTCTTGTCGGTCTCCCTTCCCTGTCCCAACCTCTCTTACGATAGTACGTCTGAAGCATGTTGGCAAATCTCTCTCTGTCGAGTTTCACACCTGCGGTCTTTCCGGTTGGCACAGGGTCGACGAAGTCCCTCTCAGGGGGCTGGTCATCCTTTGACGATATACCCTTCCTCAGGACCGCCATCGCTCGCGTCAAGTTCCAAACCCGCTCTGACCGCTTCAGCAAATCCTCAAGCGTAAACTGCCTTCCTGTTACAGCTGAGTAGGCCTCCGCGTACAGGTTAGGATCCATGCCCAGTTCGACCCAGTGGAACCTGCAGACGCCGAGCATGTCGAAGAGCGGTCGCAAGTGTTGGAGGTAGATGACATGGTCGACCTTGTCCTCACCGTAGCTGTCTCGGCCGACCTTCAGATCGTATGTGATTGCCCAAGAACGGTTATGGTGGGCTCCAATATCCGTGGTTGCATAGGAAAGTGCCATGGCTGGAGCTGCTCTGTGGTCGTACCCTGAGATCTCCAAACCCTTAACCTGCATCGCGAACCTCAGCGAACCTTTCCCGATCTTCTGAGCCAACGCCCTCACGCCACTAGCCATCGCGTCGCCGAAACCTCTCCGCTGGGCGATCATCGTCAGAAACCGGAGCAAGGAGGTGAGGTCTCCAAACTTTGGCTCGAATCCGAGCTGACGTTTCGTCACTAGCCCACGCTGGTATGCCTCCATGACAAACGCGACCATGCTGCCAGCGCTGATCGTATCCAGCCCCAGCTCGTCCGCAACGTAGTTTGCGCGGACCACGTGGCTCATGCTTGAGAGCCCGACGTTGGCTCCAAGCAGGGCTGCGTTCTCATACTCCACACCAATCTCGATCTCATGACCGGCCTCGTCTTTCACTCGGCTCACGTGCTCGCATGGGACACAGCAATTCGAACATGCTCTGCTCATGACCTTCGTCTCCTTCTCCATGGCGTCGCCTCCGATCTTGTTCGCATTTTCGAACTGGGTCCTCTGAAAGTTGAGCGTCGGCAATGCCTCGACCTCGTTTGCCCATTCAATGACACTCATCGTGCCCTGACGCACCCATGTCTTGTAGACTGGGCTGTGGGTGATGATGTCAAGCGATTTCTTGTAGACCTCAGCCAAACGATCCGGATATGCTACCACGACATCTCTTGACCCCTTCGCGACGATTGCCTTCAGCCGCTTGGATCCCATCACTGCGCCAGTTCCGGTCCGCCCGGCTTGGGCGTGTCGAGTCTTGGTACGATCCCAGTCAACGTTCACGCAAGCGAAAGCAACCAGGTTCTCGCCTGCGATGCCTATGCTTGCGACTGAAACGTCTTCACCGTGTTTTTCGACTAAGAGATGGTCTACGTCACGCGAGCTCTTACGCCACAGATCCTTCGCATCATTGATCGCAATCTCTCCATCGATTGCAGACAAGTAAACAGGGGTTCTTGATGCGCCACTAATGATGAGCGCGTCAAAACCTGCCTTCTTCATCCTGTGCCCGAAGAATCCTCCGACGTTGCTGTCGCCGTAGATGCCTGTCTGTGGGCTTATGGAAGCGAAGGTGGTCTTGGATCCTCCGGGGAAGTTAGGTACCGTGAGCGGCCCAGCCGCCACAACAAGCACGTTCTTCGGGTCAAGCGGTTTCGTCTTGACGGAGATCCTCTCAAAGATAATTGATGCGGCCCAGCCTCGCCCTCCCAAGTATTCGTACGCAAGCTTCTCGTTCACATCTCTCGTCGCGATCTTGCGTGAGGCAAGGTCTATTTCGGCGATCTTCGAGTAACCCATGAGCGGCAAATCAGAAAACCCCTAACAGTACGTCTCTCTGCTGCGAACGCTATCGAGTTGGTGCGAATTTAAGCCGCTTGCTTATACTTTTCAGTTAGGACGAAGCCCACTCGGATATTCCGGGCAATCATGCTCAAGACTCGCGGCGGCACGATCCTCGTTGTCTAGCGAAAATCAAAATCCTTAAGATTCCACTCGTATTCCGGTAGTTCAAGTCGAGTCTGAAATCGATGTCATCAGGAGAAGAGCAGCCACCGGCTGCAGCGAACGTCAAGGTCGAGAGCCTTGACCCAGAATCTAGGCAAGTGAACGTAACCGTGAAGGTGGTCTCAAAGGGCCAGCCTCGTGAGACGACTTCTCGTAGAGACGGCGGGACACACCGCGTGGTAGACGCCCTCGTAGGAGACGAGACCGGCTCGATCTACCTCACGCTATGGGATGACAATATTGACAAGGTGAACGAGGGCGAGACAAAAAACATCAAGAATGGTTACATCTCGCTCTTCCGAGGATCGATGCGGCTGAACATAGGCCGTTACGGTTCCATGGAAGCAAGCGACCGATCAATCGAGAACGTCAACACAGACAATAATCTGTCCAGCAAGGAGTTCCCCGAGAGACGCAGGTACCCCAGCTTCAGACCTAGATATCGGGACGAGGGCTACGGCAGAGGACGAGGCAGAGGATACGGCCGCGGCCGCAGAGGAAGATACTAGAACAGCACGCTCCAAGTTCTAACCGAGAACTTTGAGTTGCTTCACGCAATAGCGTGAGCTCCGCCTCTTCGCCCGCAGGCTTTCCAAAACGTCGGGTCGACTTCGTTAGCCTTAAATGAAGTCCTTCTCTGCTCACACGGCGGTCCGCCTTATGGAAGACTTGGTTCATTACCTAGTCGAGTTTGCTTCCGCAAAGGGAGTCGATTACGCTGAGGCAAGACTTCATGTCGATGCAGGAAGTGGGGTTACTCTCAACAACGGAATACCAGAGCCGATCCAGCTTGCCAAAGTGAAAGGTATCGGAATCAGACTCCTCATCGATGGCGCGATGAGCTTCGCCTCAACGAACGATCTCTCCAAGGAATCGTTGCGTGAGACTGCTGAACATGCATACAGAACCGCCAAAGCCTCAAAGAGACTCGTAGGAAGCCCGATCCGACTATCGCAAGAGAAATCAGAGGAGGCTCGTTGGGAAGCTAAGGCCCAGCGACCCGTTCAAGATGTTCCGATTGAGGAGAAGTTCGCGCTCCTCGAGGAGATAGAGAAGAACCTTCGGCCTGACATCGTGAAGGTGGGTTTGCCTTCGCGAACGCTAGTTCTATTTGACGACCTCAGCGAACGATACTTCGCCAACACTGAAGGCGCAAGGATACGCGGGATCGTGTCTAGGATCGGAATCCTATACGTGCTTACTGCGAGCGAGCCTGGCAAGGGGACGGTTCAACGAATCGGACAGCACGGAGAGACTGGAGGATGGGAACGACTGGACGCATGGAACGCTCCGAGACTGGTCTCCGAAGAAGCGTCAACTCTCGGGAAGGTGCTTCGTGAAGGAAAGCACGCGCCAAGAGAGGAGCTGGACCTCGTTCTTGGACAAGAGGTCACAGGAATCATCTGCCACGAATCATGCGGACACCCACAGGAAGCGGACAGAATTCTAGGCAGAGAGGCGGCACAGGCAGGAGAGTCCTACCTGAAACCCGACATGATCGGCTACCGAGTGGGAACTGAGGCTGTTACTATAGTCGATGACCCGACCATCCCGAACTCGAATGGGTTCTACCTTTACGATGAGGAAGGTGTCAAGGCAAGAAGACGGACGCTGATTAAGGAGGGAGTTATCGCAGATTTTCTCTACAACCGCGAGACTGCCGCCGAACTCGGAGTCAACAGCAACGGGGCTGCAAGAGCGGTCAGTTATGATAGAGAACCTATCATCCGAATGGCGAACACGTTCATGCTTCCGGGCAATTACACCGACGAAGAACTGATTGAAGATGTGAAGAATGGCGTATTCATCAAGACCTTCATGGAATGGAATATCGACGACAGAAGATATAATCAGAGATACGTTGGTCTCGAAGCGTACCTGATCGAGAAGGGAGAGATCTCCACTCCCGTGACAAGCCCTGTACTGGAAATCACGACGCCAGGACTCTACGGCAGTGTTGACGCCGTGGGGAGAGATGTCCGGTTCGAGGCGGCCACTTGTGGGAAAGGGGAACCCGATCAGGGAGCCCCGGTGTGGCACGGTGGACCGGCCATGCGCCTGAAACGCGTCAAGTTGGGAGGCTAGCACGGTGAATCCAGAACAGATCGTAACGGAAGCTGTCGACTATGGGATCAAGCTCGGCGCAGGTGAAGTAGCGGCGGCTGTAACGCACGAAAAGCGCAAGATGCTCCGTTTCGCAAACAACTCCATCACGGTTGCTCAATCGTGGGATCAGATCGTTCCGACTGTGTACATGGTGTCGAAGCGAAAGCGCGCCGCTGCCCGCGTGGAAGACCCGAATGTTGACTCACTAAAGGAGGTCATGAAGTCACTCAAGGCTGTGATGGACATCTCCAAAGGAGGTGAGGTTGAGCCATCTTTGCCGAAAGGCCCATTCTCCTACACTCCTGTTCCTAAGACGTACGATGGTCGAATCCCACAAATGACCGCTGAACTTGTCGATGTTGTGGAAGAGACGATGAACTCAGCTCTCGCCGAGGGAGCGAAGCGAACCTCGGGCACACTTGTCACAAGTGAATGGGAAAGATACGTGAAGACTTCCACTGGAGCCGAGGGCACTGACAAAGGTACGAACATCGATCTCACAGTAAGAGCCTTTCTCACCGACGATTCGAGTGGACAAGGGATCAGCTGTGCAACCCGGCTTGACGATTTCAATCCCAAGCTTGCAGGCACCACAGCCGGCAGAATCGCTAGCCAAGCCAAGAACCCCGTCTTCGGAGAGGAAGGAAGGTACAGAGTGCTTTTTGGTCCCACGATAATGGCGGACCTTCTCGGCAGAATAGCTGACTTCGCTTCCGCCTACTATGTCGACCTTGGTCTATCCTGTCTCGTTGGGAAGATTGGTCAGAAGGTAGCTTCTGAGAAGCTTACGATCGCTGACGACGGGCGCATGGCTGGAGGGATAAACTCCTGCTCGCTGGATGAGGAGGGCTATCCGACTCAGCGGACAACAATCATCGATCACGGAATTCTCAACACGTACTTGCATAGCTCATACAGCGTAGCCAAGTATGGTGGAACGCTTACAGGCAGCGCCTTCTTTGTGGGCGGAACTTGGGGCATAGCACCCGTACCCATGAATGTCATCGTCGAGCCCGGAGACTGTCGTGAAGACCAACTCTTTGGGCAACTGGGAGACGGCTTGTACCTGACGAACAACTGGTACACCCGATTCCAAAACTATCAGACAGGGGACTTCTCGTCCATCTGCAGAGACGGCGCATTTCAGATAAAGAACGGCAAGATCGAACGACCACTGAAAGGCCTACGCATCAGCGACAACCTCCCTCGAATCCTGCAGTCTATCACGTCGCTCTCAACAGAACGAACGTGGATAAAGTGGTGGGAGGTCCCGACTCCTGTCTACGTTCCTCACGCTATCGTCGAGGATATCGGGATCACTAGAGCCACCAAGTAGGAGGAACTGAATGCTGGGCTGTCAGAAGAACACTGATCTTTCAACCCGAAGCGACCATGGTTTCACCTAACATCCAAGAGCCCGATCCGACATCTCCCATGTCTCGATCAGAAAAGGCCCGATCGACGTGGAATTAGACGTGGCATCAACAACGCGTGATCGCTCGACAGTCATGCTCATCATTCCAACATTGAACGAGGAGCAGGCAATACAATCAATCTTGGAGGAAGCATCGCAGATCTTTCGTTGGACTGTCGTTGTCGACGGTCATAGCGTTGACCGAACACGCGAGATTGCGCAATCACTGGGCACGACCGTGATCCTTCAGGAATTCGGACCTGGGAAGGGTTGCGGAATAAGGACCGGAATGAAGTTCTTTCTGTCGCAGGAGGCTGACATTCTGTGCATCATCGATGGTGATTGCACCAACATCCCGCGCGACCTGATTCCGTTAGTTGCGATTGTGAAGAACGGAGAGGCCGACATCGCGATGGGATCAAGGATAACCGGAAAGAGAGAACGCGGAGCCATGGATCCAATTACGGTCGCCTCAAATCGCGTGGTCTCTTTCCTTCTTTCGGCCAGGTATGGTGGGAACTTCACCGATGTTCAGACGGGCTACTGGGTGTTCAGCAGAAACGCGATCGAACGTCTGCTTCCACACTTGCGCTCCACACGGTATGAGATCGAGCTAGAAGTCTTCTCGAAGGCCAAGTCATGCGGCCTGATACTCAGAGAGCTGCCCGTGGGATTCCGTAGGAGAGCAGGGCAGACGAAATTCAGTTTCCGGCTGAGAATGAGAAGCCTCTATTTCGCCTTCAAGTACGTTCTGTCTCTCCATCCACTCGCGTGATACGATCACCTTCCCAAGTTGAGGCAGAGATGCACAATCGATCGCGGGCTTCGACCTTGCCAAGGCCGCTCGGAAGATCCTTCTATGAAAGGGACACGGTCTTGGTAGCGAAGGAACTGCTTGGCCGGATTCTCGAAAGAAGACTCGGGACAGCCATACTGCAAGGCATCATCGTTGAGACTGAGGCTTACAGAGGAACAGATGATCCCGCCAGTCATGCATACAGAGGCTTGACGCCTCGAAACCGAGTGATGTTTGGGCCACCGGGTCACGCATACGTGTACTTCACCTACGGTATGCACCACTGTCTCAACGTGACGACCGAGCCCACTGGTGAGCCGGGAGCAGTCCTGATCCGCGCAATTCAGCCAACCGTAGGCATTGCGAGGATGCAGAAAGAGCGTAGGAGGCAGAGAATCAAGGACCTCACAAATGGTCCGGCCAAACTTACTGAAGCGTTCTCAATCACTCGTGCCTTGAACGGTCACGACCTCACAGCAGGAGAAAGACTGTTTGTGACAGAAACACACGATCCCCAACCGCTCGACATCGAGTCGAGCAGCAGAATCGGAGTTAGACTCGGCCTAGAAAGAGACTGGCGCTTCTTCGTCAAAGGGAATCTCTTCGTATCGAGGCAATGAGCCGCACCGCCACGCTGGTCAAGATTGGCGGCAGGATTTGGGCGGAGAATTCTCAAAAGGCGATTAGTGAAAAACGCGCATGTTTAGAAGAAGTCAGTACTTCTCGATCTCTCCGTGGACGTGACCTACCTTAAGTAGGGCTAGGTGATGGACGTGAGAGGGGACACGGAGTTTTCCAGTGTTGTGTATTCTTTCGATTCTGTGGAAGGCCTCCTTGTCAACGTCCTTGTCAAGCGTCAGCTGTCCACTGTTCTCCAGCTGGAATGGCCCTAGCTCGTCGTGGAGACCGAATATGTCCGATTTGGAGAGGTTGACGGAGCCAGTGAAGATGAGCTTCTTGGTGTCGAAGACGTTGTGGGCTGGAGCGCTTCCTTCGCTCAGGTAGGCATGCATGGCCTCGTTCATGAGGTCGGCGACGTTCTTGCCTCGCTCCTTTGCGTGCGCCACGATCTTGTTGTATAGGCTTCTGTCGAGCCCGCGGATGAGGACAGCGTTGTTAGCCAAGTGAGACAGCCCACAAGATTTAGCCTGTATATCTTGATTACTTGCTTACATTGCTTACAGAGGTTGCTTATAAATCTTGTTAAATGTCTTAAGATGCTTATCACATTCACACTGGTAGACGCGAAAAGCTCGCAACACATGAAAGGAGGAGAAAGCTGATTGATGAACGACAACGTCACGAGACTCCTGATCGAGGAACTACAAGAACTCAGACAGAGTCCGATCAAGAAGTGCGAGTGGTGCCACCAGCCTCTACCGAACGAGCGATACCACTTGCGAATCTGCCCGAAGTGCAGGAAAGCAACGATAGAAGCCTTCTTGAAGGGAGAACTCTAGCTAGGCCGCTTAGATGGACTCGAGTTCTCCCACCGAGTCCCCTTGGTCAAGGTACTCCTTCGGTTGACGATCGAAATCTCCGACAGTCTCATTGAACGCATCTCTCTCCATGCGAGAGAGGAATCACCAGTCGAAGCATGCGGAATCCTTATTGGAACTACGGTCAACCAAGTTCGGAAAGTGACAGAGGTCTGGCCCGCGAAGAATATGCTTGCTTCGAGATCCTCATATGAGATCGACCCGGAGAGTCTCTTTCGAGCCTTCACGCACGCAGAGCAGAACAGACTCGAGGTTGTCGGCTTCTATCATAGCCATCCCTTTTGGTCTGCTGATGCATCACAGATTGACAAGAGCCGGGCCAACTACCCCGCTCTCTCCTACCTGATCTACTCTGTCCCAAACAACGAGGCGAGATCATTCTACTTCGATGGAACACAACTCCTCTGCGAATCGTTGATAGTCACGACAGCTCACGCCACGACCGAATCCAGCCTACCGGAGAACTGACGCGCTTCTCTTCGCGCTCGCATCTCATGCTCTTGATGAAGAGACGGATCACCGCGACGCAGTCATCTATAGCTCCAAAAGGGTAGGTCACATGGATTTCTTTTCCGCACGAACCTCGTTAGCGATAAAAGCCTTTTCGGAGACGCAACATGCAGATGAGCGACATGACTCATGAGTGCATAGGATCGAGCGGTGGGCCCGTTGACGCAGATGCATAGGGTTGTGGGAAGTTCAGTACACGATTATATACACAATTGTCGAAAACTATTAAAGTCGTACAGAGCGCCACTACGCTCGGCTCACATTTCTGGAGCAAGACATCCTTGGTAGAGGAGAGCACGCCCCCAGCCGAGACCCCGTACGAGAGGTCATCCACCACAATAGAGCAGATTCGAAAGCGCGACCGACGGCTCGTCGCCTTCGACCAGAACAAGATCACCTCTGCACTGTCCAGAGCGATCACCTCCACCATCGGAAAGGACCAGCCCCTGGCTCAGAGACTCTCCGATCAGGTCGTCAAGATCCTCGAAGAGAGGTTCGATGGACGCACAATTCCTACAGTCGAGGAGGTCCAAGATACCGTCGAGAAGGTGCTGCTGGACAACGGTCAGGCAAAGACCGCCAAGTCCTACATCCTCTACCGACAGAAGAGAGCAGAGATAAGAAGAGAGAAGCAGCGCATACTCGAGAAAGAAGAGATCGACGAGGTTGACAAGCGCTTCGATCTCAACGCGCTTCGTGTTCTGAAAGCGAGATACCTGAGAAAGGATATCGACGGCAAGCTCATCGAAACCCCCAAGGAGCTATTCACTAGAGTGGCGGTCCACGCATGCTTGCCGAGTCTTCTCTACGACGCCGCTTTCTATGATCCATCCGGAAAGACCCCCGAACATCCCGGGGAGATTTTTGACCCGATTGCATCTGAGGGCAAGCTATCGGTTGGAAAACACGCGCTGAACAGGTTCCACCTCGAAGCTTTGAAGCGGATGTATGACCGCTTCAACGCTGAAGGACGCGCCAAGCTTCCTTGGAGTGAGTTCCTCGCTCTGCTGCGAGATGGAAAGCTGACCAAGTACGAGGCTGAAGTGAAAACCTTCTATGACTTGATGGTTTCCAAGCGTTTCTTGCCTAATACTCCGGCGCTCGCGAACTTCGGAAACGTCCTCGGAATGGGGTCCGCCTGTTTTGTGCTTGATGTCGAGGACTCGATCGAGAGCATCATGGATGGGCTCAAGAAGACTGCCATCGTATTCAAGGCAGGAGGAGGTATGGGCTACAACTTCTCCAAGCTTAGACCTGAAGGCGACTTCGTCAGCTCCACCTCAGGCATCGCTTCAGGCCCAATCAGCTTCATGACACTCTTCGATACGATGACCGAGGTCATCAAGCAAGGCGGGATAAGACGCGGCGCAAATATGGGGATACTCAACAGCAATCATCCGGACATCGAGAAGTTCATCACGGCGAAGAAGGGCAACCGCGCCCTCAGAAACTTCAACCTATCCGTTCTCATCATGCCGGACTTCTGGGAATACTACGAAAAGGACAAACCATACGCTCTTGTGAACCCCCGCACTAAAGAAGTCGTCCGCACAACCAACGCGAGACGACTCTTCGACATGATTGTCTTTCAGGCTTGGGAGAGCGCCGAGCCTGGTGTCATATTCTATGACCACGTGAACAGGTACAATCCGTTCCTAAAATCGCTTGGACCGATCGTAACAACGAACCCGTGTGGCGAGGTACTTCTATACCCAAATGAATCCTGCAACCTCGGAAGCATCAATGTCTGGGCGTTTGTGAGTGAGACAAGCGAAGGACGGATTCAGTTCGATTGGGAATCGCTGGGGAGGACCGTCGAGTTGGCGACCCGGTTCCTCGACAATGTCATCGATGTGAACAAGTTTCCGCTGAAAGAGATCGAAGAGATGACGCTCGCGACTCGAAAGGTCGGCCTCGGGGTAATGGGGCTCGGCGATCTCCTCTACGAAGTCAGACTCGCCTATGGCACAAAGGACGCTCGGGAATTCATGGAGCAGCTAATGGAGTTCATCAACTATCACTCCAAGCTAGCTTCGATACAACTCGCCAAGGAACGAGGACCGTTCCCATACTATGATAGGAGCTTCTACCCTGAAGGGAGATTACCATTCAGCGGGTTCGAGCAGAAAAGCAGCTGGCGGGTTCCGTGGGACAAGGTTGTGCAGGAGATCAAGAAGTTCGGACTCAGAAACAGCTACACTACAGTGATCGCTCCTACAGGAAGCATCTCGATGATCGCCGGCTGCAGCAGCGGAATCGAGCCCGTCTACAGCCTAGTCTACGAAAAGAACGTCAAGGTAGGCAGCTTCTACTACGTCGATCCCGTCTTCGAGAGAGTGATGGCTTCACAGGCGCTCTACGATGAGGAACTTATCAGAGAAGTAAGCGGAAGAGGCGGCACCGTTCAGGGCCTCTCGTATATGCCAACGGACATTAAGCGTATCTTTGTCACAGCCATGGACATCACTCCTGAAGATCACATCCGAGCGTTGGCCGCGTTCCAGAAGTGGGTAGACTCGTCCATATCGAAGACGAACAACTTCCCCGCTGATGCAACAGTGGACGACATGCGAGAAAGCTATCTCCTCGCCTACAAGCTCGGATGCAAAGACGTGACCGTCTTCAGAGACACCTCAATCAAGGGCCAAGTCCTAGTCGCGCCAGGAAAGGGTGAGAAGAAAGAAACCCCTGAGAATACTGGGAACACGTCGAGGCGACCAACCGGCACAGTCGCCTACCCCGCAAAGACCAGACAGCGCATGCAAGTTGTCGCGATCGGTGCACCCATATCCACTCCTGAGTCCGAGAACTACTACTTGGGAAGGACCCAGAACGCGGGACAGACACCAATCTGTCCACAGTGCTATGGATTCGTTGTCTTCCAAGAAGGCTGCTACATCTGCCCGGAATGCGGCTGGGGCGCCTGCAGCTAGGCCACGCTTGGATCACTTGGTTCGAATGGCTTCCAGTCCACTCACGTAGGGTCTGAGAACCTCTGGAATCGCTATCGAGCCATCGCTCTGTTGAAAGTTCTCCATGATCGCAACCAATGTTCTCTCGGTCGCGACGAAAGTACTGTTGAGTGTATGCACAAACTCGGTTGGATCGCTCGATTTGTCTCTGTACCTCACGTTCGACCTGACCCCCTGATATGATGTGCAGTTGCTGCAGGACACCGCTTCTCGGTACTTCCCCTGCCCTGGCAACCAAACCTCAAGGTCGTACTTCTTGGCGGCGACAGTACCCAAATCGCCACTGCACACGTTCACAACCCTGTACGGCAGCTTCAACGATTGGCAGATCTCTTCGGCATTTGAAATCAGCTTCTCATGCTCGGCCCACGAATCTTCGGGCTTGCTAAATACGAATTGCTCGACCTTCTCGAATTGATGGACGCGGAAGATCCCCTTCGTGTCTCGCCCGTGCGCTCCCGCTTCTCTTCTGAAGCAAGGGCTCACTCCGCCGTAGCGAAGGGGGAGAGTCTTTCCGTCGAGGATCTCACCGAAGTGAAGTGCGTTCAGTGCATGCTCGGAGGTAGCGAGCAGGTAGAGATCTTCGCCTTCGATCTTGTAGATCGTATCCTCAAAATCCGAGAGAGCGACCGCACCTGAGAGTGCATCTCTTCTGAGCAGATATGGGGGTTGCAGGATCGTGTAGCCTTTCTTGGCTATGAAGTCTAGTGCGTAGCTGATTAGAGCGTAGTTGAGCCTCACCAACTCGTTCTTGAGGTAATAGAACCTGGCGCCAGCTACCTTCGCAGCCCTCTCCAGATCGATCAGATCGAGCTTGATACAAAGATCAATGTGATCAAGGGGCTTGAACGGAAATTCTGGGAGCGTGCCCCATTTTCGAATCTCAACGTTGTCATTCTCGTCTTTCCCTGTTGGGACAGTCTCATGCATGATGTTGGGCAATTGCATCAGTATCTGGTCGATCGCTGCGCGTAGTTGCCCTGTTTGTTGTTCGTATTCTCGGATCCTGCCTGGGATATCCTCTGCCTCGCGAACTATCTCGCTTGGGTCTTGCCCTTGCTTGTGTAGCTTGGCGATCTCTTCCGTGAGCTTGTTGCGCTTCTGCCTCAGAGCGTTTGCTTCTGTCTGCAACGACCTCCATCTTCGATCCTTCTCCAGTACGTTGTCTACCCAGCTGAGCTTGTCATCGCTGCCGCGTCTCTTCAGGTCCGCCTTGACGGCATCGGAATGATCACGTATGAACTTGAGTTCCAGCACTCTTGTCGAACTCCTCGTAGTCTTTCACTTTGCGCGCATACTGAGATAGTCGAAAGGAGCTGTCTACAACCTCTATGAAAGTCTTCATCATCATGTATCCATTCTACGTCGAGTTCATGCTTGGTTTGTGAGTGGTTTCTATCGCTCGCTTAACGAGCCTGGATGACTTGGCGACGAGCTGCTGAAGCCGTCTCGCCGAACGCCCCTCGCAATACACCCTGATCTTCGGTTCTGTTCCAGATTTCCTGATCAGCGCCCAGCTGTCGTCCTTGAAGTCAACTCTTACACCATCAAGCGTCGATATCTCTTTGATGTGTTTCTCTTTTTCCATGGCCTGCGCAATCTTCCTCATGGCAGCATCCTTTAGCTTGTCTGCGCAAGGGAAGAAGAACCTCTTCTGAGGATAATCCGGTATTCCATGGAACAACGCGTTCGCCGGCCCTTTCGACTCATCCAGAGCCTGAGCGAGTCTACATGCTGCGTAGATCGCATCCCCCCAGAACCCCCAAGCTGGGTCTATGATCTTCCAAGGTTCGCAGCAAAGTCGAATGCCTGTTCTGCTCTCTTCCTTTAGCATCGCATGCGTCTTGCCGAGTTTTGTTCGTTCGACTGTTCCTCTTGCCAGATGTACGGCCTCATCGATTCGGGATGATGTATCGACCGTCGTCACGATCCTGCCGGGGCCGTTCTCCCTAAGGAGTAGACGAGCGAAGAAGGCAAGCAGAGTGTCGTTCGTGACGTATCTTCCCCTTTCATCGATTATGGCCAAGCGATCGCCATCGCCGTCATGAGCTATTCCCAAGTCTGCCTTCACCCTACGCACGAATTCACATGTCCTAATGAGGTTCGTAGGGTTAGGTTCAGCAGGTCTTCCTGGAAACCGTCCGTCCGGATGAGCATTGAGCGAGAGTACCTCACAGCCCATTTGCGACAGGATGAGCGGGGTGAAATCGTACGTGGTTCCGTTCGCACAGTCCACGACGACCTTCAGTTTTCGCCGGAACGGTCTCATCACGCGGAGAAGCTGCTCAACGTATGCGTGTCTGACGGTGGGAACCTCTGCAAGTCTTCCAGTGAAGTCCCAAGTGATGTCGGTGAAGCGGCGCTCACTGATCAGTTGCTCAAGGATCTCCTCTTCTTCTGGGATGTACTCTCTTCCCTCGTGTGTGTAGCATTTCATGCCGTTGTCTTGTGGAGGATTGTGAGACGCGGTGATCATGATCCCCGCTTCCACTTTCATGCTCCGGACCCCGAAAGCCAAGACTGGAGTCGGCACTACCCCCGCGTCGTAGGTGTCGATGCCCCCTCCAAGCAGCCCTCCCATTACGGCTGCCCTCAGCTCCGCTGACGTAGTTCTGCAATCGGACCCCACCAGAACCTGCCCTTCATTCGCCAGCATCGTGCTCATCGCTCGCGCTAGATCGAGCGCAAGTTTTTCCGTCACCTTGTCGCGAACGCTTCCACGTATCCCGGCTGTCCCGAAGAGCTTGGGTCCCCCATGCTTGTGCAACTCAATCATCCCAAGACGACATTACAGCTCTTTCTAACGGCCCATCAATAGACTGGATGCACGTATTCAAGCCTCTTTCGGGATACCGCAAAGGCGATCGTGTGGATGCTCTGAGCCGAGAACGTCTGGATCGTTTGCAGTAGAGCAAGCGTAGTTCTCGGCTCAGAGGATGAATCAGATATTTGAGGCAGGACCACATACGAGGTCAGCCGCATGAGCACTCACGCAAGTTGACTCAAGATGACAATGATCGAATTCCGCGGAGCTAGGCCGACGATTAGCTCGGACGCATACGTTTGTCCTAGAGCGACTCTGATAGGGGCTGTTGAGGTCGGAGATGGTAGCAGCATCTGGGAGAACGCTGTGCTCCGAGCCGACTGGGGACAGATAAAGGTCGGAAAGAAGACCAGTATCCAAGACAACTGTACTATTCACACTGACGTAGGCGGGCAATGCATCGTCGGTGATTTCATCACAGTTGGACATAATGCCGTCGTTCACGGTTGCAAGATACACGACTACGTCATTGTCGGAATGAACTCTACGATTCTAGAAGGCGCCGAGGTTGGCCCTAACGCGATCGTTGCTGCAGGTTCTGTGGTTCTGGAAGGCGACAAGATGCCACCATCAGTTCTCTTAGCCGGTGTTCCAGCGAAGCCAGTGAGAAAGCTGGATGAATCAGACCTAGCCATCATCAGGTACGCGGCTGAAGCATACACTGAGCTCGTGAAGCTTTACAAGAAAGATTCCTGACACGGGAGCCTGCGACTGCTCATCAGAGCTTTCCTTGGATCATTCGCTCTGTCCCCATCGTCGAAATAGATTATGGGGGACACCGAACACGTCCAGCACTCTTCCTACGATGAACTCTACCATATCCTCGATGGTCCTCGGCTTCGTATAGAATGCCGGCATCGCTGGTAGGACGACTGCTCCAGCCTCTGCGACACGTAACATGTTTCGCAGGTGGATTACGCTTAGTGGAGTCTCTCTTGGGACTAGAACTAGCGGTCTGCGTTCCTTCAATGTCACATCTGCGGCTCTTGTTATCGCGTTGTCAGCCATTCCATGGGCGATGCAAGCGAGGGTCTTCATGCTGCAGGGAATCACTATCATTCCTGCTGTTTTCACTGAACCACTTGAAACGGGCGAGTCCAAGTCGTGCTCCGAGAACGTGTGAGAGGCCAGCTGTTCTAGCCTCTCCGAACTCTCGCCCTCTTGTTCGATTACGTTCTTCGCCTCGTCGCTTATCAGCAGAAACACGTCGTGACCGCTCTGCTTCAGTTCCTCAAGCAAGCGTCTCGCATAGATCGCACCGCTTGCGCCCGTCACCGCAATGACAAAGAGCATCAAGAGTCCTCCCGCTGTTCCCGAGCCTCGTAGAGGATGGCTTACGCTATATGGCTTGACGTTCATGTCGAGAAAAGGGCAGACATGCTAGAATCGAAAAAAAATGGAAGGGGGAGGAGCTAGTTTAGAACTCTCCCTCCCCACCAGGAGGCATCGGAGGCCTGCCCGGAGGACCAGCCTCTTTCACGCCCTTTGAGGAAACAACATCGTCGATCCTAAGGATCATGCACGCGGCTTCCGTTGCCGAGCGGATAACCTGCTGCTTGGTTCGCAGAGGCTCGACCACGTTTTGCTTGAGCATGTCCACAACCTTGCCGGTCGTGACGTCGATGCCTGTCCAGATGTTGTCGGGTGACTCGTGCTTTGATCTGAGGTCGACCATTATATCGATGGGATCGAGACCAGCGTTGCCTGCGAGTGTCATAGGAATGGATTCCAGTGCCTCGGCGAACGCTTCGACGGCGAGCTGTTCTCTTCCTCCGACTGTTGTGGCGTAGCTCTTGAGGTCTTTCGCTGCTTCGGTTTCGGAGGCCCCTCCTCCTGCCACTATCTTGCCGTCTTCTACGGCGTTTCTGACGACGCAGAGGCCATCATGCAAGGACCGCTCGGCTTCGTCGACCACATGCTCGGATCCCCCACGTAGAACTATCGTGACAGCTCTCGGGTCTTTGCATTCTCTTACGTAGATCAGTTTGTCTTCGCCGATCTTCACCTCTTCAACAAGCTTGGCTTCGCCGAGCGCATCTGATGACAGATCCTTGGTGCTCGCGAGAATCTTGGCGCCCGTGGCCTTCGCAAGCTTCTCCATGTCGCCGCTGCTGAGATTCTTGGCCACCACGATTCCACGCTTTGCGAGGAAATGGAGCGCGATGTCATCTATACCCTTCTCGCAGAGGAGGACGTTTGCTCCTGAATTGGCGATCTGTTCCACCATCTCCTTGAGCATGCGTTCCTCTTCGTCGAGGAACAGGTGCATCTGCTCTGGGTTCTCGATGTTGATCTTCGCGTCGAACTCGGTCTTCTCGATCTCAAGCTTCTGGTTGAGCAAGGCGATCTTGGCGTTGCGGACTTGCTTCGGCATCTGGCTGTGAGAAACTTCCTTGTCGATGACTATGCCTTCGACGAGCTCTGTCTCCTCGGTGCTCTTTCCGTGCTTCTTGACGATCTTGACTAGGTCAATGTCGGCTTTGATCTTACCATCTCGTTCCTCTTTGATCTGATCTACTGCCTTGACTGCGAGCTTCGCGAAGAACTCCTTCTCGGAGGATATTTCCTTGGTTCCCATCGAGGTGGCGGCTACTTGCCGTAGTCGCGCCTCATCCTTGGCGTCTACCGTCAACGCAATCTTGTTCAGGAATTCAGTAGCTCTGTCACCTGCTTTCTTGTATCCGTCCACGATTACTGTAGGATGGATCTCCAAGTCCAAGAGCTTCTCTGCCTTCGACAGGAGTTGCCCCGCCAGTACCACGGCTGTGGTCGTTCCATCGCCGACTTCGTTGTCTTGGGTCTTCGCTACCTCGACTAGCATCTTAGCAGCCGGGTGCTGGACATCGAGCTCTTTCATTATAGTGGCGCCGTCGTTTGTGATGACCACGTCGCCGATTCCGCTGACGAGCATCTTGTCCATACCACGCGGCCCGAGGGAAGTCGACACCGTCTCCGCAACGACCCTTGCTGCCATTATGTTGTTTCGCTGGGCGTCTTTGCCGGTTGTCCGGCCTGTTCCTTCTTTGAGGATGATTACGGGAACTGTCCCGCCTGCTTGTGCCATTTCACTCACCTGTGATTCAGTGAGGCAAGAGCGCGTGCAAGTCGCCGTAATAAATATTATTGGATTCCGACTTGCCCCAAGCCTTCATAGGGATTTTCAAGAGACCCCTTCGCCAACTCAGGAGATGCGCTGTTCCTACAATGGTGCATGTCGAGTTCGCTCTAATCCCTACTCCTTATTTCTAGGCCTGAGATCGTTGCCTGACGAGGGGCACAGTGAGGACTCGTAGAGGGAGCCCTTTGGCTAGCCCAGCCGTTCAGGTTCGAAACCTCACCAAGGTCTTCGAGAAGGCTCAGAAACCTCAGAAAGGAGTAGCGGCAGCTCTGCGAGGAAAGATCCGACCCCTCAAGGAGAAGATCGCCGCCGTAGATCACGTCAACTTCGAGATTCGAGAAGGGGAGTTCTTCGGTCTCCTCGGACCGAATGGTGCGGGCAAGACCACCACAATCAAGCTCCTCTGCACGCTGCTCGTTCCAGATGAGGGAAACGCGTCTGTCAACGGGTTTGACGTTGCGAAACAGGCAGAGCAGGTTCGGAAATCCCTCGGCGTTGTCACGGGAGGAGAGCGGGGGCTCTATTGGCGATTGACGGGACGAGAGAATCTATGGTTCTTCTCTCAGCTATACAACGTTCCCGGAGACGTAGCGAGGCCACGAATAGACGCGCTTCTAAGGCTGGTGGAGCTGCAGGATCGCGCTGACGAGCAGGTGGAGAAGTACTCGAGGGGAATGAAGCAGCGACTACACGTGATCAAGGGGCTCGTGAACGATCCGCCAATCCTACTGCTCGATGAGCCTACGCTCGGTCTGGATCCTTCATCTGCGAGGGTGATTCGGGATTTCGTCAAGGAGAGACTACAGAAAGAACAGCACAAGACCATACTCCATACGACGCACTACATGGAGGAGGCGGATCAGCTCTGTGATCGAATCGCCATCATCGACCACGGAAAGATAATCGCGCTCGACACTCCGGCGAACCTCAAGAAGAGCATCCAGAAACTGGAAGTTGCAAGAATTCAAGTCACTCAGTTCAACCCGAGCGACCAAGAGAGCATCAAGACGATCGAGCGGGTAAAGGAAGCCGTAGTGGAATACACAGACCCGACAGTGGGTGCAGGTCAGATTACTATCCACGCAGAGAATCTGGACGAGGTTATTCCACGCCTCACGGAACTACTGGTGAAAGGCGGAGCGAAAATAATCGCACTACAGGAATCGAAGCCATCACTTGAGGACGTCTTCATTTCGATGACAGGAAGAAGGCTCAAGGAATGAATCCCGCAAAGGAATGGCGGACATTCAAGGCCGTCTTCCTGAGGAACCTTAAGCTCTTCACGTCATACAGCGCATGGATAGTCGCGATCTTGATATGGCCCATACCACTGCTCGCGGTGAACATCTACTCCTATAAGGCGCTGGGCACTGACGCCTCCATCTCGAGCATTGTCTCACGCGAGTTCGGCATCTCCAACTTTGCAGGAATGGTCATCATAGGCACAATCGTCTACCTACTCTACAATCGTCTGCTCTGGGGGGCTGGGATCTCCCTTCAGAGCGAACGTTGGATGGGAACGATCGAGGCACTCTTCATGACGCCCGCGAACAGGATGACCGTACTATTCGCTTGCGGAGTATCGTCACTCATAGAGGGCTCTTGGTGGATCGGCTGCATATTCATCCTGAGCTGGATGATCTTCGGCGTGGAGCCGTCCATAACTAGCTGGGTCGCAATCGCCGCGGGGATCTTGTCTACAATGGTCGCTCTTATTTCTGTGGGGGTGTTCTTTGCGAGCTTCTTCGTCCTCACTCGAGCCGCAGATCAGATGGCCTCAGCACTGCAGGCGCCGATCCGGTTCTTCTCTGGAGTGGTCTTTCCCATCTCGGCGTTGCCTCAGCTTCTTCAGTTCATCTCCTACATCCTACCGGTCACGTACGGAATTCAAGCGATGAGGAAAGCGGTGTTGACGGGCGGCGATGTCGCCTCCATCTCCTACGAGCTTGCCTTGCTCTACGTCTTCGCACTTGGATTGACGGTCGCAGGTTACTTCACACTGAAGGCGTTGGAAAAACAAGCGAAACGCAAGGGAACACTGTACATGTACTAGAAGGTCTGGAGGTTGGACGTCCGATATCTGGCAAGAGTCTTTCGCGCGTCATTCATATCAGAACTGAAGCAAGTGATAAGATACGTCTCCATACCTGGAATGCTTGGATTCAACATCGCAGTACCATTCTTCTTCGTGCTCTCGTCATGGATCGTCGCCACAATCATAGGCGGGCCATCAGGAACCTCAGCCTACTTCACATCATTGACGGGAATGACGAACTACCTCGCCTTCGTAACAGTCGGCTTCGCGTTCAACACGTTCATCTTCTCAACCGCGTTCGGTGGAGCGCATGCAATCAGGGGCGAGCAGGAACAAGGAACAGCGGAGCCGGTCTTCATGACTCCAAGCAACAAAGTCGCATGGTTGATGGGCATGATGCTTGGAAGCCAAGTCTTCGGCATCATCGGATTCACTATAGTGCTGAGTTCCGGATTCTTGCTCTTCGGCTATGAGCCACAGGCACCTCCTGATCTCTTTACCGCAACCGTCGCGATCACTCTGAGCATTCTCGCGATGGCCGCGTTGGGATTCGTCCTTGCAGGAATATGCTTCTTCGCAAAACGGGAAGAAGAGATCAGTCAGGTCCTGTGGCCCACGTTCACATTCTTCTGCGGTCTAGCGTTTCCTGTCCAGATTCTTCCTTGGTGGGGGCAACTGATCGCCTACCTGATACCATTGACCTACGGAGTGGACGCAACTAGGAGAGCCTTGATTCTTGGTCTGGGATTCGGTGACCTCTTGACAGTTCACGAACTCCTGATGCTGCTGGCCCAAGCGCTTGTTCTGATGCCCGTGGGTCTACTGATATTTTACCGACTGGAAAGAGAAGCTAGAAAGACAGGTGTCCTAGGAACATACTAACGTTGCCGACGGTTTCGCTAAGGCGAGCTACCTCACGATCAAGGTCGGGCATTTGGCGTGGTGGCTGACCTTGTCCGAAACGCTTCCGAGCAGGAAAGCTTTGACCTGAGAGAGCCCACGGCTCCCGAGAACTATGAGATCCGCCTTTTCGTCGACCGCCGCTTTGAGAAGCTCCTCTGCCGGCACTCCCTGCCGCAATCTGATCTCAACGGCTAGCCCTTGAGCCTTGACGGTTTCTTCTCCTCTTGCCAGAATCGCCTTACCCTCCGCCTCAAGCTCACGCACGATGGCTGTGCCGGCTAGGATTCCTGCTTCCGGAGGATTGATCGCGTATATCTGTCGCATGACTACGTGAACCAGAACCAGTTGACTCTGGTACTTCTTTGCAAGATCGATCGCGAAGTCCAATGCTTTGAGAGAATAGTCTGATCCGTCAAGGCCTACCACAATCTTGGAAAACAACGTTCTCCGAGTAGCTAGTGTGTTCAGGACTCAAGATAAGAATTGTCCCGTCGTTACCGAATGGACCTAGCTAGGATTCGTCGTCGAGACGACGAATGAGCTCCGGAACCTCAAGAAAGGAACCTACGATGAAGTCCGGCTCTTCTTGTAGGAGACGCGACGCCGGGAAGGGGCCTGTTGGAACAGCGATGCTCCTGACGGATGCTGCTCTTGCCGCCTTAATGTCGATTATGGCATCTCCGACCAACACCGCCTCGGTAGCGTCTGCATCGGCCAGCTTCAAGGCCTTGAAGATGATTCCGGGGTCTGGCTTCAGCTCCTCGACATCGTCCCTTGTCACGACTCCGTCGAACATGCCCGCCAAGTTGAGTCTCTCAAGGGTTCGCTCTGTTCCGAGCTTTCCATTGTTGGTTACCACGACTATCTTCTTGTTCATCTGTCTCAGTTCGTTCAGCGCCTCTTTCGCTCCGGACATCAACTGAACCTGATCTGCCGCTTTACTCTCGATGTCTTCAACGACCTCGTAGATGCGTTTCTTGATGTCATTCAATCTGTCCGTGTCGACCGTTGGGCGGAGTTCCTTCAACATGACATAGATGCTCATCTGATCGCTGAAGCCGGGACGCATGAGGCCGGCATCCTCTAGCAGTTTCAGTGCGGCTCTTCGCATTCCTATGTAGTCAAGGTTGAACTTCGTGAATGTGCCGTCCATGTCAGTGAGCACTGCTTTCAGGGGCAATCTTGACAGTCGTCCTCGTTCGCGTTGCTGAGCGTGTAGGCGAACAAGACCATCTCCTCAGCTATTAGAACATCGACGGCGCCGCGAGAAAGCTCAGATGAGGGAGCACTCGGCACCGGGGAGGTTCAAGTCGTTTATTCCACTATGTTAATGCCGGTATGGGATAGTCTGATGTTTGATTTGCTCAAGCAGAGCTAAAGATCGTGTCTAGATATCCTTAACTTGCCCCCTAAGCCTAGAGCCCTCGAATGGGTGGAAGAATGTTCTACTATTCGCCTGGACCAGTGCTGTGGGTTACTCCACTCTCAGCGTTTGCTACCCCTGTTCCTCCGACGGCGTCATACTACACCGTCCCAACATACTACATGCCTCAGACGGTGCCCGTCGCACCGATCGCCTACGGTACAGCTGCTCCGTTTGTTGCACCTGTTGCATATGAGCCGGCATACTATTCCTATCTTCCTCCGGTGCAGGCCCCACTACCGCGTGGCGAGTATCGCTTTGGCAGAATGCTCTGCATCTCCCAATAGCTGAACCCAGCTCGATCCTACAGTAGTGTTTCTCCGAACCGAGGCCTACTAGTCGACTCCCTTTCGCGAGACGACTACGTCATAGGTAAGTCCCACGGAGCATCTTTCTGAATAGAGGTGGCAACTCTTCAGATGTTAATCCTCCATCCTCGGTGATCAGCTTGGAAATGAGTCGACTGGGTGTCTTTTCAAAGTACGGATTCTTGACCGTCACGAGCGCGTCAGGAGCATAGGGCAGGACTTCGGAGGTCTCTCTTTCCTCCATCTCGCATCGATGCTCGAACAAGGATCTGAGGTTGAACTTGGACTTCTCACAGAGAACATAGAACGGCTTGTCATACTCTCGAGCGCTCAATGCCAACGGAAAGGTTCCAATCTTGTTTATGACGGATCCATCGGACAGGACACTGTCCGCGCCGACAACGCAAAGATCTGCAGACCGCATCACCTGGCCACCTGCGGAGTCGACGGTCAAAGTGACTGGAACGCCAAGCGCGGACAGCTCTCGAGCGGTGGTTCTACCCTCGAAAAGGGGGCGAGACTCAGTGACGATTGCACTTACACTGATGCCGGCGCTCCTAGCAACCTTGAAGGTCTCGTACACGGTCGCACTTCGACTGTGCGTAAAGACCGTCATACCATTGTGTATGAAATGAAAGGCATGCGCTGCTATCTCGCGCACCGCTCTCTGTGACTCCTCAACAAGCTGGTGGCAAGCAACCGTGATCAGTTGCCTAAGCTCCTCGACAGTACGCGCCGTTCCAGCTTGAGCTTCGACGAGATATAGGAGTCTGCCAGCAAGGTTCGTCAGAGGTGCCATGCTGGGACGTGAGTTCATCAACTCACGTCCGAACACTCTCAACTGGAACAGAAGATCCTCTTGCGTAGCCGCACTAGCTAGCTTAGCAAGCGTGCTCATTGCCATCAATGCCCGACGGGAGAGCTCACTCGCACCGTTCACTCTGTCCTCCTTGATCTCTGTCAATCTTGCAAGAACGGCCGGATGAGGCGGGCCAGGCATTGGAGTGTCGTCCAGCACCCTCTCAAGTGATTCTCGAAGCTTCGGAACAGTCTCGAATCTGCTCAGGTCTTGGCTTCTGATCCATCGGAATGCGTCATGTTCCCAATCCAAGGTGATCTTGGGACTAGTGGTGGAAAAGAGGAATGGGTGGACCACGAACAGTATACCAACATCCTCGTCTAGGGCCGGGAATGATTGCCCCGTCTTGACCAAGGCAACTGCGTTGCTGTCAAGCTGCACTTCCTCGGAGATCTCCTTCAACGCACGTTTGATGGATTCCTCGTTCTCGTCGATGTAGCCACTGATGCCCGCCCATCTTCCGCGGTAGCTTCCGACCTTATCGCCTCTGCGAAGTAGTAGGATGCGCCCATGGTACGAAATGAAGACCGTAACGACGTTCTTCACAGTGAATGCAGGACCGGTCCCTGCATGTTCAGTTGTGGGAGCCTGAGCCGGTTTCTCCAAAGTCGCCTGCCTGCGGATGGAAAGTAGCGGTCGAGCGAGCATATGACGATATTGTCCAATAGCCGGAGAGCGTCGGTAAGAGATCGACTTGCGTGCGTAGATATCTCTACGTACTGGTTTGTACCACGTGGGTTCCGCTTGTTCCTCGCATTGCCTCCGCGAGCTCATTCAGCTCAGCGATGATGGCTTTCTGTCCGCCGCTCTTCACGAACCTGATTGCGGCGGCTATCTTGGGTGACATACTTCCTTCTTTGAAGTGGCCTTCATTCATGTACTGCTCTAATTGCTGCGGGGTCGATTGCTTGATCATGGACTGCTTTGGTGTGCCGTAGTTCAGGTAGGCACCGTCAACATCTGTTAGTATGACGAATATTGTAGCGCCTATCAGGCTCGCCAGTCTCTGCCCGGCAAGATCCTTGTCTATGACAGCCTCTACACCACGCGCCTGAGTTCCCTCCTCGACTATCGGGATGCCGCCACCCCCGCAAGCCACCACGACAAACCCATTATCAACCAGCGACCTAATCGCAAATCGTTCAGCGATTATCTTTGGATCAGGGGAGGCCACGACTCGACGATAGCCTCTCCCAGCATCCTCCTTCATCACTAGGTCCGGATACTGAGCACGTATTTTCTCGGCCTCATCTTTGGTGTAGAATGGACCAACCGGCTTCGTCGGATCCTTGAAGGCCTCATCATCAGCATCGACGATCACTCTCGTGACTATCGTCACAACATACGTGTCCAATCCTCTCTTCTTCAGCTCGTTTCGCAGAGCCTGCTGGATCATGTAACCAATGAAGCCCTGTGTCTCAGAACCGCAGACATCCAATGGAAATGGCGGAACGATGTTCTTGGCAGCCTCATGTCGCAGTAGCGTGGCGCCGACCTGTGGACCGTTTCCGTGAGTGATCACGACTCCGCATCCGTCTTGAACAAGATCGGCTATGCGCCGAACAGTCTCGCAGACGTTTCTGTACTGCTCTTCGAAGGTTCCCCTCTCGCCTCGTCTGAGGATGGCATTGCCGCCGAGCGCTATTACCACAAGATCTTTGGTCGACAAGTATTTTCCCACTCTGAAAGGGAGCCCAGATTGAGCGCACACCGCTTATCAATCTTGCATCTCACCGTGATGAGTGTAGGGATCTGACAAACTTCTTTAGAGCGACTGATCTCCGCCTCGCAGACCATCACCATTCGGTGGATGAGAAAGGATTGCCCGACCTCTCTGGAAGAGACCTGATAACGACCCAAGACTGGACCATTGACGAGATCGAAGAAACACTACGCCTCGCCAATAGGTTACGCGAGAAACACCGGAAGAGTCGTGTCATTCCCCTGTTGCGCGACAAGACGTTCTTCGCGCTCTTCTACGCCTCCTCAACTCGTACGCGTGCAGCCTTCGAGGCTGGAATGACCTACTTGGGAGGTCATGCGCAGTACATCGACGCCTCAACAACGCGTCTCGGAGCTGGTGAGGCGATCAGGGACGTGGCGAAGATGTATGAACGATATGGCCATGGACTAGGCGTAAGGATCCTCGACGACATCATCGACTACGTCTACGGTCGAGGAATCGCCATCGTGAAGGAGTACGCAAAACACGCGAACATCCCCGTCATCAACATGGCCTGTTGCACCTACCACCCAACACAAGGCCTAGCCGACCTGATGACTCTACGCGATGAATTCGGCACGAAGAAGCGCAGGAAGTACGTGATCATGTGGGCATACTCTAAGAGCTTCCGGGGAAGATGCAGCATACAGGAAGATGCCCTAATCACATCGCGATTCGGATACGATGTGGTACTCGCGCACCCCGAAGGATTCGAATTAGATGACAAGATCGTTGCCACATCTTCTGAGAACGCCGCCTCGTCCGGAGGAACCTTCACTGTCACGCGGGATCTCAAGACGGCTCTAGAGGGCGCTGATGCGATCTTCCCTAGGAATTGGGCGAGCAAGGGACTGCTCGAGGTCGGTACAAGCCGCTTTGGCAAGGAGCATGAATTGGAACTGCATGAGAAGTACAGTCACTGGTCGCTCAGCGAGGAGACGCTTGACTTGGCTGACAAGCGAGCCATAGTCATGCATGTGCTGCCGGTCCTGAGAGGAGAGGAGGCGACCGATGCAGTAATGGACGGCGCGCGCTCGCGGATCTATCCTCAAGCAGAAAATGGCCTCTATACGAAGATGGCCGTGCTGGCACTGACAATGAGTCAAAAGAAGAAACGAGGCTAGAAGGTCGAACTCCGCTTAGCACTGCTACTTATTCAGACCTAGAACCTTCTGCAATTCATTGAGATTTGGATCGATTAACGGCGATTCCGCCCGTCCTATCGCGGCTAGGTCTTTCAAGCCGCTTCCGGTGATCTCGACCACGATGCAGTCATCGCTCGGGATCTTGCCTTCATTCTTCAGCTTCACCAAGCCTGCGAGAGCAGCGACTCCCGAAGGCTCGGCAAAAACACCCTCCATCTTTGCAAGCATTCTCTGAGCCTCAATGATCTCCTCGTTTGAAACTCTGACAGCGGTTCCTGATGATTCTCGGAGCGCTTTGAGTGCGGCGTCACCATCCCACGGATAGGGATCCAACAGCCCGGTGGCGATGGAGTCTGGATGTTCCCAAGGGGTTATGTTCTGTGGATCCATCTTCTCTTCGAACGCTCTGACCACCGGCGCACAACCAGTGGACTGAACAGCCACCATTCGGGGCAACCCTTCGACGAATCCAAGACGCTTGAACTCTCGGTAGCCCTTCCAGTTACCGGCAAGTAGTCCGCCAGCACCCACTCCAGCGAACACCCAGTCGGGAGGCTTCCACCCGAGTTGCTCAATGATCTCGTATGACATGGTCTTCGGCCCCTCCGCTTGGTATGGGTTGAAGGGACCGAAGCTTGGGCACGGGTACCAACCGAACCGTTCGCAGACAAGCTTCAACATGGTCACAGTCGGGTCGACACCACTCTCTAGTCCTCTCAGTCTAACCACGTGCGCCCCGAACATGTTCAGCTGCGCGATCTTTCCGGGACTAGCCATCTCAGGCACAAAGGTGTAGCATGCAAGGCCAGCCCTAGCCGAGTAAGCAGCCAGTGCAGCAGCGGCATTTCCACTAGAGGCCGAGGCGACAGTGTCGAATCCTAGTTCGACCGCCTTCGAGACTCCTACGGTCATCGGTCGATCTTTGAATGAGGCGGTTGGATTCTTCGTCTCATCCTTCACGTACAGGTTCCGCAAACCAAGCAACTTGCCGAGTCTCTGGCATGTAAGAAGCGGGGTTTGTACCTCTCCGAGAGTGACTATGTTCTGTTCGTTGTCGATCGGAAGAAGTTCGCGATACTTCCAAAGGCCTCCTCGGCGTCGCTCAAACAAGTCTCGGTTGACTTCACTCACAAGTGAATCGTACTCGTACTCCACATCAAGTCGTCCCTCGTCTCGCTCACATGTCAGCACCCGATCATGTGGTGTGTAGGTTCTTCCACACTTCGAGCACCGTAGCCGAGCCACATACGTCATCTTCCGCACGACATTACCACACTCAGGGACCGACATTTCTCGCTTTTCTAGATACCAGACACATTGCGCTCGGCGGTAAACGTCGACCTTGAGACACGGCGTTGAGAGCGTCTCAGATACGGAGTGGCTGAGGCGACCACTAACATCATAACGGCAACCCGCTAGACAGTCAACTCGGTTGTAGATCTGTTGCCTGAGAGCTACTTCCGTGACAAGTTCAGGAACGCCATGATCGCGATGACATTCCGCGACGTGATCCTGTCGCTCGGCCGGGCGGAGGTTGAACCGGAAGATGTCAGGGTCCACACAAGAGTGACGAAAGGTCGGGAAATGAAGATCCCGTTCGTGTCTTCTCCCATGGATACGGTCACTGAAAGCGAAATGGCAATTGCACTAGCTCGACACGGAGGCCTAGGTGTCCTACACAGGAATTGCACCGTCGAAGAACAATGCGAGATGGCGAAACGCGTCAAGAAAGCTGAAGCTCTAATCATCAGAGACGTCGTGACCGTCACGCCGTCGACCACTATCGCTGAGGCACTTGGACTCATGCAGAAACACGAGATCTCAGGACTCCCCGTTGTGGATAGGGATCGTTTGGTTGGAATTCTGACTGGAAGAGATGTGCGATTCGCCGATCCGTCCTTGAAAGTGGACAATCTGATGACTCGAAAAGTCATCACGGCAAGAGAAGGAATAACGATTGAAGAGGCAAAGGAGCTTCTTCATACCTACAGAATCGAGAAGCTTCCAATAATTGATGTTGACGGAAGACTGAGCGGGCTCATAACGATAAAGGACATGATTCTTCGAGGAAGGTTCCCCGATGCAACTCGAGATGACGAAGGCGGACTTCTGTGCGCCGCAGCGATTTCCCCATTCGACTTGCACAGAGCAAGAGAGCTCGACAGGTACGTCGACATCCTAGTCATCGATGTTGCTCACTTCCATAACGTGAAGGTCTTTGAGGCTTCAAAGAGGCTTATGAAAGAAGTCAACGCTGAGGTTGTTGTGGGAAATATCGGAACATTCAAAGCAGCTGAGGAAGCGATTACGAAGCTTGAGAATCCAGCCGCGTTTCGTGTCGGAATCGGCTCCGGGTCAATTTGCTCCACGACCATGGTGACTAGAGCGGGTGCACCCACCCTTTTCGCCACGTGCGAGGTTGCTGACGCTGTCCGCCAATATCGAGCGGGAATTCCGATAATTGCAGACGGTGGGATAAGAGGACCTGGAGACATTGCGGTGGCTCTGGCAGCCGGCGCTTCCACCGTGATGATAGGCAATCTGTTCGCTAGATGCAAAGAGGCTCCGGGGACGCTGCTCACAATCGGGGGCCGCCACTACAAGCAGTATCGAGGTATGGGTAGCCCGTCAGCAAGAGCAAAGAGGTACGCGCTCGACCGTTACAGTACCCCCGCGAAGGGACTCCCAGAGGGAGTGGAGGGATGGGTTCCCTACAAGGGGGAAGTAGCGTCAGTTCTGCAAGAGCTACTTGCAGGTCTTCAAGCTGCGATGGGCTATGCTGGCGCGGCTACGATATCCGATCTCTGGGAGAAGTCGATGTTTCTCATGATCTCCCAGTACGGCGAGGCAGAGGCAAGCCCACATGACATACTGCTTCCGAGCGAGACGGAGCGTGCATAGCACAAATACGTTGACAATCGCGTGTCAATTCTCACCCAATTCCCGCTTAGGCTTTTATTGACAACAATAACAACGAAGCTAATCGTGGACTTTGTGATCCCGCAGAGGAAAGAGACTCTAGTCCAAATGAAGGGAATCGTGAAGAAATTCCCAGGCGTAGTCGCGAATAATCACGTCGATTTCGAACTGAAAGCGGGGGAAGTTCACGGGCTCCTTGGAGAGAACGGAGCTGGTAAAACTACTCTGATGAACGTCCTCTATGGAATATTTCGACCTGACGGAGGTGAGATCTACATTCGGGGGGAGAAGGTTAGCGTAGGTTCTCCCCGAGAAGCCATCAATCTAGGTATAGGCATGGTTCACCAACACTTCAAACTCGTCGAACCCCACACCGTCTTCGAGAACATTCTACTCGGCCTGAAAGAACCGGTCTTCATCCTTGACGTCAAAGAGGCGGCCAGCAGGATTTCTGAGATTTCGAAGCGATACGAGCTCGCCGTCGATCCAAAGGCGAGGATCTGGCAGCTTTCAATGGGTGAAAGGCAGAGAGTTGAGATCCTCAAGGCCTTGTACAGAGGTGCAACCATTCTGATTCTTGATGAGCCAACCTCCGTACTGACACCACCGGAGACAAAGGAGCTCTTCAGGTTCATTACTCAAATGGCCACCGAGGGACGATCCGTCGTCTTCATTACTCACAAGCTCGACGAAGTCATGGCTGCAAGCGATCGAGTGACTGTGCTAAGAGCCGGCAGGAACGTCGATACCGTCGATCGACAACAGCTCGACAAGATGAAACTTGCGTCAATGATGGTAGGTAGAGAAGTCCTCTTCACGCTACACAAGAATCCGATCATGGCAGGAGAACCAATTCTAGAGGTCGACAATCTCACGGTGATGGGCGACAAGGGTCTCCCTGCCGTCAAGAACCTCAGTCTCTCAATCCGCAAGGCAGAGCTAGTCGGCATCGCAGGAATCGCTGGAAATGGACAAAGAGAACTCACAGAAGCGATCGCAGGAATGCGACGAATAGCCTCTGGTCAAGTTCGGCTATGTGGCAGAGAGATCACGCACAAGCCTATCGCTCGTCGGATCCGAGAAGGAGTCGCATACATCCCTGAAGATCGAGTCGGAGTAGCCGCACCACAAGGCCTCACAGTTGCACAAGATCTAGTCCTGAGAAGGTACCGCGAGAAACCGTTCTCGAACGGCATCTTCCTTGAACAACAAGAAATCGACAGCAATGCGGAAAAACTCATCAAAGAATTCAACATAGCAGTCACAGCCAAGTCAGCACCAGCAAGAACCCTCTCCGGTGGAAACCTGCAGAAACTAATTCTGGCCAGAGAACTCTCCGGGAATCCCAAGCTCATGATTGCCGCGTATCCGACGCGTGGCTTGGATGTCGGAGCGACGGAATATGTCCGCAGCCTATTGCTCAAACAAAGAGACGCAGGAGGTGCCCTCCTTGTCGTGTCTGAAGACCTAGAAGAGATACTCTCACTAAGTGACAGGATCGCCGTCATGTACGGTGGAGAGATCGTTGGCACATTCCCGGCCTCCGAGGCGAATGTGGAAGAGATTGGATTGATGATGGGCGGATCGCTCCGGAAACCCTGAGAGAGTGAGGCATGTCAATTGGGAATTCCCCACGTGACATTTGATAGGAGACTCGCAACAAGCCGCGCTTTGACTGCCATGGTGCCGGTCGTATCACTTGTCATGGGGTTCCTTTCTGCTGCCCCACTTTTCCTAGCTGTCGGCGTCAATCCCATTCTTGCCTATCAAGAAGTGCTAGGTATCTTCGCTACCACGGACGGGCTGACAGAGTCTCTGACTCGAAGCATCCCACTTCTGCTGGCGAGCGTAGGACTGTGTCTACCATTCAAGATGAATTTCTGGAACATCGGAGCCGAGGGACAACTGTTCATGGGTGCTTTCGCAGCTACAGGTATGGTTTTCTTGTTTCCTGATAGTCCAACAATTGTGCTGCTCGGTTCTATGATGATCGCGGGATTCGTGTTCGGAGGCCTATGGGGCCTAATCCCTGCGTATCTGAAAGCTCGCCTTGAGACCAACGAGGTTCTAACCACGCTGATGTTGAACTTCGTCGCGATCCTATGGGTTGACTACCTAGTCTACGGACCCTGGCGTGATCCCGCGGGGTTCAAATTCCCACTTACCCCCATGTTTCCCCCGAACGCTAGACTCCCATGGATTCCCGGGACCCGGATCCATGCTGGACTAATCATGGGTTTAGCATGTGCAGTCTTGGTCTATGTTTTCATGGCCCGTTCTAAGTGGGGCTACGAATTGAAGGTGAGTGGGGAGAGCAGGCTTGCAGCAAAGTATGCCGGCATAGACTATCTGAGGTTGACCATGATTGTAATGTTCATTAGCGGGGGACTTGCGGGACTCGCAGGCATGGGCCTTGTCTCTGGTATTGTGTTCAGGCTTCGACACGGCATCTCGCCGGGCTACGGATTTTCGGCGATCATAATCGCATGGCTAGCTCGGCTCAATCCGCTTGCGGTTGTGCCGGTCTCAATTCTCTTCGGAGGACTACTCGTCGCAGGAGATGCGTTCCAGATTAAGTTGGGTTTAGCCTTTGCCACATCGCAGGTCTTTCAAGCATTGATATTGCTCTTCGTAGTCGGAGCGGACATTTTCACTCGCTACAGAGTGACTCTGACTTGGAAGTGATCAAGATTGGCTGAGATAGATTTGGCTTTCTTCGTGTCTCTGCTCGCTCACACAGTGCAGGCTGGCACCCCGTTTCTGCTCGGAACTATTGGAGAGATCTATGCCGAACGGTCAGGGGTACTGAATCTTGGAGTCGAGGGAATGATGGCCATGGGTGCTTTGACCGCATTCATGACCTCGTTCTATACGGGCAGTGTGGGTCTGGCCATTCTGGCTGCAATGATTGTTGGTCTTGTGCTGAGCTCGATACACGCTTTCCTTTCTATAACAATGAGAGCAAACCAGATCGTGAGCGGGTTGGCGATTTCGATTCTCGGCTTAGGTCTGAGTGGTTTTCTTGGAAAGCCGATGATAGGAATGACGGCTCCTCGGCTTCCCAGCTTTTCTGTCCCAGTCCTTGCGGATATGCCGGTCATTGGGCCGATCCTTTTCTCGCAGGATGCTTTGTTATACGCGTCGATCTTGCTGGCCGTAGTGCTGTGGTTCGTGCTCTTCAAGACAAGACCGGGCCTCAACGCGAGGTCGGTGGGAGAGAACCCTGCCATGGCTGACAGTCTGGGTCTCAATGTATATCTCATCAGATACGTTTGCGTTCTCTTCGGCGGGGCCATGTCAGGTTTGGCGGGAGCGTACCTTTCGCTATTGTATACACCGCTTTGGATCGAAGGAATGAGCGCAGGGAGAGGCTGGATCGTGATCGCTTTGACCATCTTCGCGGTATGGAATCCGCTCAGAGCTTTGCTAGGCGCCTATCTGTTCGGCGGAGTCTACGCTCTTCAATTTCGGTTACAGGCGATAGGGATTGGCGCCGAAACTCCGCAATTCCTCTTGATGCTTCCATACCTGACAACGATTTGCGCACTCGTGCTGATTTCCGCCGAATCTGTAAAGCGTCGGATCGGTGTGCCCGCCGCCCTCGCGCTTCCATATGTCCGAGGGGAATGATGGACACATTTCTGTCAATTTCTGCCGGTTTCAATAAGCCTTATGAGCCAATTGACGTAATTTACCAGACGAGGATTCTCAATATGTCGCAACAAGAGAGTAAAGTCTCTCGACGACAGTTCATCGGAGGTACAGTTGGAGGGCTCGTAGTCGGCGGACTTGCTGGCTACGCAGCCGGCGTTTCGACTGCGCCTCCTGCAGTAGCGCCAGGAGTTACAGCTACAGTCACTGAGACTGCTACGGTCCCGGCTCCTGCAAAGAAGATCAAAGCTGGCTTCGTCTACGTTGGACCGGTCGGAGATTTCGGCTGGTCATACGGCCACGACCGCGGAAGGAAGTATGTGGCAAGGCTTCCGTGGCTCGACACGTTCTACGCAGAAGCGATTCCTGAACCTGAAGTAGGTGGGGCCATCGATCGAATGGTCGCAGAAGGTGCAGATGTCGTCTTCACGACGAGCTTCGGATACATGGACCCGACAGTTGCAGCGGGGGACAAATACCCAGACAAGAAATTCTGGCACTGCTCCGGATATAAGAGGTCAAAGAACGTCGGAACATACTTCGCAGAATTCTACCAGCTCTACTACTTGTGCGGTCTCGCGGCAGCAGGTGTCACGAAGACGAACAAGATAGGGTACGTCGCGGCTCACCCTATTCCAGAGGTCATCAGACACATCAACGCCTTCGTGCTCGGCGCTCGGGAGCTCAATCCAAACATCGAATGCCATGTGGTCTGGTTGTTCTCTTGGTTCGATCCGGGAAAAACCAGAGACGCTGCCGTGAGCCTTGTTGAATCGCAGAACTGCGATGTCCTTGCATACACGGAAGATTCACCGACCACGTTGCAGGTTGCTGAGGAATATCAAGGAAAGGGCAAACCGGTCTGGAGTTTCAGCCACTACAGTGACATGACGACTTATGGCCCGAGGGCTCACTTGACCGGACAGGTGGTTGACTGGGGACTGATGTATGAGTATATCCTTGCATACCAGTATGCGCAGGCTTTTCGGAGCATGGACCTATGGTGGCGTCTCGGAGACGGAGGCGATACAGTGGATGGCTGGAGAGCAGCCGACGGTGGCGTCACGCTGGCACCCGTCAACACCGCAATTCCAGAGAACGTCAGGAATCTCATCGAAAAGCGAAGAGGAGAGATGAGAGCACAAATCTTCGAGCCGTTCACTGGTCCGATAAAGGATCAGGATGGGAAGCTGAGATTCGCCACAGGCCAGAGAGCAACGCACGACGATCTTTGGGGCATGGACTGGTTCGTCGAGGGAGTCGTAAGCAAGCTACCGTAGGCACAGAACGTCTCACTCGTTCCCCCTTTTTTTGAAAGATGTCTGAGCAGTGCTGCTGCTCCTGCAACCCTCACGTGATGAAGCACGGCAACCACCAAGGCACAGCAACCAAGGCACTGTGAAGTCTCAAGAAGCTCGACTATACCAACAGCCTCGTGAAGGGAATCCTGCCATAGTACGAGCGCCCGTTTGCGAATCCACCCCTCGGCAAGAGACTCCACGAATGCTATGATGTAGCGAGCATTGGTTCTACTGTGGAATGAGCGACCGATTCGCTTCAACGGATGCTACTGGATCGCCTCAACATCATGCGGATGGCTCTCCTCAAGAGCCGCGGAAGTCAACTGGACAAATGAGGCGTTACGCCGCAGTTCTGCGAGGCTTCTAGCCCCACAGTAGCTCAGTCCTGAGCGCACACCTCCTACTAGCTGTGTGACTATTTCGTGAGTCTCACCTCTGTAGGGCACGAATGCTTCGATGCCCTCGGCCACATACTCTAGGAGGGCTGAGTCGTCTTCGCTCTCTGGTATTCCTCGCTTCATCGATGCGCCGACTGACGCCATTCCTCTGTGAAGCTTGTACTTCCTTCCGTTGCGCATGGCGGTGACGCCAGGGCTCTCCTCGGTCCCCGCTAGGAGACTCCCGATCATGACACTCGATGCTCCGGCCGCGAGCGCCTTCGTGATGTCGCCAGAGTTTCTTATTCCGCCGTCAGCAATTATCGGTACGTCCTGTGCTCTTGCGACTTCAGCGCAGTCCAGGATCGCAGTCAGTTGCGGTACGCCTGAGCCGGTAACGATCCGCGTTATGCATATGGAGCCGGATCCGATCCCGACTTTGACGGCGTCCGCTCCGGCGTCGATCACGTCTTTGGTTCCGTCTGCTGTTGCCACGTTCCCGGCTACAATGTCGACTGGGCCGAGTTCCCTCTTCAACCTGCGAACAACCTCAAGCACCCAGTCGGAGTGCCCGTGGGCGACATCCACTACGAGGACATCAACGCCTGCCTTGACGAGCTGTCGTGCTCTATTCAGGTAGCCTTCTCTTATCCCGACAGCCGCTCCGACAAGTAGTTGTCCTTTCGAGTCCTTGCATGCTTCTGGCCTCTCGGATAAGGTCACCATGTCCTTGCTTGTTATCAGGCCGCGGAGGTATCCTTCTTCGTCGACGACGGGTAGTTTCTCGATCTTATGCGTGCGCAAGATCTCTCTCGCCTCACCAATCGATGTCCCCACCTTGGCTGTGAGAAGCTCCTTTGCTGGCGTCATCAGTTCCGAGACTTTCCTCATCGAGTCCTTCTCCTCGAAGAGCAAGTCTCGCCTCGTGAGGATGCCGAGCAGCTTTCCGTTGCCATCAACGACCGGCAGACCTCTCACACCTTTCTCTTGCATCATTCTCCTCGCATCATATACGGTCGCGCTTGGCGCGATGGTATACGGATGTTCGATGATTATGCTCTCGGCTCGTTTCACCTTCAGAACTTCCTCGACCTGACGTTCGACGGGCATGAAGCGGTGGATGATGCCGATGCCACCGTTGCGCGCCATAGCGATAGCCATAGCTGACTCGGTGACCGTGTCCATGTTGGCGCTCACGATCGGAATATTGAGCCTGATGTTCCGGCTCAGCTTCGTTGAGAGGTCCACTTCTTTCCTTGAACGTACCGGGCTACGCTTTGGGACTAGTAGTACGTCGTCAAAAGTGAGCGCATCCCTGATGGGGACAGGCAACAGTGATTACCTCCGCTATTCCAGTGGTTCCCATATTAAAACACAGAGACCGGCAACGGTTGCACAGGCTTGCTGTAGCTCACAATAGCTAGTCATGAATGCAGCCAGTCGCCGGTTTCAATCCAGTCCTTTCGAGGAGTGCACCTGCCCTTTCGCGGGCTTCTCTGATGACCTCCATCTCGTTGAGGGTTTTCACATTTCTGTGTTCCATCAGGATCCTGCCGTCGACTATGACCGTGTCTACGTCGGTTCCGCATCCTGCGTAGACGAGGTCGGAGACATGGTTGTTATTCGGAACCATGTGGACACCATCGAGGTTGATGAGAACGATATCAGCTAGCTTGCCCGGTTCTATTGTTCCGAGTTTGTCTTGCATGCCAATTGCTCGTGCTCCGCCGATTGTGGCCATCTCCAGGATCCTTTCAGCGGGCATAGTCAACGGATCAAGCAGTCTGGCTTTGTGTATGCATGCGGCCAGTTTCATCTCTCTGATCATGTCGTAGGTGTTGTTGCTTGGCCCGCCATCACATCCGAGCCCCACATTCACATTTCTCTTGAGCATCTCAGGAACGCGGGCGATTCCAGAAGCCAGTTTCGCATTCGAAGATGGACAATGCGAGATGTTCGTGCGAGCCTTGCTCAATATTCGAATGTCGTGGTCGGTGAGCCAGACGGCGTGAGCCAGCACGGTCCTCGGACCCAGCAGCCCGACATCACGCGCAAACGCGACCGGGCTCTTCCTGAATTTGCGTCGAGCGTATTTGACATCCTCTTTGATTTCGCACAGATGCATTGTGAGACCCGCCTTTCGCTTCCCGGCCTCTTCGGCTATCTTCTCGTAGAGTGGCTTGCTGCATGCTCCGAGCGAGCGGGGACCGAACCAGACACGTATCCTACCGTTTGCTCTGCCATCCCAGCGCTCAATCATCTCAATGGTTTCATTGAACGACTTCTCTCCGTCCTCGATCATACCCGGATGCATCATCTGCTTGCGTCCATAGGCGGGCGTATCCATGATCGTCTTGGCCAGACAGCCGCGCATGCCGGATTTTTCGAGCGCTTTTGTGATCCCATCGAACCCATACCTTGTGTGGATCATCGACTCGATGAAGGCGGTCGTTCCGGATTTGATCATCTCAAGCATGCAGAGCTTAGCGCTGACTTCCCCATCCTTCGCATCGTAGTTACCTTGTAAGGGCCAAACGTACTTCCCTAGCCAGTCGATGAGAGCAACATCGTCGGCGCACCCGCGAATCAGCGCCTGCGCCACGTGAACATGACAGTCGATGAGGCCAGGAATGACTAGCTTTCTCGACGCGTCAATTGTGTGCTCTGGAGCACACATTCCATGAAGTTCGTCTGTCTTGCCTACGGCTGTGATCTTTGAACCTTCAATCATGACGGCGCCGTCAGAGATGACTCTACGACGAGCATCAAGCGTCACGACTACTCCATGCTCGATTAGAATCGACTCCAATGGCGATTCGCTCCGATCCTCATGCTCTTGCAAACGAGGCTACTCTTTCCCTATGATTCCTAGCTGTTCCAGAACATCCCCGTGACCACGCGTGAAGTCACTGCTCTTCAGACCCTTGACTGGAACGTAGCGAAGCTCGGAGAACCATTCTGGCACTTGCTTAGGCTCGGGAATCGTCGCAGTGTAGATGATGCAGAGATCCCAGTGTGCATCCTCGATGTCAGTTGACTCGCCTGAAAGATGTGACTGAATCCCAACAAGCCTACAATCCCCGACAGCTACGAGCAGCTGCTCCCGCACGATCCTTCGAGCGCACTCGTCGGGGGATTCGCCGAACTTGAGATGTGATGCCGGCAGCACCCACTTCCCTGACGCTGCGTACTTAGGCGCGAATTGAGGACCTACGAGGAATCTCTCCACCCAGATCTCTGGTTTGGCCATCTTGCCCGCGAGAACTCTTCCTTCTTTCTCAGTGATGATGAAACTTGAGAAGCAGGTCCCGCCTTTTGGAACATGCCCCGCCGTGAACATGGCTTTCTTGACCATTGTCTCACACAAGAAGAAGACCGACGCATTCTATTAAGAACTGTACACAATTAGGATCGAATTCGCACCGTCAGGACTGTACGAAGACTCATGCTTGGACGCATTCGCCGAAAAGCGGCATCGAGGAGAAGTTGAATATTCCTCGACGATTTCGCTCATGATACACAAAAGAGAGGCAAGCGATAGATTGCATCGTCCGAAGACGAGACGCCACTCCCCGGTTTCCAGAAGCATTTTTAGTGTCCTATCGATTCAAGGCAGAGGACAAGAGGTTGCGTATCAGTCGTCGCCGCGCCCACGCCTTTGCATGCTGGTCCCTGGCACTCGTCCTAGTGGCCATTGCGGGAATCATCCCATGTGTCGGCTCATCGGCACTCGGGCATGTGGGTGTAAGCTATCTTACACTGCATCATTCCTACGACACGCAGACAGAGACGCTTGAGAGGGACTTTGCGAAGTTTAGGAATGATGGCATCAGAACGATTGCGATAGTGATGTTCTGGTACAAGCTCGAGATGTCAAGAGGCGTCTACAATCAGGAGTTCATCGAGAACGTGATCCGCGTCTGCAACGTTGCAGATAGGTATGGGCTCGAAGTGATGATCGACTTCCACACCATTGCGAATGAGGAGGACTCGTGGACCAATCCCGAGTATGTGGGAATCGCGATGAGGTTGATAACTGACCCGGAGATTGCGGACGCTTACGTGGCGATGGTGGGTTGGGCTGTGGGACAGCTCAAAGATGTTCGGAACATCTGGGCCTACTCTGTTTTGAACGAGCCATGGTTTTGGCCGCTGGATGAGTGGCGGAAGACCAACTGGATCAACCTGATGGTTGAGGTATCCAACAAGACAAGACAGATCACCAACAAACCCGTCACGATTCGGTTCGTATCTGCTCTATTCGAACGAGATTGGGATTGGGATGATAGACTCCTAACGGCTCTTGACTTCATCTCTCTGAACGCACGCGTCAGCGAAAGTGAGACCGATGATGTTTACTGGAACAACTTCGACGAGTACAGAAGCGGTCTAACACACATCACCCAGAAAGCGGCAAGCCTAGGCAAGCATGTGCAGATTACAGAGTTCGGTTACTCCACATCGGACGACGCCTTGCAGGCAGAAAGGTATCGCATCTATACTGACATCTTCAAGTCGACACAGAACTTGATCGGCTGGCTTAGTTGGTGCTGGGATCGCGGCTACGACCCTCACAATCCCAGCTCAGACGCTATCGCAGCTTGCTCGATATTTGATCCAATAAGCGAGACGACGCGACCGGCATATCTCTACATTACCCGATCGACGAGGACAGAAATCACGGTGACTCAAGGCGAGGTCAAGACCGGATTCTGCCTCACCGTCTCGAATCTAGGAGAGGCAGAGGTTCACGTCGTCATGAACGCTTCCGGATCCGCAGCCGGGTGGGTCGAACCAAAGATCGTTGACTTTGGAATTGTCGGAACTGGACAGGAGAAGCGAATTGACAACGCTTTCACGCTGAGCGTTCCCGAAACGGCACCTTCCGGAACATACATCCTCGACTGGGTTTGTTACATCGCTGATACAAGTCAAGAACTATTCGTCGAGTCATACTCTATTCAGGTGACGGAGAAGACGCAGCAGCAAGGAGCTAGCGTACCTGGCTTCCCTATTGAGGCAATCCTGGCCGGACTCGTAGTCGGCGTAAGTGTGCTAGTGTTCATTCGACGGCAACGCAACACACCTGAAACTCCGAGATCATGCCTTGGGATCCGCCTAGACAGAAGCTCCTCATGCATCGAGTCGCAATGATTGGAGGGCGAACGATGGGGTTCAGGATCTTCCAAGTTGATGCCTTCACGGACAGAACCTTTGCGGGAAACCCGGCAGCCGTGTGCATTCTGACAGACCCACGTGACGAGGCTTGGATGCAGAATATCGCACAGGAGATGAATCTGTCCGAGACGGCCTTCTTGAGCAGGCAAGAGAATGAGTTCGCTCTACGCTGGTTCACACCGACCGTCGAAGTCTCACTGTGTGGTCACGCGACACTTGCAAGCGCACACGTCCTATGGGAAACCGGACTGTTGGCGACGCGTGAACAGGCGAGGTTTCACACTCGTAGCGGACTCTTGACAGCAGAGCGTAGAGGAGAATGGATCGAGCTGAACTTCCCAGCCACACCAGATCAGCCAACGACTGCTCCTGCCCAGCTTCTTGAAGCACTAGCTGTCACAGCGAAATACGTTGGTAAGAGCAGATTCGACTATCTTCTCGAAGTGGAAACGGAGGAAGCAGTGCGAAACCTGAAGCCAGACTTCACCTTGCTGAGAGCGATTGGGGTTCGCGGTGTCATGGTCACGAGTAGGGCAATGTCCTCAGGCTATGATTTTGTGTCTAGGTTCTTTGCGCCGGGCTCAGGTATTGATGAGGATCCGGTTACAGGCTCCGCTCACTGCTGCCTAGGGCCCTTCTGGAGTAGGCGACTTGGCAAGAATGACCTTGTTGGCTATCAAGCCTCAAGGCGTGGAGGAACTGTGCGTGTTCGCGTCGACGGTGACCGCGTCTATCTGAGCGGACAAGCTGTCACGATCTTGCGAGGAGAGCTAGCCAGCTCCTTGTGACCGGACCTGACGAACAATTCGGTGGGTTTGAACTCCTAGATTGCCTCTACTATTGGCATCGCTGTTTCGAACTTCTTCACGTACTTCGCAACGTCCTTGAATGCTTCTATGTGTTCCTCGATCTCCTCCTTCGTGTGAAGTACGGAAATGGTCCATTGCTCATCGGGAGACGGCCCCGCTGGTAGTACTCCGCGGTTCATCATTGCAAACAAGTAGGCGAACCATCTCCCAGTGTGGCAGTCTTGGAAGCTCCTCCAGTCAGTTACCGGCTTGGAAGAGAATGCTACTGCGCCACTTAGACCCGCATAGGAAATCTGCGCAACGAGACCCTCATCATCTATGAGATCCTGACACCCCTTCGCTAGGGTTTCACACAATCTTGTTGCCTTATTCATCGCATCTCTAGTGAGAACCTTCGAGAGCGTAGCAATTCCGGCTGCAACGCAAAGCGGATTAGCGTTGAAGGTTCCGGCGTGACTGACCACGCCGGGCACTATGGTTTCCATTATCGCTCTTTTTCCAGCTACCACTGAGATTGGGACGCCCCCTCCAATCGCCTTGCCGAGCGCCACCAGATCACCCTTTACTTGCGCGTACTCTGAGATTCCACCGTAGAACTTTCCGCACGTCTTTATCTCATCAAAGATCAGAACAAAGTTGTACTCGTCCGCGAGCTTTCTCAAACCGTCGAGGAAGCCAGGCTTGGGAAGAACGAAACCCATGTTCATTGGAATCGGTTCAACGATCATTCCCGCGATGTCCTGGGCATTCTTCTCGACTATTTCCTGCACCGCTTCCAAGTCATTGAAAGGTGCCACCAGAGTGTTCACGTAAAAGGCATCCGGAATTCCGAGCGAGGCCGGTACTTGGTTGGGGAAACGTGGGTGGCCAGCCTTAGCGCGAGCCGGCTTGACACTCACCAACGTGGTTTCGTTGCTGCCGTGGTAGCATCCTTCAAACTTGAGGATCTTCTTTCTTCCAGTGAAGCTTCTCGCGAAACGCGTTGCATACATGGTCGCTTCGGCGCCTGTGGTCGAGAACCTGACTTGATCGACGCCGAACCTCTCGCAGATCATCCGTGCGAACTTCGGTGTCTCTTCCCATTCAAAGCCGTAATCGGTCCCTTTCTTGATCTGCGCTGTCAAGGCTTCAGCCACGGTTGGATGGCTGTGTCCTGAGACCAGTGCGCCGAAGCCCATGTTGTAGTCCGTGTACTGGTTTCCGTCCACATCTCACAACTTCGTTCCTTGCGCCCTCGTGAAGTACAACGGGTACGGGTCGGCGTACCTGTAGGTACTATGCACACCAAATGGCACATCGACCCTCGCTCGCTCGAAGATGGCCTTCGACTTGGAGGTTCTCTCCTGAAACCGCCTCATTTCGGGGTCTTCGGTATTTGTCAAGATGAACTCGGAAGTTCGGTTGCTGTCTAGGACGTAAATTGGTTGCGTACCAATCGCATTTCTACAACCGCGACCCACAGTCGGGAAAACAGTTGGATGCAAATAGCACCGCCCAGCTCTGACCCACAAGGCCCAGTCTAACACAATGATTGACGTGACCCTAGTTCTCAATAGCTCACAGCAGCACTCAACATCTCGGTTGCTGTCGAGAGATTGATAATGATCGCCGAGGAATTCTTTGAACAAGAGTCAAGCGTGTCCGCAGAAGTCCTCTGACGCTGTCCAAACGCATTTTAGGTACGCTCGTCGAAACGCTGCGTGCTTTGGTGTCGCCTATTGTCTAGTAGCGTTGAGGAATTTGCTGATTTGAGTCTTCCTGAGGCTCCGAGGATTGTTGTGAAGCCACCGGGTCCGAAAGCAAGAGAATTGCTCGAAAGACAGAAGGATGTCGACAGTCGAGCAGTCTACTATCCAACGGTTATTCCCACTGCTTGGGAATCCGGAAAAGGCGCGACTCTGAAGGACGTGGATGGGAACGTCTACATCGACTTCATGTCGGGGATCTCAGTTCTCAACGTCGGCCATTCCAATCCCTACGTCGTGGAGGCCGTAAGACGCCAGCTGGGCAAGTTGACTCATGCCTTGGACATTCCGACTCCCGAACGCGTCCAACTCGTGGAGAAGCTTGTGGACATAGCTCCCGGGGACCTCAAGGGTAATTCGAGAGTTCTCTTCGGTGGTCCAACGGGCTCGGACGCCATTGAAGGAGCTCTTAAGATCGCGAAATTCAACACGAAACGTCACACGTTCTTGGCGTTTCACGGTGCGTACCACGGAATGACCGGGGGCGCACTTTCGGTCACATCCAAGAGATCCTACAGGACAGGATATCTACCACTGTTTCCGGACATCCATTTTGCCCCGTATGCGTACTGCTATCGTTGCGCCTTCGGCAAGGAATATCCCGAGTGCGACCTGCAGTGTGTCCGGTACGTGGAGTATCTGTTCAACGACCCAGAATCCGGCCTTGCCGATCCGGCAGCGATGATCATCGAGCCGATCCAAGGAGAAGGCGGATTCATCGTGCCACCAGAGGGTTACCTGAAAGAGATGAGACGAATATGTGATGATAACAAGATCCTCCTGATAGTCGATGAGATCCAGTCCGGGTTTGGAAGAGCAGGGAAGATGTTTGCGTGCGAATACGAGGGCGTAACCCCGGACGTGATGCCTATCGCGAAGGCAGTTGGAGGAATAGGAATTCCTCTGGCGGGTTGTGTGTTAAGAAAGACGCTCGATACGTGGGAGCCTGGTGGGCATATGGGAACGTTTAGGGGAAATGTGCTCGCTTGTGTCGCGGGGCTGGAGGCGATCAACTTCACAGTTCAGAAAGGCCTTGTCGAGCGGTCCGCTAGAGAAGGTGCCTACATGTTGAAACGATTGAAGGAGCTGCAGCAAGAGACGAAAACGATCGGAGAAGTCAGAGGAAAAGGCATGATGGTCGCGGCTGAGTTCGTTGAAGACAAACGCACAAAGAGACCAGCGCTCGAGCTTGTCAAGAAGATCCAAGCAAGATGCTTCGAGCGTGGAGTTCTGGTGTGGAAGGCAGGACATTGGCCTAACGTGATCAGGTTCTTGCCACCTCTAGTGATCATGAGGAACCACATCGACAAAGGCTTAGATGTCTTCTCTGAGACCGTCAAGGAAGCTGAAAGAGGATACTGACCTGCCCACTCATGGAACTCGGCCGACTCCATCCGTACGAGGCAAAGTCCGCTCCAATTCCTCTTCCAGATCAAAGAGATATCGCTCAAGTTCAATTACATTGCATTCTCAGAGATACAAGCGAGGGATCCGCAAGGAGCTTGGCAGCCATGAAGGAGAGTTTTGACAATGCGCTTGCGTTGAACGAGACGGTTGGTAGATTCGTACGCGACAGGTGCTCGTTGACTCTAGGCGGGTTGGCGACGATCCTCTGCGAGCCTGCGCTTTGACAAAGTCCGACCTCTATCTGTGGCGTCGGTTCCTCGTGTCTCGGGCCGAAGTCCTCTGCCATTCTCTCTTTCTCTGCGTCTCTATCCTCGTTCGAGGCGACCTGAACGAGGTCAGATCCTTCCGATATTGCTGAATTGCATTGTAGAATGCGTGATAGCCGTCCTCAGTGTCGTTCTTGGACAGATCGGATATCACTTCGTTCAGCTTCTGTCTAATGGCCTCCGAGGGGTTCCCGTCCCAAGCTCTGGAATAGGCGTCGTACGCGACATGGAACTTGAAATCCTGCGGTCTGTCGATGGCAAGTTTCGACGGCCGTTCGCTTTCTGGTGCGCTTTCAGACACATGTTCTGGATTTTCATTATCCATTGAATTACCCCCTCGTGTTCGTATGGTGTTCGCAAGCCTGATGATGGGCTTGCGGGTGCGGATAGAGTGGGCTTCGATTATTCGTCCTGACGCTTGACTCTTGTATGGGTCCGCTTCGGGGATCCACGGTTGAGACGGTTCCAGTTTTCCACGGGAGTCTCAGTTGCATCTGGCCTCTGAGGTTGGTGACCGTGGCGCCTCGAATGATCACAGTGTCATTCTTCGCTACGGAATGAACCCGGTTGTTCCATAGGGCAAGTTGAATCTTTCCTGTGTCGTCTGAGAGAGTCGCTAAGCATAGAGTAAGAGGCGTGCCGTTTTTCGACTCCAACGCCCTCACCTCTGACTTCTCCGTGACAATTGCCCTCAGGCACACGTTTCTCAATCCAACTCGAAGATCAGCGATACGTCTCATGGTCTGCGATTGGTCAGCAGCGGATGCTTGATCTTCCTTGTTCAACACTCGGTTGAACTCTGGCGGTATATGACGAAGCTTCGCCAGCGAATTTTCTGAGATTGCGGCTTGTGCTATTGATTGCTTGTCCCGTGAAAACATGAAACAGATGCGATTGTCCTCGCGCTGGCGCAGTTCTATCGAGAGAGAACCGCACGTCGACCTCTTACCACGCTGGGCCCTTACTAGAGCCCGGTGCAGATCGACGGGTTCTAGGTCGTGTCGTCTTGCTAGCATGAGGAGGTAAGCAAGGTCACGATCCGAGCGACCCTCGCCGGCGAGGCGTCCCATGGTCCATTGACCCATCGATTTTCGCTCTTACCGTGTTGGGTTCTCCACGAATGCACTGCTCGCGTGGTGCAGACCTCCGAAGTTTGGGCTGGGACTACACCCGGATTCTCGACGCGGCCTCCATGGAGATCTGCGACGGATTTCGTGACGAAATCTGTGGCGCGGCTCGTTCCTACGAGCCGACGCGTTCCCGCGCAGATCATTGGAGTTCAGACGCTCGATCTGATAGTTTGCCATCTCCTGTATTGTTCGGAAGTCTGCCCTTTGTTCAGGAGATACGATCGTTACTGCGGTCCCTGTCTTTCCTGCTCGCCCGGTTCTCCCGATTCTGTGGAAGTACGCGTACGGGTCCTCGGGAACGTCGAAATTGATTATGTGCGTCACTCCGTCGATGTCCAAACCTCTCCCGGCTAGATCTGTCGCGACCAACAGACGGCTTCGACCGGTTCGGAACGTTTGCATCGCGTGGTCGCGTTGATTCTGGGAGAGATCTCCGTTTATCGCGATAGCGTTCTCGTTTCTCCTTCTTAGTGATTGTACCAGCCAAAATGTGGTGCGTTTCGTTCTACAGAACACAATCGCGCGTTCCACCTTCTTGTCGTTCAGGACACCGAGAAGAGCATCGAGCTTCCTATCAGAATCGAGCTGGACAAAGTATTGACTGATCTCCTTCACATTGAGATCCTTTGATTCAATCAGCACTTCGCGAGGATTCTTCATGTATTTGTGGGCAAGCTCGAGAACTTCTTCGGGCATGGTTGCCGAGAAGAGCGCTGTTTGGCGCCTTCCTTCAATGCTTCCGAGGATGCGCTGGACATCGTCTATGAATCCCATGTCAAGCATCCGGTCGGCCTCGTCAAGAACAACGCACTGTACGTGATCCAGCCGCAAGGTTCTGCGCTCAAGATGATCGATGACACGTCCCGGTGTTCCCACAATGATTTGTGGGCAATCTTCCAACGCATCAATCTGCGCGTGAATTGATTGGCCTCCGTAGATGGCGAGAGCGCGTTTGTGTGTGAGTTTGCCGTATGAGTTTATGTCTTCGGCTACCTGTATCGCAAGCTCGCGTGTCGGAACCAGTACGAGCGCCTGAACATTCAGTGACTTGTCATCAACGATCTCAAGTATTGGCAGACCGAAGGCGGCGGTCTTTCCGGTTCCTGTATGTGCCTGGCCAATCACATCGCTCCCACTCCAGAGAAGTGGAATGACCGCTTCCTGGATGGGGAACGGTGCATCAAATCCGAGCGCTTTGACAGCGCTCAGTACCTCTGGGCTCAAGCCCAGTTCTTGGAAACTACTCATTGTTTGCTTCTCCTCAGCCTTGGCGGCGACATCGCAGACCTGTAACAAAGCCCGAAAACTCGTCCACCGTTCATGTGGGCTCTGCGCCGCTACGGGAACCAGTTCGGTTGTTTCGTCAGTTTTCCGCGATCCTACTGCTTCGGCTCTTGGTCGTCTCAAGAAGGACTCAAAGTCTTGTGGGTGTCCACGTGGCTGTGAGAGCTTCTCGTGGTCACACATGGAAATCAGGTCTAAAAACGTGCTGGTTTAGTGCTTGTCGCCCCGCGTGTGTCAGCCGCTTCGAGTCCTGACCCAGTCTGACCGGAATATTCTGTTCGAATGTTCAAGATCCTTCTGCTCCTCGTTATGCGACAGTCGAACTACAACTCGAAACATGGCGTGGTGGCGCCCAATAGCAGGAAGAGGGACCAGTCAGCAGAGCTCGCTACTCCGGCGAGAGTTCAGAGAGTCACATGAGCTCTCCGAGTTGTTCAATTTGAAGAGCCGATCATGTGAGACGAGAGCAAGCATGCAGCGCATGTTCCTAGACTCACCCTAGGCTCCAACTCGCCTTACTCGTGGGCTCGACCTTGATGAAGGGTGCGTCTCCTTCTTTCCAAGGATCCGCTCTCACCCAACTGAACTTCTTGTAGAAGAGCCGGTAGGCTTCTCGAAACTCAGGTCCAGACTCCACGATCTTTGCTTTTCCTTGGACGAGCATGCCACGCAATTCGCGACTAGGCTTGTAGACGTCCACCACAAAGCCTACCTTGTCGTTGGTCAACAGGTTATGATACTTCCTTGATGCATAGTCTATGGCGATCCTGAGCTTGCCTGCTCGATAGATGTAGCATACTGGGACCACGTGTGGCATGTTGTCTGGCGCAATTGTTGCAAGTCTTCCTAACTCCTTGGTCTTCAGGAAACGCTCCTCAGTCCTAGTGAACTTCACCAACGATGTCACCTCAACCTAGAATGACTCAGCGTCAAAGTTCATGCCTGCGAGAAAGCGGATACCATGGCTTCGACGTCTTCTCCCAGCGGATACAGAATCGGGCAGGTGCACCCAGTACGTCTGTACTCCTCGACCTTCTTGTGGCAGTCGTCGACGGTCCCTGACGCGGTTATCAAGCGAACCAAGTTGTCGTCGATCAATTCCATGGCTCTCTCGAGTCCTCCTAGCTTCGCGGGCCATCCTCCCAGAGCCTTTGTGACTTCCTTGATCAGCTCGTCTTTGACGCCGCTCGCTTTGGCGATGTGCGGTTGTTGTCCGAGATACTGGGCGATCAATGGGCGTGCGCCATCCATCGCCTTGTCCGCGTCCTCGTCGAGTGAGCATACGACCAGCTGTGGTCGGTCGATAGCCTCAAGTTTCCTGCCTGCCATCTCTGCGCCTGACTTCAGATACTCCATCGCCATACCGTTGTACTTCGGAGAGACAAGATAGTTCAGGACAACCCCATCAGCAATTTCGCCTGTGAGTTCCATCATCTGCCATCCCGTCGCGCCAATGTAGATAGGGATGTTCCGAGGGGTGTCAGGATCAGCGTAGACGACATCGAGCCTGATGTCTCTAACCTTCACATGCTCACCATCGAATGTCACGGTCTCCATTCTGAAGAGCCGTTTGAGAACCTCCACGTACTCTCTCATCGCCTTCAACGGTCGCGAGCGATCAATCCCCACTTTCCAGGCGAGCGGATCCCACCAAGCGCCTATGCCGAGGATCATCCTACCGCTCGAGAGTTCGTCGAGTGTCAAGAAGGTCGCGGCCGTTAGCGCCACGTTGCGGGTCCAGTTGTTGATCACACCGGTCCCGAGCTTGATCTTACTGGTCACTGTGGCCATTGCCGCCAACGGTGCTATTGCATCTCTTGCGAGACGCGATTCAGCCTGCCAGACCGCCTCGAACCCATGCTTCTCAGCAAACTGAGCGTACTTGATGCCGTCCCTGATCGGATGCTTGTCTTGCAGATAGAGAGCAACTCTCCCCAATACTTCTACCACCTAGACTCGGTGCGTGGCATATTCCAAACGGGAGAACGCTGGCCAGGCATCAGCAACGCCCACAGAGACATGAGATGTTGTACCGAACGATAAACGCATCGAGACAACTATGGGTGTACTGTACACCAAGCGGCTTTCATCTTCAGCGGCTTCTTCCATCTTGGCTGCAATCTAGCTACACGAGCGAGAGCGCCCAATGTCTGAAAGACCATCATATTGCGCACGAGTTGGACGGCCTCCGCCGCTCCTCCAATTCGTGAGAACTCGAGGACTTCAAGAACCACATGGACGTGCCCCGTTGAGATGAAGACTACGGACGGCAGCATAAGACTAGCATTTCTTGTCATCTGATATCGTACAGCTGTCAAATAACCAATGGTTCAAGAAACCGCTTTGACTTAGCCTACTTTTTCCGAAAAATCGTTAATAGGTTCTCTTCTGGTAGCTATGCGGAACTCCATGCTCATATGCGTGGAATCTGTCACCGCACCATCACCTTCAGGATGTGAAATCGAGAGATAGCCAACCGACGGTGTCTGCGAGGATGGAGAGACTGTTCTCATTCAAGCTGAACGGGCAGGAGGTCTCAGTATCGGCTCCTCCTGCTCACACTCTGCTCGAGGTCTTGCGAGAGAAGTTGGATGTCACAGGCCCCAAGGAAGACTGTGGGAGAGGAGAGTGTGGTGCATGCACCGTCCTCATTAATGGAAAGCCAGTCTTTTCATGCCTAGTCCTCATTTCCCAAGTGCAAGGAGCAGAGATCGTCACGTCTGAGGGACTCATGAAGGATGGCTTACCTGATTACGTGCAGAAGGCATTCGTTGAAAACGGAGCCGTCCAATGTGGACATTGTATTCCGGGGTTCATAGTCTCGACCGAGGCGCTTCTGAACAGGATCTCCAACCCTACTGTGAAGGAGATCAAGATCGCGCTGGCTGGCAATCTCTGCCGGTGCACAGGCTACGCGAGCATCATCCGTGCAGTAGAGGATGCAGCCCGCATGAGACCGAGTTGATCGAATGATGAGGCTGAGCGATCTCGATGTTGTGCAACCAAGAACCCTCAGCGATGCGTTGACAGTTCTTTGTCAGAGATCGGGCAGCATTAGACCTATCGCTGGCGGCACGGACGTAATCATCCAACTCAAGGACCACCTTCTCCAAGCAAAGGAACTTCTGGACATTTCGGGGCTGGTCGAACTGCGATACATTCGAAGAGAAGGATCAACCGTACGCATAGGTGCACTGAGCACATACTCGGAAATCATCGAATCTCCGATCTTGAAGGATTCGTGTCGCATGCTTGTTGAGGCTTCAAAGACCATTGGCGTGGTGCAGCTCCAAAACCGAGCCACCATTGGCGGCAACCTAGGGAACGCTTCTCCAGCAGGGGATACGATCCCGCCATTCTACGTGCTGGATGCCACGATCACCGTTCACAGCCACAAAGGCATTCGTCATGTTCCAGTCGAGAAGTTCTTCCTCGATTATCGCAAGGTCGATCTCAAGCCTGACGAGCTGATAACGGAGATCTCATTCGAAGCGGTTGAGAGACCATGCGAGGCCACGTTCCTGAAACTCGGCCTGAGAGAAGCTCACTTCATATCGCTCGCGAGTATCGCTGTTTGGGTTCGATGGGCGCACGAAGTGGGCAATTTCTCGGATGTCAGAATCGCGATGGGCTCGGTTGCTCCTGTCGTTGTCAGAGCAAGGAAGTGCGAGGAATTTCTGCAGGATCAGCCTCTGAGTGAAGACGTCGTCTGGAAAGCAGGTGAGATTGCGTCGGGCGAGACCTGCCCTATCACTGATGTACGAACATCAGCCGAGTACAGACGCGCAGTCATGCCATCTCTACTCTACAAGGCCCTGCACACTCTCATCGAATCTCGCAGGATGTGGGAGACTCGTTGAAGGTGAAGGTCAAGCTGTACGGAGCTTTCGGAGATAGGTTCGAGCAAAGCCAGCTTGAACTTGACTTGCCAGAAGACGCCACGGTACAAGACGCGGTTGAGGTGTTACCAGTTCAGGATAGGCTATACCTGTACATTGTAAGAGACGGGATACGCCTAGACCAAGATGTCTT
>Ga0129297_10000015_pt1 | contig 107629 bp, 94 predicted proteins | sample I18A1metaG_FD_94708 | JGI IMG/M metagenome (GOLD analysis project Ga0129297, IMG submission 94708) | Lake sediment bacterial and archeal communities from Gulf of Boni, Indonesia to study Microbial Dark Matter (Phase II) - ​I18A1 metaG | ecosystem: Environmental > Aquatic > Freshwater > Lake >... | reverse complement strand
GCGCAGGGCTCGACCTTTTGACCTTCACCGCCTCCTCGACAGTGCGCAATTTCGCCGCTATGCTCGAGACGGCGGAGCTGGCGCGGGCCCAAAAGATCCCCGTTGCCGTAATCGGCCCGCAGACCGCCCAGACCGCCCGGCAACTCGGCTTTACCGTGGCCGTCGAGCCCGCCGCAGCGACTCTGGAAGCGATGATTGAGGCGATTATCCGCTATTTTCAAGCGCTGGCCCCCAACCCCGAGCCCCCAGCCACTAAGGAGGTTTAGCCATGTTTTTCCCCGAATATCGCGCCCGCCGCCTGCGCCGGAACGAAGCCCTGCGCCGCATGGTTCGTGAAACCGTGCTGCGCACCGATGACCTGATCTATCCGATGTTTTCGGCTTTCGGCCAGGGGATCAAGAAAGAGATCCCGTCGATGCCGGGGATCTACCAGCAGTCGATCGAGCACATCGTCGCCGAAGCCAAAGAGGTGTTTGAACTCGGCATCCCGGCGGTGATTCTCTTCGGCATCCCCGAGACCAAGGACGCGGTCGGCTCCGATGCCTACTGTGAACACGGCATCATCCAGGAGACGATCCGCGCCATCAAAAAGGCGGTGCCGAAACTGGTGGTGATCACCGACGTGTGCCTGTGCGAGTACACCGACCACGGCCACTGCGGGGTGATCAAGGATGGCGACGTCGACAACGACGAGACTCTCGACCTGCTGGCCGCCGAAGCCCTTTCCCATGCCCAGGCCGGGGCCGACATCGTCGCCCCCTCGGATATGATGGACGGCCGGGTGGCGGCGATCCGTTCACGGCTCGACGCCCACGGCTTCGCGCACATCCCGGTGATGAGCTACGCGGTCAAGTACGCCAGCGCCTATTACGGGCCGTTCCGCGACGCCGCCGAATCGACGCCGCAGTTCGGCGACCGGCGCTCGTACCAGATGGACCCGGCCAACCGCATGGAGGCGTTCCGCGAAGCGGCGCTGGATGTCCAGGAGTGCGCCGACTTCCTCATGGTCAAGCCGGCCCTGGCCTATCTCGACATCCTCCGCGACCTCAAGGAGCGTTTCGATCTCCCCCTGGTCGCCTACAACGTCTCCGGCGAGTACAGCATGATCAAGGCAGCGGCCGCCAACGACTGGATCGATTACAACCGGGTGATGATGGAAACGCTCACCGGGATGAAGCGCGCCGGCGCCGATCTGATCATCACCTACCACGCCAAAGACGCAGCGAAGCTGCTTCGATAATCAGGGGCTGGGGGCTAGGGGCTGGCAAGACCAGTCTCCAGTCCCCAGCAACCAGCCCCCGCCTCTATGCCTGAATACTATTGCGACACGCTGGAAAACGGCTTGCGCGTAATCAGCGTGCCGCTGCCGCACCATCACGGCGCGGAGGTGCTGTTCTACCTCGGCGTCGGCAGCCGCCACGAGCCGGCCGGCCAGGCCGGCATTTCCCATTTCCTCGAGCACATGCTCTTCAAGGGGACGGCCGATTTCCCCAGCGGACTGCTGTTGGAGCGAGCCTTCGAGGCCGTCGGCGGTTCGGCCAATGCCGCGACCGACACCGAAACCACCTGCTTTCACTCGCGGGTGCACCCCGAGCATCTCGAGGAGGGGATTCGCCTGTTCGCCTCGATGCTGCGCCGGCCCCTGTTCAACGACCTGGAAGTCGAGCGCAAGGTCATTCTTGAGGAGGCGTTGAGCGACTTCAGCGAAACCGGCCGACAGATCAACCCGGACAACCTGATCGCCGCCCTGCTCTTCCCTGATCATCCGCTCGGGCGGCCGACCGTCGGCACCCGCGCCTGCGTGTCACGGCTTAAGCTAAAGCATCTGCAGCGCCATCATGCCACCTACTACACCCCGGGCAATGCCGTGCTGGCCGTGGCCGGCCCGGTCGACCACGCCCGCACGCTGGCTGCGGCCCGCAGCTGTTTGGCTGACTGGGAGGGGGAGGCGGCGCCGGCGGCGCAGCCGTGGCGAGCAGAGACAGAGCCCGGCCCGCGCTGCTGCTGGGTGCGCGACAACGGTTCGCAAGTCAGCCTGCAGCTGGCGTTTCGCCTCCCCGGCCGGGACAGCGCCCATGCCATCAACCTGCGTGTCATCCGGCGCCTGCTCGGGTGGGGGGGGATGAGCCGGCTGATGCTCAAGTTGCGCGAGGAGCTGGCCCTGACCTATGCGGTGGAAGCGGCCCTGGCCCTTTACGCCGATGCCGGGGTGCTGGCCGTCGACCTGGCCGTCTCCCCCGCCAATCTGGTGCCGGCCGTGGAGGCCATCCTGGGAATTTTCGGCGAGCTGGCAGGCAACGCGGTGAGCGCCGAGGAACTGGAGCACGTGCTCGCCACCTATCGCTACGACCTCGATTATTCCCGCGATCATCTCGAGGAGCTGGCGCTGCGCTACGCGTGGGGGGAGCTGACCGGCTGTCGCCGCACCATCGCCGGCGACCTGGCCGGTCTGGCCGGAGTGACTTCCGCCGGCCTGCAGCAGACGGCACGGGAGTTCTTCCGCCCGACCCGCCTGTACGGCGCCGTGGTCGGACCGTGGCCGCGCGGCAGCCGCCGGGAGGTCGAAGCCCTGCTCAACAACTGGGCGCCTTAAGGCTGCATTCGACGGATTAAACATCGACCGGAGGCGTCCACGCGGGCGCCTCCGGTTTTTTTTATGGAGCGATCGCTGAAAAGAAGGTCGGCGGACAAGGCTCCTCCCCTTTGCAGGAAGAGGTCCAAGAGGAAGGAAAACCCGAGCTGACTAGTGGCCGAAACGTTCCGCCAGCGGGATCAGGCGCTGGAAGTCCTGATACTGCAGGGACGACTCCCAGTGGCCGCTCACCATGCCGAGACCGATCCCCCCGAAAAAAATCCCCAGGACTACCAGGGCAAAACCCCACCCGGGGAGCGGCTGACGCCGGCCGGTCAGGTGCAGGCCGAGAGCGCCGGGGGCCGGGCAGTTGGCCACGCAGGTCAGGCAGCCGGTACACTCGACCGACCGGACCGTTTCCAGGCGGTGCACCACAATCTGCCCCGGGCACACCTGGCTGCAGCGCCGGCAGCTGATGCAGTGTCCCCGATCGCGCCGGATCTTCAGGGGGCTGAGCAGGCTGAGCACGCCGAGGAGCGCACCGTAGGGGCAGAGGTAGCGGCACCAGACGTTGCGGTAGATCACCGACAGCGCAACGAGTCCGGCGATAATACCGAGCGTCAGCGCCGTCGGAGCGGTGAAGAAGTGCAGCATGCGCACATCGGCCACCGCCCAGTAGGGGCTGGCCAGGAATCCCTGCAGCGCCTCGGCCGGCATGTCGACGACGATCAGCTTGAAGAAAAAACCGAGTAACAGGTACTTCAACCCGCGCAGCGGCAGGTCGAGCCAGGACCATACCCGGAACTCCCTCCCGGTTAATTTGCGGCCGAGCAGCCAGACCCCGTCGCCGAGGGTGCCGACCGGGCAGAGCCACGAGCAGAAGGAGTTCTTGGTTAGCAGGGCCAGGGCCAGGAAAGTGACGAACAGCACCAGCGCCGCCGGATGGATCGTGTCGATGACGCCGTTGACCAGCCAGTGTTTGAGGCTGACCAGCGCGCCGATCGGCAGGAAGCCTTCGACGCCGGGGGGGCGCGAATAAAGAGGGGTCTGGCCGAAGCTGGTGAAGTGGCGGACGAACAGGCCGAACTGGACGCCAAGGGCCAGGCACAGGGCCAGCACCCCCCACTGCACGATGCGGCGCAGGCGCTGCGGGTTCAGCCAGCCTTTCGCAACGGCCGGTTCGTTCATGCCGGCTTCCCCGCTTCCGCAAGTTCACGCACCTTGCGGACCAGTTCCTGCTCCCGTTCCCACTGTGCCGAGACGTCACGCAGGATGGCGGCCACCCCCTGCACTCTCCCCACGGCATCCTTGATCATGACGATGGCGAACTCCGAGGAAAACTGCGTGCCGCCCGCCTTAAGCGCGGGAACCTTCAATAAGGCCTCGCCGTAGCGGCTTTCACCGCTTTGCATGACCTGCCTCCACCCCTGCCAGTGACGCTCACGCAGCCGCTCCGGGATGATCAGATCGAGGGACTGGCCGATGGCCGCAGCCGCCGGCACACCGAAAATCCGCTCGGCACCACGGTTCCACAGGCGGATAACCCCGGCGGCATCGGCATAGAGGATGGCATCCGGGGCCTGGGTGACCAGCTGTTGGTGAAGCTCGACGGGGAGCTCTTTTGACATCGCGCGCCTCCTGTCCACGGTAATACCCACAGGATCGGGCAAAACTCCGGCACAAACCATGACGACGGTCAAGTTTACTAGTAATAACATCTCCTAGTTTGTCCGAAAAGACACTCCACAGTTGATGCCGCGTCGAGGCGCAAGAGATTTTAAGCTTTGGCAAATGACGCCACAAACGGCCTTCGCAGTCAGGGGGACTTGAATTGCTTTTTCTGGAATTCCTGCTATTTTGTCAGCATATAGCCCTAGTTTTCGTAAATTCAGCATCCTAAATGTGGCAACATCTAGAAAGGAGAGAAGATAATGATTAAACGATTGATGCTCGTATTGTTTGGTTGCCTTTTCGCTACGGGGGCCCTTGCAGAACCTTTTCAGATGAGTTTAATTCCCGACATAGCCATTCATTCCAGAGCGACCTACATTAAAGGTGTTTCCCTTAACATTTGGGGAGAGAACCCTCAATCGGGTATTGCTCTTGGCATAGTCAATGGCTCTACAGGGAGCAGTTCCGGGCTTTCGCTCGGATTTTTGGCAAACTATACCCAGAGCTATGAAGGAGCCCACCTCGCATTCGTAGCCAATTACGCCTCTTCAAAATTTAGTGGATTGCAGATGGCATCTTTTAACTACGCAGAAAGCCTGCATGGAGTTCAGCTTGGTTTTATCAATTATGCAAATGCCTGTGATAAAGGTGTTCAGGTTGGCCTGATAAACGTCATGAAAAGCACGTCTGGCTGGTTTACAAACTTACCAGACGAAGTTGCACCAGCTATGATTTTCTTAAACTGGCGCTTTTAACCATACTTAGAGGCAAACGCCTTTTTTCAAACGGCCAGCACCTGCAGAGGTGTTGGCCGTTATGCTTTAGATCAATATAGGTTTTCAACCTATTGGCTAGACTTCCAACAGCAGCCGGTCCTCCAGCATGATCTCCAGCTCCGCCAGCGTGATTTCATCCAAACCCAGGGTCTGCGCCTCGGCGGTGGTGGGCAGAACCAGGTCGGCTTCGAGCGTCCAGCCCAGGCCGAGCTTGCGGCAGGCCAGGTTGGCGAGCCTGACCAGGACCACCAGCAACTCCTGCCCTTCGCCCGGGCTGTCGTGATGCCTGGCGATCACGGGGGCGAAAACCGCCGGCAGACCCCAATCGGTATGCAAGCGTGCACCGGCTGCGACATGCCGATCGGCCAGGATCCCCGCCACCAGCTGCGGGCCGAGCAGAGGGGCGATGGGTTCCTCGCCAACCAGCCGCTCCAGACCGCCCAGCAGGGCATATTTGCCAAGGTCGTGCAGCAGGCCGGCCATTTGCGCCGTTTCCGCCAGAAGTCGGTAGCCGCAACGCTCGGCGAGCCAGCGGGCGCCGAGGGCGCAGCCAAGACTGTGCGCTGCCAGTGCGGGCAGATAGGTCGGCAGCAAGATCGCGGGCGGAGCGGCGAGTGCCGTAAGGCAGTAGTGGCGAACCTCGCTGCAAACCCTTTCGGCTCCAACGCGATTGAGCGCCGCGTCAATCCCGGCCACCGGCGCCAGGCCCCGATAGAATGCCGAGTTGGCCAGCCGGAATAGGGTCGCAGCCAGGACCGGGTCATGGCTGAACAGCTCCGACAGCTCGGCCTCGGACGGGTTGCCATCGACGACCGTCAACCCCTGGCGGGCCGCGTTTTGCGACAAGGGCAGCAACAGGTCTTCGGCGACAACGATCTCGTTCAACAGCGTGCTCAGTGGTTTTCCGGTCATAGGGCATCTCCCAGCAGGCGACGCAGTTCGAAGAGCGGGCGCGGCCGCTCCAGGCGGGGCAGGCGCTTCAGCACTTCGCCCAGGGACACCTGGCCGCAGGCCGCCTTGGCGATGCCGTCCTCGAGCAGCGTCACCAGCCCGGCGCTTTCGATGCCGAGGCGGCGGATTTCGGTGACGGTCTTGCGGGCCATGACCGCTTCCTTGACCGCCTCGCTCGGCAGCAGCAGCTCGAAAATCCCCACCCGGCCGTGAAAGCCGGTGAAGCGGCAGGCCGCGCAGCCGCGCCCGCTTTGCAGCTCGGCGCCGGCCAGGTCGCCGTGGGTATAGCCAAGCCGCCGGTACTCTTCGGGGGACGGCGTGTACGGCCCGGCGCAGTGCGGACAGATGCGGCGCAGCAGGCGCTGGGCGACGATGGCAGTGACGGTTGAGGCGATCAGGAAGCTTTCCACCCCCATGTTGAGCAGGCGCAAAAGCGCGCCGACCGTATCCTCGGTGTGCAGGGTGGTCAGCACCTTGTGCCCGGTCAGGGCGGCCTGAATGGCGGTCTCCGCCGAGAAGGCGTCGCGCACCTCGCCCATGACGATGACGTCTGGATCCTGGCGCACGATGTGGCGCAGCGTTTCGGTGAAGGTCACGCCGATCTTCGGGTTGATCGAGCACTGGGTGATGCCGTCGATCACGTATTCGACCGGCTCCTCGGCAGTGATGATGCTGGTTTCCGGATCGTTGAGGGCGTTGACGCAACTGTAGAGGGTGGTGGTCTTGCCGGCCCCGGTCGGCCCGGTGACGATGAGGATGCCGCTCGGCGTGGCCAGCGCCTCGTCGCGGAATTGCTGGAGCATGCGCGCCGCCATGCCGATGTCCTCGACCGCCAGCAAGGCGCCGGGCTTGTTCATCAACCTGAGGACGATGCTCTCGCCATGCAGGGTGATGTAGAAGGAAACGCGCAGGTCAAGGGTGCGCCCGGTCGCCAGGCTGTCGTAGAGAATCCGGCCGTCCTGGTGCCGGCGCCGCTCGGCGATGTCGGCTGCGGCCAAAACCTTGATGCGGGTGGTCAGAGGTGCCGCCAGGTCAAGACTCAGTTCACGCTGCACGGTGAGCACGCCGTCACGCCGGAAGCGCACCCGCAGGCAATCTTTCATCGGTTCGATGTGGATGTCGCTAACCCCCTGCGCCAGCGCCTCGTCGAACAGGGTGTTGACCAGGCCGACCACCGTGCTGTCGTCGGCTTCCACCGCCGGCCCCCGGCGCAGGCCGCGGCGATGGCGCTCGAACACCTCGCGGAGCCTTTGCCGCGGCGCAATGGCCGGCCGCAGCTGGCGGCCGAAGAGCAGCTCGGCGGCTTCACGGTCGCCGGCATCGAGCGGGTCGGCAAACGCCACCACCACCCGCTGCTCCTGTACGGCGATCGGCAGGAAGCTGCCGCGGGCCGCCAGCTTGGGCGGCACTTGCTGCAGCAGCTGGCGGTCGAGCTGCTCATAGCGCGGCATCAGGAAGGGGAAGCCGAGCATGCCGGCCAGCGTTTCGCTGAGGCGCTCCTCGTCGATGAAAGCGTGCTCGACCAGGATATCGCCGAGCTTGCGGGGGATGCCGGCCTCCTTTTGAATCGCCAGGGCGGCCGCCAGTTCCCCGGCACGCATCATCCCAAGTTCCACCAACAGCTCGCCGAGACGCAGGGGCGGCGGCTCCTCGCGCAAGGCTGCCGCCAAGGACGTGCTGTCGAGCAACTGCAGGGTGCGGAGGATTTCGACCACGGACCGGTCGGAGACCAGCTTGGCCTGAACGCGCCGGGCGTAGACCAGCTGTGCCTCGCTGATGACGCCACGCCGCACCAGCAGCTTGGGGACAGTCTCGCCCGGAGGCGCGACAGGCGACAGGGATACAGACGGGGGTGGCCCGGAACGGTCCGGGAGAGGAACGGCAGGAGACAACATCGAAGGCACCGCCATCACATAGTGACATTGCAATGAGCGGAGCCTAACAATTTCTCTTCAGCGATGCAACAGCTTTTCAGTCCGTGAGCAGTTCCCGCAGCACCTCGCCGGCCATGGTCAGACCGAAGAGCGGCGGAATGACCGAGGAGCTGCCGAGGATCACCCGCCGGTCGGTGCAGCGCCATTGCTGATCGTTCTGGTTCGGGCAGATACAGTTGGTGGCGCAGACCGCGGCGGCAGTATTCAATGGGCGGAATTCCTCGGTGGAATAAACCACTTTGATGCCGCCGTGAATCCCCCGGCGCCGCAACTCCTTGCGGATGATCCGGGCGAGACGGCAGATGCGGGTATGGGCCAGGTCGGCAACCCTGACCTGGGTCGGATCGAGCTTGTTGGCGGCGCCCATCGAGGCGATGATTGGCAGCCCGCGCTCCTTGCAACTCTGGATCAGATGCAGCTTGGCGGTGATGTGGTCGATGCAGTCGAGCACATAATCGTAACCGCGATCGAGCAACTCCGCCGAGTTCTCGGCGCTGTAGAAAGCCTTGAGTGGCTCGACCTGCAGCGCCGGATTGATCGCCCGGCAACGCTCGGCCATGACCAGGACCTTGGCACGGCCGATGGTCCCGTCGAGAGCGTGCAACTGGCGGTTGACGTTGGTCAGACAGATATCGTCGAAATCGATCAGGGTCAGCCGGCCCACGCCGCCGCGCGCCAGCGCCTCGACGGCGAAGCTCCCCACGCCGCCGACGCCGAAGACCGCAACCGAAGCTTCGCCAAGACGGGCCAAACCGTCCTTGCCTACCAAGAGGTCCAGTCGGCTGAACCGGTGTTCTCTGCTCATGATCTTCCTTCCTCGGCATGTACCAGGCGAAGAATGCGCCGGGCATTGGCCGTGGTGATCTGCGCGGTCTCCGCCGTGCTCCAGCCACGCAGGGTGGCGACCCGCGCCGCGATCAGGGCCAGCCATTCCGGGCGGTTCTCCCCCCCGCGGTGCGGGTGCGGGGGAAGGTCCGGGGCATCGGTCTCCAACACCAGCCACTCTTCGGGCAAAGCACGCACGATCTCGCCCAGGCGCTTGGCCTCCGGAAAGGTCACCACCCCGCCGATGCCGAGGGCGAAGCCAAGGGCGATCAGCTGGCGGGCCGTCTCCAGGCTGCCGGAAAACGCGTGGGCGATGCCGCCGACCTCGGCGGCGCGCTCCTCGCGCAGGATCGTCAGGGTCCGGGCCGTGGCACGCCGCATGTGCAGCAAAAGCGGCCGCCCGGTCGCGCGGGCGAGACGGATCATCTGCCGGAACACCTGCTCCTGGCAACCGGCCTCCGGACCGGCCTGGCCGTCGAGACCGACTTCGCCGACGGCGATCACCTTCGCGTCCCTGGCCAGTGCCGCCAGTTCCGCGGCCAATTCCGGCCGCCATTCGGCAGCATGCTGCGGATGGATGCCGGGGGCCGCCCAGGCCCCGGGGGTGGCGGCGACGGCCGCCAGCAGTTGCGGCCACTGCCCGGGAGAGACGCCGGGAACCACCCAGGCGCCGATGCCGGCGGCACGGGCGGGGGAAAGGGCTGACGGGCCGCCCTGGAGAAAATCCAGATGCATGTGGGTGTCGATCAGCATCGGGGGCGTGCCGCTAGCGCCGGGCAAGTTGCTCGACGAGCGCGGCCGCCGTCACCGTGAGGCGCCGGCAGTTGGCCTTGTGTTCGCGGCTCAGCCAGCGGTAGTCTTTCGACAGCGCCCGGCAGCAGGTGCTGCGAAACTCGCGGCGAAAGGCGTCCACCAGCTCGCCGTTGCGCTCGCCCTTGCCCAGCAGGCCGAGCGCCATCACCCCGCCGGTCACCGCACCGCACAGGCAACCGCTCTGGCCAATCCCTCCGCCGAAGGCCCCGGCCATGGCCAACAGCTCCGCATCGTCGCGGCCGGTCGTTGCCTGCAGCACGGCCTGGGCGCAATTGTAGCCACCGTCGAACAGGGCCCCGGCCCTGTCGGCACAGCCGTTCATGTGTGCGGCGCGCGCACTGGCCCTGCGCCGCCTCAAGCGTCCAAACATCGCCACTCCTTCGCATCATTCACTGCGCTTGGCGATAATTCGCCAAACAAGTCTAGCGCAATCCCGCCGGCATTGGCAGTCCCTGCCGGACGGGCCACCCCCTTGGGGCCTATGGGCGCTCATCCCGCCTAGCGGTCTTGACAGCTTAACACAAACCAGCTTTCGGCGAGAGACCCGCCTGCTCTCCACCCCCGGGTCTGGCAAACCGTCTACGTGCCGGTCGAATTCACGCAGCCCCTGCCATTTTCTCTGGTTTTCTCCCTTAAACGGCTGTATTGTTAGATTTTAATCAGTTCGTCAGCAGAGAGAGCTTGCCTGTGCCCGCAAAGCCTTCCCCAGCCGAATCGCCGTTCTCCTCCCCGGCGTCGGCCATCGACCCGATGGTTTACGGCGTGCTCAGCTCGCGGATTCAGCGCTACCGCCTGCTGGCCAGGGCCCGCTGGCTGTTCCTGGCGCTGGCCAGCCTGTACTGCGTAGCGGCCGGGCTGGCCTATACCTTCAGCTTTTTCGGCTGGTTCCTCGCCCCCACCCAGCTTTACGGCCTGCTGGCCGTGCTCTTCTTCGTCGTGGCCTACAATCTGCTGTATACCTTCGCCACCGAGCTCATGGCCTGGAGGCAAGGCGGCAACTACCTGCAGGTCGGTCTCGACTTTCTCAGCGTCACCGCCCTGGTCTACCTGACCGGCGGGGCGGCCAGCTGGTTCTGGCCGGTCTTCCTGCTGGTAACCTTCGAAGCGGCCGTGCTGATGACCAGCCGGGCCAAGGTGTTCACGGCCGGCATGGCCGGGGGACTCTGCTTCGGGGGGATACTGGCTGCCCAGCACAACGATCTGATTCCCTATTTCGACATGCCGTTCATCTTGCCCGAACTTCACCACCACGGGCTTTATCTCTTCCTGCTCTGGCTGCTGGTCTGCCTGCTCAACGGCACCCTGGCCGTAGCCGGGTCGTACCTGATGGAGGTCATCCGCAAGGTACACGGCCAGGTTCAGGCCGCCGAAATCCGCCAGCGTACCTTCCTCGACCAGGCCAACGACCTGATCTTCAGCGTGACCTCCCAAGGCGAGCTCCTCTTTACCAACCAGGCCTTCCAGCACACCCTCGGCTATTCGGCCGAAACCGCGCGCGGCCTCAACATCAGCGAGGTTCTGGAGCCGGCCATTCGCCGGCGCTTCCTGGCCAAGGCCCGTAAAATCGTCGCCGGCCAGCGCACCGAGCCGCTGGAAGGACAGTTCGTCACGGCCAAAGGGGAGCGCATCGACATCGAAGGGATGGTCACGCCCATCAATACCGAGTTCGACCGCGATGTCATCTGGGTGATCTGCCGGGATGTCTCGCTGCGCAAACGCACCCAGGAGCAGCTCTATCAAATGGCGCACCACGACCAGCTGACCGGCCTGGCCAACCGCTTGTCCTTCGCCGACCGGCTGCGCCAGGCGATGGCGATGGCCAAACGCCAGGAGCAACTGTGCGCGGTGCTCTATCTCGACCTCGACCGCTTCAAGATCATCAACGACTCCCTCGGGCATGCCGTCGGCGACCAACTCCTCAAGGAGGTCGCCTCGCGCCTGAGCCGCTGCGTGCGCGAAGTCGACACCGTGGCCCGCATCGGCGGCGACGAGTTTGTCGTGGTGCTGGTCAACCTGCGCAAGGTGGAGGACGCCTGCGCGGTGGCCGACAAGATTCTCAAGGCACTGGCCAAGCCGGTGGCTGTCGATGGCAACCCCGAACTGTTCATCACCACCAGCGTCGGCATCAGCCTTTTCCCGCAGCACGGTGAGGAGAGCGAGACCCTGGTCAAACGCGCCGATGCGGCGATGTACCAGGCCAAGGCGCTGGGCCGTAACAACTACCAGCTCTATGAGCAGCGCATGGACGCCGATTCGGAACGGCGCATGACCCTCGGCAACGGCCTGCGCAAGGCGCTGGAGCACAACGAGTTGCAGGTTTTCTACCAGCCCAAAATCGACGCGGAAAGCGGGCGGATCACCGCGGTCGAAGCCCTGATCCGCTGGCAGCATCCGGAACTGGGGCTGTTGGTGCCGGCCGACTTCATCGCCATTGCCGAAGAGACCGGGCTGATCCACCCGATCGGCGAGTGGGTGCTGGCCAAGGCCTGCCGGCAAAACCGCTCCTGGCAGGAGCAGGAGCTGCCCAAGGTGCGGGTCGCCGTCAACCTGAGCGGCTTCCAGCTGCAGCAGCCGGATCTTCTGGACACCATCGTCAGGATCCTGGCAGAGAGCGGTCTGGCAGGGGAATACCTGGAAGTTGAAATTTCCGAAACCGTGATCATGCAAAACCCCGAGTTCGCCACCGGAATCCTTTCGCGCCTGCACGATCTCGGCGTCCACATCTCGATCGACGATTTCGGCACCGGTTATTCCTCGCTGGCCCATCTCAAGCGCTTCTCGATCAACACGCTGAAAATCGATCGCATGTTCGTACGCGACATTGAAGTGAGCACCGCCGACGCCGCCATCACCACGGCCATTATCGCCATGGGCAACAGTCTCAATCTGAAGGTGGTCGCCGAAGGGGTCGAGACTCCCGGACAGTTCACCATGCTCAAGGCGCAGCATTGCGACGAGATGCAGGGCTACCTCTTCAGCCGGCCACTGCCCGCCGAGGAGATTGCCGAGTTCCTGCGTAGCGGCAGCGCCGTCCTCCCTACGCAAGAGTCCCCCCCTACGGCATAAAAATGAAGCAGGGGGACGGGATCCGATCCCCCGCCCCCCTGCTCCGGGTCCTGGCCGCTTATCCGCCGGCTATTCGCGCACGAAGGTATCGATGTCGGTCTCGTGCACCATCCCCATCAGCCGCGCATACTCCGATTCGATCAGCTGGTAGTGGTTGTCGGTCGATCTGGCGTTCTGCTCGAAGACCGCCTTGACCTCGGGGTTGTCCACCTTGGCCGCCAGCTCACGCAGATGGGCGGCAAGCTTCTTCTCCTTCTCCATCGCCAGTTCCATGACCTTGCGCTCGTCAAGATCAGCCAGGCCGATCTTTTCCAGATCCTTGAGCCAATCGGAATCGACGGCCGGTCTGGCATTGAGGAAGGCTTCGAGATCGGGGATATCGTCGCCGGGATAGACGTTATGGAACCAGCTGGCGTGCTCGCGCTCCTCGCGAGCCAGCAGTTCAAACACCTTGCGAGCCGCGGCATTCTTCATCTGGGCGGCACCGCGGGCATAAAAATCCATGGCATTTTTCTCGGTCTGGATGGAACGCCGCACCGCTTCCTTCAGCTCCACTTGGTTGAACATGCAAGGCTCCTCTCGGGGTGATCAGGGGGCGGCCGCCGTCGGCGGGACGAAGACGCGCTGGGCCAGTTCCTCATCCAAACGCAGCAAACCGGTGCCGTCGTTGCCGATCCGCTCCAGTTTCTTGACGAGCAGGCCGAAATTGGCCTCTTCCTCGACCTGCTCGGTGACAAACCACTGCAGGAAGATTTCGGTCGCGTGATTGTTCTCCTTGCGGGCCAGGGTTGCCAGGTTGTTGATGCTGGCAGTGACGAAGTTCTCGTGCTTGAGGGCGGCCTTAAAGCACTCAAACGGCGATTTGTAGCTGTTTTGCGGCGCCTCGATGGCACGCACGTCAGTGCGCCCGTTGGCATCGCAGATGAAATGGAAGAACTTCTCCCCGTGCGTCAGTTCCTCAAGCGCCTGCACCCGCATCCAGTTGGCCATGCCGGGGAGATCCTCGGACTGAAAATAACCGGCCATCGCCAGATACAGGTAGGCCGAGGCGAATTCGTTCTTCATCTGTTCGTTCATGGCATCAAGCAGCTTTTTGCTGAACATGTGACCTCCTCGTGAAGATGAAATGTCTTTCCTGGTCAAATTTATACCGTACTTGGCGGGTTGCGCAACGCCCCGGACAAAAAAAGCGGAGCCGCAAAGGCCCCGCTTTTTTTTGCTGTATTTTTGCAGTCCGAACCTACTTGGCCGCGTCCTCGAATACAATCTTCTGCAGGCCGTCGATGGCGGCATTGGCCTGCAGCAACTCCCCGGTAAACGGGTTGCGATAGGTGTAGGTCAGGTAGCTGCAGTTGCAATCGGAAGGGAGAAACGCGTCGTTCAGGACGAAGGTCCGCTTGTCGGTGAGACGCGTCAGGCCGATGACCCCGGTTTTGATGTTGTTGCCGATGATGCTGTAATCGTTCTTCGGCGTTTCAAAGAAGGTAATCTCGCCGACCGTCTTGAGCGGGACCGTGATCGCCGAGCCGTTCCACCAGCCCTTGACCACGTCGCGGTTGAGAAGCCCCTCGAAAACCACTTCCTTGTTGTCGAGCGTTACCAGACGACCGGAACGGGATTGCTCGGCGAAGACCGGCATGGCCTGCAGCATGGCGAGCAGGGCAGCGATCAGCAGCAGACGCATCCCCAAGCGAACTCCCATATCACAATACTCCTTTGGCATTTGAACTGCGTTCGCGGGGAAACCGACACGTGTGACGAGGATGGGAGGAATATCCGCCCACGGAAGACACGCAGGTCTCCCCATTAACAGCCCTGTGGATAACAGCTTTCCAAAAAAAAATCAACGCATTATTTCCCGTCAACTCGACGCATGCTGCGGTTTTGCCGCCTTCCGTCCACCTTTGCAGGAATTCCCGGAAGAGATGAAGACCTCCTTGGGGAATCGGCCGGCTTGTGCTAGCATCCCCAGACTCCCTGGAGGCGTGTCGACCCATGCTGATTCAAAATGCCCAGTTTGTGGCCGGGGCCACCGGCGTGAACAACTGCCCGGATTCGGACTGGCCTGAAATCGCTTTCGCCGGCCGCAGCAATGTCGGCAAGAGCAGCCTGATCAATACCCTCCTCAACCGCAGGGGGTTGGTGCGCACCTCTTCCACGCCGGGGCGCACCCAGATGCTCAATTTCTTTGCCGTCAACGATTGCCTGCATTTTGTCGATCTGCCTGGCTACGGCTTTGCCCGGGCGCCGCGGGCCGTGCGCGAGAAGTGGCAGCCGATGATCCATGATTACCTGAAGCGCCGGGACAACCTCAGGGCCGTGGTCTGGCTGCTGGATGTCAGGCGCGAGCCGAGCCGCGAGGACCTGCAGTTTCTCGACGGACTGGAGGAGGCCGCGCGTCCGACCATCCCGGTGATCACCAAGGTGGACAAGCTCAGCCGCAACGAACTGGCCCGGCAGCTGGGCGTGATTGCCCGTGCCACCGGTCTCGACCGTGAACTGTTCACCACCTTCTCCTCGGTGACCAGGGAGGGGCTGCCAGAACTTTGGGAGCGCATCGAGGCGGCGATCGGAGCGGATGATGCCTGAGCCGGTCACCCTGGTACTGGGCGGCGCCGCCTCCGGCAAGAGCGCCTTTGCCCAGCAGCTTGCCGAACAGTTTCCCGGCCCGTTGCTGTATGTCGCGACCGCCGGCTGCGGCGACACAGAGATGGCGGCGCGCATTGCCCGCCATCAACAGGCGCGCGGACCACGCTGGCAGACACGGGAGGCGCCGTTCGACCTGGCCGGCATGGCGCCTGCGGCTGCCGGTCACGGGGCGATCCTGGTCGATTGCGTGACGCTGTGGCTCAGCAATCTGCTCCTCGCCCATGAGGATACGGAAGCGGTCCTGAAGGCGGTCGAGTCCTTCATCACCACCTTCGCACACCTGCCGGCACCGCTGTTCCTGGTCAGCAACGAGGTCGGCCAGGGGATCGTCCCCGACAACGCCCTGGCGCGAACCTTCCGCGACCTGTCCGGCAACGTCAACCAGCGGCTGGCCGCCTGCGCCGATCAGGTGTGGCTGGTCACGGCCGGCCTCCCCTTTGCCTTGAAATCAAGGAGTCTCAGCCGATGACCATGCCGCTGCCCGCAGACCTGCAGAGCACCCTCGACCGCATCCGCCCCATCGAAGCGGCCGTCGTCGCTGAAGTGCAGGCACGCCTCAATCGCCAGGCCAAACCGCAAGGGTCGCTCGGCCGTCTGGAGGAGTTCGCCCGGCAATACGTGGCGATCACCGGCCGCAAGGAGATCCGCAACAAGGTGATCTTCACCTTCGCCGGTGACCACGGCGTCGCCCTGGAGGGGGTGAGTGCCTTCCCGCGCGAGGTCACCGCGCAAATGGTTTACAACTTCGTCAGCGGCGGTGCAGCGATCAACGCCCTGGCCCGCCATGCCGGTGCCGAGGTGATCGTGGTCGACATGGGGGTCGATCACGACTTCGACGCCCTGGACGGCCTGCTCGTCCGCAAGGTCGGCCGCGGTACCGCCAACTTTGCCAGAGGGCCGGCGATGAGCCGCGCCGAGGCCATCCGCTGCCTGGAAACCGGCATCGCCCTGGCCAACTCCTGCCCGGCGGCCGCGATCGACCTGGTCGGCACCGGCGACATGGGGATCGCCAACACCACCCCTTCGGCAGCGATTGCCGCCGCCTTCACCGGGCTGGAGCCGGCGCAGGTCACCCACCGCGGCACCGGCATCGACGATGCGGCGCTGGCCCGCAAGATCGAGGTCATCCGAACCGGCCTGGCGATCAATCGCCCCGACCCGCGCGATCCGCTCGACGTGCTGGCCAAGGTCGGCGGCTTTGAAATCGGCGGCATTGCCGGGCTGATCATCGGCTGCGCGGCCGCCGGCATCCCGGTGGTCGTCGATGGCTTCATCTCCACGGCCGGGGCCCTGATCGCCGCCGAGATGCACCCGCACATCCGCGACTACCTCTTCGCCGGCCACCAGTCGGTGGAGATCGGCCACAAGGCCATGCTCGAGCGCCTGCGCCTGCAGCCGATGCTCGACCTGCAGCTGCGCCTCGGCGAAGGAACCGGGGCGGCGCTGGGAATGACCCTGATCGAGGCGGCACTGCGCATGCTGCGCGAGGTCAGGACCTTTGACGAGACCGGCGTCAGCGAGGGTGGCGCACATTGACCGGTCTCTGGCTCGAGCTCCGTCTGGCCGTCGGCTTTCTGACCCGCATCCCGGCGGGGATTCCCGCCGATGTCGCCCCGGCACGCGTCGGCCGCTGCATGGCGTTCTTCCCCCTGGCGGGTCTGCTGCTCGGCGCCCTGCTGCTGGCGGCCGACGCCGGGCTGGCCCGGCTGCTCCCCCGCCCGGTCGGCGACGCCCTGCTCCTGGCGCTGCTCGCACTGCTGACCGGGGCCCTGCATCTGGACGGTTTCGCCGACCTGTGCGACGGCATCGGTGCCGGCCGCGACCGGGCCACGACGCTGCGCATCATGAAGGACAGTCATGTCGGCGCCTTCGCTGCGGTCGGCCTGGTTCTGCTGGTGCTGGTGAAATACCAGGCGCTTGGCGCGGTTCCGGCCGGCATCAAGCCGCTGGCCCTGCTGCTGATGCCGGTTTGCGGCCGGTGGGCAGCGGTGGCGCTGACGGTCGCCATCCCCTATCTGCGCGGGCCGGAAGGGACCGCCTCGGCCTTTTCCAGCCATGCCGGCTGGCGTGAACTGCTGCTGGCCACCTTGACCCTCGTGGCAACGGCCATGGCCCTGCTGCATCTGCCCGGTCTGCTGCTGGTTGCCGGGACGGCAGTGACGGTGGCCCTGTTCGGCTTATGGATCAGGCGCCGCCTGGGAGGGGTGACCGGCGACGTTCTCGGCGCCGCGGTCGAGATCAGCGAGGTTGTGAGCCTGCTGCTGATTCTGGTATTCATAAGAGAGTGAGGGGTGAGGAGAGGAACCAAGCATGAAACGCACCCGCCTGTTCCTGATCCGTCACGGTCAGGTCGAAGGCTTCGAAGCCAAGCGCTACAACGGCCAGAAGAACGTGGCCCTGACCGCTCATGGCCGCCAGCAGCTGGAACTGATCGCCGAGCGCCTCAATGGCGTTCCGCTGGATGCCGTGTGGAGCAGTGACCTTGACCGCTGCCGCTACGGCGCCGGGTGCCTGGCCGCTCCGCGCGGCCTGCAGGTGGTCTACCGTGCCGGACTGCGCGAGGTGCATGCCGGGGAGTGGGAAGGGCTGACCTGGGAGGAGTTGCAGAGCCGCTACCCGAGCGAATGGCAGGCACGCCTCGATGACATCGTCCATTACCGTATCCCCGGCGGCGAAAGTTTTCATGACACGGCGCAGCGGGTGCGCCCCGAGCTGATGCGGCTGCTGGCCGCGCATCCGGGTGAAAACGTGGCGCTGGTCGCGCATGGCGGGGTCAACCGCATCCTTCTGCTCGATGCCATCGGCGCCCCCCTGGACCGGGTTTTTTCCCTGGAGCAGGATTACGCCTGCCTCAACGTGATCGACTACTTTGCCGACGGCTACCGCACGGTGCGCCTGCTCAACGCCGACCACCTGCCGGAACGGTTGTGCAGCCGCTGATCGTCGCCGCTCCGGCCAGCGGCAGCGGCAAAAGCTCGGTCACCCTCGGCCTGCTTGCCGCCCTGCGCCGCCGCGGGCTGACCGTTGCCCCGTTCAAGGTCGGTCCCGATTTCATCGACCCCGGCCATCATGCTGCAGTCGCCGGACGCATCAGCCGCAATCTCGACGGCTGGATGTGCGGCCGCAGCGGAGTGCTCAGCGCCTTCGCCTGCGCCCAGGCCGGTGCCGATCTGGCTGTGATCGAGGGGGTGATGGGGCTGTTCGATGGCGCGGACGGTGCCAGCGATGCCGGCAGCAGTGCCGAAATCGCCCGCTGGCTGGGGGCAAAAATCCTGCTGGTGATCGATGTGCGCGCCCAGGCGCGCAGCGCCGCCGCCGTGACCAAGGGATTGACGACCTTCGCCGCCGACCTCAAGTTCGCCGGAATCCTCTACAACCGGGTCGGCAGCCCCGCGCACGAGCGCCTGCTGCGCGAGGCCCACGCCTCAGTGCCGGAGCTGCCGCCCCTGCTCGGCTGCCTGCCGCGCCGTACCCACCTGACCCTGCCGGAGCGCCACCTTGGCCTGGTGACCGCGGCCGACGCCACGGCCACCGCCACCTATGCGCAACTGGCCGACTGGGTCGAAGCCCACGTTGATATCGATCGGCTGCTGGCAACGCTCTCCGGACAGGGGCAGAACAAGGTTTTCGCCCCTCGCCCTCCGGCGGAGGGGCCGAGGAAGAGGGGAAAGGTCAAACCGGTTCGCATCGGTGTGGCCCGCGATGCCGCCTTCTGTTTCTGTTATGCCGACAATCTCGAGTTGTTGGCGCGGGCCGGCGCGGAGCTGGTCTTCTTCTCGCCGCTGAGCGACCCTCTCCCCCGCGACCTCGCCGGGCTTTACCTCCCCGGCGGCTATCCGGAGCTGCACGGCGAGCGGCTGGCGGCCAACGGCGCGCTGCTGCGGGCGTTGCGTCAGGAAGCCGCCCATGGCCTGCCGATCTATGCCGAATGCGGCGGCCTTCTCTACCTTAGCCAAGGGATCGATGCGGCCGGTACAGAGCCCGGCCCTGCAGCTTCTCCAGAGCTCGTCGGCATCTTCCCGGGGCGCGCGCGCATGCTCGCCAGGCGCAAGGCGCTCGGCTACCGTGAAGTCACCCTGCTCGCCGCGACGCCCCTCGGCCCGGCCGGCACGGTGGCCCGTGGCCATGAATTCCACTACTCGGAATTGCCAGTGCCGGCCGCCATCCCGCACGTCTACCGGTTGACCGACCGCAGCGGCACTGCCTGCGGCAGAGAGGGCTACCTCTTTGGCAACGTACTCGGTTCCTACGTGCACCTGCATTTTGCCAGCAATCCGCAACTGGCCGTTAACTTTGTGACCTTCTGCCGCAACTGGCGGCAAACGCTGCCGTGACCACCCCGCCCCAGGCTCTGTTCGAAGCGTTTTTCCCCGGTCCCCAGGGGCGCTCGTTCCGCTTCGACGGCCTGGTGCGCATCCTGGCGGCGACCACCCCTGCGGAGGTCTTGCCGCTGTTGTCCGCGGTCGAACAGGCGGCAGGCAACGGTCTGCACGCCGCCGGTTTCGTCAGCTACGAGGCGGCCCCCGGGCTCGATCCCATCCTGGCCAGCCACCCGCGCGGCGACCTGCCTCTGGCCTGGTTCGCCCTCTTCAGGGAACGCCAGCCGGTGGAGCCGGGAACCATCACCCTGCCCGACGCCGGGCGTCTGCTGCAGCCGGCGCCCGCCTGGGACGCAGCCCGTTACGCGCAGGCCTTTGCTGCGGTCAAGGAGTACATCGCCGGCGGCGACTGCTATCAGGTCAACCTGACCTTTCCGACACAGTTCCGCTTCAGCGGCGAGCCCTTCGCCTTCTATCGCCGGTTCTGCGCAGCCCAGCCGGCGGGCTTCTGTGCCTGGCTGGACGTCGGTGATCACGCTATCGCCTCCGCCTCGCCGGAACTGTTCTTCGCCCGGCACGGCGAACAGCTGGTGATGCGCCCGATGAAAGGGACCGCTCCGCGGGGCCATGACCTGAGCGACGATCAACGCCGGCGCCGGCAGTTGGCCGGCTCCCTCAAAGAGCGGGCCGAAAACCTGATGATCGTCGACTTGGTGCGCAACGACCTCGGCCGCATCGCGACCACCGGTTCCGTCGCGGTCCCGGAGCTGTTCGCCGTGGAAAGCTACCCGACACTGCACCAGATGACCTCGACGGTCACCGCGCGGCTCCAGCCCGGCACCGGGCTGGGGGAGATTTTCCGCGCCCTGTTCCCCTGTGGCTCGGTGACCGGCGCCCCCAAGCGACGCAGCATGGAGATCATCCAGGAACTGGAAAGCGGGCCGCGCGGCGTGTACTGCGGGGCCATCGGCTTTGTCTCTCCAGGTGACGAGATGGTTTTCAGCGTGGCCATCCGCACCGCGGTCTTCGATCGCCGGCAGGGTCGCGGAGCGATGGGGATCGGCAGCGGGGTGACGGCCGACTCCGATGCTGCGGCGGAATACCGGGAATGCCTGGACAAGGCGAACTTCCTCAACCGCACCACCGAACCCCTGCGATTGGTGGAGACGCTGCGCTGGGAGCCGGGCCGGGGATTCCTGTTGCTCGATCGCCATCTGCGCAGGCTCTCCGCCTCGGCCGCCGCCCTGGGGTTCAACTGCCCGACGGAGCAACTCGACAGACAACTGCATGCCGCTGTCACCGGGGAAGTCCACCTGTGCAAGGTCCGGCTGCTACTGACCGCCGACGGCACCGCGACCATAGCATGCGAACCTCTCCCTCGCCCCAGCCCCCAGCCGCCGCCGACCCGGGTGGCTTTGGCGCTCAAGGTTATCGACCGGAACGAGCCGCTGCTCTATCACAAGACCACCTGGCGACCTTGGTACGAGGAGGTAGCAGAGCAGCATCCCGGTTGTATCGACGTCCTCTTCTGCAACGCGCAGGATGAAGTCACCGAGGGGACGATTCACAACCTGGTCGTGGAAAAATCCGGGCGCCTGATCACGCCACCGGTTTCCTGCGGCCTGTTGCCGGGAACGTTGCGGGAGGAACTGCTCGAACGGGGGATTCTGGTGGAGGAGACCGTCACCAGGGAGGAGCTCCTGGCCGCGCGGCGACTCTGGCTGATCAATTCGGTGCGCGGCTGGCGGCGGGTGACCCTGACCCCTGCCGCGGCCTGAGCGGTGCCGGGAACCGGGCTTGTTGCGGTCAGCAGACCCCGATGTTGCGGATGTGGCCCAAATTGACCAGGTAACGCGTGGCGCCGCTGCTCACGGTAAAAAACTTCTTGGTCGTGTTGATGAAGTCTGAAAGGCGGGTCCGCCCTTCGCGCGACTCGATGAGGATGGTGCCGCGCAGCTGCTCGCCGCCGATGAAGTTGATCTGCACGTCGACCGGCGTACCGATCACCAGCAGTTCCTCGTCCTTGCTGAGCGGTTCGTAGCGGATATGGGTGACGGTATCGCGATTGATGACGCTGAACTCGCCGGTTTCACTGCGGAAGGGGAAAAAATCCTCGCGATCGAGAAGCAGGTCGCTGAGGGTTTGCCGGCCAATGTGGCTGTAGGCACTGGCGCTGAGGAAAACCACGCCCTTCAGGACCGAACCATCGGAGTGAAACAGGACCACCGGCAGTTCGGTTTTATCGACACGATAGATACTCATTGACCCTCTCTTCCGCTCAACATGCCTGGTTGACATCCCCAACGAAATCGATAATATGGAAGCACTTTCCGGTTTGTCAAACTTTTTTCTGAGCAGGTTTCAATGATCAGAGCCAAGGCACCTGCAGGAACTTTGCCTGCGCCGTTAGTGTACCTCTCGCCCGCTTGATGTTTCCCGTATCCAGGCTGCTACCGGGCCCTGCGGGCCCGGTTTTCGTTTCTAGATGAGGTGTTGTCATGGAAAAGTGTTCCGTTTGCAAGGAAATGACCAAGGGGAAGTACTGGTGCAAGACGTGCAAGACCGTGTTCGTCTGCCCGAATCCCCGCTGCGAAGCCCCCAACCATCGGCGCGACGCCAAGCTGTGCGCCCGCTGCGGGCTGATCTTCGAGGACTATGTCGCCAGCAGCAAGATGTATCGGGAGTGTCCGAAATGCAAACGCAAGCAGGGCCTGTCCGACCCGCAATGCAAGTTCTGCCGCTACTGGTTCAGCTGCCCGAGCTGCGGCCACAAAATCCCGTCCACCAGTATGCTGACCTGCCCCAGGTGCGCCACAAACCTGCGCTGAGGAAAAACGTCCCGCTGCGGCGCTGCCCTCGGGGATCTTTGCTCAGCGCTGGAACGTTCTGCTAGACCGATCACTCCCAACTCATCACCCAGCATGAGAAAGGCAGAGGAGCCGGGTTTACTCCGGCTCCTCTGCCTTTTTGTCTTTGGCCTCCCGCCCGGGGAGGCTGCAGGTGTCGGCCAGTCAGGTCTGCACCCCGAAACGCGGCAGCACCCAACGGTTGAGAATGTACCAGACGGCAACGATACCGATCAGCAGCAGCAGGGTTTCCATCGGACCCCCCAAATATAGGTTTTTTCGAATATAGCGGGGGCGCGCAAAAAAGACAAGGCCCGGCGCCGAACACGGCACCGGGCCTTGCAGCAGGATGCGGCTGGTGGTCAGCCCGCCGAGACGCTCACGAAAACCAGCCCCGTACTGCCGGTGTTGTCGATGCCGTGAGAGATGCCGGCGGCGGCAACCACGATGCTGCCGGCCTTGACCGGCAGAGGCGGCTGCCCGTCGCTGAGAAAGGCGCCCTCCCCCTCCAGGATCATCCAGACATGATCGCCGGCATGGACATGGGCATGAATGTGCTGACCGGGCTTCAGGCACCACAGCGTGGTACGGGCATGCTCGGCTTCGCTGAGGACGACTTTGTTGGCCTTGGCGTCGCTGTAGGCGATCCGCTCGCGGTAGTCGCAGTTCGTGATCGACATGGTGGTCTCTCCTAGCCCTTGGCGGCTGTCACGGCCACACAGTTGCTGCCGGACGGCATGATCTGCTGAATCTTCAGTTCGGCAAAGCTGTCGGCTGCCGACAACAGTCCCGGCGGCACCTTGTCCTTGACCAGGGCGCGGCCGCTCACGGTGCCGGCCGGTCCGGTAACCTTGAGTTGGCCGCCATCGGCAACGCCAAGCCTGGCGGCATCGGCGGGGTTGATCAGAATGACGCCGCCCGCGGCCAGTTCGAGGTTGGCCGGCGAGCAGGTGGTCAGCGTTCCGAAATGGAACGGGCACTTGCCGATCAACAGCTGCATCTCCGCGGTCGCGGGGCTGGTGAGCGCCGGGGCGGCGCCTTGCAGCGCGCCGGCCGCCGGCCGGGCGCTGCCAAGCTGGTCGCGCAGGGCGGCCGCACTGGGTACCGGCTTGCCGGACAGGGCGGTGAACAGGGCACCGAAGATCGCCAGGTCGGGGCGGGCTTCGCCCGGGGCGTCGACGGCCTTGCCCAGGGCGTTCACACGCCCGTCAAGAGCTGTGACCGTGCCGCCCTTCTCGGCCGTGGCGGCTCCCGGCAACACGACATGGGCCATGGCGGTCAGTTCCGAGGCGAGGATGTCCTGCACCACCAAGAGCTCGAGCTTGGCCAGGGCGGCCTGCCAGCGGCCGCTTTCCGGAAACTCGACCAGCGGGTTGCAGCCGGCCAGGTAAAGCGCCTTGACCTCCCCCTTCTCGATGCCGGCGAGGATACTCCCGGCATCGGCACCGCCGGCAGGGTTCTCCTGGAAGCCGGGGAGGAATTCGGGGCAGACGCCGGCAGCGAGGAGCCCCATGGCATTCCCCTGCACGGCAACCGGGAAGAGTCCCCCGGCGGTCCCTTGCAGGGCGCCGCTGACCAGCGCCAGGTTGGCCAGGGCCGCGACGATCCCCTCGGCGTCGGCGGCGCCCATGGCGGCCCGGCCGAAGACCACGGCCACCGACCCGGCGGCCCCGAGATGTGTGGCGGCCTCCTCGAGCAGCTTCTGGTCAACACCGCTGGCGGCACAGGCGGCCGCCACGTCGATGCCGTCAAGATAAGCCAGCAGCTGCTCCCGGTTGCCAACCTTCTGGCCCAGCCAGCTGCCATCGGCATACCCCTTGGCCACGATCAGCTTGGCCAGGGCCCCGGCCAACCAGACCTCGCTGCCCGGGCGATAGGGCAGGAAGACCTCCGCCTGACCGGCCAGCTTGACACGGCGCGGGTCGGCAACCACCAGCTTGGCGTCGCGCTTGCGGTGGGCCAGCTGAATCTGCCAGTCGACGGCAGGGGCTTCGCTCGTGGGGTCACAGCCGAAAACCAGGATCGCCTCGGCCGAGCCGACCGCGGTCAGCGATTGGCTGTCGATGGCCTGGCCAAGCTGGGACCGCAGCACCTTCACGGCGCGCAGCAGGTCGAAACGGGCGGCACTGTCGAGGTTGCCGCTTCCCAGCGCTTCCCGGAACAGCTTTTCGAATAGCAACCCTTCCTCACCGGTCAGATGTCCGCCGGCGATTCCGGCCAGAGCCTGGCTGCCGGCGGCATCGCGCAGGCGGGCCAGTTCGGAGGTGACTCTGCCCAGAGCCTCGTCCCAGCCGGCAGGCTGGCCAGCGACCAGCGGCACGGTCAGACGCAGGTCGCTGTTCAGGTAGCCATGGCCGAAGAAGCCGCCGACACAGAGGTTGCCGTCATTTACGGCACAGCCGTCCTGGGCGGTAACGCGCAGCACCTTCCCCTGCTTGCTCTCGAAATTGACCTGGCACTGGGCCGGGCAAAGAGTGCAGAAGGACGGCGTCTTGCGCAACTCCCAGGGACGCGCCTTGAATTTGAACGGTTTGGAGATCATGGTGCCGGTCGGGCAGACCTGCACGCAGTTGCCGCAGAACTCGCATTTGGCGAGATCCTTGTCGATGAACGCCTTGTCCCCCTTCTCGTTGACAAGCAGCGCGTCGGCGCCGACGACCTCATAGCAGACCTTGACGCACTTTTCGCAGAGGATGCAGCGGTTGGGGACCTGCTGGATCAACGGCCAGTGATCGATGGTCGGCGCGTTGACATCCTCGGCCGCAAACGGCTGGCGGGTGACGTTCTGGCTGTAGCAGATGTCCTGCAGGTCGCACTCGCCGCCGGCATCGCAGACCGGGCAATCGAGGGGATGGTTGACCAGCAGCAACTCCACCACCTGGCGGCGGATGGCGCTGAGTTTTTCGGACTGGGTGGTGACCTCCATACCGTCAACCGCGCGGGTATTGCAGGCGGTCATGGTCTTGTCGGCCCCGGCCACCTCGACGACGCAGATGCGGCAGGCGCCGGTCGGCGAGACCTTTTGCAGCCAGCACAGGGTGGGGATCTTGATGCCTATCGCCGCGGCGGCCTCAAGGATGGTGGCTCCCGCCGCAACCTGCACTTCCCTGCCGTCGATTTTCAGGTGGATCAGCGCATCATGGTGACTCATCGAATCTGTCCTCGGGCAGCTGTTCGTAGGTTATCCGTTGACGGCCAACATGCCGACGCGGTAGCAGCGCAGGCAGCGTTCCGCTTCCCGCACCGCCTGGCTCTCGGGCATGGCCAGCTCGATCTCTTCGTAATCTCGAATCCGCTCGGCACCATGGACCTTCGGCTGGTGCTCGCGGTGCAGACCGCCGGCAATGCCGACCTTCTCGGTCTTGTCGAAGGCGCCGAGGCCGTTGATGATGTCCTCCATGGCCTCCTCGACATCGAGAAAGGCCTTCCCCTCGGTGAGGTAGCGGTGCATGACCCGGGCGGCGCGCCGGCCGTGGCCAACGGCCAGAACCACGGTCATCGCCCCGTACTCGCAGTCGCCGCCGGCGAAGACCCCCTCGTTATCGGTCATCATCATTCCGCCGTGGGTGACAATGCTGTTCCAGCGGGTCTTCTTGATGCCGTACTCCCCTTGATCCAGATAGTCGAGATCGGGATCCTGGCCGATGGCCGGGATGACCAGATCGCAGGGGAGGATGTACTCGCTGCCGGGGACCGGCTGCGGGCTGCGACGGCCCGAAGCATCGGGCTCGCCGAGTTCCATCTTCTGCACTTCGATGCCGACGATCTTGTTGTTCTCGGTGATCAGCTTGGTCGGCAGGGCGAGGAAGACGAACTTGACGCCTTCCTCCTCGGCGTCGTCGACCTCGTATGGCTCAGCCGGCATCTCCTTGCGGGTCCGGCGGTAGAGGAGGATCGACTCCTCGGCCCCCTCGCGCAGGGCGACGCGCACGCAGTCGATGGCGGTGTTGCCGCCGCCGACCACGACCACCCGCTTGGGGGTGACGATCGGCTCGCCCAGGGCCACCATGCGCAGGTAGTAGATGCCGCCGGTGGAGAAACCCTCATAGCCCTGGTCTTCCCCCTCGACCCCCATCGGCTTCGATTTGAACGCGCCGGTGCCGAGGAAGACCGCGTCGTACTGCTCCTTGAGCTGGGCCAGCGTCACGTCGCGGCCGAGCTTGACGCCGTACTCGATCTCCACGCCGAGCGCCGCGATGATGTCGGCCTCGCGCTGCAGCAGTTGCCGCGGCATGCGGTAGTCGGGGATGCCGACGGCCACGGTGCCGCCCGGCTCGGAGAGCATGTCGATGATCTTGACCTGGTGACCCTCGAGGGCCAGGTAGTAGGCGCAGGTCAGGCCGGCCGGCCCGGCGCCGACGCAGATGACCTTCTTGCCGGTCGGCGGCTTCGGCCGCATCGGCGGCTGGTGGTGATGCATCCACTCATGATCGGCGGGGACGCGCTTGAGAACCATGATGCTGACCGGTTCGTCGACCAGGGCGCGCCGGCACGACTTCTCGCAGGGGTGCGGGCAGACCCGGCCGCAGACCGCCGGGATCGGCATCCGCTCGCGGATGGTGGCCAGCGCCTCGTCGAAGCGGTAGTCCTTGACCTCCTCGACGTAGGCGGGGATGTCGATGTGCGCCGGACAGCGGTCGGTGCAGGGGGCGGTCAGCTTGTCGTGATAGACCTTGGCGGCTTTCCCCTGACGCTCGCCGCGCAGGAAGGCCAGGTAGTCCTCGCGGAAATATTTAACGCTATCGAGGACCGGACGGGCGGCGGTCATGCACAGGGTGCACTTGCAGTTGTCGAGAAGATCGGCCAGACCGGTGAGCGTGTCGAGATCCTCCTCACGACCCTGTCCGCCAAGAATCCGGGCGAGCGTATCCATCATCACCCGCGTGCCGCGCTTGCCGGGGGTACACTTGGCGCAGCAGTATTTCTCCTGGACGCGCTTCATATACTCGGCGGCCATGGAGACGATATCGACTTCGCGGTCGTAGAGGATGATGCCGTCCCACCCCATGAAGGCACCGATGCGCCCTTCGTCGAGGTAGTTCTCGGGAAGCTTGAATACGGCGGCCTGTGGTTCGCCGCCCTGGCGGTTGTCAACGACCTTACCGCCCCAGCTGGAAAAGACTACGTCGGCCAAAACGTTCCTCCCGCTTGCAGTTGCGCCACGCACGAAGACCGCGGCGGATCAGCGCTGAAACGCTTGCTCCACCACGGTTTCCGGCGGACGTCCGGGTTCCGTAGAGTTGTATACAGTATGCAGCTTTTAGCACAGCGGCACGCGGCGAATCAAGGGAGAAGTGCGGCGTGCGGCAGCGCTCAGGGGAAAACCGGAAATGGCGTGGTGATGAAAAATCCGTGCCCTTCCAGTGGATCCTCGCGGTAGCGCCAGACCTGGTCGATGCGCAGGGTTTTCACCGTCACCGACGGGAGCAGATAGTAGTCCATCTCCAGGCGGGCGTCGACCCGGACCCCGTCTTCCCTGACATCCACGCGCACCAGGCGCACGTCGGTGACGTTCAACCCTTTGACCTTCTCCATCTGGTCGAGGAACGCGTCCCGCTGGTCGGGAGCGAAGTAACTCCCGGCGGCCGGATAGAGCTGGTAGCGCAGGTACTTGACGAAGTTGTCGAAGGCTTCCTTGCGGTCGCCCTCCCGGGAATTGAACACCCCGCACCCGACCAGCGCCAGAAGCAGCAGCGGGAGCAGAAATCTGCCGGCTCGTTGCATGAAAAACCTCCTCGCGACCACTTGCATTCGCACCAACTGGTGATAGATTGACATCTTAATGCCCCGCGACGAAGCCAGGTCCATCATGCATCATCCGGTTGAAATCTATACCAGGCTCTCCTGCCCTTTTTGTCAGCGGGCCAAAGAGCTGCTGCACATCAAGGGAATTGCCTTCGTCGAACACTGCCTCGATAAGGACGCCGGTCGTGCCGCAGAGATGATTGAACGCGGCGGCATCAACGTACCGGGAATTTTCATCGCCGCCCGCTGCATCGGCAGCTGCAGCGAGCTGTTCGCACTGGATGAAAGCGGCGAACTCGACCGGCTGCTTACCCCGATGCGCGGATGATCTCCAGCAACTCCAACGCCAGTTCCAGCCGTCCGAACGGCGGAATCAGGTAATAGCCCCCCACCCCCAGATCGCGGGCCGTCTGCACCATTTCCCGACAGATGGCCATCCCCTCGCGGACTCCGTCCGCCCCGGCGGTGCCGCGCAGTCGCTGGCGCACCGCCTCCGGCAGGACAATCCCCGGCACCTCGTTGTGCAGGAACTCGGCGTTGCGCTCACCGACCAGCGGCATCAGCCCGAGCAGAACCGGGACCGCGAGGGGGCGGATCGCCCTCACCAGGCGCTCGAGACGCTGCGGGTCGAACACCGGCTGGGTCTGGACAAAGCGGGCACCCGCCGCCAGCTTCTTCTCCAGCTTGTGCAACTGCCCGGTCAGGTCGGCCACGTTGGGATTGAAGGCACAGCCGGCCAGGAAATTCGTCGTTCCGCCCAGATCGGCGCCGAACAGGTTGCGTCCATGGTTGAGGGCGTCGAGGAGGGAAAGCAGCCCGACCGAATTGAGGTCGAAGACGTTGCTCGCCCCCGCTTCCTTCCCGGTGGCGACGGGATCCCCGGTCACCGCCAGCACGTTGCGGATACCGAGCAGATGCGCTCCCATCAACTCGGAATGCAGGCCGAGGAGATTGCGATCCCGTCCGGTGACATGCACGATGACGTCCACCCCGGTCTCCGCCTGAATCCGGCTGGCCAGGGCGAGATTTCCCATGCGGATGCGCGCCAGAGGATTTTCGGCGAGATTGAAGGCATCGACCCCGGCGGCGGCCAGGGCTTTGGCCCGCTCCAGAGTGGTCGCAATCTCGAGCCCCTTGGGCACATCGAGTTCAACGGTGACGACCGGGCGCCGCCCCCAGGGCTCGAGAAACGAGCGGCCCGACGCCACCGCCGGGGCGACCGCTGCGGGCTCGCCCACGCTGACCGGAGACGATGTGCGCCGGCCGGGACGACGCTCGTGCAGGGCGCTCGCCAGGGCCTGCACATGCTCCGGGCCGGTCCCGCAGCAACCGCCGATCAGGCCGGCGCCGGCGGCGGCCATCTCGAGAGCGAGGGCCGCAACGTAGCCGGGGGTCGCCAGGTACAGGATGCGACCGTCGACCCGCTCCGGAAAACCGGAGTTGGGAAAGGCCGAAAGCGGCCGGGAGGTGGCACCGGCCAGGCGGCGCAGCACTGCCAGCAGCTCGCGCGGTCCGGCACCGCAATTGGCGCCGATGGCGGCCGGCCGGCCGCTCTCCAGGCGGCGGGCCGCCTCTTCGACCGTGAGGCCATCGGCGGTGAACCCGCCCTCGACGAAAGCCAGCTGGGCGATGGCCGGCAGGTCGAGCTCACGAGCAACCTCCAGAGCCAGCAGCAAGTCGGCGACCCCCGGGAAGGTCTCCAGCAGGAAGCAGTCGACCCCCCCTTCGGCCAGCGCGCGCATCTGCTCGCGCAGGACGGCCATCCGCTCTGCGGCGGGGAGTTCCTGCTCCTGGCCGCGCGGAGGGAGCAGGGGGCCGACCGAGCCGGCCACGAAGCGCGCTTCACCGGCCGCGGCCCGTGCCAGCCTGGCCCCGGCCAGATTGATGGCGCTGACTTTGTGGGCCAGGCCGAACGACCCCAGGCGCAGGGCGTTGGCCCCGAAGGTGTTGGTCTCCAGCAGTTCGGCCCCGGCCGCCGCGTAGTCCGCATGCACTCTCCCGACCAGGGCCGGATCGATCAGGTTGAGATATTCGAAGACCGCATCGGGCGGGGCGCCCCGGTGGTGCAGCTGGGTCCCCATGCCGCCGTCACCGACGATCACCGGCCCGTGTTGCAGGCGCTCAAGCAGTTGCCGGCGGCGTTCGGCGGCGGTCACGGCTGCCCCTCCCGCCCGGCAGGCTCGGTCACGGCCAGGAACTGGCGCAGGATCGCCGCGGTCAGCCCCCAGATGACGTGCTCGCCGTAGCGGTAGAAATCGACCGGATGGACCCGGCCGCGGTGGCTCCAGTCTTCGACGTGATGGACACCGGGCCGGCGGAAGTGGTCGAGGGGCGCCTCGATCACTTCCGCAATCTCGAAGTCGGCCACGCGATAGGAATACGGATGGGGGATGGTGCCGACGAACGGCACCACGTGGTAGCCGTGAATCGACCAGAAATCATCCAGGCGGCCGTGCAGCTCGATGAGATCGGCACGGATGCCGAGCTCCTCCTCGGTCTCGCGCCGGGCGGTGCTGGCCAGATCGGGATCTTCGGCATGGCGGGCGCCCCCCGGAAAGGAGATTTCCCCGCCATGATGGGGAAGGTGCTCGGTGCGCCGGGTAAAAAGCAGGCAATCCTCGCCGTTGCGGACCAGAAGCGGCACCAGCACGGCCGCCGGGCGCAAACCGTCCGCCGCAATGGTCTGCTGCGGGAAATGCCGCAGCCGGCTGCTCAGCCAGACGCGATCAAGCATCTAGCGGAACCGGTGCCGCTGCACGACAGCAGCGGTGGGAGACAGGCCGCGCACGATGCTCAGGGATGGGCGGTGCCGGCCTGGCGACGCAACCCGGCGATGGTCGCGGTGTAGTCGCCAGCTCCGAACACCGCGCTGCCGGCGACGAAGACTTCGGCTCCGGCGGCGGCAATCCGCGCGATATTGTCGGCCTTGACCCCGCCATCGACCTCAAGTTCGACCTTAAGACCGCGCCGGTCGATCTCACGGCGCAGGGCGGCGATCTTGTCAAGGCCGCTGGCGATGAACTCCTGGCCGCCGAAACCGGGGTTGACCGTCATCACCAGCACCAGGTCGAGATCCTCCAGGATGATGTCGAGCACAGTCGTCGGCGTGGCCGGGTTGACGGAGACGCCGGCCTTCTTGCCGAGGCCCTTGATCAGCTGCACGGTGCGATGCAGGTGCGGCACCGCCTCCTGATGCACGGTGATGATGTCGGCGCCGGCCCTGGCAAAGTCGGGGATGTAGCGGTCGGGATGCTCGATCATCAGGTGCACATCGAGGGGGAGGGGCGTGACCTTGCGCACGGCCGCCACGACCAGGGGCCCGATGGTCAGGTTGGGGACGAAGTGACCGTCCATGACATCGATGTGAATATAGTCGGCACCGGCCTTGGCCACGGCCTGCACTTCCTCGCCCAGGCGGGCGAAGTCGGCGGAAAGAATCGAAGGGGCGATTTTGATCATGGGAACTCCGGGGAAGTGACTGCCATCAGAATAGTTTTTCACTTGTACCGCTAATAGCGGATTTTTTCAAGAAACGCCTCTACGGGGCTGTGTTATCCTGCCGGCTGATTGCCACTGACCAGGTGCCCCCATGACCGAATCTGCCGCCCCCTGCTGGGATCTCTCTCTCCTCTATCCGGCCGCCGACGCTGCGCAGTTGCGTCACGACCTCGCCGCGGCAGCGTCTGCAGCAGCCCGCTTCCGCGCGGCCTGGCATGGTCGACTGGCCGACGGCCAGCTGTCCGCCGCTGCCTTGCGCTCCGCTCTTCAGGACTATTCGGCGCTGCAACTGCTGGCCCTGCGCCCCTATCTGTACGCACAGCTGCTCTTTTGCAGCGACGGCAGCGACCCTTCGCATCTGCGCCTGCTGGCGGAGGTGCGCGAAAGCTGGCAGCAGGTCAGCGAGGCGACCCTCTTTGTCGAACTCGAACTGCTGCGCCTGCCTGCAGTCCGCTTCGCGGAGCTGCGCTCGGATCGGCAACTGGCTGCCTACGGTCATTTCCTCGACAACCTGCGCGTTCACGCACCCTATACGCTGAGCGAGGAGGTCGAGCAGGCGCTCAAGCGCAAGGATTTGACCGGCAGGGAGGCGTTCGTGCAGCTCTACGACGAGCTCTGCGCCAGTCTGCGCCACCGCTTCCACCTGCCGGGAGAAGCCGCACCCCGCGAAGTGACCGGGGAGGAGTTGCTCGCCCTGCTTTACCATCCACAGCGCGACGTGCGCGAAGCGGCGTTCGCCACCTATCTAACCGATCACGGTGAGCAGGCCCTGGTGTTGACCTCATGCTTCAACAACCTGCTCCTCGACCATGGCAAGGAGGTCGAACTGCGCGGCTACCCCGACCGCATGACACCGACCTGCCTGAGCAGCGAGACGTCTCCGGAACTGGTCGAAAACCTGCTGGCGGTCAGCGAGGCGCATTACCCCCTGGCCCAGGAATACTTCGCCCTGAAACGCACCTTGCTCGGCTATGCGCAGCTGAAGAACACCGACCTCTATGCGCCGCTGACCGAAACGCCGCGACACTTCCCGTTCGCCGAAGCCCTGGCGCTGGTGGACGAGGCTTTCGCCGCCTTCCACCCGGAACTGGCCGACGCCGTGCGGCCGCTGGCCGGGCGCGGCCGTCTGGACGTGGCCCCGCGCCAGGGGAAAAGCGGCGGCGCCTTCTGCATGGGCCTCTATCCCGGCGCCGACCCCTTCGTGTTGCTCAATTACACCGGGACGCTGCGCGACGTCACCACCCTGGCTCACGAACTCGGTCATGCCGCTCACTACGTGCTGGCCGGCGGCCAGCCCCTGCTCAACTACCATCCGTCGCTCCCCCTGGCCGAAACCGCCAGCGTCTTCGGCGAGCTGCTGGTCACCCGGCGCCTGCTGGCCAGCGAAGCGGACCCGCAGCTGCGCATCAGCCTGCTGTGTGCCAAGCTGGAGGAGATTATCGCCACGACCTTCCGCCAGGCGATGCTCACGCGCTTCGAACAGAAAGCCCATGCCCGGCGAGACCGGGAACTGCTTGGCAGCGACGACCTGTGCGCCTTGTGGCTGGAGGAAAATGCCCGTCTGTTCGGCACCGAGGTCACGATGATCCCGGCCTACCGCTGGGGGTGGAGCTACATCAGCCACTTCGTGCACAGCCGCTTCTACTGTTTCTCCTACGTGTTCGGGGAATTGCTGGTACTGGCCCTTTACCGCCGCTACCAGGAGGAGGGCGCGGCTTTCGCCCCGCGCTATCTCGACCTGCTGCGTGCCGGCGGCTCGGCGTCACCGGCGGGGCTGCTGCGCCCGCTGGGAATCAGCCTTGACGATCCGGAATTCTGGGCGCAGGGGTATGCGGTGATCAGGGCGATGCTGGAGGAATTGAAGGCGCTGGTGAAGGCGACCGGGGGAAGCGGCGGCGACTGACGCCACCCCCCGGAACAAAAGGGAAGGGCCACCCGGCAAACAGGGTGGCCCTTCCCCGTTAAGACGCCGTGGATGAAGGCTACTCGACGGTCACGCTCTTCGCCAGGTTGCGCGGCTGGTCGACGTCGGTCCCCTTGAGCACGGCGATGTGGTAGGCCAACAGCTGCATCGGGATCGAGGTCAGCACCGGCATCAGATCGTCGATGGTCGATGGCACGGTCAGCACCGCTTCAACCTTCTCCGCCAGTTCCCCGGCGGCCTTGTCGGTCACCGCCACCACCTGCCCGCCGCGCGCCTGCACCTCCTCGAGGTTGGCAGCGACCTTTTCGAAGGTGTCGTTGTGCGGGGCCAGCACCACCACCGGCAGATGCTCGTCGATCAGAGCGATCGGCCCATGCTTCATCTCGCCGGCGGGATAGCCCTCGGCGTGGATGTAGGAGATCTCCTTGAGCTTGAGCGCCCCTTCCAGGGCGATCGGGTACTGGTTGCCGCGCCCGAGGTAGAGGAAATCGCGGGCGTGCATCAGCTCCGCCGCAAGCTTTTCGATCGGGGCGTCGAGTTCCAGGCAGGTCTCGATCTGGCGCGGCAGGGTGATCAGGGCATCGACCAGGGCGCGACGGGCCTTGATGTCCAGGGTCCCGCGCACCTTGCCGAGGTGAACGGCCAGCAGCACCAGCGCCACCAGCTGGGTGGTGAACGCCTTGGTCGAGGCCACGCCGATCTCCGGGCCGGCGTGGGTGTAGATCACCCCGTCGCTCTCGCGGGCGATCGACGACTCGACCACGTTGCAGATCGCCACCACCTTCCCCCCCTTGCCGTGCGCCTCGCGCAGGGCGGCCAGGGTGTCGGCGGTCTCGCCGCTCTGGCTGATGACCAGGGTCAGGGTGCGGTCGTTGACCAGCGGGTCGCGGTAGCGGAACTCGCTGGCGATGTCGACCTCGACCGGCACTCGCGCGTGCTTCTCGAGCAGGAACTTGCCGACCAGCCCGGCGTGCCAGGAGGTGCCGCAGGCGACGATGTAAATGCGCTCCAGGGCGCGCAGCCAGCCGTCGTCCAGCGCCATGTCCTCGAGGAATACCTCGGAGTGCTCCTCGCGCAGCCGGCCGGCCAGGGTGTCGGCGATGGCCCGCGGCTGCTCGTGGATCTCCTTGAGCATGAAGTGGCGGTAGCCGCCTTTCTCCGCCATCACCGGGCTCCAGGTGATGGTCTTGGCGGCCTTGACCACCGGCACGCCGGCCAGGGTGGTGATCTGCATGTTCTCGGCGGTGAAGACCACCAGCTCGCCGTCCGCAAGGAAAATCATTTCACGGGTATGGGAGAGCATCGCCGGGATGTCCGAGGCGACGAAAAACTCGCCCCGGCCCTGACCGACCACCAGCGGTGAGCCCTGCTTGGCGGCAATCAGCTTATCCGGCTCATCGGCGCAAAGGATGGCCACGGCGTAGGCGCCGCGCACCTCGCCGAGCGCCCGCCGCACCGCCGTTTCGAAATCCGCCCCGGCCTTGGCGTGCTGCTCGACCAGATGGGCGATGATCTCGGTGTCGGTCTCCGACTGGAAGGTGTGCCCCTGGCCGCGCAGGCGTTCCTTGAGCTCCAGGTAGTTCTCGATGATGCCGTTGTGCACCACGACAAAAGCCCCGGCCCGGTGTGGGTGGGCGTTGGTCTCCGAGGGGCGGCCGTGGGTGGCCCAACGGGTGTGGCCGATCCCGGGAGCGCCGCGCAGCGGCTGCTCGCGCAGCAGTTCCTCCAACCGCGAGAGCTTCCCCTCGGCGCGGCGGATGTCGATGCTGCCGCCGCTGAAGCAGGCGATCCCGGCCGAGTCGTAACCGCGATATTCGAGACGGCGCAGGCCGTCAAGGACGATGGGTGTCGCATCCTGCGGCCCGATATAACCGACGATTCCACACATAGTGATAAATCCTGCAAGGTTTTGGTAGGGGTGCAATTCATTGCACCCTGGACGTGATAAATCGCGCCCCTACGATTTTTTGGTCTTGTTCCGCTTGCGCGACACCCATCCCTCGAGCACCTTCTGCTCGGCGCGGGTGATGGCGAGGGCATCGGCGGGGACGTCTTTGGTGATGGTCGAGCCGGCGCCGATCAGGCTCCCCTTGCCGATCCGCACCGGGGCGACGAACTGCACATCGGAGCCGACGAACACGTCATCCTCGATGATGGTCACGTGCTTGTTGACGCCGTCGTAGTTGCAGGTGATGGTGCCGCAGCCGACGTTGACGCCACTGCCGATTTCGGCGTCGCCGAGATAGGTGAGATGACTGGCCTTGCTCCCCTGGCCGATTACGGCCTTCTTGGTTTCGACGAAGTTGCCGATCTTGTTCTCTCCCGCCAGCACCGTGCCGGGACGCAGGTGAGCCATCGGGCCGATGTCGGTGTCGGCACCGACGGTCGCTTCCGCCAGCACCGAGCCGGCCTTGACGTGGACGCGGTCGGCCAGGGTGCAGTCGCTGATGATCACCCCGGGATCGATCTCGCAGTCGCGGCCGATCACGGTCTTGCCGCGCAGGTGCACGCCGGGATGAAGGATCGTGTCCGGGCCGATGACCACGTCGGGCTCGATATAGGCGGTGGCCGGGTCGACCAGCGTCACGCCGTTGCGCATGTGCCCTGCATTGATCCGCTCGTGCAGAACCTTTCCAGCCTCGGCCAGTTGCACCCGGTCGTTGATCCCCATGGCTTCCTCCGCCCGCTCGATTGCCAGCGCCGCCACTTTTTCCCCGGCGGCCCGGGCGCCGGCCAGCACGTCGGTCAGGTAATACTCCCCTTGCGCATTGTCGTTGCTCAACCCGGCCAGCAGTTCGAAGACCCGCGGCGCGGCAAAGACGTAGATGCCGGTGTTGATCTCGCGCACGGCCCGTTCCGCCTCCGTCGCATCCTTCTCCTCGACAATCCGCTCGACGCCGGCGGGCCCACGGATGATCCGCCCGTAGCCGTGAGGATTGGGCACTTCGGCGGTCAGCACCGTGACGGTCGCTCCTTCGGTCCGATGGTGGGCCACCAGGGCGGCAAGGGTTTCGCCGCGCAACAGCGGCACGTCACCGCACAGCAGGAGCAGTTCGCCGGCGAAGCCCTCGAGGGCGGGCACGGCGCAGCGCAGGGCATGGCCGGTGCCAAGCTGTTCGGCCTGCAGCGCGAAGGTCACGTCACTGCCGGCAAAGGCCTCTTTAACGAGCTCCGCACCGTGGCCGATGACCGCGACCAACGGCTTGGCGCCAAGCGTCCGGGCGGCACCCACGACATGGGCCAGCAGCGGCCGCCCAGCCACGGCATGGAGGACCTTCGGCAGACTTGATTTCATGCGGGTTCCCTGGCCGGCGGCCAGGATCACGGCGGCAAGCGTTGCTGACATTGCACCCCCTTCGTAAAAGGGTCATTATGGCGAATCTGCGGAAAGGGTTCAAGGCGGTTGACGCCTGCTGTTTAAAATGGCCACAACCACCGCGCAGGCACAGCGAGCTTTCGAGGGCGACGCGCGGATACGGGAGGTAACGGCTCTGCCGCGAGCCCCCTAGCCGCCGAGTTTCTTTTTGAGCAGCTCGTTCACCAGCGCCGGGTTGGCCTTCCCCTTGCTGGCTTTCATCACCTGGCCGACGAAGAAGCCGAAAACCTTGTCGTTGCCACCGCGATACTGCTCGACCTGGGCGACACTGGCGGCAAGGACCTCGTCGACGATCGCCTCGATGGCACCGCTGTCGGAGACCTGCATCAGCCCTTGCTCCTCGACGATCCGCGCCGGCTCCTGGCCGGTGGCCCACATTTCGTCGAACACGGTCTTGGCGATCTTGCCGGAGATAGTGCCGGCGTCGATCAGTTTGAGCAGATCGGTCAGCAGCTTTGGTGTTACCGGGCTCTGCGTGATGCTCAGCCCGCCGTCGTTGAGCTTGCGGGTCACCTCCCCCATCACCCAGTTCGCAACCCCTTTGGCCTGCCCGGGCAGCAGCGCCAGACAGGCCTCGAAGTACTCGGCCAGGGGACGTTCCGCGGTAAGAACCTCGGCGTCGTAGGCGCTCAACCCCAGTTCGGCCTGGTAACGGGCGCGGCGGGCATCGGGGAGTTCCGGCAGCAGGGCACGCTCGCGGGCGACCCACGCCGCGTCGACCTCCAGCGGCACCAGATCGGGGTCGGGGAAGTAGCGGTAGTCGTGGGCCTCCTCCTTGCCGCGCATCGAGCGGGTCATGCCGGTCTGCGGGTCGTAGAGGCGCGTCTCCTGCACCACCTTGCCGCCGGCATCGAGCACGTCGGCCTGGCGCTCGATCTCGTATTCGATCGCCTGCTTGACGAAACGGAAGGAGTTGACGTTCTTGATCTCGGCGCGGGTGCCGAATTCCACCTGACCCACCGGACGCAGGGAGACGTTGGCGTCGCAGCGGAAGCTCCCCTCCTCCAGGTTGCCGTCGCACACCCCGAGGTAGACCACGATCTGGTGCAGCTTCTTCAGGTAGGCCACGGCTTCGTCGGCCGAGCGCAGGTCGGGCTCGGAGACCACCTCGAGCAAAGGGGTGCCGGCCCGGTTCAGGTCGACGAAGGAGCTCTGGCTGCTGCCGGGAAGTTCGCCGTGCACCAGCTTGCCCGCATCCTCTTCCATGTGGATGCGGGTGATGCCGATCCGCTTCGTCCCCCATTCCCCCTCGATGTCGAGCCACCCCCGCTGGCAGGTCGGCAGTTCGTACTGGGAGATCTGGTAGCCCTTGGGAAGATCCGGATAGAAGTAGTTCTTGCGGGCGAAGACCGATTGCGGGGCGATGGTGCAGTTGGTCGCCAGCCCGGTGCGGATGGCGAACTCGACGGCCTGGGCGTTAAGCACCGGCAGGGCGCCGGGCAGCCCAAGGCAAACCGGGCAGGTCTGCGAGTTCGGCGCCTGGCCGAAGGCCGTGGAGCAACCGCAAAAGATCTTGGTTTTGGTGGTCAGCTGGACGTGGACTTCCAGGCCGATGACGACTTCGTAGTTCATGAAAACCTCGGGGAGTCAGGAGTCAGAATACAGAATTCAGAATAGTATTAAAAGCTTCTGGTTTTCTCCTGACTTCTGACTTCTGTATTCTGAATTCTAGATGTTCGCCTTCCGCTTATGCCATTCCGTCGCCTGCTCGAAAGCGAAGGCCGCGCGCAGGATCTGCTCTTCCGCAAACGGCTTGCCGATGAGTTGCAGACCGATCGGTATCCCTTGGCCGGAGAAGCCGCCCGGCAGGCTCATGGCGCAGGTGCCGGCCAGGTTCACCGGAATGGTGAAGATGTCCGACAGGTACATCTGCAGCGGATCGGCGGTCTTCTCGCCGAGACAAAAAGCCGGGGTCGGCGCCACCGGACCGAGGATGACGTCGACTTTTTCGAACGCGTCGAGGAAATCCTGGCGGATCAGGGTGCGCACCTTCTGTGCCTTGAGGTAGTAGGCGTCGTAGTAGCCCGACGACAGGGCGTAGGTGCCGAGCATGATGCGCCGTTTGACTTCAGAACCAAACCCTTCGTCGCGGCTGCGGCTGTAGGTCTCGATCAGGTTCCCGGGGCCGGTCGTGCGGTGGCCGAAGCGCACGCTGTCGTAACGGGCCAGGTTGCTGGAGGCCTCGGCGGTGGCGATCAGGTAGTAGCAGGCCACGGCATATTCGGTGTGCGGCAGGCTGACCTCGACCAGTTCGGCGCCGAGCGCCTTGCAGGTAGCGACGGCCCGTTCCATGGCGGCACGTACGTCGGCATCCAGCCCATCAATGAAATATTCCCGCGGCAGGCCGATGCGCACCCCCTTCAGGTCGGGTTGCAGGGCGGAGCTGTAGTCCGGCACCGGCAAGTCGACCGAGGTGGAATCGAGAGGATCGTACCCGGCGATCGCCTGCAGCAGCAGGGCGCAGTCGCGCACGTCGCGGGTCACCGGGCCGACCTGGTCGAGAGACGAGGCGTAGGCGATGACCCCGTAGCGGGAGACCCGGCCGTAGGTCGGCTTCAGCCCGACCACCCCGCAGTGGGCTGCGGGCTGGCGGATCGAACCGCCGGTGTCGGTCCCCAGGGCCGCCGGCGCCTGGCGGGCCGCCACGCAGGCGGCGCTCCCCCCCGACGAGCCGCCGGGCACGCGCGCCGTATCCCACGGATTGCGCACCGCACCATAGGCGCTGTTCTCATTGGAACTGCCCATGGCGAACTCGTCCATGTTGACCTTGCCGAGAAGCACCGCCCCTTGCGCCTTGACCCGCGCGAAAGCGGTCGCGTCGTAGGGCGAGACGTAGTTGGCAAGGATCTTCGAGGCACAGGTGGTGCGCACGCCAAGCGTGTTGAAAATGTCCTTCATCGCCAGCGGGATGCCGGTCAGCGGTGCGGCGCCGCCTTCGGCCAGGCGGCGATCGGCAGCCGCGGCCGCGTCCAGCGCCGTCTCCGCACAGACGGTGATGAAGGCGTTGATACGCTCGTCTGTGGCGGCGACCCGGGCCAGGAACGCCTGCGTCGCTTCAACGGAGCTGAATTCGCGGCGGTCGAGGCCGGCGCGCAGTTCAGAAAGGGTCAGGTCATACAAAACCATGGCCGCCCCCTATTCGATGACGCGCGGCACGCGGAAGCCGGCCGGGTCGGGTTGGGGGGCGTTCCCTAAGGCCTGCTCCGGGGTGAACGACGGGCGGACCTCGTCGGGACGGAAGGCGTTGGCCATCGGCACGGCGTGGGCGGTCGGGACGATGCCGGCGGTATCGAGGCGGTTGAGCTGGTCGACGTAGGCCAGGATGGCGTCCATGTCGCCGGTCAGGGCATCGAGTTCGGTCTCGTCGAGGGCCAGGCGGGCCAGGCGCGCGACATTTTCTACTTCGGCACGGGATATTTTCATCGTTACTGTCAACCTCAAGACGGGAAATGCTTGTCGAAACCAGCCGGATAATTAGCACGGTGGCAAGGTCAGGGGCAAGCTCAAGCAGGACCAGGCAACGCGATGCAACGCGATGCTTTGCGTACCGGCAGATTTGTGGCAAAATGAAGATGATACAATCGAAGCGTATACTTCCTGCCCAATAGCTGCCCAAGGAGAGAACAGATGAACTTTTACAAGTCGTTGACGGCCCTGTTGATCGTTGTCCTGATGTTGTTCGGCTGCGCCGAACCGATGTCCAAAACCCAGAAAGGCGCGACCTACGGCACCGCCATCGGCGCGGCGGTCGGCGCCGGCCTGGGCCAGGCGATCGGTGGCGACACCGGGGGAACCTTGCTTGGCGCCGGGATCGGCGCGGTGGTCGGCGGGTTGGCCGGGGCCGGGATCGGCAATTACATGGAGAAACAGGAAGCCGACCTGAACCAACAGTTCGCGGCCAGCGACGCCGCCAGCATCCGCCGCGACGCCGACGTCCTGGCCGTCACCTTCAAGTCGGACATGCTCTTCGACTCCGGTTCCGCGGCGCTCAAATCCGGCGCCTACCAGGAGATCAACCGGGTCGCCCAGGTGCTGGTCAAATATCCGGAGACCCGCATTCAGGTTGCCGGCCATACCGATGCCGACGGGACGGAAGCCTTCAACCAGGATCTCTCGGTGCGCCGCGCCGAGAACGTGCGCAACGCCCTGGTCGCCCAAGGGGTTGCCGCCGGACGCATCAGAACCCTGGGGTTCGGCGAAACCCAGCCGATTGCCGACAATACCAGCGCGGCCGGCAAGCAGCTGAACCGCCGCGTCGTCATCACCATCGAACCGATGGGCTAGCCTCTCCCCAGCGAACACAAACGAAAACCGCCCCGTTGCCGGGGCGGTTTTCGTTTGCCTAGCGGGTGTATTTAATCAACTCAGCTCTTGTCCAGGTCCTTGCCGTCCTTGGTCTTGGACTCGCCCCCCTCTTTCATCCCGTCCTTGAAGTTGCGCAGCCCCTCCCCGAGCGACTTGCCGACCTGCGGCAGCTTCCCCGCACCGAAAATGATCAGAATAATCACCAGAATGAGCAGTAGTTCCGAAGTACCGAGTCCAAACATGGCCGTAGCTCCTGAAGATTCAAGATGTGCTCACCTTAGCGCGCTTTCGGGAAAAAAACAACCTCGGGGCGATGCCGCAGGAAAAGTCTGCTTGCCGACAGGGGGAGGGTAAGAGCATACTTGCTTTCGTCGGCCCCGGCTTTATCGAGGCTTGAACCCGCGTTTCTACCACCAGGCTCCGGTCCATGAAAATTCTCCTGATTGCCAATCCGGTCAGCGGCGGCGACGCCAGGCCGCGGATCGCCCGGGCCGAACGCTGGCTGCAGGCCGGCGGCGCACAGGTCGATGTGCGCCTCACCGGTCAGCGCGGCGATGCGCGCCGGCTGGCTGCGGAGTTGCACGGCGGTTACGCGCGGGTGGTGGTGGCCGGCGGCGATGGTACCCTCAACGAGGTGGCCAATGCCCTGTGCGGGGCGGAAACGCCGGTGGCCTTCCTGCCGCTCGGGACCGTCAACGTCTTTGCGCTGGAAACCGGCATCCCGTTTGAGCTGCAGCAGGCCTGCCGGCTCGCCCTGGAGGGCGCGCCGCGCCGGATCACCATGGGAGACATCAACGGCGAGAGATTTCTGCTGATGGCCAGTGCCGGCTGGGATGCGGCTGCGGTGGCCAGGCTGCGGCCGGCCTTCAAGCGCCGGCTGGGCCGGCTGGCCTATGGGGTAAGCGCCGCTGAAGCGCTTCTGGACGGAGCGCCTGGACCGGTACGGATCTGCCTGGACGACGGGAGCGAACATGAGGGGTTCGGCGTCGTGGTCAGCAATGCCCGCTGCTACGGCGGGCGCTACGTGGTCACGCCGCAGGCAGGGCTCGATTCCCCGCACCTGGAAGTTTGTCTGTTCAGGCACGGCGGCCGGGCAGCGCTGCTCGGCTACGCTCTGCGCCTTGCCCTGCACCTGCCGCTGCGCCCACCGGCTGTGGCCTTTTTCCGCGTCGGGCGCGTCGCCATCAGCGGAGCGGGGGTGCCGGTCCAGGTCGATGGCGACAGCTGGGGATCCCTGCCGGTGACGGTCACCTCCCGGCCCCGGGCCCTCACGGTCATCCTTCCCTGAGCCAGCCCTTTCCTACCACTTCTCCCCTTTCGGCTCCAGCCTGACCAGTTCGTAGCGCCGGCGTCCCATACCGATTTTCTCGGCGTGCTCCAGCTGAATTTCCCAGTCGATCTCCGGATGGACGCCGCGGAACTTGTCGCCCCCCGGTTCGTGGCCGTGAACCATCGCCGTCCCCGGCAGACCGCGCGCGGCGATGACCAGGTCGGCGCAGGCCTGATCGAGGGCCACCGGGTCGGTGCTGGCCAGAATTCCCAGGTCGGGGACGATCGGCGCATCGGAGTAGCCGTAGCAGTCGCAGGCGGGAGAGACCTGGGTGACGAAATTGACGAACAGCAGCTTCCCCGCCTTGCCGCTCACCGCCCCGCAGGCATATTCGGCCATCTTCTTCATCACCAGCGGCGCCTGCTCGTTCCATTGGATGCGGATCGCCTGCGGCTCGCAGATGGTGATGCAGCGTCCGCAGCCGACACAGCGCTCGGGGATGATGCGCGCCTTGCCGCTGCCGAAGTCGATGGCCTCATGGGCACAGGCCTTGAGGCAGGCGCCGCACGCGGTACAGTGCTTCTCGGCGACCACCGGGGCGACATTGGAGTGCTGCTCCAGTTTCCCCGTCCGACTCGAGCAGCCCATCCCCAGGTTCTTGAGCGCGCCGCCAAAGCCGGTCAGTTCATGGCATTTGAAGTGGGAGAGGACCACCAGGGTATCGGCCTCGAGGATCTCCAAACCGATGTCGACGCTCGACAGGATCTCGCCGGGAACCGCCACGCGCCGCGCCGAGTGCCCGCGCAGGCCGTCGCACATGAGCAGTGGCGCGTTGACCACGGCGTAGGCGAAGCCGTTCTCGATGGCGCAGGAGAGGGCCGACACCGCCTCCTTGCGCTCTCCCGGGTAAAGGGTGCTCGAATCGGTGAGAAACGGCTTACCGCCGAGAGCGCGCACCCGGTCGACCACCCGGCGCACGAAAGTGGGGCGGAGGTAGGCGTGGCCGCCGCGCTCGCCGAAGTGCAGTTTGACGGCGGTCAGGTCGCCGCGGCCGACGACCGCGGGGAGTCCGGCCGCATCGAGCAGACGCTCCAGCTTGTCGTGCAGATTCTCCTTGAGGCCGGCGCGCAGATCGGCGAAGTGGACGGTGCTGGTCATGACGGACTCCTTTCCAGGGGCTGGTCGCCGGCCTGGTGCAGGTAGACGGTCCGGCTCGGATACGCGAAGCGCAGGCCGAGCCCTTCGATGGTGTCCATGATCTGCAGGCACACGTCCTCGCGGGCGTTGAGGTGCTCGGCGAGCGCCGTCGGGATGGTAAAGCAGGTCACGGTGATATCGAGGGACGAGGCGCCAAAGTCGGTGAAATTGACCTGGACGCTCTCCGCGTCGATCTGCGGATGGCTGGCAAGAAGGGCGCGCAGGCGGCTGACCGCTTCGCGCAGCTGGGCCGAGGTCGTGGCATAGGTCAGGCCGAGGGTCAGCTTGATGCGCCGGCGCGGCATCTGGCTGACGTTGTCGAGGGCCATGTTGGCGATGATGCTGTTCGGCACGCTGATCAGCGTCCTGGCCGGGGTGCGGATCTTGGTGGAACGGAAACCAACTTCCTCCACCGTCCCTTCCATGTTGCCGGCGATCACCTGGTCCCCGATCCTGAAGGGGCGGTCGAAGATGATCATCAGCGAGCCGAAGACGTTGGAGAGGGCGTCCTTCGAGGCGAAGGCCAGGGCCATGCCGCCGATCCCCAGGGAGGCGAGCAGCCCCGAGGTCGAGTAGCCGAGGTTCTGGATGACCATGATCGCGGCGAGGATGACGATGAAAACGCGCAGCGACTTGCGGACGAACGGCACCAGATGGTCGTCGAGGTCGTTCTCGGTCTTGGCCGACAGGGCTTCCAGGTACTGGCCGAAGACCCCGGCCATGTTGAACAGCGCCCAGCCGCCGGCCACCGTGACCAGGGCCCGGAGCAGGGCATAGGCGCCGCCACGCACATCGGTCGGCTCCGTCGGCAGCTGCAGGATCTGCACGGCGACGAACAGGCCGATGATCAGCACCACCAGTTCCAGCGGCTTGCGGATGCACTCCAGCAGCAGGTCGTCGAGGTCGGATTCGGTGCGGCGGGTGAGCGGCTCGATCAGCTTGGTCAGCAGCCAGGCTAACAGGCGCTTGCCGACCAGGGCGATGAGGATGGCGAGGAGAGCGAATCCGTACTGGCTGTACTTGATGTCGAACAGGGTCTGCTCGAAAAAGGCGAGATCCATGAGCGCTCCAAGAAGAAGTGGAGATAACCTGTTGTTTAGATAACAAATGCCCCCGGTGATTGCAAGGTTTGCCGGGGAGGACAAACCGGCGGGCTGTGGTAGAATTTGGCATCGACTTCATCCCGGAGGGCTTTATGCACCCTGACAGTTTCCGTGCCCGGCGCATCCTGCCGGTCGACGGCCTGACCTACGACTATTACGCTCTGGCCGCCCTGGCCGAAGCCGGACATCCCGGGGTCGAGCGTTTGCCGATGACGCTGAAGATCCTGCTCGAGAACCTGCTGCGCTGTGAAGACGGCAGCACGGTGACGCGCACCGACATTCTGGCGATGCTCGACTGGCTCAAGGCCCGGCGCTCCGAGCACGAAATCGCCTTTCGCCCGGCCCGCGTGCTGATGCAGGACTTCACCGGGGTGCCGGCGGTGGTCGATCTGGCGGCCATGCGCAGCGCGGTGGCCCTGGCCGGCGGCGACCCCAAGGTGATCAACCCGCAGATCCCCGTCGACCTGGTCATCGACCATTCGGTCATGGTCGATGCCTACGCCTCGCCCGAAGCCTTCGGCATCAACGTGGAGCTGGAGATGCAGCGCAACCGCGAGCGCTATGCGTTCCTGCGCTGGGGGCAGCTGGCCTTCCGCAACTTCCGCGTCGTGCCGCCGGGGACCGGCATCTGCCACCAGGTCAACCTCGAGTACCTGGCGCGCACGGTGTGGAGCGAGGAGCGGGGCGGCGTGAAGCTGGCCTACCCCGACACCCTGCTCGGCACCGACAGCCACACCACCATGATCAACGGCCTGGCCGTGCTCGGCTGGGGGGTCGGCGGGATCGAGGCGGAAGCGGCCATGCTCGGCCAGCCGGTGTCGATGCTGATCCCCGAGGTGATCGGCTTCCGGCTCAGCGGCCGCCTCCGCGAGGGGGTGACCGCTACCGACCTGGTGCTGACCGTGACCCAGATACTGCGCAAGTTCGGGGTGGTCGACAAGTTCGTGGAGTTCTTCGGGCCCGGACTTGACGATCTGCCCCTCGCCGACCGGGCGACCATCGCCAACATGGCCCCCGAGTACGGGGCTACCTGTGGCTTCTTCCCGATCGACCGCGTCACCCTCGACTACCTGGCACTCTCCGGGCGCGACGCCGCCACCCTCGCGCTGGTCGAGCATTACGCCAAAGCCCAGGGGCTCTGGCGCCAGACCGACACCCCCGACCCGGAATTCACGGCGGTGCTGGAACTCGATCTCGGCACGGTCCGGCCGAGCCTGGCGGGGCCGAAACGGCCCCAGGACCGGGTCGACCTGAACGCACTGAAAGCCGCTACCGAGCAGGCGATCGCCGCCGATGCCCTGGGCAAAACCGCAGCCGTGGCCGGGGCCGGCTATGAACTCAAACAGGGCGACGTGGTGATCGCCGCCATCACCTCGTGCACCAATACCTCCAACCCGGCGGTGATGATGGCCGCCGGCCTGCTGGCGAAAAAGGCGGTCGAACGGGGGGTGACCCAGAAGCCCTGGGTGAAGACCTCGATGGCGCCCGGCTCCAAGGTGGTGACCGACTACCTGGAGCAGGCCGGCTTGCAGCCTTATCTCGACGCCCTGGGCTTCAACGTGGTCGGCTACGGCTGCACCACCTGCATCGGCAACTCCGGGCCGCTGACCGGGCCGATCGCCGACGCCATCGACCGGGGCGGGCTGACCGTCGGCGCCGTCCTCTCCGGCAACCGCAACTTCGAGGGGCGGGTGCACACCCAGACCCGTCTCAACTGGCTGGCCTCGCCGCCGCTGGTGGTGGCCTTCGCCCTGGCCGGCACGACCCGCATCAACCTGGACGAGGAACCGCTCGGCACCGACCGTGACGGCAAAGCGGTGTTTCTCAAGGAGATCTGGCCGGGCGACGCCGAGATCGCGGCCGCCGTCCAGACCGTTTCCGCGGCCATGTTCCGGGCCAAGTATGCCGATGTCTTCACCGGCGAAGCGAGCTGGCGCGAACTGCCGGTCCCGACCGGCGAAACCTTCGCCTGGGAGGCGAGTTCGACCTACGTCAAGGAGCCGCCGTACTTCCTGGCGATGAATCCGCCGGCACGGCGCTTCGCGGGATTTTCGGGGGGGCGGCTGCTGGCGCTGCTCGGCGACTCGATCACCACCGATCACATCTCGCCGGCCGGGGCCATCCTCGCCGGCAGCCCGGCGGGGCGCTACCTGCGCAGCTTTGGCATTGAACCGGCCGATTTCAACTCCTACGGCGCCCGACGCGGCAACCACGAGGTGATGATGCGCGGCACCTTCGCCAACGTGCGGCTGCAAAACGAGCTGACTCCCGGTCAGGAAGGGTGCGTCACCACCCATTTCCCCTCCGGGGAGCAGACCAGCATTTACGAAGCGGCGATGCGCTATCTGCACGAGGAGGTGCCGCTTTTGATCGTCGCCGGCCAGGAGTATGGCACCGGATCAAGCCGCGACTGGGCGGCCAAGGGGGTGCTGCTGCTGGGGGTGAAAGCGGTGATTGCCGAGAGCTTCGAGCGCATCCACCGCTCCAACCTGATCGGCATGGGGGTGCTGCCGCTGCAGTTCCTCCCCGGAACGACCCGCCGCACGCTGCAACTCGCCGGTACCGAGCTGTTCGACCTGGCCGCTCAGGAGGGACCGCTGATACCGGGGCAGGAGCTGGCGCTGACCATCCGCCGCGCCAACGGGCGGGTCGAAACGCTCCCGCTGATTTGCCGGATCAACACCGCCGACGAAATCGCCTACTACAACGATGGCGGCATCCTGCACCACGTGCTGCGCAAGCTGCTATAGGAAAGACCCTGCCCGCAGGGGAGCTCAGGAGGGGCCGGCACCGTTGAGCAGCTTATGCCCCACCCAGTGGCGGGCAAACTGCAGGGCCGTGCGCCCGCAGCGCTTGCTCTTGTCATGGGACCACTTGATGGCCTCGCGCATCAGGTCATCGTCCCAGGCCGGCGCCAGGCCATGTACGTCGCACAGCTGGGCGATGTGGCGGCGCACCACCTCCAGGTAGCGGTCCTGCTTGAAGACGTGGAAGGAGACCCACAGCCCGAAACGGTCGGAGAGGGAGATCTTCTCCTCGACCGCCTCGCCGTGGTGGATCTCGCCGTCGACCATCTTGGCGCCGAGGTTGTCGTGGTGGTATTCGGGGAGCAGGTGGCGGCGATTGGAAGTCACGTAGATCAGCACGTTCTCCGGGGCGGCGTAGACCGAACCGTCGAGCACACTCTTGAGAATCTTGTAGCCGGCATCGCCGGGTTCGAAGGAGAGATCGTCGCACAGCAGGATGAAGCGGTACGGCAGGCCGGTGATGCGCACGAAGATGTCGGGCAGGTGGGGGATATCCTGCTTGTCGACCTGGATGATGCGCAGCCCCTGATCGGCGTAGGTGTTGAGCAGGGCCCGCACCAGCGACGACTTGCCGGTGCCGCGCGACCCCCACAGCAGCACGTTGTTGGCCGGGTAGCCGGCCAGAAACTGGCGGGTATTGTCCTCGACCACCTGCCGCTGGCGCTCGATCCCGACCAGGTCGTCGAGCCGGGTGGTCTCGATCTGCGGCACCGCCTCCAGATAGCCGGCGAAGGAGTGGCGCCGCCAGTTGGCCGCAACCGTGACGCTCCAGTCAAGTGCCGCCACCGCCGGCGGCAACAACTGCTCCACCGAGGCGAGCACCCGGACAAGGCGCTCTTCCAGTTCCGGTTTCAGTTCCATTTCCGTTCCTCCCGTTGCGCGGCAAACCTTTACCGTCGCGGCGCTTTCCGTTACTATCGCCGCCACTCTTGACCAAGGCAAGGATTTTTCATGGCCGATCATCTTGTCCGCCTGATCACGGCCGACGGGGCCCTGCGCGCCGTCGCCGCCGACACCACGCAGCTCGCCGAGGAGTGCCGTCGCCGCCAGCAGACCGATCCGACCGCCACCGTCGCCCTCGGCCGGCTGGTGACCGCCGCAGCCCTCATGGGGGGGCTGCTCAAGGGGGAGCAGCGCCTGGCGCTGATCGTCGAGGGGAGCGGGCCGCTGAAGCGGCTGCAGGCCGAAACCGATGCGTTCGGTCGGGTGCGTGCCACCGTCAGGCAGCCGCTGGCCGCCCTGCCGCCGCGCGACGGCCGCTTCGATGTGGCCGGGGCGGTCGGCCACGCCGGCTTTTTGCACGTGGTCAAGGACCTCGGCCTCAAGGAGCCGTACCGCGGCATGGTGCAACTGGTCACCAGCGAGATCGGCGAGGATCTCGCCTACTACTTCACCACCTCCGAGCAGACCCCCTCGAGCGTCGCCCTCGGCGTCGAACTCGATCACGACTTCCAGGTCGCGGCGGCCGGCGGCTTCATCCTGCAGCTCCTCCCCGACGGCGACCCGGCGCTGGCAGAGCAACTGGAAGCGCGCCTGGTCGAGCTGCCGCCGACCACCACCCTGCTGCGCCAGGGGATCGCACCGGCGGCGATCATGGAGCGCCTCCTCGACGGCATCGCCGTAAACCATCTGGGGGAGACCCCGCTCGCCTTCGCCTGCACCTGCGGCCGCGAGCAGGTCGCCGGCGTCCTCAAGCTCCTCGGCGCGCAGGAGCTCGACGACCTGCTGGCCGACCCCGGCGAGGCCACCGTCACCTGTGAGTTTTGCAAGGAAATCTATCGCTTCGAGCGGGAGGAGTTGGAGAAGATTCGGGCCGGGCTGCCATCGTCCGCGCCTGATCAATAACACTCAGACAAACGGCTCGCGACGAAGCAAAAATGCCCCGGTGCAAGGCGGCCGCCGATTGAGGAGCGCGGCGTACCGTCAGGTACGTCGCAGCGACGAGATCAAGGGCAACGCCGCAGGTGGGCGTTTTTCATTCGTCGTCGTTCGAACCGACGATCGAACCGATCAGATCATATTCCGACGAGTCGGTAATCTTGAGCTGGACGATATCGCCCACGTTGGCCTGGCCGGCAGTGATGTAGACCTGCCCGTCGACGTCCGGCGCCTGACGCACGCTGCGCCCTTTGAGCAGCAACTCGCTCTCCTCGCTGACCCCCTCCACCAGCACCGGCTCGATGCGCCCGACCAGGGCGCGGTTCTTGCGGAACGCCACGCGTGCCTGGGCTTTCATCAGCCGGCGGTAGCGGGCCAGTTGCACCCGTTCCGAGACCTGGTCCGGCATGGCGGCCGCCGGCGTCCCCTCCTCGCGCGAATAGCGGAAGACGCCGAGGCGCTCGAAGTGCCCCTCCTCGACGAACTGCAGCAGGCGCCGGAACTGGTCGTCGGTCTCGCCGGGGAAGCCGACGATCAGCGAAGTGCGCAGGGTAACCTCCGGCAGATACTCGCGAATCCGCCCGATCAGGGCGCGGATGCCGGCACTGTCGAGGCGGCGGTTCATGGCCTTGAGCATCTGGTCGTCGATGTGCTGGATCGGCACATCCAGGTAGCGGCAGATCTTCGGCTCGCGGGCCATCAGCGCCAGCAGCTCGTCGCCGATGCCGTCCGGGTAGGCGTAGAGCAGGCGCAGCCAGTGCACCCCCTCGATTTTGACCAGTTCCTCGAGCAGGGCCACCAGGTTGGCGCCATCGTCGCGATCGGCGCCGAAGGCGGTGACATCCTGGGCGATCAGGTTGATCTCCTTGACACCCCCGGCGGCAAGCTTCTCGACCTCGCTGACCACCGAGGCGATGCTGCGCGAACGCAGGGTGCCGCGGATGCTCGGGATCACGCAGTAGGAGCAGTGGTTGGAGCACCCCTCGGCGATCTTCACGTAGGCCGAGTAGAACGGCGAGGAGAGGGCGCGCGGCGTGGTGTGGTCGTAGAGGAAGTCGGGGGCGCCGATGGCCTTGCGTGGCCCGCTGCCGGCCAAACTCTGGTCGAGCAGTTCGACGATGCGCGGCGCATCGCCGGTGCCGACGAACAGGTCGACTTCGGGGAGCTCCGCGGCCAGTTCTTCCTGGTAGCGCTGGGAGAGGCAGCCACTCACCACCAGCAGTTTGCAGCGGCCGGTGCTCTTGTGGTCGGCGACGGTGAGGATGGTGTCGACCGACTCCTCCTTGGCCTCGCGGATGAAGGCGCAGGTGTTGACGATGATCACGTCGGCCTGGGCTTCGTCGGTAACGATCTGGTAACGGTCGGTCGGCAGGTGGCCGAGCATCACCTCGGCATCGACCAGATTTTTCGGGCAGCCGAGGCTGACCAGGCAGACGGAATGCTGGCTCACGATCGCATCACCCCTAGAAACCCATCTCTTTGCCGGTCGGCCGCACCACCTCGACCCCGGCCGGGAGCATGAAACGGAACGTCCCCGGCGACAATCCGACGTTGGTGCGGATGTTGTTGAACTCGATCAGCGTGCTGTTGCCGTTCGGGTCGTAGACCGTGGTGGAGAGCATCGGGAAGTCATCTTTGCGTTGATTAGAGGCAAAGCCTTTTTGGAATTGTTCTTCCATAGCCCTTAGTTTTGGACTTTTCTTTTCCTCTGGGACGGCCTGATCCACCGCATAGCGGTTGACCACGATCAAGATGCGGTTGAACAGCGTGGTCGTGCGGCGCGGGCGCAGCTCGAGGATGTAGTTGCCGTCGACATCGCGGTTCGGCGAGGCGAAGTTGATCTGGAAATCGCGCGAGAGCTGGCCAAGGCCGGTCAGGAAGGTCATCGGGTTGCTCTCGCGGGCCTGGGAAACCAGGCCGATGTCGGACTGGATCACCTGGTTGTTCTCCGGCAGGTAGACCCACATGGTCCGGCCGTCGGAAACCAGCTCCTGTCGGGTCGGCTCCTCGTACTGCCAGTGGAACATCACCACCGGCACCCGGTTGTCGCGCTCCTGCCGGTCGAAGAGCACCTTGACTTCGCCGCGGGCGCGCTGCATGCGGTCGAGGGAGGCAATGCGCGACTCCTGAAAGAAATCGGCGGTGTAGTCGCGAATGCGCTTCCCTTCGGCAGCCGCCCCACGGAACGGGGCTTCCAGGGCCTCGATCACGTCGTTCAGCCCCGCCGCCCAGGCCGGGGTGGTTATGGTGGCCAGCAGGCTGGCAATCAGCAGTGTCCGTAGCATTCGTGTCACGACGGCCTCCTTGCTCTAGAGCGTTTTGGTCCGATTTTCCCGGGCACAGTAAACCAAGAGCTGGCCACTGGCAAGGTGGAACTCCACTGTGCGCCCGCGATTGCCGCCGACGTCCTCGCCGGCCAAAGGGATGTGGCGGGCGGCCAGGGCCGTCCTGGCGCTGCGCACGTTGCGCATGCCGATGCTGTCGACCAGCGTCACGTAGGCCGACTCGAACATGTTGGCGCCGCCGGCGATCTTCGCCTGCAGCCGGGCGGCCTCCGCCCCGGCCCGCACCAGCTCCTCGACCATCAGGCCGATCGCCACATCGACATATTTGGCCGGGGGCTCAGGGAGTTCGCCGCGACCGGCCTGCGGCAGCAGGCTGTGAACCAGCCCGCCCAGCCGCGACCCCGGATCGTACAGGGTGATCGCCAGGCAGGACCCGAGCCCGAAGGCCTTGAGAACCTTCGGCGCCCTCGCAATGCGCAGCTCGGCAATGCCGACCCGCTCGCTCATCCGTCCCCCTTGAGGGCGGAGAGGAAAACTTCCAGCGTGCCTGGATCAGGGAGCATGAAGAAGTGGCCGCGGATCGACCGGTCCGTGCAGTCGGTGGCCACGAAGTCGGTCTCGATCATCAGCGCCAGATCGCCCCCCTTGCTCAGGTCGATCAGCACGTAATCGACCACCGCTCCGGCCATATCGTAGGCCAGCAGCGGCACCGAGGGGATCAGGGTCTTGCGCAGCAGGTTGCCGATGGCACTCAGATAGGCCGAGGCCAGGATGTTGCCGACCTCCTTGAGCGCGGAGACGTTGAGTTCGTTCAACACCAGCGCCCGCTCCTCGCGATGCAGCAGACAGGAGAGCAGTCGACAGGCGCTCTCCTGCGGAAAGAGCAGCATGATGTTGCCGCGGGCGTCGCCGAGGATCTGCAGGGTGATCCCGACCATCAGGCTTTCGGCGCCGCCAAGCTGCTGCGGAACCGTATCGAGGGCCATGATCGATACCTTGGGGACCCGCAGATCGATGCGCTGCTCGAGAATCTGCGACAGGGCCGTGGCCGCATGCCCCATGCCGATGGTGCTGATCTCCCTGAGCGCGTCGAGCTGGATGCTGTTCAATTCACGAAACGGCATGGCCTATCTCCGGGGCCGGCGCGGCAACCGCAGCGGCTGCCGCAGCCGGGAGGGGGTGAACATCGCGGCCGGGGCCGCTGGCAGAAAGCAGGGGGAACCTGAGCCGAATGCGGCAGCCGGCTCCCGGGGAGGAGCAGATCTCCACCGTACCGCCGAGCTGCTCGACGGTGGTTTTGACCACGTCCATCCCCACGCCGTGCCCTGAAATCTCGGTCACGGCCGGGGCGGTGGAAAAACCGGGGAGGCAGATCAGCTCGAGGGCTTCCCCCACCGTCAACGCGGCGGCCCGGCCCGCGGAGAGCAGCCCGCGCTCCACGGCCTTTCGCGTCAGAGCTGCCGGGTCGAGGCCACGGCCATTGTCGCCGACCTCGATCAGCACGGCCTCCTCCTCGAGGCGTCCCGCCACCGTCACCTCCCCCGCCGTCCCGGCCACCAGCCCGTGATCGACGGCGTTGCGCACCAGGTGCATCAACGGTTCCGCCAGAGCCTCGAGAAGTTCCCGGTCGAGCAGCACGCCGCCCCCGAGCAGCCGCAATTCAGCCTGCTTGCCGCTGGCCCTGGCGAGATCGCGCACCAGGCGCGGCAGTCGCCCGGTGATGCTCTCCAGCGGCAGCAGCCGGGTTTGCAGCACCTCGTGATGGAGATGCTCGAGCAAACGCCCCGTAGCACCGAGCGCGGCATCGAGCTCCCCCCAGTCGCGCGCCTTGGCGGCACGCTGCAGCACGTCGCGTCGGGTCAGCAGTTCGCCGCTGAGCTGAACCATCTGCTCGAGAAGGTCGATGCGCACCCGCACGGTGCGCTCGGTCTTCGCCCAGCGCCGCTGTTCCCGGCCGCCGCGCCGGTCATCGAGAAAGGAGACCAGCTCCACGTCGCTGAAGCCTCGCAGACGGGCTTCCAGGACGGCCTGGCTGAGCGGGGTGCGCAGCCAAACCTGCAGCCTCCGGCATGGCGCCCCCCGACGCAGCGTGTCGGCGTTCGGCTGCGCGTGCAGCACTTCCCCCTGCGTGTGCAGATCGCGCAGGATCAGCAGCGCCCGGGCCGCCGGGGCCATCGTCTCCGCGGCCAGCTCCAGCGTGACCTGATAGACCAGCTGCGGAACCGCGGGCGCCGCCGCTTCCGGAGTGGCACGGGGGACCGGCTCGCCGATGAGGAAGCCGGCGGTATCGCGCTCCGGGCGCTCCGCCACCAGATCTTCGAGCAACCCTTCGAGCAGATCGACTCCGGCCAACAGGTGATCGGCGGCCCCGGACGGCATGCTGCCTGAATCGCGCCACTGCGCCAGGGTTTCTTCGAGATGGTGGGCGACACGGGTGGTGGCGGCATAGCCCATGGCCGAGGCCATGCTCTTGAGGGAATGGGCCTGCCGGAAGAGCGCGGCCAGGGCCTCGCCATCCTCCGGGGCCTGTTCCAGCAGCACCAGCAGCTGCCCCATCCGGGTCAGGTGCTCGCGGGCCTCCTCGAGGAAAAGCTGCCGGTATTTCTCCATGTCCATGGGCGGTTCCGAACCCGGCCTCAGTCCTGCGCCGTGACCCGGCGGACAACTTCGAGGACTTTCTCTTCCTTGAACGGCTTGACGATGAAGTCGCGGGCACCGGCGTCCACGGCCTCGAGCACCAGAGCGTCCTGGCCGAGGGCACTGACCATGACCACCCGTGCCGCCGGGTCGGCGGCCATCAGCTCGCGCAGGGCCTCCAGACCGCTGCGTTTAGGCATGATGATATCCAGGGTGACCAGGTCGGGGGCCACCTGCCGATAGAGCGGCAGCACCTCTTCGCCGTTATCGGCCTCGGCGACCACCTCGAAGCCGGCCCGCAGGAAGATGTCCCTGAGAATATTGCGCATGAACAGGGCGTCGTCGACGATCATCACCCGTAACGACATGTCCGCCTCCTTGATTGATGAAAGTCCGCCGACCCGGCGGCGTCAGCCTTCCGCCAGGCGGCGGAAGATCCGCTCCGCGGGAAATTCGGCATGGAACAGGGGGTGTGCGCGGCGCGGCAGCGCTTCGGTGCGCCCCAGCACCAGGATCCCCCCGACCGGGAGGGCGGCGGCAAACCGCGTCACGATGCGCTCCTGCTCCGCCTCGCTGAAGTAGATCAGCACGTTGCGGCACAGGATCAGGTCGGCCGACGGATAATCGGCAGCGGCCGTCAGGTCATGGCAGCGGAACTCGACCCGCTCCCGAAATCGCGCCTGCAACCGGTAGTGGCCGCTTTCGGCGGTAAAACAGGTGGACCGCAGCGCCTCCGGCACCTCGCTCAGGTGCCCCGGCGCATAGTACCCTTCACGGCCCTTGGCCAGCACCGCCGCGCTGACGTCGGTCGCCAGGATGCTGACCGTCAATCCGGACGGGGGCCTCTCGCCGGCCAGAAGCGCCAGCGAGTAGGCCTCCTCCCCTTCGGCGCAACCGGCACTCCACAATTTCAGTTCCGCACGCCCGGCATTCCGCAGCCGGGTGCACAGCTCGGGGAGCACCCGGCGCTCCAGCACGCGGAAGACTTCAACATCGCGGAAAAAACGGGACACATGGATCGACAGGGTTTCCAGGAGCAGATCCTGCTCGTGCACGTCCCCAAGCAGCCGGGCCAGGTAGCTGTCGACGTCGCTGCAGCCGCTGGCCCGCAGGCGCTTGGCGATGCGCCGGCGGATACAGCGGTCCTTGTAGTTGTGCACATCGAAGCGGAACCGCTCGTTAAGCAAGGCGAGGATCGCCGTCACCGCCTCGTCGGGGAGGTCGTCACCGCTGAGCGGCAAAGGCTGGGACCAGGGCGACAACGTCACTGGACGGCAGGCTCCTGTACGGGACAAAAGTGGTCATAGCCCCTGACGCGCAACGGCCGCGCCGACCCGTCCGGGTCACGCAGGAGCAGGCCGGCGGCGCCGGGGAGAAGCGTCCCGATCGGGGTGAGCGGCACGCCGAGGCGGCTGGCGGCCGCCAGGGCCTCGTTCACCCGGGACGCCGGTACGCTGCAGAGCAGCTCGTAGTCCTCCCCGCCGCCGAGGGCCAGGTCGAATCGGTGCGGCTCGCGGTCCAGATGCTCGCGGAACGCGGACGACAGGGGGAGGTCGGCGCGGTTCACCTCGGCACTGACCCCGGAGCTTTCCAGAATATGCTGCAAATCTGCGGCCAAGCCGTCGGAAAGATCGATCATGGCGCTGGCCAGCCCCAGGCGGGCCAGTTCGCGGCCGAGGGCCAGGCGCGGGGTGGGCCGGCAGTGACGGGCCGCCAGGAACGGCTCCGGCACCGACCCCTCCTGCCAGAGGGCCAGCGCCAGGGCGCTGTCGCCGAGGGTGCCGGAGACCAGCAGGCGGTCGCCGGGGCGGGCGCCGTCGCGACCGACGGCCTCCCCGGCCGGCACGCTCCCCTCGACGGTCACGGAGATGATCCACGGCCCCGGACTGCGGCAGGTGTCGCCGCCGACCAGCACAGCGCCGTGGCAGCCGGCCTCGGTCAGGACCCCGTCGATGAAGGCATCCAGGTCGGCGATGGCCGCATCGGCCGGGCAGGCCAGGCCGACGTAGAGGAAGCGCGCCGTGCCGCCCATGGCGGCAATGTCGCTGAGGTTGACCGCGACCGCCTTGGCGCCGAGGTCGAAGGGGGAAATCCAGGCGAAATCGAAGTGGACCGCTTCCAGCAGCAGGTCGGTGGAGGTCAGCAGGCGCTCGCCGGCGGGGAGTTCCAGTTCGGCGGCATCGTCGCCGATGCCGCGCCGGACCCCCGGAGCCGTCGCCGCCCGGGCGCGGATCGTGTCGATCAGCCCGAACTCCCCCAAATCCCGCAATTTCATCGGCGCCATCCCCTTTTCCGGCAGGTAAGTCGTTTATTTTCCTGCACCCCCTCGCGTGGTGTCAAGCAAAGCGCGCACAAACTCAATCGAGGGTACGGCGGTAGCGCTTGAGGCCGAGGGTCAGCACCACCGCCAGGAAGAGGGCGATCGGCCACAGCTCCGGGGCGATCTCGCCGAGGCCGTTCCCCTTGAGGAGAATGCCGCGGACGACACGCAGAAAATGGGTCAGGGGGAGCAGTTCCCCCAGGGTCTGCGCCCACTCCGGCAGGCCGCGGAACGGAAACATGAAGCCGGAGAGCAGGAGCGAGGGGAGGAAGAAAAAGAAGGACATCTGCGCCGCCTGCAGCTGGGTGCGGGCCAGGGTCGAAAAGGTCAGGCCGACGCCGAGATTGGCGGCAATGAACAGGAGCGCCGCGGCCAGCAGCAGCGGGACGCTGCCGGCGATCGGCACCTGGAAGAGGAAGCGGGCGGCGGTCAGGATCACCGCCAGTTGCACGTAGCCGACGGCGATGTAGGGGAGGATCTTGCCGAGCATCACCTCCAGCGGCCGCACCGGGGTGGCCAGTAGATTCTCCATGGTGCCGCGCTCGCGCTCGCGGGTCATCGCCAGGCTGGTGATGATCACCAGCGTCATGGTCAGCACCACCCCGACCAGGCCGGGGATGATGTTGTAGCGGGTGATCCCTTCCGGGTTGTAGCGCGGGTGGACGATCAGTTCGACCGAGGCCGCCTCGCGCGCCAGGTGACTGCCGGCACCGCCGAGGTCACGGGCCAGCGCCGCCTCGGCCAGGGAGCGGAAGGCGCCGACGGCATTGCTGGTGGCGGCAGGATCGGTAGCGTCGGCGGTCAGCAGCAGGGCCGGGCGCTCGCCGCGCAGCAGCCGGCGCGAGAAATCTTCGGGGATGTCGAGCAGGAACTGCACCTGCCCGGTCGCCAGCAGCCGCTCCCCTTCCCGCTCGCTGGAAACCTCGCCGGCCAGCGTGAAATAGCCGCTGCTTTTCATCGCCGCCACCACCGCGCGGGCATACGGCCCCGGGTCGGCGTTGCGGACGGCGAGGGGGAGATGCTTGGGGTCGGTGTTGATGGCGAAGCCGAAGAGGATCATCTGCAGCACCGGGATGCCGATCATCATGGCGAAGGTCATGCGGTCGCGGCGCATCTGCACGAACTCCTTGCCGACCACCGCCCACAGCCGGGACAGCGAGAAGAAGCGGCCGCCGCTCACGGCGCTCCTCCCGCCGGGCGGCGCATCAGGCTGATGAACACCTCCTCCAGCCCGGTATCGGCCGGCGTGGCCCTTAGGGGCGGCCGGCAGAAATCGGCGAGGCTGCGGGCCAGGGCCTGTGCATCGCGCCCGGAAACGTGCAGGGTATTGCCGAACGGCACCACCTGGTCGACGCCGGGGAGTGCGTCGAGCCCGGCCGCCAGTTCGTGGAGGCGCGGTCCGCTCACCACCCAGGTGGCCAGACCGGCGGCGGCGATGATTTCGGTGGCGGTGCCGGCCGTGAGCAGTTCGCCGAAGGAGAGGTAGGCCACCCGGTGGCAGCGCTCGGCCTCGTCCATGTAGTGGGTGCTGACCAGCGTGGTCACGCCGCGCGCGGCCAAGGCATAAAGGTCGTCCCAGAACTCGCGACGGGCCTTGGGGTCGATCCCCGCGGTCGGCTCATCGAGCAGGAGCAGCTGCGGTTCGTGCAGCAGGCAGGCGGCCAGGGCCAGGCGCTGCTTCCAGCCGCCGGAGAGTGTGCCGGCCAGCTGCCCGGCAAAGAGGGTCAAGCCCATCTGCGCCATGATCGCCGCCACCCGTTCGCGATGCCGGTCGAGGGAGTAGATGCGCGCCATGAAGTCGAGATTTTCCCGCACCGACAGGTCTTCGTAGAGGCTGAAGCGCTGGGCCATGTAGCCGACCTGCAGGCGGATGCGGTCGGCATCCGTGACGATGTCGTGTCCCAGGCAGGTACCGCCTCCGGCATCGGGACGCAGCAGCCCGCAGAGCATGCGGATGAAGGTGGTCTTGCCGCTGCCGTTGGGGCCGAGGAAGCCGTAGATCTCGCCGCGTTCGACGCGCAGCGAGAGGTCGCACACGGCGGGCTTGCCGTTGAAGCTCTTGCTCAGGCCGGTGACGGCGATGGCCGGAGCGGAATCGCTCACGGCGCCCCGGCGAGACGAACCTCGACCGGCTGGCCGGGGTGGAGACGCGCGGCATCGGCGGCAGCGGGCCGGGCCTCGGCGAGAAACACCAGCTTGGCCCGGGTTTCGCGGCTGTAGATGACCGGCGGGGTGTATTCGGCACGGGGGGAGAGGTAGTCGATGGTCGCACTGAGCGGTGCGGCATCGTCAACCTGGACGTTGACGGTCTGGCCGATGCGCAAGCGGCCGAGCGCCGGTTCCGGCACGAAGAAGCGGATCTTGATGTTGGCCGGCGGCAGGAGACTGACGACCGGCCGGCCGGCCGGCACATACTCGCCGGGCTCGAACAGGGTGTCGAAGACCAGTCCGGCCGCCGGCGCGGCCTGGCGCTTCTGCTCCAGTGCCCAGCGCGCCTGCTCCAGACGGGCACGGGCGGCTCCGACAGCGGCGGCGGCCGCCTGCTGCTGGTCGCTGCGAGCCCCCAGCCGGGCGGTGGCCAGCTCGGCCTCGCGCTGGGCCAACAGCGCCTCGGCCCGTTCGAAAGCAGCGCGCGCCCGGTCGTCCTCCTCGGCGGTCACCAGCCCCCCCTGGCGCAGTTCGCGCCGGCGTTCCGCCTCGGTCCGGGCGAGATCCCGGCTGCTGCGAGCCTGGTCACGGGACGCCGTCAGCGCCGCCAGCTCGGTGGCCCGCACCCCCTTGCCCAGGTCGGCCAGTTGCTTCTCGGCCTGCTCGAGCTGCTGCTGGACCGCGGCCACGGCGGCAGCTTCCTCGCGGGCCTCCAGGGCGAAGAGCGGCTGCCCGACGCGGACCTCGCTGCCACGGGCAACCAGCAGCTCTTCGAGGCGGCCACCACGGGGGGAGGCCACCAGCACATACTCCCCTTCGACATATCCCTGGAAGTGATCGCTGCCGGCCGGCTGGCAGGCCGCCAGGGTCAGAAGGAGCAGGATGCAGCCGATAATGTGGCGGGCCTCGGCAAGGAACTGAAGGGATGGCAGGCGGGTATCCATATCCGCGATTAAAGCCCTCCCATCCCCACCTGTCAAGCCATTCGGCAGTGTTGCGGGGAACGGCCCATGTGTTAGCCTTGTTAAACTTTCCCTTACGTGAGGTATCGATGCGCCGCTGGCTCCGCATCCTGCTTGCCGCTGTCGCCGTGATCCTGCTGCTGGCCGCCGTTGCGGCCCTGTTCGGCCCGGGGATGCTGCGCGACCGCGCCCGCGAGTGGGTGCGGGTCGAGACCGGGCGGACGCTGGAAATCGGCGCGGTCAACGTCAACCTCCTGGTAATGAGCGTCGAGATCCGCGACGTCTCCTTAAGCGAAGCCGGCCAGACCACGCCGTTCGTCGCCTGGCAGCGGCTGTATGTGGCCCTCAGCCCGCGCTCCCTCTGGCACCGGGCCCCGGTGGTGCGCGAAATCGAGCTGGACCGGCCGGAAGTGCATATCGAGCGCCGCGCGGATGGGCGCTTCAACTTCAGCGACCTCCTCGAGCGCAAGGGGAAGGAATCGACGCAGGCGGCGGCTGACGAGAAGCCGGCGCGTTTCTCCCTGAACAACCTGACGATCCACGGCGGCCGCATCGAATTCGTCGACCGCACCCTCCCCGCTCCGGTCACCCACCGGGTCGAGGGGCTGGAACTGGCCGTGCCGTTCATCGGCAACCTCCCCTACCTGGCCGACCGCTACGTGCAACCGCTGCTGCAGGCCAAAATCAACGGCACCCCCCTCGACCTGAAGGGGGAACTCAAGCCCTTCGCCGACACCCAGGAGTACGTACTGAAGCTCAGGCTCGACGGCATCGACCTCCCCTATTACCTCGGCTACGTCAAGGATTCACTGCCGGTCGCGGTCAAGAGCGGGCGGCTCGACGTCGATCTCGACCTGGCCTACCGTGCCTCGGCGGCGAGCAAACCGGCGTTGGAGGTGGCCGGCCGGCTCGGGCTGACCGCCCTCGACCTGCGCGAGAAGGACGACCGCCAGCTGCTCTTCCTGCCACTGGCGGAGGCACAACTGGCACCGTCGCACCCCTTGGAGCGGCAATACCACCTGACCTCCCTGACCCTCGGCAAGCCGCAGGTCCTGCTGGAGGGGAGCGCCGGCGGCGAGTGGAACGTGGCCCGGCCGTGGCGCAGCCCCCCCTCCGCAGCGGAGCCGCCTCCCGACGCCGGTCGCGCGACGGCACCCCTGCAACTGAACATCGACCGGCTGCGCCTGCAGGGCGGCCGTCTCGAGTTTCACCATGAACGCCCCACCGGCGAATTTGCCACGCTTCTCCACGATGTCGGCATCGACTTCGACAACTTCACCATGGCCGAGAGGATACCCTTTAAAGCGGCCCTCACCCTGACCAGCGAACGCCAGGAGCAACTCGCTGCCAAAGGTCAGCTCACCATCCGCCCCTTCGCCCTCGATCTGGCCGTCGATGCCAAAGGGCTGCCGCTGGCCGCCTACCAGCCGTACTACCGGAACCAGGCGGTCGCCGCCCCCGGTGGAATCGTGGACATCCGCGGCCGGATGCAGATCGCCCCGCAACAACCGCTGCGCCTGACGGAGACCGAGCTCGCGGTGCACCGGCTCGAACTGCCGCTCCCCAACGGCGAAGGATTCCGGGTGGCGGAGGCCGCTCTGCGCCAGGGCGAGCTCGACCTGGCCGCCAACCGCTTCACGGCCGGTGAACTGACCTTCGCCGGGGTCGACGCACGCTTCTCGCGGGACAAGAGCGGGCACTGGTCGATCTTCGACCGCAGCTACCCGGCCCTGGCCAAACTGGCCGGCGCGGCCGGCGCCCCGCCGCCACCGGCCGCGCCGGGGGAGAAACTTTTCTCCTGGCGGATCGGCCGGATCGTCCTGAGTGACGGGCAGCTGACGGTACGCGACGAACTCCCCGCCGAACCGGCGCAGTTCAGCGTTACCGGCTTCGGCGCGACGTTCCGCGACCTGGCCGCCCCGGAGAAGATCGCAGGGAGCTTCGACCTGCAGGGGGCGTTCCAGAAGAAAGGGCAGTTCCAGGCGAGCGGCACGGTGATCCCCGCCGGCCCGCAGCTCAAGGCAAATCTACAATTGCGCCGCATCCCGCTGGCCGGCTTCGCCCCCTACCTGGGGGATAAGGTCCGGGTGGTGCTGGTCGACGGCGCCCTCAATACGCGCCTCTCGGCCGATCTGGCCAAGGCCGGCGAGCGCTGGCAGGGACGGGTGGCCGGCGACCTCGGGGTCAACCGCTTCTACTGCCTCGATGCGGAGCATCGCGAGGATCTGCTGCGCTGGGAACGGCTGCAGGTCAGCGGCATCGACGCCCGGCTCGACCCCCCGGTTGTGAAGGTCGCCGCCGTCGCCCTCACCGACTACTACGCCCGCGTCCTCCTCGACGAGCAGGCGCGCCTGAATTTCAAGGGGATTTTTGCCCCTCCGCCGGCTTCCGCCGGCCCGGCTGAGGCCACTGTCTCGACAGCAGCGGCGGCCCCGGCCGTCAGGCCGGAGATCAGCATCGACAATGTCACCTTGCAGGGGGGGACGGTCAACTTCACCGACCGCCACCTGCCGCGGCCGTTCACCGCCGAAATGCTGCAGCTCGGCGGGCGCATCGAGGGCTTGAGCTCCGTGCCGGGCTCCCGCGCCGAGGTCGACCTGCGCGGCCGACTGCGCAACGAATCGCCGCTGACCATCGCCGGCAGTCTCAACCCCCTGGCCGATCCGCTCTTCCTGGACCTCAAGCTCGACTTTACCGACATCGAACTGAGCCCCCTCTCTCCCTACTCGGGGACCTACGTCGGCTACCTGATCGAGCGCGGCAAGCTCAACGTCAACCTCGCCTACCTGGTAGAGAACGGCAAGCTGACCTCGACCAACAAGCTGTTCATCAACCAGTTCACCTTCGGCGACAAAGTCGAGAGCGACAAGGCCACCAGTCTGCCGGTACGCCTGGCAGTGGCCCTGCTCAAGGACCGCAACGGCGAAATCCATCTCGACATTCCGGTCTACGGCGATCTCAACGATCCGCAGTTCAGCGTGTGGGGGGTCGTCTGGCAGATCGTCAAGAACCTGCTGGTCAAGGCGGTCACTTCGCCGTTGGCCCTGCTCGGCGCCCTGGCCGGCGGCGGCGAGGACTTCAGTGCCATCGTCTTCCCCTACGGCTCGGCGCAGCTGACTGCGGCGGAGCAGACCAAGCTCGGCAAGATCGCCGCGGCCCTGCGCGACAAGCCCGAGCTGAAGATCGAGGTCAAGGGTTACGTCGACCCCGACCAGGACCCCGAGAGCTACCGGGCCGAGCTGTTACAGGAGAAGATGCGCCGCGAGAAGCTCATCGACCTGCGCAAGCAGTTCGGCGACGCCGCCCCGGCCGATGCCGCCGGCGTGACCGTGACGCCGCAGGAGTACCCGGATTATCTGTGGCGGGTCTACAAGGCCGCTGACTTCCCCAAGCCGCGCAATCTGGTCGGGATGGTCAAGCATCTCTCCGACGCCGAACTGGAGAAGTTGCTGCTGGCCCACACCAAAATCGGCACCGAGGAGCTGACCATCCTGGCCCAGGAGCGCGCCCAGACGGTGATGACCGCCCTGACCGGTCCGGGCGGCATCCCCCGCGAACGTGTCTTCCTGGCGGCCACGGAGATCACCGCCAGGCCGGCCACCGAAGGGGCCAGCCGCAGCCGGGCGGAGTTCGGCATGGCGGTCAAATGAGAGTCGTGAGGGGGTGGGGTGTCAAGCGTGAGGAGTGAGTCATGAAAGAGGCGCTGCTGATCATCGACATGCTCGAGGATTTCGTGCGGGAGGGGGCGCCGCTGGAAGTGCCGGCCACCCGCACGATCCTCCCCGCCCTGCAGCGGCGCGTGGCAGAGGCCCGCGCGCGCGGCGTGCCGGTCATCTACATCTGCGACGCCCACCGACCCGACGACCCCGAGTTCGCCCGCATGGGCTGGCCGCCCCACGCCGTGAAGGGCACCTCCGGCGCGGCGGTGGTGGCGGAGTTGGCGCCGCTGGAGATCGACCCGGTGGTGGAGAAAGCCGCCTACTCCGGCTTCCACCACACCGGCCTGGAGGGGATCCTGCAGGCTCGCGGCGTCTCGGAGCTGGTGCTGACCGGCTGCGTCACCAACATCTGCATCCTCTATACCGCCTACGACGCGGTGATCCGCGGCTACTCCGTCACCGTCCCCGCCGATTGCGTCGCCCCCCTCGATCCCGCCGACGGCGAGTTCGCCCTCAGGCAAATGGCGCAGGTGCTCGGGGTGACGGTGGAGCGGTAGGCCTGGACAATTCGACCGGCACCATTGAAAGCGCGTCTGGATTTGCGTCAGATTTGCCTGCACCGATTGAGACAGACCGCAGGCGTAGCAGCGCTACGTCGAGGATCTGGCGATTGAGGCAAAGGCGAAGATGGCGTGAAGACGGGCGCGCGACTACCCCACCGCCCTGACCAGCTCGTCGCGCAGCGCCAGCAGCCGCCGGCTCACCCCGACCTTGTAGCGGTGCGGGTTGACCAGGCGCAGACTCCCCTCCGGCAGGCGTCTGAGCTGCGCGGCGCAGTAGTCGGCCAGCTCTCCCAGCGGTGGCGGCGGGAGCAGTTGCACCCCGTCCTCCATCACCACCGCGCGCACGTCGACCAGTTCGCAGTCAAGCGCCACCACCTTGCAGCGCTGCGGATTGCCCGGATCGTAGGCCGTCGCCCCGGGACGGAACGGTTCGCCGGCATCGTCGCCAAGATCGAGCACGTCCATGACCAGCCCCCCATCCGGGGCGAGCGCCCGCAGCAGCCGCTTGCGTCCGGGGAGAGTGGCCTTGGCCGGATCGCTGGTGGTCTTAAGACAGGGCCGGCTGCCGATTTGCACCAGTTTGTAGACCCCGCCCAGGGCCCCGCCGCCGTCGCCGGCACAGGTGGCCAGGCGGGTGCCGACCCCGTAGATGTCGATCCGCCCGCCGTCGGCGCGAATCGCCGCGATCACCTCCTCGTCGAGCTCGTTGGAGGCGACGATCTTCACCTGCGGGAAACCGGCCGCGTCGAACAGGCGCCGGGCCTCGCGGCTAAGATAAGCGAGATCGCCGGAATCGAGGCGGATACCGCGCAGTTCGTGACCTTTTTGCCGCAGTTCGCCGGCGACGGTGATGGCATGGGGGATGCCGCTGGTCAGGGTATCGTAGGTATCGACCAGCAGCACGCTGCTGTCGGGAAAGGTGTCGGCGTAAGCCCGGAAGGCACTCAACTCGTCGGGGAAGGCCATCACCCAGCTGTGGGCGTGGGTCCCTTTGACCGGCAGGGCGAAACGCATCCCGGCCAGGACGTTGCTGGTGCTGCGGACCCCGCCGATGGCGGCGGCGCGGGCCACGCTCATCCCGCCGTCCGGCCCCTGGGCGCGGCGCAGGCCGAACTCGATGACCTCGCCGTCGCCCGCGGCTACCGTGACACGGGCAGCCTTGGTCGCCACCAGGGTCTGGAAGTTGACGATGTTGAGCAGGGCGGTCTCGACCAGCTGCGCCTCGGCCAGCGTCCCCTCCACGGTCAAAAGCGGCTCGCCGGGGAAGACCACCTCCCCCTCGCGCGGTGCCGTCACCCGGCCACGGAAACGGAAGTCTGCGAGGAAGACGAGGAACTCGCGGTCGAACAGGCCGAGGCCCTGCAGGTACGCCAACTCTGCGGCGCTGAATTTCAGGGCCGCCAGGTAGTCGAGGGCCGGCTGCAGCCCGGCGAAAACCGCGTAGCTGCCGCGATAGGGGGCCTCGCGGAAGTACAGGTCGAACACCGCCGGGCGGGCGGCCAGCCCGGCGCGCAGGTAGCCGGCCAGCATGGTCAACTGGTAGAGGTCGGTCAACAGGGCAGGGGGTGGCATTGGAACCTCCTTGGCACGGAACGCCGTCTCGCCTGTCAAGCTTACCCGGCTCCGCGGCAACGTCCAGCCGCCTCTGCCACATGACCTTGGCGACAACTGCAAGTTACGCTATCCTGTGGCATCTACTTTCCGGAAGGTCGCCATGTTCAAGAAACTGATCTTTTTCGCTCTCATCGGCGCGGTGGTCTACCTCAACCACACCAACCCGACCCGCGAAGACCACGAAGCCCTGTTGCTGGCCGAGCTGCAGAAGTTCGGACCGGTCTCCGAGGAGCAGTTTGCCGCCGCGACCAAGGACATCGACTACAGCAACTTCATGGTCTGCTCCGCCACCAAGACCTCCCTGGAAAGCAGGATGATCTCCCTCGGCTACGTGAAGAAGGTCAAACTGGTCAACGACGTCTGGACCAAGGAGACCATGAAAAAGATTCAGGCCGCCCAGGGCTACTGAGCGCCATGAATCATCCCCCGCAAAAGCTGTCGTTCGCGAGCGACAACTACGCCGGCATCTGTCCGGAGGCCTGGCAGGCCCTGGCCGAAGCCCGGGAGGGTTTTGCCGTCAGCTACGGCGACGACGCCTGGACGACAAAAGCCTGCGACGCCCTGCGCGATTTCTTCGAGACCGACTGCGAGGTCTTCTTCGTCTTCACCGGCACCGCGGCCAACTCCCTGGCCCTGGCCTCCCTGTGCCACTCCTACCACAGCGTGATCTGCCACGAGACCGCCCACGTCGAGACCGACGAGTGCGGTGCCAGCGAATTCTTTTCCAACGGCACCAAACTGCTCACGGTCGGTGGCCCTCACGGCAAGGTCGACCCGCAGGCCGTGGAGCATACGGTCAGGAAGCGGTCCGACATCCACTACCCGAAACCGAAAGTTTTGACCATCACCCAGCCGACCGAGCTGGGGACGGTCTACACCCCGGACGAGATGGTCGCGCTACACGGGCTGACCCGGCGCCTGGGGCTGAAGCTGCATGTCGACGGGGCGCGCTTCGCCAATGCCGTAGCCGCCCTTGAGGTGGCCCCCAAGGAGCTGACCTGGCGCAACGGCGTCGACGTCCTCACCCTCGGCGGGGCCAAAAGCGGGCTTCCCCTGGGAGAGGCGGTGGTCTTCTTCGACCGGCAACTGGCCTTCGAATTCGACTACCGCTGCAAACAGGCCGGGCAACTGGCCTCGAAGATGCGCTTCCTCTCGGCCCCCTGGCTCGGCCTGCTCAAAGACGGCGCCCTGCTGCGCAACGCCGCCCACGCCAACGCCTGTGCCCGCCAGCTGGCCGCGGCCCTGACCGCCATCCCCGGCGTAGTGCTGGTCCACCCGGTGGAAGCCAACGCCGTCTTCGTGCAGCTGCCGGAAAAGGCGATTGCCGCCCTGAGGGCGCGTGGCTGGGTCTTCTACACCTTCATCGGCTCAGGGCACTGCCGCTTCATGTGCAGCTGGGCGACCAGTGCTGCCGATATCGCCACCCTGACCGACGACCTGCGCACGGTGATGGCGGCCGGAGCATGACGCCGGCTTCGCACCTTGCGCTGCCCGCCATCCGCCGGGCGCTGGCCGCTCATCCGCCGGCCATTCTCCCCGCCGACCGGCCCCACGCGGCCGTGGCCATGGTCCTTGCCGAAGCTGCCACCGGACCCGAAGCGCTCTTCATCGTACGGGCCCCCCACGACGCCGACCCCTGGGCGGGGAATCTCGCCTTTCCGGGCGGCCGGGTGGCAACCGGCGACACCGGACCGCGTCAGACCGCCGAGCGCGAAACCCTGGAGGAACTGGACCTGGACCTGGCTGACAGCGACTGTCTCGGCCGCCTCGACGACCTCTACGGCCTGACCCTGCCGATCCTGGTCTCCTGCTACGTCTACAGCGTCCCGCAGCGGCCGCAGCTGGCACCGAACCACGAGATTGCCCGAACCTTCTGGTATCCCCTGGCCGAACTGCTCGATCCCGGGCGGCACCGCCGGGAAACCTTTGCCTGGCGCGGGGCGGCAACCACCCAACCGGTTGCCGAGCTGCTCCCGCCGGGGGAGCCGCTGCTGTGGGGGATCACCTATCGCCTGCTGCGCAACTTTTTTGCGATCATGGACCTTCCCTTCGGGGAAGATCCGCGACAAAGCCCGCAGAAAGCTTGACAACTGCAGGAAAAGTTTATACTTCTTAACAAGTTTGTGCTGATTATCTCACCGCAACACAAAGGGGGCCTCATGAAGATCTCCCACATTCTGCTCCTCGGCGGCCTGCTGACCGCTTGCGCTTCGCCGGCTCTGGCCGAAGAGAAGCCGATCGTCTACACGGTCAAAAAAGGTGACACCCTGTGGGCCATCTCCAAGCGCTTCATCAAGGATCCCGACTACTGGCCGAACCTCTGGTCCAACAACCCGGCGATTGGCAACCCGCATCTGATCTACCCCGGCCAGACGCTGTACATCTATGACGGCCGCATCGAGATCGTGCCGGTGGCCCCGCCGGCCCCGGAAGCGACCAGCGAAACGCTGGCGGAAGCACCGGCCGCGACCCCGGCAGCAGTGCAGCCGATCGAGGTCAACGTGCACGGCGCACCGCGCAGCTTCGTGCTGACCGAAGAACTGCCGACCCTCGGCACCCTGATCGACACCACTGAGAACCGCTTCCTGATGTACGAAGGCGACACGGTCTTCCTGGAGATGGACGACCTCGCCGCGGTGACGCCGGGACAGCAGCTGAAAATTCTGGAGATGGGCAAGGAGGTGACCCACCCGGTCACCGGCAAGCTCATCGGCTACCAGGTCAGCGAAATGGGGCGGGCGGAAATCACCGGCAAAACCGATGACGTTGCGGTGGCCGTGATCAAGAAGACCATCCGCGAAGTCCAGCGCGGCGCCAAGGTTCGCCCTTACGTGGAATTCCCGGCGACCGTCCAGATCAAGCCGGCGACCGTGGCAGCGCAGGGGGTGATCCTCACCGCCGACTCGGGGAACGAGTCGCTCAGCGTCCAAGACGTGATCCACGTCGATCTCGGCAGCGCCGCGGGGCTGGCCGTCGGCAACGAGCTGATGCTGTACCGCACCCGGGTCTTCACCAAATCGGCCCGCCCGCTCAAGCAGCTCGATGCCGACAACTTCGTCGAACTCCCCGACATCGACCTCGGCAGGGCCGTGGTCGTCGCCGTCCGCGACCAGACCGCCGCCGCCCTGGTGACTTCGGTATCCAGTCTGCCGCTCTATCGCGGCGACCTGGTCAAGACCATCCTCAAGTAGGCCGCGCATCGGCGTCGGCCGGAGTAGCTCTCGAGAACGGGCGGCTTTCGCCCGTTCTTTTGTTATGTGATGATTGTGGAGGGACCATGGAGACCATCCTGCCGTGGCTGCGCCTGCAGCTCACCCCCGGCCTGGGCCGGCTCGGCCTGTTCCGGCTGATCCGGCATTACGGCACACCCGGCGCCGCCCTGGCCGGAGCCGTCAATCACTGGCGCGACGTTCCCGGCCTGCGCCCGGGACTGGCCGCCCTGCTGCCCGCCGCCGATGACCCGCGTCTCCCCGCGCTGCTCGACAAACTGGCCGCCAGCGAGGCCTGGCTGCTCACCCTCCTTGACCCCGACTATCCGCCGCTGCTCAAAGCCATCCCCGACCCCCCGGTCCTTCTCTACGGCCTGGGCCGGCGTCCGGAAGGAGAAATGCTGGCCATCGTCGGCTCGCGCCACCCCTCCGAAACCGGCAGGCGCATCGCCGCCACCTTTGCCGGCGAAGTAGCGACCCGCGGCATCGGCATCGTCAGCGGCCTGGCGCGGGGAATCGATACCGCCGCCCATCGCGGCGCCCTCGAAGCCGGCGGCATGACCATCGCCGTGCTTGGCAGCGGCATCGATCGGGTCTACCCTCCCGAGAATGCCCGGCTCTTTGCCCGCATCCGCACGGAGGGGACGATCCTCAGCGAATATCCGCCGGGGAGCGAGCCCCTGGCCGGACACTTCCCGGGGCGCAACCGCATCATCTCCGGCCTGAGCCGGGGAACGCTGGTCGTCGAGGCCACCCCCGACAGCGGCTCGTTGATCACCGCGGAGCTGGCCCTCGAGCAGGGACGCGAAGTGCTGGCCGTTCCCGGCAGCATCGACCGGCCGACCAGCGCCGGTCCGAACCGGCTGATCAAGGAGGGGGCCCATCCGGTCACCGACAGCAGCGACATCCTCGGCGTGCTCTGGCCACTGCGCCCCACCCGCGGGGCAGCCGGGGACGCCCCCCCCTTCGCCACGACGCTGGCCGAGCCGGAACGTGCCGTCTGGCTTGCGCTGGGCGACGAACCTCGCCACATCGACGAGTTGGCGGGGACACTGGGGTTGACTGCCGGGGAGCTTTCCGTTATTTTGCTGCACCTGGAACTTCTGGGGGGTGTCGAATCGCTCCCGGGAGCCCGCTATCTGCGCAGCTTTGGTCCCACCTCGACCCCATAGGAGTACGCTTGCGAGAACGAGTTCTGGCGATCGTCACCCTCATCGCCCAGTATTTCCTCGATGAGCAGGAACCCAGGTCGGAGCACGACCTGGTCGAGGAACTGCTGGCCATCGGCTTCAACGCCGAGGAGATCGATGCGGCGTTTCTCTGGCTGGAGGATGAGGCCCTGCGGTCGCCGGCCGCCGAGGAGTTCGCGGCACCGCTGCTCAGTCACCGGGTCTTCACGCCGGAGGAGGTTCGCCTGCTGAGCTGCGAAGCACGCGGCTTTCTGGTGCGCCTGCGCTCGCTGGGGATTCTCGACGAGGAACTGTTCGAGGAAATCGTCGGCAGGGCGGTTCAGGCCAGCGAGGAGGAGATCCCCCTGCGCGAAATCAAGACCATCACCGTGCTGGCCCTGTTTGCCCGCTCACAGCACCAGTGGCGGCAGGAGTATGAGTGCCTGCTGGAGGACGACTGGTCCCGGCTGCTGAACTAACGGCATGAACCTTCGGGCTGCGGGTCTCCTGCAGCCTTTCGCCTTTTGGCTGGAACGTGAATATGTCGCAAACCCTGGTCATCGTCGAATCCCCCGCCAAAGCCAAAACCATCGAGAAATTTCTCGGTCCCGGTTTCAAGGTCATGGCTTCCTTCGGTCATGTCCGCGCCCTGCCGAGCAAGCAGGGGTCGGTCGACGTGGCCAATGGCTTCGCCCCGAAGTACGCGGTGCTGGCCGAAAGCAAGCGTCACATCGAGGCGATCCGCAAAACCCTCAAGGAATGCGACCGCCTGCTGCTGGCCACTGACCCCGACCGCGAGGGAGAGGCGATCTCCTGGCACCTGCTGGCGGCGCTTGGCCTCGACCGCAAGCCGGGGATTCCGGTGCAGCGCGTGGTGTTCCACGAAATCACCAAGCCGGCGATCCTGCACGCCGTCGCCCATCCGCGCGCCGTCGCCCAGGAACTGGTCGACGCCCAGCAGGCCCGCTCGATCCTCGACTACCTGGTCGGCTTCAACCTCTCCCCCTACCTGTGGAAAAAGATCCGTTACGGGCTCTCCGCCGGCCGGGTGCAGTCGGTCGCCCTGCGCCTGATCTGCGAGCGGGAGAAGGAGATCGCCGCCTTCAAACAGCAGGAGTACTGGAGCCTGGAGGCGCAACTGGCCAAGGCTGCCGGCCAGGACTTCACCGCCGCCCTGGTGCAACTCGACGGCGAGAAGCTTGACAAGTTCGCCATCCCCGACGCCGCGGCGGCGGCGGCGCTGAAGGAGCGCTTCGGCCGGGCCGCCTGGCAGGTGGCGCAGGTGATGAAAAGCGAGAAGAAGCGCTATCCGGCACCGCCGTTCACCACCTCGACCCTGCAGCAGGAAGCGGCGCGCAAGCTCGGCTTCTCGGCCAAGAAGACCATGGCCACCGCACAGAAGCTCTACGAGGGGGTGGCCATCGGCGCGGCCGGCACCGTCGGCCTGATCACCTACATGCGGACCGACAGCGTCAACCTCTCCAGCCAGGCGCTGGGCGAGGCCGCTGACCTGATCCTGCGCCTGTTCGGCAAAGATTACGCCCTGCCGAAACCGCGCTCCTTCAAGAACAAGGCAAAGAACGCCCAGGAGGCTCACGAGGCGATCCGCCCCACCGACCTGACCCGCACGCCGGCCGAACTCAAGGCGTTTTTGGCCCCCGACCAGTTCAAGCTCTACGAGCTGATCTGGAAGCGCACCGTCGCCTGCCAGATGAAGGAGGCGCTTCTCGATCAGACCAGTGTCGACATCGAAGCCGCCCCCGGTGGAGTCTTCCGCGCCACCGGCAGCGTCATGCGCTTCGACGGCTTCATGAAGCTCTACATCGAGGGGACCGACGACGAAAACGACGAGCAGGACGGCAAGCTCCCCCCGCTGCAGGACGGCGAGGCGCTGGCGCTGCGCGACCTTTTGGCCGAGCAGCATTTCACCCAGCCACCGCCGCGCTACACCGAGGCCTCCCTGGTCAAGACGCTCGAGGAATATGGCATCGGCCGGCCATCGACCTACGCCAGCATCCTCAACACCCTGATCGAGCGCAAGTACGCGGTGCTCGAGAAGAAGCGCTTCGTCCCCCAGGATATCGGCATGGTGGTCAGCGACCACCTGGGGCAGCACTTCGAACGCTACGTCGACTACAATTTCACCGCCGGACTGGAGGAGGAACTCGACCAGATCTCCCGCGGCGAAAAGCAGTGGCAGCAATTGCTCGGCGAGTTCTGGGGACCGTTCAAGGCCCGTCTTGACCAGAAGCAGGTGGAGGTCGCGCAGGGAGAGGCCACCACCGAGGTAACCGAGGAGCTCTGTCCCGAATGCGGCAAGCCGCTGGCGGTCAAGCTCGGCAAGCGCGGCAAGTTCATCGCCTGCACCGGCTTCAAGGAGGGGTGCAAGTACACCCGCCCGCTGGCCAGGGAAGGGGAACCCGCCGCGGAGGCTGCCGAGCCGGTCTTCTCCGAGGAGAAGTGCGACAAGTGCCAGGCGCCGATGCTGATCAAGGATGGCCGTTACGGGAAGTACCTGGCCTGTTCGGCCTACCCGGCGTGCAAGAACATCCAGCCACTGAACAAGCCGAAGGGGACCGGCGTCGCCTGCCCGCTATGCAAAGACGGAGAGCTGACCGAGAAGAAGTCGCGCTACGGCAAGATCTTCTATTCGTGCAACCGCTACCCGAAGTGCAAGTATGCGGTGTGGGATCCGCCGGTGGCGCAAGCCTGCCCGAAGTGCGCCCACCCGGTGACGGTGGACAAGACCACCAAGCGCGACGGCACCTACCGCAAGTGCCCGCAGGACGGCTGCGGCTGGAGCACCCTGCCGGAAAAAGCGGAGAAGCCGGCGGTAAAAGCTAAGCCGGTCAAAAAAGCCAAAGCGTAAGGGCAAGGCGTTTCACGCAGCGGGCACAGAGATCTCAGAGAAAAAACAAAGAAAGCTTCTCTCTGCGCTCTCTGTGTGAGGTCGCTTTTGCTTTTTGATTATCGAGGGGGCACAGCATGCTGTGCCCCTGCCTGTTTCGTGAGGAGACGATGCGTTCTTCCCCCATCGCGGTCATCGGCGGCGGTCTCGCCGGATGCGAAGCCGCCTGGCAGCTGGCGAGAGCCGGCCTTGCCGTGCGGCTCTCGGAAATGCGCCCGCAGCGCATGACCCCGGCCCACCATTCCGGCCGGCTCGGTGAGCTGGTCTGCTCCAACTCCCTGCGCGGCGCGGGGATGAACAATGCCGTCGGCCTGCTCAAGGAGGAACTGCGCCGCTGTGGCAGCCTGTTCATGCGCGCGGCCGACACCCACCAGGTCCCGGCCGGCGGCGCCCTGGCCGTCGATCGCGACGGCTTCGCCGAGGCCCTGACCGCCGCGATCGCCAGCCACCCGCTGATCGCCCTGCACCGCGAGGAAGTGTGCGCCCTGCCGGAGGGCGATCCGGTGGTCGTCGCCAGCGGGCCGCTGACCTCGGACCCCCTGGCGGCGGCGCTCGCCGCCCTGACCGGTGCGGAACATCTCTACTTCTACGATGCCATCGCCCCGATCATCGAGGCCGATTCCATCGACCACGGCACCGTGTTCCGGGCCTCGCGCTACGGCAAGGGGGGCGACGACTACCTCAACGTCCCCCTGGAGCGCGAGCAGTACCTGGCCTTTGTCGCCGCCCTGCTGGCCGCCGAGAAGGTCGCGCCGCGCGATTTCGAGAAGGCGGTGCACTTCGAGGGCTGCCTGCCGATCGAGGAGCTGGCGGCACGCGGCGAGCTGACCCTGGCCTTCGGACCGATGAAACCGGTCGGCCTGCGCGACCCGCGCACCGGCAGGGAGCCGTTCGCCGTGGTGCAGCTGCGCCAGGACGATGCCCACGCCACCCTGTTCAACCTGGTCGGCTTCCAGACCAAGCTGACCTGGCCGGAGCAGCGCCGCCTCTTCCGCACCCTGCCGGGGCTCGAGCATGCCCGCTTCGCCCGGCTGGGGAGCATGCACCGCAACACCTTCCTCAACGCCCCGGCCTGCCTCACCCCGACCCTGCAGCTCAAGGCTGCGCCGCGCCTGTTCTTCGCCGGGCAGATCACCGGGGTGGAGGGCTACGTGGAGTCGGCCGCCTGCGGCTTCCTCGCCGGCCTGTTCGCCGCCGGCCAGCGCCTCGGCGTCACCGTTCCCCCGCCGCCGCCGGCCACCGCCCTCGGCGCCCTGCTCACCCACCTGTCCACCGCCGCCCCCAAGGGCTTTCAGCCGATGAACGTCACCTACGGCCTCTTCCCCCCGCTGGAGGGGCGCCATCGCAAGCGCAGCGACCGGCGCCTGGCCATGGCCGAGCGGGCCCTGGAACAGCTGGGGCCCTGGTGGGACCGGGTGCGCGGGATTCTGCCGGAGCAAAGCGCATGACCCGGACTCCCCTTGTCCTCGCCTCCGCCTCGCCGCGCCGGCGCGAACTGCTGGCCCAGGTCGGCCTCAACGCCCACGTCGTCCCGGCCGACATCGACGAAGCCGTGCTTCCCGGCGAAACGCCGGACACCCACGTGATCCGCCTGAGCGAGGCCAAGGCGCTGGCCGTGGCGGCGCGGACCGAAGTTGCCGGGCGTTTCTTCATCGGCAGCGACACGGTGGTGGTGCGTGACGGCACCATCCTCGGCAAGCCGGTCGATCCCCTTGACGCCGCCGCCATGCTGCGCAGCCTGTCCGGGCGCGCCCATGAGGTGGTTTCGGGCTATGCCGTCCACGACCGCGCCGGCGGCCGCACCGTAAGCGGCGCGGTGACCACCACGGTCTGGTTCAAGGAGTTGACCGAGGCCGAGATTGCCGGCTACATTGCCAGCGGCGAACCGTTCGACAAGGCCGGCGCCTACGCCATCCAGGGTCTCGGCGCCTTCATGGTGCCGCGCATCGAGGGGAGCTACCCCAACGTGGTCGGCCTCCCCTTGTGCGAGGTGATCGCCGCCCTCGAGGAACTCGGCGCCGTCAACCTCTTTTCCTGAGCCGATGAATATAGCCGACAACCTCGACCGCATCCGTGCCGAGATCGCCGCCGCCTGCACCCGCTGCGGGCGCGATCCGGCCGGCGTGCGCCTGGTGGCGGTGAGCAAGACCCATCCCGCCGACGCCGTGCGGGCGGCGCAGGCCGCCGGGCAGAGGCTGTTCGGCGAGAACTACGTGCAGGAGTTCCTGGCCAAGGCCGACGGCGTGGCTCCGCCGGTCGAGTGGCACTTTCTCGGCCACCTGCAAAGCAACAAGGTCAAGTCCCTGGCCGGCCGGGTGACGCTGATCCACTCCCTCGACCGCCTCTCGCTGGCCGAGGAGATCGACCGCCAGTGGGGGAAGCTCGGCAGGACCGCCGAGGTGCTGGTCGAGGTCAACCTCGGCGGCGAGGCGAGCAAGGGCGGCGTCGACGCCGCCGGCCTGGAGCCGCTGCTGCGCCAGGTTGCCGCCCTGCCGCACCTTGGCGTGCGCGGCCTGATGCTCCTCCCCCCCTACCTTGACGATCCGGAAGCCGTGCGCCCCTTCTTCCGCCGCTTGCGCGAACTGGCCGGAGCCATCGACCGCCTGCAACTGCCGGGGGTGACGATGCACGAACTGTCCATGGGGATGAGCCACGATTTCCATGTCGCCATCGAGGAGGGGGCGACGCTGGTACGCGTTGGCACCGCAATATTCGGTGAGCGTGAATAACCTCGATTCCCCCCGCCTGACCATGGGCGAGGTCGGCTGGTTCTTCTTCCCGCTGCTCCTCAACGTGCAGATGATGAGCATCTCGCACTCGATCATCAACGCCGCCCTGGCGCGTGCCGAAGAGGCCGTCACCGCCCTGGCCGCCTTCGCCGTGGCCATGGTGCTGCACATCTTCATCGCCTCCCCCTCCTACCAGAACCACACCATCACCATCGCCATGGTCCGCGGCCACCGGTCGCTGCGCGCCACCGCCTGGTTCATCGCCCTGATGTCGCTGCTGATCGCCGCCCTCCTTGCCCTGCTGGCTTTTACACCGGTCGGTGGCTTCGTGCTCCGCAACCTGCTCGGCGTCGCGCCGCCGGTCGCCGAGGGGGCCCGCGCGGTCCTCGCCATCCTGGTGCCGCTCCCCTTCGTCACCGGGCTGCGCGGCTTTGCCCAGGGGCTGGTCAGCCAGACCCGCCGCACTGGGCTGATCTCCTTCGCCACCGGGGTGCGTATCGGTGCCCTGTTCGCCTTCCTCTGGCTCGGCCACGGCCACTTCGCCGGTGCGCAGCTCGGGGCGATGGCCCTGCTCGGCTGCGTGGTCACCGAAACGCTCCTGATCAGCTGGTTCGCCTGGCGCATCTATCGCCTGCCCGGCGAAGGCGGCCAGGAGCGGGATTTCGCCGGGGTGGTGGCCTTCGCCTGGCCGCTGGTCAGCTCCTCCGGGCTGCAACAGGCGGTGCCGCTGATCATCAACGCCATCATCAGCCGTTTTCCCGACGGCACCCTGGCGCTGGCCGCCTTCGGCGTGGTGCGCGGTTTCATCTTCCTGCTCGCCGGTCCGATGCGCAACCTGCAGCAGGCCTGCCTGGCCCTGCTGCGCGAGAGCGGGGACTACCGCATCATGGCCCGCTTCGCCGATCGCGTCAGCCTGGTCCTCGGCCTCATGACGCTGCTGATCGCCGGACCGCTCAACAGCGCGGTCCTCGGCGACGTCATGGGGCTGGACGCGACGATGCGCACCTACATCCGCTGGCCGCTGGTCGCCTGCACCATTTACCCGTGGCTGATCGGCATCACCCACCTGCAGCGCGGCTGGTTCTCGGCAGAGCATCTCACCGGCCTGGTCGGCCGGGCCACCCTTTACAAGGTTCTTCTCCTCCTGGCCTGCTGGCCGCTGCTGACCATCTTCCCCCCCTTCGCCACGGGGACAGCGGTGGCCATCACCCTGCTGGTCGGCTCCGAACTTTACGAAGCCTGGTACCTGCACACCCGCCGGCGCCGTCTGCTGGCCACCGCGGCCCCCTGATTCATGGCGGCGACCACGCCAGCATAAAACCTTGCTGGATTTTCATCGCCAACATGCAATAATGGCGAATGATTGATCAGTCCGGGGACCATCCCCGGAGGAGTGGGGTTTTTTATGCAGAACGTGTTGATCAAGCTCCTCAACGGCGATGAACGGCAGGGGTATCTCGCCGGCGGACTCGACCCGCAGGATTACGGTTTGACGCTGTGGCACGGCTCGGGCGAGCCCACCGAAACGCTCGGTTTCGCCGACGTCGTCTACGTCAAGTTTCTCGACCCTCTCGACACCCCGCCGAACTTCAGGCAACAGGATATCTACGAGAAGGTCTCGGTCCTGGGCGGCGAGCACTTCCACGTGCGCTCGCGCCGCGAGGACCGCTTCCCGCTCGGGTTTTTCGCCTATTCCACCAACCCCAACAGCCCCTTCTCGCGCCTGTTTTTTACCGTTCACGGGGTGATGGAGCACCATCACGAGAATCCGGTCGGCGAGATCCTGTGTGCCGAAGGGCTGCTCGAAGAGCAGGACCTGGATCAGGCGCTGGCCGAGCAGAAGCGTCTGCGCCAGCAGCGCCTCGGCGATATTCTCGTCGAGAAGACCGCTTTGCCGGCCGACAAGGTTGAAGCCACCCTGGCCGCTTCGCAGAAGCTCCCCAAGCGCTTCATCAACGCCAAGGTCGGCGAGATTCTCATCGAGGCGGGGCTGGTCACCGCCCGGCAGGTCGAAGAGGCCCTGGCGTCCCAATCGACCAACAAGCGCAAGCGCATCGGCACGATCCTGATCGAACGCGGCCTGATCAGCGAAGATCAGCTGCTGACGGCCCTGGCCGAGAAGTTCTGTCTGCAAGTGGTCGACCTGAGCGGCGTCAAGCCGAGCCCGCAGGCCCTGGCGCGGCTTTCGCGCGAGATGATGACCCGCATGCAGGTCCTGCCGCTGGAGCTGCGCAACAAGCGCCTGATGGTCGCCACCTCCAACCCGACCGACCCGACCCTGATCCAGAACCTGCACTTCGCCACCAATTGTTCGATCGAGCTGGTGGTCGCCCGCGCGGCACAAATCGAAGAGCACCTCAAGCAGCTGGCCAACAAGCCGGACAAAAAGATCGAGGAGCTGCTTGACGGGCTGGCGGCGATCGACGTGCAGATCGAGGAGGAGGCCGACACCAGCAGGGTGACCGAGTCAGACTCCAAGGTCATCAACCTGGTCAACAAGATCCTGCTCGATGCTCACCAGTCGGGGATTTCGGACATCCACTTCGAACCGGGGCTCGGCCCGCTGCCCCTCAAAATCCGCTACCGCAAGGACGGGGTCTGCTTCCAGGTCCACCAGATTGCGGCCGCCTACAAGGCGGCGATCCTCTCGCGCATCAAGATCATGGCCAAGCTCGACATCGCCGAGCGCCGCCGGCCGCAAAGCGGCAAGATCCTGATCAAGTACGGTACCGAACGGATCGAGTACCGGCTCGAAGTGACCCCGACCATCGGCGGCCAGGAAGATGCGGTACTGCGCGTGCTCAGTGCGGCGCAGATCTACGCCCTCGACCAGATCGGCTTTTCCCCGGACAATCTGGAGCGGATGCGCCGGTTGATCCACAAACCCTACGGCATGATCCTCTGTGTCGGACCGACCGGCTCAGGGAAAACCACCAGCCTGCATTCGGCACTGGCCGAGATCAATCAGCCAGAGCGCAAGATCTGGACGGCCGAGGATCCGGTGGAGATCACCCAGGAAGGACTGCGCCAGGTGCAGGTCTTTCCCAAAATCGGCTTCACCTTCGAGGAGGCGCTGCGCTCGTTCCTGCGCGCCGATCCCGACGTCATCATGATCGGCGAGATGCGCGACGTGCCGACCGCCAAGACCGCCATCGGCGCCGCCCTCACCGGCCACCTGGTGTTCAGCACCCTGCACACCAACAACGCCCCGGAAACCATCGTGCGCCTGATCGAAATGGGGATCGACCCCTACAACTTCTCCGACTGCATGCTCGGGGTCCTCGCCCAGCGCCTGGCACGCACCCTCTGCGCCAAGTGCAAAAAGGCTTATGTCCCTGAAAGGGCTGAATATGAGGGGCTGGTGAATGCCTACGGCGTCGAACTGTTCACCCGCCACAGCCTCCCCGCCTATTCCCGGGAGCTTAAGCTGATGCGCGCCAACGGTTGCGAGCTGTGCGATGGCAAGGGGTATCGCGGCCGCGTCGCCATTCACGAGTTGCTGGTCAATACTCCAGACATCAAGCGGGCGATCAAGAATCAGGCGCGGGTGGAGGAGATCGAGCGGATTGCCATTGAAGACGGGATGACGACCCTGCGCATGGACGGGATTCAGAAGGTCTTTGCCGGGTTGACCACCATGGAGCAGATCAACCGGGTAGCTTTATAGGCAAAAGCCTGCGGACGTCGCTGGCTTTTCAGAAGGGCGCTACCCGACCTTGAGGGCGTCGGCCGCGGCCCGGACCTCGGCCGCCAGCTCCTCGGGAAGGTCGCCGCGGCAGAGCAGGCTTTCGATCGGCCCGACCGCGTCCTTCTTCCACCCCTTGGCGATGTAGACCTGGGCGATGCGCAGCAGCCAGCGCGGGTTGTCCGGCTCGCTGCGCAGGGCCCCCTTGAACGATTCCAGGGCCCGGTTCAGATTCTTGCCATGGCGCAGCCAGAACTCGGCCAGAATCGGGTGGGCGCCGCCCCCACACCCGCCGGACGGGAGGCGGTTCAGCAGCGCCTCGGCCGCCCCCTGGTCGCCCGCTTTCTCGTGCAGACCGGCACACACCACCACGGTCGCGGGATCCAGCTCCCCCTGAGAGAGGGCCAGTTCACAGGCGGTCACCGCCTCCTTGGCGTTGCCGCGCCCGGCCTCGAGTTGCGCGAGGCGCGACCAGCAATAGCCGTTGAAACGATCCTCGGCCAGCGCCTGGCGCAGCAGCTTCTCCAGATCGGCCCAGCGACGGGAGACGGCCAGTAGCGTCACCAGGGCATCGAAGGGGTGGAACAGTTCCGGGTAGGCGGTCAGCGCGGCACGCAGGTCGGTCTCGGCGGCCTTGGCCTGACCGTTGCGCGCCAGGACCACGCCGCGCTCGGCGCGAAACAGGGTGCCGCGCTCGGCGGTCGGTACGGCATCGAACAGCTGCAGCGCCAGTTGGTCGTCCCCTTCCTGCGCCGCCAGCCACGCCCTGAGAAAAGCCTCCCCGGACGCCGCGTAACGTTCGGCCAGCTCCGCAGGCAGGGTGGACAGCAAAAGTTCCAGCCGCCCGGTGGCGTCAATTTCGTCAAGGTCCTCTTCGGCGGTCGCCGTCGGCGAACAGGTCGGGCCACACCCACTGCCACAACCCGCCGCGGTCGCCGGGCTCCCGGTCTTGCCGGCCAGCCCTTCCGCGTCGAGAGCGGCCAGCCGTTCGCGGACACGCTCCGCCAGGGTCGGCGTACCGGCCTGGCTGGCCGCCAGCTGCAGATGTTCGCGGGCCTTGAGCAGATTGCCGAGACGCAGCGCTCCTTCCGCCTCCTCGAGATTGAACTCCGCCAAGCGGTCACCGGCCTCCGTCTCCCATGCCGCCACCTGTGCCTGCATCTCGGGAGTCAGGGAGGTGCGCTCCAGGCTCTTCGCCATCCTCAGCAACGCCGCCCATTCGCCGCGCGCATGCAACCTGGACAGCTCCGCCACCGGATCGCTTTTACCGAACAGTTTGCCAAAAAAACCCATAGACCCCCCACTTTCTGACAATATGCACTGATTGAGCTACCACAATTGCTTACACAATCATAGTAAAATTAGATTGTTGAAAATGCTTTCATCCCTCGGCAGACAGCCGCGCCCCCTTGCCTCTCGGCCACGATTCGGGCTATAAGCCCCATCATCCCAAAGCGCAGGAGCTTTTTCCGTGAGCGAAGATACCAAGAAGATCATCTACTCGATGGTCGGCGTCAGCAAGCACCACAACAAGCAGCCGATCATCAAGGACATCTCCCTCTCCTATTTCTACGGCGCCAAGATCGGCGTCCTCGGCCTGAACGGCTCGGGAAAATCGACCCTGCTTAGGATCATGGCCGGGGTCGACAGGGAATTCAACGGCCAGACCATCCTTTCCGAGGGGTACACCATCGGCTTCCTCGAGCAGGAGCCGCTGGTCGACTGCCAGAAGACCGTGCGCGAAGTCGTCGAGGAGGGGGTGCAGGAGACCGTCGATCTTCTCAAGGAGTTCGAGGAGATCAACGCCGCGTTTGCCGCCCCCGACGCCGACATGGAGAAGCTCTGCGAGCGCCAGGCGGTGGTGCAGGACAGGCTCGACGCCCTCGATGCCTGGGAGCTCGACTCGCGCCTCGACCTGGCCATGGACGCCCTGCGCTGCCCGCCGGCCGATACGCCGGTGAAGGTGCTTTCCGGCGGCGAGAAGCGCCGCGTCGCCCTGTGCCGGCTGCTGCTGCAGAAACCCGACATTCTCCTGTTGGACGAGCCGACCAACCACCTCGACGCCGAAACCGTCGGCTGGCTGGAGCAGCATCTGCAGCGCTACGAGGGGACGGTCATCGCCGTCACCCACGACCGCTACTTCCTCGACAACGTCGCCGGCTGGATTCTCGAGCTCGACCGCGGCCACGGCATCCCCTGGAAGGGGAACTACTCCTCCTGGCTGGAACAGAAGCAGGAGCGCCTGCGCCGCGAGGAGAAGGCCGAGAGCCAGCGCCAGAAGACGCTGCAGCGCGAGCTGGAGTGGGTGCGCATGGCCCCCAAGGCCCGCCACGCCAAGGGGCAGGCGCGCATCAGCGCCTATGAGAAGCTCCTCAACCAGGATGCGGCCCAGCGCGAGCGCGAACTGGAACTGTTCATTCCGCCGGGGCCACGTCTCGGCGGGGTGGTGGTCGAGGCCCAAGGGGTGGCCAAGGGCTACGGCGACCGCCTCCTCTACGACAACCTGACCTTCAATCTCCCCCCGGGCGGCATTGTCGGCGTGATCGGCCCCAACGGCGCCGGCAAGACCACCCTCTTTCGCCTGATCACCGGCAGCGAGCAACCCGATGCCGGCTCCTTCAAGATCGGCGAGACGGTGAAGCTGGCCTACGCCGACCAGGAGCGCGGCCTCGATCCGGAGAAGACCCTGTGGGAGGAGATCACCGGCGGCCAGGAGCAGATCCAACTCGGCAAGCAGTTGGTCAACTCGCGCGGCTACGTAGCCCGCTTCAACTTCTCCGGCTCCGACCAGCAGAAGAAGGTCGGGGTCCTTTCCGGCGGCGAGCGCAATCGCGTGCACCTGGCCAAGATGCTGCGCGAGGAGGCCAACGTCCTCCTTCTCGACGAGCCGACCAACGACCTCGATGTCAACACCCTGCGCGCCCTGGAGGAGGCTCTCGAGAACTTCGCCGGCTGCGCGGTGGTGATCAGCCACGACCGCTGGTTCCTCGACCGCATCGCCACGCACATCCTGGCCTTCGAGGGGGATTCGCAGGTGGTCTGGTTCGAGGGGAACTACTCCGAGTACGAGGAGGACCGCAAGAAGCGCCTCGGCGCGGCGGCCGACCGGCCGCACCGGATCAAGTACCGGCAACTGACCCGGCAGTAGGCCGGTGAAAAACGCCCATGCGCCTCTTCACCCTCCCCGTCCAGGCGAACGAACGGGACATCGACAGCAACGGCCACGTCAACAACATCGTCTACGTGCAGTGGATGCAGGAGGTGGCGATCGCCCACTCCGACGCGGTCGGCTGCACGGCGGCGACCCATGCGGCCGGCTGCACCTGGGTGGCGCGCTCCCACCACATCGAGTACCTGCGCCCGGCCTTTGCCGGCGACCGCATCCGCCTCGAGACCTGGGTGGTCGACGCCACCAGGAAATCCAGCTCTCCGCGCCGCTACCGGATGGTGCGCGAGAGCGATGGGGCGGTGCTGGCCAGGGGGGAGACACTGTGGGTGTTCGTCGATGTGGCAAGCGGCCGGCCGCGCAGCATTCCGGCCGAGGTGATCGATTGCTTCGAGGTGGTGCCGCCGGACCAGGAGCCGTAAGCGCACCCTAAGCGCACGGCTCTTCATCTGAAACCAAGACCGCGGGGTTTCGCTCCCGCACTCCGACCAAAATCTTGTTCGCCCAAAGTCAAAGTCGCGGGGTCTCGCCCCCGCGCGGCGACGTCCTTTTGTCCGGCGACAAAAGGACGCAAAAACGCCTGCTCCTGCGGAGGGCCATGGCACTCTTGACGGTTCGGCAACTCCGTCCACCAACACTCCCCTGCCGGACACCGGCATCGCCGTACCCACCGTGGCCGGGCCCTGACTTGGGCCCGGCTCTCGGCTGCTTGAGATCACCCCTTCCTCGTCCTCACAGCAGTTAGAAGCTTTCTGCCTTAAAATCTTCCTCGTGGGGAGCACGGCTTGTTCTTCGACGTACCGCCATGTCCGGCAGACTCAAAAGCTGCGCGAAGTTAACAAGGAGTGGAGAGTGCCATGCCGAGCGCAGCAGAAAAACAGCCTTCTTTTGGTGACTTTTCTTGGTCGAACAAGAAAAGTCACCCGTCCGGCCGGACGGGACCGGCCGAAGTTGCTTTTAGGTGAGCAAAAAACACGGCGGGGTAAGGGGCAGCCAGCCCCGCCTTACTGTCTCACCAGCCGCCAGTTGGGGATGTCGGTCTCGAAGTTGCTGCGGAAGGGGTTGATGTCGAGGCCGCCGCGCCGGGTGTAGCGGGCGTAGACGGTGAGCCGCTCGGGACGGCAGTGGTTAAGCAGGTCGGTGAAGATCCGCTCGACGCACTGCTCATGGAACTCGCTGTGCCGGCGGAAAGAAACCAGATAGCGCAGCAGCGCGGCGTGATCGATGGCCGGGCCGCGGTAACGGATCAGGACACTGGCCCAGTCGGGCTGGCGGGTGACCAGGCAGTTGCTCTTGAGCAGGTGGCTGTGCAGCGTCTCCTCGACCATCATCTCGAGGCAGGCCGCCCCGGCCAACAGCGCTGGGGCGTAGTCGTAACAGTCGATGTCGACATCAAGAGCGTCGAGGCAGTGCCCGGGGAGAGTGCCGAAAGCTGTATCGCCCCCGGTCGCCGGGAAGAGCCGGACCGAAACGGCAGTGCCGCTGGCCCGGGAGAGATCCCGCTCCAGGGTGGCGGCAATGTCGGCCTCGCCGGCAAAGCGGGTCTGGTTGAAGGAATTGAGGTAGAGCTTGAACGACTTCGATTCGATCAAAAAGGGCGAGACGCAGGGGAAGCGGAATTCGGCCAGGCCGACCACCGGCTTCCCCCTGGCATCCAGCCAGGAGAGTTCGTAGGCGTTCCACAGGTCGAACCCCTGAAACGGCAGCCCCCCTTCGAGCCCCAGCTCCGCGCGCTTGGGGGCGCGCGGAAAAGGGCAGAGCAGCCCCGCATCGTACTCGTCGCGGTAGGCGGTCGGCTTGCCGAGGGGCAGATTGCTCTCGAGATCGTTCATAGCGCCGATATCTTAACGAAAAAAAGCGCGGGACACCATAAAAGAGAAGAGAGCAACGTCGGTCGATTGAAAAGCGTCGCGAGGAAGGTTGGATGCCAGACGCACGGAGCGCAGAAGCCGAGACAGACCTTAACAGGTCGGCAAGGGGGCAAGCCCCGTGCAACGCCGCAGCAGCTTTGCGTCGACCGGTCAGGCCCGGATCATCACCAGCAGCATCTTGAATTTCCCCGCCGCCCGTAGGGCGTGGGGGATGTTGGCCGGCATGATGATCATCTGCCCGGCACTCACCCGCTGCACCTCCCCGGCGATGGTGATGTCGGCTGCGCCGTCGACGATCTGCACGCAGGCATCGAACGGGGCGGTATGCTCCGACAACCCCTGGCCGTCATCGAAGGCGAACAGGGTCAGGGTGCCGATCTTCTTGTCGATCAGGGTACGGCTGACCACCGCCCCGGGCTGATACTGCACCAGATCGCCCAGGGTCAGGGCCCGTCCGATCAAGCTGTCATCGTGGTTGGCCATGAGTTTCTCTCTCCTTGCGGTTGATGGTTTCCTTTTTACCACAAACCCGCCCCCCCGCCATTGATCCCGGTCAAACCCTGAAGGGGCAGAAGATTGGCCGTAAATAATTTACTGCCGCGGAGGGTTTTGCCCCGGAGTGTGCTATTTTTATAGAAAAGGCATCGTTGCGTTGTTATGGATGTGACCGGGCAACAGGAGGCCATGGACGAGGAAAGGATTCGTCATGGCAAACGTCATCCACCTGCGCTGCAAGCACTGCGGCGAGTTGCTTCAGGATCGCGGGAGTGAATACTGTCCGCCCTGCAACCTCTACCTGGCCTATCGGGCAATGCCGCTGATCCTCGGCATGCTGCTGCTCCCTGCCTCGATTTCCAGAGTGGCCTGCGCCCCGGACAAGCCGTGCACAATATGGCGCGCCGAGGCACGGAGCTATGACGACGAATCGTTCCTGACCTGGGAATGAGGAGGCCTTAAAACAGCCCTGCAGAGCTCTTGCCATGGACCTTTTTGCCGAACTGGGCCACGCCGTGCGCCGGCAGAACGAGGAAGGCGAACTGCCCGACTTCATCGTCCCGCTCCTTTTGCGGGTCGCCGAGAATCCCGCCGAGTTCGCCGATCGCGCCGAGCATGTTGCCACGCTGCTGCGCTACGTCAACGAATACGAGACCTGGTCGGAGATGTGCTGCGAAAAGGTCGGCTACAGCCTGGAGAACATCAACCGCACCCTCGACAAGATGAAGGTGCGCTACTGAACCAGGAGCCTTGCCATGAAAACCCTGCTTGTTCTCCTTGTCACCCTGCTGCTGGGCATCGGCCCGGCGCTTGCCGCGCCGGCCACCTGGCAGATCGATCCCAACCATGCCAGCGTCGAGTTCAAGGTCCGCCACCTGATGGTCGCCTACGTCAAGGGGGTCTTTACCAAGGTCGACGGCATCGTCGATGCGGATGACGCCGATCTGGGCCAAGCCAAGGTCAGCGTGTCGATCGAGACCGCCTCGATCGACACCAACAACGCCAAGCGCGACGAGCACCTGCGCAGCCCCGACTTCTTCGATGTCGGCAAATTCCCCCTGATGACCTTCGTCTCGAAGAAGATCGCCGCCGACGGCGGACAGCTGCGGCAGGTCGTCGGCGACCTTACCATCCGCGACGTAACCCGCGAAGTCACCCTTGAGGTTGCCGAACTGAGCCCGCCGATCAAGGATCCCTGGGGGAACCTGCGCCGGGGCGCCACCGCCACGGCAACCATCAACCGCAAGGATTTCGGCCTGACCTGGAACAAGGTGCTGGAAACCGGCGGGGTGGCGGTGGGGGATGAGGTGAAGATTGCCCTCGACGTTGAATTGATCAGGAAGTGATCCGCGTACGCGCACGAAAAAGGGGCGGCCCTTCGGCCGCCCCTCGCCTTTTTTAACGCTTGCGGCAGGTCACTTCTTCCCCTTGCCGCCGTGCTCTTCCTTCCCCTTGCCCCCCTTGTCGCCACCCTTGCCGCCCTTGTGCTTGTTGGGGGGATCCCAGCCAATCTCGCCGTTTTTGAGGGCCTTGAACTCCGCCGAACCCGGCTTGATCCCCATACTCTGGGCCAGGGCACCCCACCCTTTCCCCTTGTTCTTGTGGTAGCGGTCGGTCACCGCTGTCACCGGCTGGCCGGTTTTGCGCGCCAGCCACATGCAGAGTGCGGCATCGCCAGCATCCTTTACCGACAGGAAGAGGTGGTCCAGTTCGGCACCCGAGGCGCCGTAGTGGGCCCCGAGCCCGGCGCGGTACTCGCCGAAGTCCGCCGAGGCGCTGATGCGCAGGCTGCTCAGATAGTCGTCCAGACTGGCATGGGCCAGGCCCGCCCCCAGGAAGATGATTGCCAGCGTGCTTAACACGAATCGATGAAACATGGTCGCTCCTTTTTGTTGCGCAAATGGGGTCCCGATGACACGCTCTTGCATTTTACAAAAAACATGCCACTCGCAACACACCCATCAGTATTCGCCAGTTTTTGCCGGTTCCGCTTGCGGGTCTCCACCGGCCGCGCCCCGAAACTGACAAAAAAAGTCCGGGGTTCTCCGCCAAATTGAGGCTTACCGGACGGTTGTCGGACACCAGCACAGATAGTGATTGTTGAAGGGCCAGAAACCATGCTATTTTTTAGTGTTATGGCTGAATTTTCCAGAACATCACCCGCCGGCACCCCCCCGCGCCTGGCCGACCTGCTGCACGTGACCCATCCGGCCCGCTATTTGGGTGGGGAACGGGGGAGCGTGGTCAAGGATTGGGGAGCCGTCGACGTCACCATGGCCCTGGCCTTCCCCGACGTCTACGAGGTCGGCATGAGCCACCTCGGCTCGGCCATCCTCTACCGGGTCCTCAACGACACGCCGTGGATCGCCGCCGAGCGCGCCTTCGCGCCGTGGCCCGACCGTGAAGCCCAGCTGCGGACCCAGGGCGAGCCGCTGGCTTCCCTGGAGAGCGCCCGCCCCTTGGGCGACTTCACGATCGTCGGCTTCTCCCTGCAGTACGAACTGAGCTACACCAACCTTCTGACCATGCTCGACCTGGCCGGCATCCCGCGCCGGGCCGCCGAGCGCACCGCCGCGCATCCGCTGGTGGTGGTGGGCGGGCCGTGCGCCCTCAATCCCGAGCCGCTGGCCGACTTCATCGACTGCGCCCTGCTCGGCGACGGCGAGGAGGCGCTCCTCGAGCTGTGCGCCGCCGTCCGGGAGGCCAGGGCCGCCGGCCTCGGCCGCACCGCCCTGCTCGAGCACCTGGCGCAGATTCCCGGCCTCTACGTGCCGGCCTTCTACCAGGTCAGCTACCGTCCCGACGGGCGCGTTGCCGCCATCGCCCCTCTCCCCCCCGCCCCGCCGCGGGTGCGCCGGCGCATCGTCGCCGACCTCGATGCCGCGCCGTTTCCGGAGGAGCCGATCGTCCCGTTGCTGCAGACCATCCACGACCGGGTGGCGGTCGAAGTGGCGCGCGGCTGCACGCGCGGCTGCCGCTTCTGCCAGGCCGGCTACCTCTACCGGCCGGTACGCGAGCGCCAGCCCGACACCCTGCGCCGGCTGATCGACACCGCCTTGCAGCGCTCCGGCTACGACGAGGTCTCGCTGCTGTCGCTCTCCACCGGCGATTACACCGCCATCGAGCCGCTGCTGCAGAACCTGATGGGCTGCTACGCCGACCACAAGGTGGCGGTCTCGCTCCCCAGTCTGCGCGTCGGCTCCCTAACCCCGGCACTGATGGAGGAGATCAAAAAGGTCCGCAAAACCGGCTTCACCCTCGCCCCCGAGGCCGGCAGCGAGCGGCTGCGCCAGGTGATCAACAAGGGGATCTCCGAGGAGGATCTGCTGGCGACCAGCAGGACCGCCTTCTCCCTCGGCTGGCGCATCATCAAGCTTTACTTCATGATGGGGCTGCCGACCGAGACCGACGAGGACCTGGCCGCCCTGGTCGACCTGGCGGCACGCGTCAAGGCCAGCGGGCGCGGCAGTCAGGGGGGGGCGGACGTCAACGTCTCGGTCTCCAACTTCGTCCCCAAGGCGCACACGCCGTTCCAATGGGAAGCACAGCTGGGCCGCGAGGAAATCCGCCAGCGCCAGGACTACCTGCGCGAAGCCCTGAAGAAGCGGCGCCTGCGCCTCAAATGGCACGATGCCGAGCTGTCGGTGCTGGAAGGGGTCTTCGCCCGCGGCGACCGGCGCCTCGGCGCCCTGCTTGAGCGGGCCGTCGACCTTGGCTGCCGCTTCGACGGCTGGCGCGATCATTTCAACTGGGCGCTTTGGCAGCAGGCGCTGCGTGATACCGGCACCGACCCGGCTTTCTACCTGCGCGCCCGGCAAAGCGGCGAGACGCTCCCTTGGGCGCACCTCGACGCCGGGGTGAGCGAGGCCTTCCTGCTGCGCGAGCGGCAGAACGCCCTGCTCGGCAAGGCCACCGCCGACTGCCGCTTCGGCCAGTGCAGCGCCTGCGGGGTGTGCGACTTCGACAAGATCAAGACCCGCCTCACCGACCGCAGCCGGCTGCCGGACGGGCAAGCAGCCGCGCCGCCGGCCGGGGCTTCCCCCCCCGACCTGCCGAAGGTGCGCCTGACGGTGCGCAAAGGGGAGCGGGCCGCGGCCTTAAGCCACCTCGAATTCATGACCGCCATCCAGCGCGCGGTCAGGCGCGCCGGCATCCCGGTGCGCTGGTCGGGGGGCTTTCACCCGGCGCCGCGCATCGGCTTCGGCGACGCCCTCCCCCTGGGGGTCAGCAGTGACGCGGAGCTGATCGATCTGGACCTCGCCGCGCCGCAGGAGCCGGCGGCGGTCATGGCGGAACTCAACCGCGAACTGCCGGCCGGTATCGCCGTGCTGGCGGCGCAGGCGATCGACCGGCGCGCCCCGTCGGCGGCGGCGGCACTGGCCACCGCCAGCTACCGGGTGCCGCTGCCGGAAGCCTGCCAGGCCGACCTGCCGGCCCGCCTGGCAGGCTTCCTCGCCGCGGAGAGCGTGGTCGTCGAACGCCTGAAGAAGGGGCGCCCCTTGAGCGTCGACCTGCGCCCGTGGGTCGTCGGGCTGGAGATCTGCAGCGAAGCGCTGTGGCTGACGCTCAAAAGCGGCAGCCCGCTCCCCGTCGCCGCCCACCTGCTCGGCCTGCCGGTCGAGGCGGTGCGCGCCTTAGGCGTTAGCAAGACCGCCGTCACCTTGCATGAGCCGGCGGCGGATTGCGAAAGCGGCGCGAGCGGGTAGGATTTGTAGACGGTTTGATCGTGATTAAACGCGTCAGGCAGGAATCCAGACGTCAGAATACAGAATTCAGAATCCTTCGGGCGGGGCTTGCAGAAATTGAGCTTCCATTCCGAATTCTGACTCCTGAATTCTGTATTCCCTTCCATCGCGTTTCGACATTTTTGACTCATTTTGAAGGAGCCGTAGCATGTCCAAGGAACTGGTGATCAACACCACCTCGCACGAGACGCGGGTGGCGCTGCTGGAGAACGGCCACATCGCCGAGCTCTACATCGAGCGCAGCCGCGAGCGCAGCATCGTCGGCAACATCTACCGCGGCCGGGTAATCCGTGTCCTGCCGGGGATGCAGGCGGCGTTCGTCGACGTCGGCCTCGACAAGGCCGCCTTCCTCTACGTCGCCGACGTTCTCGACGAGATCGAATCGGTCGAGCACTTCTTCGACAACGGCCACGCCGCCGGGCAGCCGGGCGAGGAGGGGAGCAGTGAGCGCCCGCCGCTGCCGCCCATCGAGGAGCTGCTCCAGGAGGGGCAGGAAATCATGGTGCAGGTCGCCAAGGATCCGATCGGCACCAAGGGGGCGCGCATCACCGCGCATATCTCCCTCCCCGGCCGCAACCTGGTGTACATGCCGACCGTCGACCACGTCGGCATCTCGCGGCGCATCGAGAATGAGGATGAGCGCCTGCGCCTGCGCCACCTGGTCGACATCATGCGCCCGGAGGGGACCGGCTTCATCATCCGCACTGCAGCCGAGGGGAAGAGCGCCGACGAGCTCAAGGCCGACATGGACTACCTGGTCGCCCTCTGGGAGCAGATCGGCCGCCACCGGGTCGATCGCGGCGCGCCGTGCCTGATCCACTCCGACCTCGACGTCACCAGTAAGGTGCTGCGCGACATCCTCACCGAGGACGTCTCCCGCATCGTCGTCGACAGCGCCGAGGAGTACCGCAAGATCCTCGGTTTCCTCGATACCTTCATGCCCGGGCAGGAGTTCCGCGTCGAGCACTACCAGGAGGATGAGCCGATTTTCGACACCTTCGGGCTGGAGGTCGAGATCTCCCGGGCGCTGGGACGCAAGGTCTGGCTGAAGAGCGGCGGGCACATCATCATCGACCAGGCCGAGGCGCTCACCGCCATCGACGTCAACACCGGGCGCTTCGTCGGCAAGCACAACCTCGAGGACACCATCCTCAAGACCAACCTCGAGGCGGTCAAGGAGATCGCCTTCCAGCTCCGACTGCGCAACATCGGCGGGCTCATCATCCTCGACTTCATCGACATGGAGAAGGAGCCGCACCGCGACAAGGTCCACGCCGCCCTGGAGGAGGCGCTCAAGAACGACAAGGCCAAGACCAACATCCTCAAGATCTCCGAGCTCGGCCTGGTGGAGATGACCAGAAAAAGGGTGCGCGAGAGCATCGGCCGCATCCTCTGCGAGCCGTGCCCGTACTGCGAGGGGAAAGGGTCGGTGAAAAGCAAGACCACCATGGTCTACGAGATCTTCCGCGAGCTGCAGCGCGAGATGCGCAACGCCCCCGGCTACCGCATGACCCTCAACGTCCATCCCAACGTCGCCGCCCTCCTCTACGACGAGGAGCGCAGCGGCATCGAGGAGCTGGAGAAGCGCCACCAGAAGCAGATCGCCATCCACGCCCGCCCCGGCTTCCACATCGAGCAGTTCGAGATCATGGTGGGGTAGGGGGCGTCACCCCCTGAGCGCCAGTTCCTGCGGCTCCAGGGCAAGGATGCGGTCGCGCAGCTTGGCCGCCTCCTCGAATTCGAGGGCGGCGGCGGCCTTGAGCATGGCAGCACGCAGCCGCTCGATCTCGGTGCGCACCTCCGCCGCCGAGCCATAGGCGTCGAGGGCCTCGGCGGCCAGCGGCAGTTCGGGGTAGTCCTTTTCGGCGAGGTCCTCGAGGATGCTGCGCAGCGACTTGCGCACCGTCGCCGGGGTAATGCCGTGCGCGGCGTTGTAGGATAACTGCGCGGCCCGACGCCGCCTGGTCTCCTCGATGCAGGCGCGCATCGAGCCGGTCTCGACATCGGCGTACATCAGCACCCGGCCGTCGACGTTGCGTGCCGCCCGGCCGCAGGTCTGGATCAGCGAGCGGGTGCTGCGCAAAAAACCCTCCTTGTCAGCATCGAGAATCGCCACCAGCGCCACCTCCGGCAGGTCCAGCCCCTCGCGCAGCAGATTGATCCCCACCAGCACGTCGAACACCCCCTGGCGCAGGTCGCGGATCAGGCGCATGCGCTCCACCGTGTCGATATCGGAGTGCAGGTAGCGCACGCGAATCCCCAACTCCTCCAGGTAGCCGGTGAGCTCCTCGGCCATGCGTTTGGTCAGGGTGGTCACCAGCACGCGCTGCCCCTTCGCCACGGTGAGGCGGATCTCCCCGAGCAGGTCGTCGACCTGGTGGGTGGCCGGGCGCACCTCGATCGGCGGGTCGACCAGCCCGGTGGGGCGGACGATCTGCTCGACCACCACCCCGTGCGCCTGCTGCAGTTCGAAGTCGCCCGGGGTGGCCGAGACGTAGACGGTCTGCATCCCCTTGGCCTCGAACTCGGCAAAGGTCAGCGGCCGGTTGTCGAGCGCCGAGGGGAGGCGGAAGCCGTATTCGACCAGCGTCTCCTTGCGGCTGCGGTCGCCGCGGTACATGGCGCCGAGCTGCGACACGGTGACGTGGCTCTCGTCGATAACCAGCAGGGCGTCGTCCGGGAAGTAGTCGAAGAGGGTGGCCGGCGGCGTGCCGGGAGCGCGGCCGTCCATGTGCCGCGAGTAGTTCTCAATCCCCTGGCAGTAACCCATCTCCTCGAGCATCTCGATGTCGAACAGGGTGCGCTGTTCCAGGCGCTGGGCCTCGAGCAGCTTCCCCGCCCCGCGCAGCTCCTGCAGACGCGCGCAGAGCTCGTCCTGGATGGCGCGGATCGCCCGGTCGAGGGCCGGGCGGGTGGCCACGTAGTGGCTGGCCGGGAAGACCACCGTGGCCGGCAGGCGGCCGAGGACGCGCCCGCGCAGCGGGTCGATCTCGAAAATCCCCTCGATCTCGTCGCCGAAGAAGCTGACGCGCAGGGCGCGTTCGGCCTCATAGGCCGGGAAGATCTCCACCGTGTCGCCGCGCACCCGGAAGGTGCCGCGGTGGAAATCGACGTCGTTGCGCTGGTACTGGATGTCGACCAGCTGGCGCAGCAGCTGGTTGCGCGGCAGTTCCTCCCCCTCCTTGAGGCGGGCCAGCAGGCCGAAGTAGGCTTCCGGCGAGCCGAGCCCGTAGATGCAGGAAACCGAGGCGACGATCAGCACGTCGCGCCTTGAGAGCAGGCTGCGGGTGGCGCTGTGGCGCAGCTTGTCGATCTCGTCGTTGATCGACGAGTCCTTCTCGATGTAGGTGTCGGTGACGGGGACGTAGGCTTCGGGCTGGTAGTAGTCGTAGTAGGAGACGAAGTACTCGACGGCGTTCTCCGGGAAGAGCTCCCTGAACTCGCCGTAAAGCTGGGCGGCCAGCGTCTTGTTGGGGGCGAGCACCAGCGTCGGCCGGTCGACGGCGGCAACGACGTTGGCCACCGTGAAGGTCTTCCCTGAACCGGTGACGCCGAGCAGCACCTGGTGGCGGTCGCCGCGCTGCAGCCCGGCGCTCAGCTCACTGATCGCCCGCGGCTGGTCGCCGCGCGGCCGGTAGTCGGTCTGTAAGGAGAAACTGGCCATAATCCGCTTGGCAACGGCGTAGGGGCACGGCATGCCGTGCCCCTAAGGGCTGTCCCGACGAAAGTCGCCTACGGGTCAGGCGCCGAGGACGATCTTGAGGATGGTGGCGAGCTGGTTTTCCTTGAACGGCTTGGTCAAAAAAGTCGAGGCCCCGGCTTTCTTGGCCTCGCTGATCTTGGCCGCATCCTCCTCCGAGGAGAGAAAGACGATCGGCACGAACTTGCAGTTGGGCAGCTGCTTGGCCGCCCGGACGAAGGCCATGCCGTCCATCACCGGCATCGACAGGTCGGTAATGATCAGGTCGAACTTGGCGGCTTCCAGCTGCTTCAGCGCGTCCCGGCCGTTGCCGGCGGCGGTGACGGCATAGCCCATGCCGACCAGGGCGTCCTCAAGCATGGCCAGCACCACCGGCGAGTCATCGACAATCAGGATTTTCTTGCTCATGGCCAGATCCATTTCCCGTTGATTTCATTCTACCTCAAGTCCTGCATCCAAATCCCCCCGGGATACCTTCCTCCGCCCTGGCGCTACTTGATCTTCCAGGTCGTCCCCTGGGGCGAATCAAGCAGCTGCACCCCCCTGGCGGCCAGTTCGTCGCGAATCTGGTCGGCCCGGGCAAAATCGCGGCTCTTGCGCGCCGCCAGACGCTCGGCGATCAGCCCTTCGATCACCGCCGCGTCGAGACCGCTTTCGACCAGGCGCCGCTCCCCCTGGCGGGCCAGCCATGCGGCCGGCACCGAGCCGAACAGGCCGAGCACCCCGCCGAGGCGCAGCAGGGTGTCGCGCCCGGCGGCGATCGCCCCGGCTAGCGCCGGGCTGTCCGCCGCCAGCAGGCGGTTCAGGGCCCGGACCCCGTCGAAGAGGTGGCCGATGGCCTGGGCCGTGTTGAAATCGTCGTCCATCGCCTCGCAAAAGCGCGCATCCAGCTCCTCGAGCTTCGCCGCCGCTTCGGCCAGCTCGCCGGGCACCGCGCCGCCGGCCGTGGCGGGGACAACCCGTCCGGCCTGATCGAGAGCCTCGTAGCAGCGGGTCAGGGCCTGGCCGGCTTCTTCCAGCTGCTGATCGGCAAAGTCGATCGGCGAGCGATAGTGGGCGGTGAGGATGAAGAAGCGCACCACTTCGGCGTCGTACCTGGCGAGGATGTCGCGGATGGTGAAGAAGTTCCCCAGCGACTTGCTCATCTTCTCCTGGTTGACGTTGACGAAGCCGTTGTGCAGCCAGTATTTGACGAACGGCTTGCCGCTCGCCCCTTCCGACTGGGCGATCTCGTTCTCGTGGTGGGGGAAAATCAGGTCGCGGCCGCCGCCGTGGATGTCGAAGCTGTCGCCCAACAGGCTGGAACTCATTGCCGAGCACTCGATGTGCCACCCCGGGCGCCCCGGCCCCCACGGCGACTCCCAGCTCGGCTCGCCGGGTTTGGCCGCCTTCCACAGGGCGAAGTCCATCGGGTTGCGCTTCTGCTCACCCGGTTCCACGCGGGCCCCGGCGCGCATCTCATCCATGCTGCGCTTGGAGAGCTTGAGATAGCTGGCGAACTTCTCCACGCTGTAGTAGACGTCGCCCCCCGAGGCGTAGGCCATGCCGCGGGCAATCAGCCGCTCCACCAGGGCGATGATCTGCGGGATGTACTCGGTGGCCTTCGGCTGATGGGTCGGCGTGGCCAGTCCCAGCGCCGCCATGTCCTCGTCGAAGGCGCGGATATAGGTCTCGGCCAGCTCTGTGCTCGAGATGCCGCGTTCGTTGGCGCGATTGATGATCTTGTCGTCGACGTCGGTGTAGTTGCGCACGTAGGTGACGCGGTAGCCGGCATACTGCAGGTAGCGGTAGACCACGTCGAAGACGATGTTGGCGCGGGCGTGGCCGAGGTGGCAGTAGTCGTAGACGGTCACGCCGCACACGTACATGCCGACCTCGCCGGGGACCAGCGGCCGGAACTCCTCCTTCTGTCCGGAGAGGGTGTTGTAAAGTCGCAACGCCATAACTTCCTCGAATGTCACGGGCTGCCGACGCCGCTGGGGCGAAGGCGCACGCTGGTCATAACATACAACGTCCCGGGGCGCAACGCGTCAGCCGGCACCCTTGGCCTGTTCCCCAAACAGGGGGCGGATGGCTCCGGCCAGGGCGTTGAGCGGCAGCACCCGGTCGACGCCGCCGGCATCGATGGCCGCCTTGGGCATGCCGAAGACCGCGCAGCTCGCCTCGTCCTGGGCCAGGGTATAGGCGCCCTGGGCGTGCATGGCCCTCATCCCGGCCGCCCCGTCGTTCCCCATGCCGGTCATGATCACCCCGACCGTCTCCCCCCCCAGCCCGGCCTCGGCCAGCGACTGGAACAGGGCATCGGCCGCCGGCCGGCAGTTGTGCAGCGGCGCGCTGGCGCGCAGCGCCACCCGGCCGGTGCCGGTGACGGTGAGGTGGCTGCCGTTGGGGGCGACCAGCAGCCGCCCGGAAAGCAGCTGGTCGCCTTCACGCGCCAGTTCCACCTTGAGCGGCACCTCGCGGTCGAGCCACCCGGCAAACCCGGCGGCGAAGCCGTCGGCAATGTGCTGCACGATCAGCCCGGAGACCGCCAGGTCCATAGGGAGCTCCTTGAGCAGCTGCAGCACCGCCTTCGGCCCACCGGTGGAGGCGCCGATCGCCAGGATTCGCCGCTTGCCGGCCGGCAGCGGCGCGGCGGCCGGCGGGGTCGGCGCCGCCGCCCCCCGCTTCGGCCGGAAATGGTGCATCACCCGGATCCGGCTCAAGGAGCGGACCTTGGCGATCAGCTGGCCGGACAACTCGGCAAAGGCCGCGGTGGTGGCGCCGGCCGGCTTGGCCATGACGTCGAGGGCGCCGAGGCGGATCGCCGCGAAGGCGCTGCGGCTGTCGGCCGGATCGGTGTTGGCCGAGAGCATCAGGATCGGCACCGGGGTGCTGGCCATGATCTCGGTCACCGCCTCGATGCCGTCCATCCCGGGCATCATCACGTCCATGATCACCAGGTCGGGCTTCAGGCGCGCGGTCATCTCGACCGCGGCACGGCCGTCGCCGGCCTCGCCGACGATGTCAATGCCGGGATCGGCGGCCAGCAGGTCGCTCAGGACCGTGCGGATCAGCAGGGAGTCGTCGGCGAGGAGAACGCGGATCACGGGCATGGTTCAACCGATCAGGGCGTCCACCGTCTCCAGCAGGGTTCCCTGATCGAAGGTCCCCTTGACGATGTAGGCCTGGGCACCGGCCTCCATGCCGCTGCGCCGGTGCTCTGCGGAGGCCAGCGAGGTCACGATGATCACCGGCATCTCCCGGCTCTCTTCGCGCTCGCGCACCTTCTTGGTCAGCTCGAAGCCGGTCATCCCCGGCATCTCCACGTCGCTGACCATCAGGTCGAAACGGTCCTGATCGAGTTTCTCGAGGGCGTCGAAACCGGAGACGGCGATGGTGACCTCGTAGCCGTTGGTTTCCAGGATGTTCTTCTCCATGGTGCGGGTGGTGATCGAATCGTCGACCACCAGGACCCGGCCGCGGCGGGCCCTGGCCTGGCGGGCGGCATGGGCCTCGCGCAGGCGGGTCCCCTCGCTGGCGTGGCGGGCCTCGTAAAGATCGGCCACCGCCACGATCAGTGCCGGCGTCCCCGCCCCGAGCAGGGTCGCCCCGGACACGTAGTTGAGGCTCTTGAGCTGGCTCCCCAGCGTCCTGACCACCACGTCCTGCAGGCCGACCGTGCGGTCGACCAGGCAGCCGAGCAACTGCTCGCGGTAGTTCAGGACCACCACCGTGACCCGGCCGCTCCCCAATTCGTCGTCGCCGCTTGGCCTTTCGCCGGTGAGCAGGTTGGCCAGATGCACCAGCGGGATAGTCCGTTCGCGCAGACGGATGACCTCGCGTCCCAGCTCCAGGCGGACCTCCTGCGGGGCCAGGCGCAGCACCTCGTGGACGTACTGCTGGGGGATGACGTAGGTTTCGCCGGCGGCCTCGACCAGAAGGCCGGTGAACATCGCCAGGCTGCTCGGCACGCGCAGGCGCAGTTCGGTCCCCTCGCCGACCTTCGAGGTGATGGTCAGGTTCCCCTTGACCTCGTCCAGATTCGACTTGACCACGTCGAGGCCGACGCCGCGCCCGGAAACGTCGGTAATGAACTCGCGGGTCGAGAAACCCGGCTGCAGCACCAGGTAAAGCGTGGCTTCGTCGCTCAGCCGCGCCGCCGCATCGGCGGTGAGCAGCCCGCGCTTGACCGCGGCGAGGCGCACCCTGGCCGGGTCGATCCCCTGGCCGTCGTCGCGCACCGTGATCTGCACGAAGCTCCCCTCGTAGTGGGCCTTGAGATGGATGGTGCCGACGCTGGCCTTCCCCTGCTGGAGACGCAGCTCCGGCATTTCGATGCCGTGATCGACCGCGTTGTTGAGCACGTGCAGCAGCATCGGCTTGATCAGGTCGAGGACGGTGCGGTCGAGCTCGACCTCCTTCCCCTCGACGACGAAGTCGATCTCCTTGCCGAGAGAACGCGCCAGGTCGCGCAGGGTGCGCTCGAAGTCGTCGGTAATGCTCGCCAGCGGCAGCAGGCGCAGCTCCATGGTGCGCTGGTAGATGTCCTCGGCCTGGTAGCTGAACTGGATGGTGTCCTGCGCCAGTTCGCTGGCAATCCGCTGCAGGGTGCCGCGGAGCTGCTTCATCTGCTGATAGTTCTCGGCTTTGCGCAGCCGCTCGAGAAACACGTCCATCTCCTTCAACAGCACCAGCAGCTGGCGCTGGCGTTCGCTAAAGGCCTGACGGCTGAGGAGGACCTCGCCCATCAGGTTGGAGAGCTGATCGAGACGCTCGACGCTGGCGCGAACCGATCTGCGCCGTTCGACCCCGCCGGACGCGGCCACCACCGGCGCGCTCTTCTGCTCGGGGAGGGCCCCGGCCTGCAGAGCCTCGATGATCGGCGCGACGTTGACTCCGACCGCCCCGCCGGCACTGGCCTGGGCCAGCAGCGCCTCGATGGCGTCGGTCGCCACCAGCAGCAGATCGGTGATGGCGGGAGAGAGCTGGCGTTCGCCCCCCTGGAGCTCCTTGAGCAGATCCTCCATGTGGTGGGCGACGTTGGAGATCTCCAGCAGGTCGACCATCTTGGCCGACCCCTTGAGGGTGTGGGCGCGGCGCAGCATTTCGTTGAGCAGCGCCTCGCCGGCCCCCTCCCTTTCCATGGCGAGCAGCTCCTGGCGCAACTGCTGCAGGTGCTCCTCGGCCTCACGGGCAAAGATCTCGACGTATTTGTTCTTGATCATGGCGGCGGTTCCCGCCGGAGCCCGCGCTCAGGGCGGACTCCGGCGGCGGACGCTCAATCCATCTGGTAGCCGATGCGGAAGGCGCCCCAGTGGCGGCCCTTGACCATGACCGGCGCGCTGATATCCCACATCTTCTCGCCGGTATCCCGCTCGTAGATCTGCTGCAGGTACCCTTTGCCGTCCCGGCTGTCGTAGCGGGCCGCGGTCAGACCGACCTTGTCGTTGAAAATGCGCTTGGTGCGGTTGCCGATCTTGTCCTTTTCGTAATCGCCGGTCAGCGGCTGCGAGTACTTGGTGTTGTGGGTCGGCAGGTAGCCGTTGCGATCGACCAGCACGGCAAAGGAGACGTGCGGGTTGGCCAGCAGACTGTCCTCGTACGCCTGGATCTTCTCGTCGAGATAGCGGTCAAACTTGGTGTGGTACTTCTGCGGCTTGGTCTCGGCAATCGGCTGGTAGTTGTCGTCGAAGATGTCGGCGACGCTGAACTTGCCGCTGTCGACCGCTTCGGCGAGGATGCGCGCCATCTCGGCGGCCGCCGCCTGGACGGTGCTCTTGGCCTCGGCGAGCAGGTTCTCCTCGACCAGGTCCTGCAGCCGTGCGGCCAGGCCGGTCAGCTCGGTGATCGACTGGGTGGTCTCCTGGGAGCTCACCGCCACCTGCGAGGCGACGTCGCGCACCTCGGCGATGGTTTCCGCCATCTGCTCGCTGGCCGTGGTCTGCTGCTGCGTCATCAGCTTGATTTCGCTGGCCGCCTCCGAGGTCTCGGCGATCGCCCGGGTGATCTTCTCCAGCGTCTGCGAGATGTTGGCCACCAGGGCATTGGCGGCGTCGACCCCCTTGGTCCCCTCCTCGGTCAGCATGATGGTGCTGTTGGTCGACTGCTGGATCTGGGTGATCAGCGCCTTGACCTGGTTGGTGGCCTCGGCGGTGCGGTCGGCCAGGCGGCGGACCTCGTTGGCGACGATCGAGAAGCGCTTGCCGGCTTCGCCCGCCCCGGCCGCCTCGATGGCGGCATTCAGCGAGAGCAGGTTGGTCTGGTCGGAGATTTCATCGATGATGTCGATGATCCCGCCGATCTTCTGGGAGTTCTCGCCCAGCTGCAGCATCGCCTCGGCAATCGACATGACCTGCCCTTTGAGCTGCTCCATGCCGCTCATCGCCGCAGCCACCGCCTGCTGGCCGGAATGGCTGGCGCCGCTGGCCTGACCGGCCAGGGTCTCGACCCGTCCGGCGTTGTCGGAGACCTGCTTGGCGGTGGCGGCGATTTCCTCCGAGGTGGTGGTGGCCTGCTGCACCGCCGCCGCCTGCTCGGCCGCCCCGGACGCCTGCTGGGTGGAGATGGCCATCAGCTCGTTGGCACTGGTGGAGAGCTGCTGGATCGCCTCCTTGACGCTGGCGACCATGCGATTGCTCTTCTCGATCTCGCCCTGCAGGTTGCGCACGATCACCTGGGTCATCTGGTTGAAGGCCCGCGCCAGCTGCCCGACTTCGTCCTCGCTCTTCACCTCGATGCGCTCCTCGAGACTCCCCTCGGCGATGCGGTCGGCGATCTCGGTCAGCTCCTTGAGCGGCCGGGTCATGCGGCCGACCACGAAGAAACAGGTTACGGCGGCCACGAACAACACCGCCAGCATGGTGAAGGCCAGGCCGTTACGCATCTCGTCAATGGTCGCCTCGGTCTTGGCGATCGAGAAGCCGATGCGGTAGCCGCCCCAGTGCTTCCCCTTGACATAGACCGGCGCCGAAATGTCCCACATCGTTTCGCCGGTGTCGCGTTTGTAGACCTGGCGCAGGAAGCCGTTGCCGTCCTTGCCGTCGTACTTGCCGGCGGCCAGGCCGACCGGATCGTTGAAAAGCCGCTTGGTGCGGTTGCCGACCTTGTCCTTCTCGGCATCGCCGGTCAGCGGCTTGCTGTACTTGGTGTTGTGGACCGGCAGGTAGCCGTTGCGGTCGACCAGCACGGCGAAGACCACCATGTCGTCGGACTTGAGGAACTCATCCTGCAGGGCCATGATCGCCTGGTCGAGGTAGCTGTCGTAGGCGGTATGGTACTTGGGGATCGCCGCCCCGGCCAGCGGCCCCTCCTTGATCTCCTGGTATTTGGTGTCGAACACCTGCTCTTCGGTCAGGGTGCCGCTGGCAATCGCCCGCTCCAGCACCTCCTCCATCGCCTTGGCCCCGACCCTGGCCATGGAGGTCCCCTTGACCAGCAGTTCATCGCGCAGCAGTTCTCCACCGCGCTGCACGATCAGGACGGCGGAGGCGGCCATGATCACGGAGAGCACCACCACCATGGCGATGACGATTTTCGCGCTGATGCGCCGGGTAATGAGTTTCATCGGGTCGTCTCCTCAGTCATTGATCGTGCTCCCCTTCTGGTCGATCACCATGTCCGGGCGCTCCAAAAGGCGCTGCGGATCGAGCAGCAGCAGGAAGCGCCCCTCGTCATCGTCCAGTTTGCCGTGGAACAGGTTGGCGGCGGCATGGGCCGAACCCTCGGCCAGTGTGGCCACCGCCGTGGCCGCGATGGTGCGCATCCCCTCGACCCGCTCGACCAGCAGGGCCGTGCGCAGCGCCCCCGAGGCGATCACCACCAGGCGGAAGCCGGCGGTGGCTTCCGTGACCGGCAGATCCAGCAGCGGGCGCAGGTCGGTGACGGCGACGATTTCGCCGCGCAGGTTGATGATCCCCGGCAGATGGGCCGGCAGGCGCGGCACCCTGACAATGCGCGGCAGCTTCAGCACTTCGCGACAGGCGCCGGCCGGCACCCCAAAGCGCTGCAGGCCGAAACCGATGACCAGGTAGTCGCTCTGCTCACCGGCCTCGACCTGATCGGCGGCTTCCAGGTTGTGCCAGTAATCGGCACGCATCTGTTCGAGGATTTGGGCAATTTCGTAGGTCGGTTGCTCGGTCATGATCGAATCCGCCGCTGTTTAACAGGGAGGGGAGTCTCTTCCGCACAGGGATTAAATGTAACAGCGTTTTGTTATCTTGTCAATTCCCGAGGGTTTTTGTCGACATTGGCACCATGAAGCAGTGCCGCTTCACGCCGGCACAGGTCGAGCAGCACCGGCCGCGACATCCCCCCCGAGAACGACACCACCTCGTCGCCGGCAATCCTCTCCAGGCAGCGCAGGGCGTTGCGCAGCGCCCGCCCCTGCTGCTCGCGCTGGCCGAGCTGCCCGAAGCACTTGGCGCTGAAGTAATGGGCCATGACGAAGTCGCTCTTGAGCCACAGGACCTTCTGGTATTCGACCAGGGCGCGCGCGGCCTCTCCCTCCATATCGAGGATCAGGCCGCGCAAAAGGTAAGCCTCGGGACAGAGGTCGTCATAACGGATCGCCCGGGCGCACCACCGCCGGGCCTCCTGGTAGTCGCCGTGGTTGGCACAGATCAACCCCTTGCCGACCAGGGCCAGGGAGTGCTCGGGGCGCAGGGCCAGCACCTCATCGAACAGCGCGTCCGCGGCCGTGAACCCCTCCAGATCAAAAGCGGCCATCGCCTGCCGGTAAAGCGCATCGGCATCGGCCGGGGGCGGCGCCGGCAAGGGGGGTGGAACCAACGGCGCCGCCGGGGCGGGAGACCTGGCGGACACCGGTGGGGAGGCCGGCACAGTGCGCGGCGGGGGAACGCTCGTGGGGACGGACGGCGGCGAAGGGACGCTCGCCGGCTTTGCCGCCACCGGCGCCTTGAGCTGATAGTAGAAGGCTCCGTGCTGGTGGTGGCGGGTGAAGCGATCGGAGACATACTGCAGCGTCTCGGCATGGCCGAGGAACAGGTAGCCCCCGGGGTTGAGGCCGTCGGCGAAACGGGCCACGATCTGCTTGATCGTCTCCGCACGGAAATAGATCAGCACGTTGCGGCACACGATCAGGTCGAGGCCGGCGGTGCCGTGGCGGGGGTCGGGGTAGCAGGGCTCATGCAGGTTGAGATAGCCGAAACGCACCAGTCTGCGCACACGTGAGTCGATGGCGTAGAGCTCGCCGGCTTTGCGAAAGTAGCGCTCGCGGTAACTCGGCTCGGCCTGGCGCAGGGAGCGTTCGCGATAGACCCCCTCGCGGGCCTGGCGCAACGAACGTTTGTTGATGTCGGTGGCGAGGATCTCCACGTCCCAGTCATGCAGCTGCGGAAAGTTTTCCAGCAGTTTCATCGCCAGCGAATAGGGCTCCTCGCCGGTGGAGCAGCCGGCCGACCACAGGCGCAGCCGGCGCTGTGCGCGGTTGTTTTCGATCAGGGCGGGGAAAACCTGGTTGACCAGGGCATCGTGATGGGAGCGGTAGCGGAAAAAACTGGTTTCCCCGACCGTCAGCAGGCCGACCAGCTTGTTGAACTCATCCTGGTTGTCCGCCGGGCGGTTCAGATAATCGAAATATTTCTGCGGGGCATGAATCTGCAGGGCCTGCATGCGCCGCTGCAGGCCGCGCTCGAGCAGGCGCCAGTTGCTGGCCGAAAAGTACAATCCGCTGCGCTGGAGCAGGATGTCCTTGAACGGCTCCAGCTGGGCGTTGGCAAAGTGCCCCGTCAGCCTGGCCGGCTCGAGGGCCGCCGCCCGTGCCACGGCATTGAGCAGGCGGCTGCGCTCGAAAGGCCGGCAATGAAAATCGTAGACATCGAGCAGTTCATACTCCAGGTCCGGATTCTCGCTGACCACGATGACCGGCAGATGGCGCAGCTGGCGGTGATTTTGCAGGCGTTCGTAGAATTCGTAGCCGGCGCCGTTCACGTCGCGGATGCCGAGCACCAAAAGGCCCGGGGGAGCACTGGCCAGGGCGCTGACCAGGGCGCGCCCCGGCAGCGTGCACGCCACGGCATAGCCGGCCTGCTCGAGCCAGTTGCGCAGCTCGCGGCACAACTCCAGGCCGTCGTCGATGATCTGGATCGAGAACATCCGGCTCAGTAACCCTTTCAGGTGCCGGCAACTTTCGCCCAGCTATCGCGCAGGGTGACGGTGCGGCTGAAGACCGGGCGATCCGGCCGTGACTGCGCATCGGCGCAGAAGTAGCCGAGGCGCTCGAACTGAAAACAGGCCCCGGCGGGGGCGGCGCGCAGGGCCGGCTCGAGCAGCGCCTGCTCCAGGCGCTCCAGCGAGGCCGGGTTGAGATGCTCGCGGTAATCGCGGCCCTTGTCGCCGGTCGGGTTGGCGACGACGAACAGGCGGTCGTAAAGACGCACTTCGGCCGGCACGGCCTGCGCCGCCGCCACCCAGTGGATGATCCCCTTGACCTTGCGGCCATCCGGGGTTTCCCCGCCGCCGGTGGCCGGATCGTAGCTGCAGCGCAGCTCCAGGACCTCGCCGCTGGCCGGATCCTTCACCACCTCGTCGCAGCGGATGATGTAGCCGTAGCGCAGGCGCACCTCGCGCCCCGGCCCGAGACGGAAGAACTTGGCGGGCGGGTCTTCCATGAAGTCGTCCCGCTCGATGTACAGTTCGCGGCCGAAGGGGAGGGTGCGGCTCCCCATGGCCGGGTCCTTGGGGTGGTTGGGAACGGTGAACTGCTCGCTCCGCCCTTCGGGATAGTTGGTCAGGATCACCTTGAGAGGACGCAGCACGGCCATGGCCCGCGGCGCCTTGGCATCGAGCTCCTCGCGCACGCAATCCTCGAGTACGCTCATGTCGATGACGCTGTCGCTCTTCCCTACCCCGATGCGCTCGCAGAAGGTGCGGATCGCCACCGCCGGGTAGCCGCGCCGGCGCATCCCCGACAGGGTCGGCATGCGCGGATCGTCCCAACCGTCCACATGCCCCTCGTTGACCAGCTCGAGCAGGCGGCGCTTGCTCATCACGGTGTAGGTCAGGTTGAGGCGGGCAAACTCGAGCTGCTGCGGGTGGTAGATCGCCAGTGCCTGGCACAGCCAGTCGTACAGGGGGCGATGGGCCTCGAACTCCAGGGTGCAGATCGAATGGGTGATCCCTTCGAGCGAGTCGGACTGTCCGTGGGCGAAATCGTACATCGGGTAGAGACACCAGGTCTCACCGGTGCGGTGGTGGGTCGCATGCAGGATGCGGTAGAGCACCGGGTCGCGCAAGTTGAGGTTGGGGGAGGCCATGTCGATTTTGGCCCGCAGCACCCGGCTGCCGTCCGCGAACTCGCCGGCGCGCATGCGCCGCAGCAGGGCGAGGTTTTCGGCCGCGCTGCGGCCACGGTAGGGGCTTTCGCTTCCCGGCTCGGTGAGGGTGCCGCGGTAGGCGCGGATCTCGTCGGCGCTTAAGTCGCAGACGTAGGCCAGCCCCTTTTCCACCAGGCGCTCGGCGTAGCCGTAGAGGGTTTCGAAATAGTCGGACGCGTAGTATTCATGTGTGCCCCAGTCGAAGCCGAGCCAGCGTACATCCAGCTTGATGGCGTCGATGTACTCCTGCTCCTCCTTGACCGGGTTGGTATCGTCGAAACGCAGGTGGCAGCGGCCTCCGTAATGGCGGGCCAGCCCGAAGTTGAGGCAGATCGACTTGGCGTGACCGATATGCAGGTAGCCGTTCGGCTCCGGCGGAAAGCGGGTGATCACCGTCTGGTGCTTGCCGCTGGCCAGATCGGCGTCAATCAGATTGCGTATGAAATTGGTCGTGCTTGCGGTCACTGATTCCGTCATTTAGAACGCCCTTCAGGGGATGCTTCCCGGATGTTGTCAAAATCTTAACATCAATCACCAAGACGCCAAGGACACCAAGATAAATCCGGAACCTTCTCTTTTGCCTTCCTTGGAGATCCTAGTGTCTTGGTGATGAAAAGCCTTGGCGCGATATCGCTTGATTTTATTCCGCGGACGGCTCCATCAGCACCACCGCGTAGGCGGCGATCCCTTCGCCGCGCCCGGTGTAGCCGAGCTGCTCGGTGGTGGTGGCCTTGACGTTGATCCGCCCGGCATCGACCCGGCAGGCGGCGGCAATGCGCGTCACCATCGCCGGGATGTGCGGTGCCAGCTTGGGCTGCTGCGCCACCACCGTGGCATCGAGGTTGCCGACCGCAAAACCGTGCCGCGCAGCCAGGGCGATGACGTGCTCGAGCAGGCGCATGCTGTCGATCCCCTTGTAGGCGGGATCCGAATCGGGAAAATGCTTGCCGATGTCGCCCAACGCCAGGGCGCCGAGAATCGCGTCGCAGATGGCGTGCAGCAGGACGTCGGCGTCGGAGTGGCCGAGCAGGCCGAGGTGCCAGGGAATGGTCACCCCGCCGATGACCAGGGCGCGTTCGGGAACCAGGCGATGGACGTCGAAACCGTGACCGATGCGCATCATGTCAGCGTAACCTCTCCGCTTGCCAGCAGGGCCCGGGCCAGGGCCAGATCGGCCGGCGTAGTGATCTTGAAGTTGTACGGGCTTCCGGACACGATACCGACCGTCCCGCCGCACCATTCCACCAGGGAGGCATCGTCGGTCCCGGTGAAGCCGGCGGCCAGCGCCTGCCTGTGGGCCGCCTCGATGAGTCCGAAGCGAAAGGCCTGCGGCGTCTGCACCTGCCAGAGGCGGCTGCGCTCCAGGGTGCGCACCACCTGCCCGTCGACCGCTTCCTTGATGGTATCCTGGGCCGGAATCGCCAGGATGGCGGCACCGAGGCGCGCCGTCACCGCCAGCAGCTCAGTCATCGCCTGGCGCGGGAAAAACGGGCGCACGCCGTCGTGGATCAGCACCAGGTCGTCGTCCTCGGCGGTGCAGGCCGCCAGCCCATTGCGCACCGAGTCCTGGCGCTCGGCGCCGCCGGCCACCACGCCGGCCACCTTGTCCGGGGCAAAGCGGGCGACGACCTCCGCGCGGCAGTAGTCGCACTCGGTGGCCGGAACGATGACGCGGATGCTCGCCACTTCCGGCAGCGCCGCCAGGCGGGCGAGGGTATGCGCCAGAATCGGCCGGTCGCCGAGTTCCAGGTACTGTTTGTTGATCGTTGCCCCGATGCGCCGGCCGGCGCCGGCAGCGGGAACCAGGACGTGAACGGCCATTTTCCCCACCTGTCAACAGCTCATGCAGCGTGCATCCCAGCCAGCCTCCACTCCGCAGGCAGACCGGGACGCGATGATATCTTACCGAAACGATTGATGAAAGCAGAAAAAGAGCGGGCCGGGTGCGCAGCACCCGGCCCGGTAGCGGATCGAGGGAGAATCAGTTGACGACGGCGCCTTCCAGGCGAAGGGAAACGGCTTCTTCCGCCACCCCTTCCGCCAGTGCCAACTCCTTGACCAGCAGCCGCCGGGCGAGGTCGAGAACCTTCTTCTCCCCGTAGGAGAGCTCCTTGGACTGGCGGATCAGGAACAGCTCCCGCAGGACCCCGGCCACCTCGATGAGGTTGCCGGTCTTGATCTTCTCGTTGTACTCGCGCTGACGCCGGCTCCAGGACGAAAGCGTCATGCTCCCGGAGCGCTTTTCGTCGAGCAGGCTGTAGACTGACGAAACCTTGTCCTTGCTGATCAGACGACGCAGACCGACCTGGCCGGCATTGGCCACCGGCACCATGATGGTCATGTCGCTGTCGAGAATCCGCAGGATATAGTAATCGTGGGTCTGCCCGCAGAACTGGCGGGTTTCGATGGCTTCGACAATACCGACCCCCTGGGCCGGATAAACTGCTTGATCGCCTACCTTGAACATAACGTGACCTCCCACCACAACCGGGAAGCTACCAACTTATCAAAACCTTTCCGGCCAGTCAAGGAAAAGCCACGAAAATTCGCAGATTTTAGCGAAAAACCGGATTAACGCTGGTAGGGTGCGAGGCGGATCGTCCCGACCTCCAGGATCTGCCCCCCCTGCAGCTCGCGACAGGCGGCGGCGCCTTCGCCGAGCACCCCGAACAACTCGCCGGCGACCGGCTGGCCGCGGGTGCGGGTGCGCGCCGCCAGACACCACTGGCCGGGGCGGGCAACATACAGGGTGAAGCGGCCGTCGGCGCCGACCGCCGGGGAGGTCGCTTCGGGGAGGTGGCGGAAATCGGTGTCCGGATAGGCTATGACGAAGGCCCCTCCCAGCGGCCGGCCGCTGCCGTCGACCAGCGTCCCGCTGAACCCGGTATCGCCCCCGGTCAGCGTCCCTTCGCGCATCACCATCG
>Ga0129297_10000014_pt1 | contig 117265 bp, 114 predicted proteins | sample I18A1metaG_FD_94708 | JGI IMG/M metagenome (GOLD analysis project Ga0129297, IMG submission 94708) | Lake sediment bacterial and archeal communities from Gulf of Boni, Indonesia to study Microbial Dark Matter (Phase II) - ​I18A1 metaG | ecosystem: Environmental > Aquatic > Freshwater > Lake >... | reverse complement strand
GTGCGAAGATGGCTGGACCTCCGGAAAATTTTCAAGTCGTTAAACGGCATGATGTCGCTTTCTCTTAGAATTAACTGGCTCTTGCAGGCCATAGACTATTCAACGTTGGGACACTACTGATCTGTAATTTAATCGAATACAACGAGATTTATGACGAACCATGCCGCAGAGACATCATGACAAAGGACTCTTGCCCAGCCTTCCATGAAGTTTCACGACAGACTCGAGGTGCTGAGGAAACCGACAACCCAGCATCAACATTATTTATCAGTACCTAAACATGTGTCGTCAATATGCGACAGGGATTTATTTGCATGCTATTATTAATTAGCATATATTATGTGTTCGTGTATGCTACAATACATGTGTAGAAAGGAGTCAACGAGAGAAAGGAGGAGTTCTTATCGAGAATGAACCAGCAGGCAGCTTACATAGGGTACAGGATGTCTCATTCCGGAGGATAAATGCTCCGGATCAGCCTTGGGATAGGCAACAAAGAAATGAGGAAATGAAACCCGCCGCATGCAGGCGGGTTTTTAAATAGAAAAAATATTTACCAGCTCGACCAGATAATATTTTGCGATGTGATAACATCAAAGAAAGCTAAATGTTAATGTAGGCGGCAATTGATTTCAGCGTGCGAGGGTATGTTTATGAGTCAATTCGGCAGGATCTTGCTGGAGGAACAAATTATCAACGATGAGCAACTCAGTATTGCTCTCGAGCGACAAAAACGCGAAGGGGGGCGACTCGGTCAAAACCTTTCTGCTCTCGGCTTTGTCACTGAACAGGACATCAGGCGGGTATTCAACAAAATCCCCCATATCCCCGAAACTGTTGCTGAAAGTGGCCTAGATCGCTCGTTCATCAACGACTTGATCTTGAAGCATCTCCTGTCTATGAGTGAATTCAGGATTCAAGATGTTGTCGAACGAATCAAGCTCCCAATCCCCATAATCGAATCAGGACTCGAAGATCTTAGAAACGACAAGCTTATTGAGATTAAAGGAGCATCAAGTTACAACAAATTGGCATATGTGTTCAAACTGACCGAACTTGGCATTAAAAGGGGAGGGGAGCTTCTGCAATTGTGCAGGTATGTAGGCCCCGCGCCGGTCACGTTGCCGGAATATTGCAAGATGGTCAGGGTGCAGACCGTTAAAAGCGTCATAATCAACGACAAAACCTTACGAAATTCTCTGTCGCATCTTGTCATCAACGAACGAGTATTAGGCTCGATAGGTCCTGCATTCAGTTCAGGACAGGCTGTGTTTATTTACGGTCCGCCGGGTAACGGAAAAAGCGCCATTGCCGAGGCTGTCGGAAAAGTTTTTCCCGACTCCATATACATCCCCTATAGTATCATCGTGGGGGGGCAAATCATCAATGTCTTTGATCCGGTCAACCATATTCCTATCGAAGAGCCCAAAGGGCAGGGAGATTTTGATACACGCTGGATATTGATTAAAAGGCCAGTGATCATGGCCGGGGGAGAACTGACCCTCAAAATGCTGGACCTTGATTTCAATCCGATCTCCAAATATTACGAAGCGTCGCTCCAGATGAAAGCTAATAACGGTCTGTTTGTCGTGGATGATTTTGGCAGACAACTGGTTGAACCCAGCAGAATTCTGAACCGTTGGATCGTTCCCCTTGAGCGCAGGGTTGATTTCATGTCGCTCCACACGGGAATGAAATTCACCATCCCCTTTGACATGCTGATCATCTTTGCGACAAACATTGAGCCGAAGCAGCTTGTTGACGAAGCGTTTCTCAGGAGAATCCGCTATAAGGTTCGCATTGACCGGCCGACGCCAAAGGAATACGAACAGATATTCAGAATGGTTTGCGAATCCCATGGCATCCAGTTTAACCAGGAGGTTTTCATCTACCTCATAGAGCAGTGTTATCAACGGTTCGGTGTCGAATTGAGCGCTTCACATCCTCGGGATCTCATTGACCACATCGTCGTTGATTCCCACTACTTTAACAGACCGCCGGAACTGTCCAGACAAAATATCGATAAAGCGTGCTCAAATTATTTTGTTGACTTGTAGCGCAAGCTACCCGCCCCATTGATCAAGTTCAACGTCGGCCATGATCAGTGCCAGACAAGCAACCGGGTTCCTTTCCGTCTCGCCGCGGCATGCCGTGATGAACCACCAGCCGTATCAGTACTCTCCGGGTCGGCAAGAATCCTTCCCATCCGGAAACAGACCGATGCCGCCCACGCTGCAGCCGATGGGGCGACTGCATCGCGGATAGGCGGAAGTTCCCGGGTCTTCTTGCACCATCACCTTTCATTCATGCTCCTCAGTCTTGTCATTATCCAATCAGCTTTCAATCGATACGTTAACAGTGGTGAGGTTTCAGAGTGTCACATATTCGTCATATCCATGTTGCCTGCGCCATCATAGAAAATGACGGCCTGGTACTTGCGGCCCAGCGAAGCGAGGCAATGAGCCTTCCCCTTAAGTGGGAGTTCCCTGGAGGGAAGATCGAACGGGGAGAGTCTCCCCAGGAGTGCCTTCAGCGAGAATTGAGGGAAGAAATGTGCATCTCTGTGCACATAGAACGACGACTTCCCGAAACTAGTCATCATTATGAGGATTTTACGATCACGCTCTATCCCTTCATCTGCAGAGTGGATGAGGGGACAATCACCCTAAACGAACACGTTGCCGTGCGTTGGGTGCCCCCCCGGGAGATGTACAGTCTCGACTGGGCACAAGCCGATCTTCCAGTCATCGCACGCTACTTGACCGAAAAGCTGTAGCCGGAATATAGGTTAAGGTTGAATTTTGAAATTCAACCAGATGGAAAGCAACAATATGATAACGCAGTTTTGCACTTTACACTAATTTAATACTCTTTCTTAATCTAAACTTAAAACCAACACTCCATGTTGGCAACAAATACCCCCCCATTACTCATTATATGAGCAATTAAAACTAGTTACACCGCGCCACCAACCCAAAGCCCCTACTCTCATTAGAGCTTGACACCGGTCATGCACCCTGTATAATCAAAACATCGTTACACAGGAGTGATGCATGGCCAAACATATCGTGGTTATCGATGATTGCCGAGTGACCCTTGCTGTATTGAGTGACATGCTTGAAGAGGCCGGGTTCAAGGTATCAACTGCCGAAGACAGTATCTACTCCAACCATCTCATTTACGGGACTACGCCACCAGATCTCATTCTCCTTGATGTCATGCTTCCACATATGTCGGGAGATAAAAAGGCGTCGCTCCTTAAACACAGGGAAAAAAGCCGCAACATTCCCGTTCTACTCATCTCATCCAAAGATGAACAGGAACTGCACAGTATTGTTGTCCGCTCCGGTGCAAACGGCTTTCTCAGGAAACCTTTCGATTCAGAGAAACTACTCACTACTGTCTATAGTCATCTCACCACCTGACTGGCGTCATGCCATCCAGCACCGATTCTTCTACCTTCCGACTCTCCTGTGATATAATCCCACATCAGAGGGGAGATGCATGGAAAACTTCACCTTCACCGCCCATGCAATGGCGGGCGAAATAGACCTTAACCGGCTTGCCGTCTCACTGGGGGCAGGGAGGAAGCTTTCCTGGGAAGAGCCTCTGGTCGTAACGCCAGCGCCACTCGAAATCTACCGAGGGGAGAAGTTCGCCTCCGGAAGGGTATACCTCTATTATTTTGGGGCAGTGGTATTTTTCAACTGCAGTGACGTCGATATCGATAGTTTTTACCGTAGTATCGGAAAGTTGTCAGACGCGGTGCGGAAACCGAAAGATAATACGCTCACAGAACAGTTCTCCCTGTTGGTCGACGGGACAGCAGGCGTTTCGGTTAGTAACGACGGTGCGGTCATGCCGGCATGTCGACCGGTCTACGTGGATATCATATCATCCACTCTTGCCAAGTCGGTGGCCCTGGAACAGATAGAAACACTACTCGACAGTGTCTTCGATCGGACCGAAGAAATCATCTCCCGCCTCGAGAGGGGCGAACTCGCCGTGCAAGACAGTCAGTTGGCAAAAACAGCATCCAGTATCCTCAATTTCAAATTCAGATCGATCTCCCACATAATGATTCTGGACAAGCCTGATATTACATGGGAAGTTGAGGAAGCGGATAAACTGTACACGACCCTGGCCAACCTGTTCGAGCTACGTCACCGCTACAACCAGATCCGTCACAAGTCGGACACGTTGCTGGACATCAATGCGGTTTTCACCGGACTCTCCCATGCAAGACGCTCCGCACGGCTTGAATGGGTCATCATCATTCTCATAGCCATTGAAATAGGACTCTTTCTTCTGGAGATGGTGCGCCATTGAACTCAACCGCTAAACCTACCGTCATTCCGGGAAGATATCGTCACTACAAAGGACGGGAGTACAGGGTGCTCGGCATTGCCAGGCACAGCGAAAGCGACGAACTTCTCGTCGTATATCGATGCCTGTACGGCGACGAATCCCTCTGGGTAAGGCCGTTGGAAATGTTCATGGAGTCTGTCAACGTAGGCGACAATGTAATTCCCCGTTTCACCCTGATCGAGGCCGAACTGGAAAAGGGGAGGGAAGAGGAGGGGAATGCTAACCCTCCTGGCTGACAAATCCCGCCTCCTCATACACTCTCTGGCGGCACTCATCACGCTGACGAACCTCATGGCCGCAACGGTCTCTGCTGACACGAGAGTGCCGATCTGTCCCGATTCACCCAACTGTGTCTCATCACAGGAACGTGACATGCACCATATCGAGCCATTCGCCATCAAGGGAGACGGCAGTGCGGCCCTGAGCAGGTTACGGGATCTCCTGGCAGGGCGTAACGATACTGAGTTGGTTCGTGCTGCAACAGGAACTGTTGTGGTGGAGTTTCACACGATACTCGGATTTGTGGACGACGCGATTTTCATTCTGGATAGGAAGGAACATGTAATTCACGTGTATTCAGCGGCACGCACCGGTTACTGGGACCTGGGAAAGAACCGGCGTCGCATCGAGGAGATCCGAGAAGAATTCGAAAAAGGAGAGAAACGCTGAAAGGGTTAGGAAGTAACCGTTATCTCCCTGCTCCACACTCGTTACGTCCCATAAGATATATTATGTCAAGTTGCGTCTGTATAGTAAATGAAAAGCCGCCTGGAGAATCTCTAGGATACTCTTACCAGGCGGCCGTCACTCTCCTTGGTCGACAAAATCTTTAGATGGTTCGGTTATCGATTACTCTCGAAGCCTTACCTTCAAACCGTGGGATCGATTTCGGCTCCACCAGTTTGACGGCAACCCCGACACCGATGACAGATTCTATCTTCTTCTGGGCCTTGTCGACAAAAGCACGCTGCATTTTCATCTCGTCGAAGAAGATGTTTTCCGTCACCTCGATCCTGACTTCGAGTGAATCGACACTCCCTTTCCGTTCAACCACGAGTTGATAGTGAGGTTCACATCCCTCCATTGCCACCAGGACCTCTTCAATCTGGGACGGGAATACATTGACCCCCTTGATGATGAGCATGTCATCACTTCGCCCCATGGTCTTTTTCATCCGAACCAGCGTGCGCCCGCAGGAACACTGCGTATAATCCAGACTGGTAATATCCCTCGTCCGGTAACGGATCATTGGGAAAGCTTCTTTGGTCAGGGTCGTAATGACAAGTTCGCCGACACTCCCCGGCGGCAGCACCTGGCAGGTTTCCGGGTCGATAATCTCCGGAAGAAACACGTCTTCGAATATATGCATCCCGCATTTGTGCTGGCACTCACCGGCAACCCCAGGGCCAATGACCTCGGACAGGCCGTAATTATCCGTTGCACTGATGCCGAGACGACTTTCAATCTCACTCCGCATGGCTTCGGACCACGGCTCGCCACCAAACAGGCCAAGTTTTAATGAGAGCCCCTTGGAGTCGATACCGAGCTGCTCCATCCTGTCCGCAATAGTCATGGCGTAGCTCGGGGTACAGACCAGTACGGTGGAACGGTAATCCTGCATGATCATGATCTGCTTCTCAGTATTCCCACCACCCATGGGAATCACGGAAGCGCCAATGGTCTCGGCACCGTAATGAAGGCCGAAGGCACCGGTAAACATGCCGTAACCGAAGGCAATCTGCACAACGTCGTCGTGGGTGACACCGGCGGCCGTCATGAAACGTGCCACCAGATTTGACCAGGTCTTGATATCGTTTTTCGTGTAACCGACCACCGTAGGCTTGCCGGTTGTTCCGGAGGAGGAGTGGATTCTTACAACCTCACGAAGCGGAACGGCAAACATACCGTAGGGATAGTTGAGCCGCAGGTCTTCTTTGGTCGTGAAAGGAAGGCGGGAGATGTCTCCCAGTGACTGTATATCGTCAGGGTCTATCCCCTGCTGGTTGAACTTGTTGCGGTAGCAGGTGACATTTTTATAGGCGCGTCGCAACGTTGCCTGAAGCCTTTCGAGCTGGAGCTGTTCCAGCTCTTCCCGTGGCATGCATTCATGTTCCTTGTCCCAGATCTCCATAACACCTCGCTTACGGAGCTGCCCTGATTCAGCGCTCCCAGATCTCCTTCTTTTCTTTTCCCAGGTACGCCCGCTGAACCTCGGGATTCTCCAGCAGCTCTGCTGCGGCCCCTTCGAGAATCACCTTGCCGGTTTCCAGGACATAACCCCTGTCCGCCATTTTGAGGGCCGCACGGGCATTCTGCTCGACCAGAAGTATTGTGGTCCCCTCGTCACGGCGCAGCCTCTCGATAACACCGAAAATTTCCTGTACCACCAGGGGGGCAAGGCCCATGGATGGCTCGTCGAGGAGAAGCAGCCTGGGCCTGGCCATGAGTGCACGCCCTATGGCCAGCATCTGCTGCTCGCCGCCGGACAAGGTGCCTGCCATCTGCTTCTTCCGTTCCTCGAGACGGGGGAAGAGTTCGTACATATGGCGCATGTCCTGCCTGATCTGCTCCCTCGGCTCACGGCTACGGAAACGGAGGTAGGCTCCCAGTTCGAGGTTGTCGGCAACAGTCATCCCCTTGAATACCTGGCGGCCCTCGGGAACCTGTGAAATCCCGATCTTGACGATCCTGTCCGGGGGGAGTGTTTCGACCGGTTCCCCGAGAAACTGGATGGAACCGGTACGTGCCGGGATTACCCCGGACAAGGTGTTCAGAATGGTGGTCTTTCCAGCACCATTGGCACCAATGAGCGCGACGATCTCACCTTGCGCCAGGTGGATGGTGACGTTCTTCAGAGCATGGACCTTGCCGTAATAGGTGTTGATGTTCTTGACTTTGAGCACGTCCCCTACCCTTCACCAAGATATGCCGCGATCACGGCGGGGTTCTCCTGGATTTCGCGCGGCGTCCCTTCTGCAAGCTTTTTCCCCAGGTTGAGGACAACGATGCGGTCACAGATATCCATCACCAGCTCCATGTCGTGCTCCACCAGAACCACGGTAACTCCGGTGGATCGGATCTTCCGTATCAGTTCGGCCAGCTCGCTGGTTTCCCGGTTGTTGAGACCGGCTGCCGGTTCATCCATGAGCATGATAACCGGCTTGACCGCCATGGCACGGGCGATCTCGAGAAATCGTCCCTTTCCGAAGGGGAGATTTGCTGCGGTCTGCTCTGCCAAGTCGCTGATGCCGCAGAACTCCAGCCATTCGAGGGACTCGGAGCGGATTCGCGTCTCCTCGCGAACGTGCCACGGCATCTTGCCCATGCAGGCAAGAATCCCGGAGTTGCTTCGGGTATGCAGCCCGAGCATGACGTTCTCCAGGACAGTCATGGTACCGAACAGTTCGATATTCTGGAATGTCCGCACCAGCCCCCGAGAGGCGAGCCGCTCGGCGGGAAGACGCGAAATGTCGATGCCCTCCAGAATAACCGATCCGGCGGTCTGGGTATACAAGCCGGTGACAATGTTGAACAGGGTTGTCTTGCCGGCACCGTTAGGGCCGATCACCCCGGTGATTTCCCCCTTTGCCACCCTGAACGATATCTCCTCAAGTGCGGTTATACCCCCGAAACGCTGGGTTATGTTTCTGATTTCAAGCATGGGGAACAGGCCTCCCCTGGAGTTTTCCCCTTATTCTGGAGAGTGCCGAAGGGACTCCCTTCACCAGTCCGCCGGGCATGAACATGGTCATGACGATCAGCAATAGTCCATAGACAATGATGTCATAGTCCTGGAAAGCGCGCAGCATTTCGGGAAGCAACGTCAGAAGCGCCGCACCGAGAAGGGAGCCATAGATACTTGCCAGGCCGCCGATGATAACCATGGTGACCAGTTCCACCGAGAAGTTGAATCCGAATGATGCCGGAGCGATGAATGTCATGGTATGGGCATACAGACTGCCGGCAATTGCGGAGAGGCCTGCTGACAGGGCAAAGATCTGCACCTTGAGCAGGCGGGCATTGACTCCCATGACCCGAGCCGCCACTTCCGAATCGTGAATGGCACGAAGAGCGCGTCCGATACGCGAGTGAACCAGATTCAGGGCCAATCCCATGGCGGCCAGAGTGAATGCCCAGATGAGATAGTAATTTTTCAGATCGGTGTCAAAGACGATGCCGGCTACCTGCAGATTCGGGATTCCGGAAAGGCCCGACGGGCCACCGGTCTGCTCCACTGCCTCGTTGAAAACGATATAGATGATTATCCCGAGACCGAGGGTGGCCATGGCAAGGTAGTGCCCTTTGAGCTTCAGGATGGGAAAACCGACGATGAATGCCAGAAAAGTAACAAACAGAGCGGCAGCCGCCATTGCCGCCCACGGGTTGATGCCGTGGGTAGCGGTAAGGATACCTGAAATATAGGCACCCAGCCCGAAAAATCCTGCCTGCCCGAGGGATATCTGACCTGCATAGCCGAGAAGGAGGTTCAGTGCCAGGGCCAGCATGGTATGGATGCCGATGAAGACCATGACATTGATAAGGTACCCTTCGTGGACAAGGAGCGGAGCCACGAGAATCACTACCACCATGGCCAGGAACTTTATGATTTCGCGGTTCACTGCCATTCTCACACCCTCTCTGTCTGGGCTCGCCCAAAGAGGCCTTGGGGGCGGATGAACAGTATGAGCAGGAGTATGACGAAGGCAATGGCATCCTTGTACCCGGAAGAGATCAGACCGGCACCGAGGGATTCCAGCGTGCCAAGGAGCAGTCCGCCCAGCACGGTACCGATCCCGCCCGAAAGTCCCCCGATGATCGCGGCACAGAAACCTTTAAGGCCGAGCATGATGCCGACGTCATAGGAGGTCATGGTGAGGGGAGCCACGATGATGCCTGCCAGTGAACCGAGACCGCCGCTGATGGCGAAGGAAAAGAGCACCATCCGCCTCACGTCGATCCCGACAAGACCCGCGGCACGCCTGTTCACGGCACAGGCACGCATTGCCTTTCCGGTAATGGTATACTGGAAGAAGAGCTTATTCGAAACAATGGCGATCCCCGTAAGGGCGAAGATCCAGAGGTGCTGGGGAAGGATGGTGGCCGAACCGACGGCAATCGGTTCGCTACCGGAAAATGCGGGAAGCGCGTGGGTATCCTTTCCCCATACGAGCATGGCGATGCCGCGAATGAGAATACTTCCACCAATCGTTATGATGATCAGGCTCAAAGGTGTGGGAGCCTTGAGAGGCCTGATGGTGAGTCGCTCAAACAGCACGCCGGACGCGATGGTCGCGAGCACGGCCAACAGGATGGACAGAGGAAGAGGCAGCTTCATCGTCTCGAGAAAAAAAAGGGTAAACATGCCCCCGAGCATGACCAGCTCCCCCTGGGCAAAGTTGATTATCTCGGTGGAGTTGTAGATTATGGCAAAGCCGATACCGATGAGCGCGTAGATCGCACCGGTCGACAGGCCGGAAACCATATATTGGGCGATTTGATCCGCAAGATCCATGAAGTGGCACTCTCAGAGTCAAACAGGCAGTTCCCGACCATGTCGAAAACTGCCTGTTTGACGTTGTTAAATGCTAAAATTATTTGAGTAGTACGAAGTCTTTCTTCTTGATCTGAACAAGAACAAAGGCATCCTTACCGAGACCGGCATGGTCTGTTGCACTAAAGGAAAAAATTCCACCAATCCCTGCGAACAGCTTCGTTTTCTCCAATTGATCTCTGATTGCCGCAGGCGTATCACCACCTCGTTCAATGGCGCCCTTCAGCAGCATAACTGCATCCCAGGCATGACCACCAAAATGGTCGCCTTCAGCATTATAATGAGTCTTGCAGTCCTTAACAAAAGCCTGAAGACTCGATTTTTGTTTGTCTGTTTTCGGGAGAGCATCACAAACAAGGACTCTACCAGTCGGCAAGATTATCCCTTCTGCCGCATCACCCGCCAATTCAATGAACTTATTAGATGAAACCCCGTGACTCATGAAAAGCGGCAACTTGATTCCAAGCTGTCTAACATTCTTGGCAATAACCGCAGGGCCAGGGTTTGTCCCCCAGCAAATGATTGCCTGAGCCTGACTCGCACGGATCTTGGTTAGTTGGGACGTCATATCGGTATCTTTCGGCCCGTACGTATCGTCAACAACAATCTGAATACCATGTTTGGCCGCATACGCCTTGAGCTGTTCGCGACCTGATGAGCCGAAACCGTCAGAAACGGTGATGATGGCTACTTTGCTTATTTTCTTTTTGTTTAAATGATCGTAAATCTTGTTGACGGCTAAGTAATCATTCTGCGCAGTCTTGAAAATCCACTTCTTTACCGGATCAGTAATCTTGCTGCCAGCAGCACAGGAAATCAAAGGAACTCCTTCTTTTTCCGCAACCGGAATTACTGCCATTGATTCTCCTGTCGTGCTCGGGCCGACAATTGCCACCACTTTATCATCTTTAATAAGGCGGTTGGCAGCCTGAACTGCCTTAGTAGCATCACCCTGAGTGTCATACACGACAAGTTCCAGCTTCTTACCTTTAATGCCACCTTTGGCATTGATTTCGTCAACAACCATTTTTGCAGTATTCCGTTCTGGCTCTCCAAGAAAGGACGCCGGACCGGTAACTGAGAAAAGGCCTCCAATCTTGATGGTCGAAGATGCCGCAAAGGCGAGTGATGTGGTAAACAACAAAAGCAGAGTCGTTACAGCTTGGAGCAGGTATTTCATAGAAAATCTCTCCTTTACTTAGCGAGTTCCCAATCACACTTGACGATCTTGACCATTTCGAAAGCATTCAGGTCGAGGCCGTTATGGTCGGCAGAGGACATGTTGTAGATTCCGGAAACGGACACCAGTTTTTTGACCCCCTCTAGGCCATCACGCAACTGCTCGGGGGTTGTACCTTTCTTCATAGCTTCAGAAATGAGGAGGAATGAATCATATGCATACCCCCCAAAGGTTGAGGCCTCAACAGAAAAGGCTTTCTTGTATGACTTGTCATATTCTTTAAGAAGCTTGTATTGCGGGTCGGAATGCTTGAGTTTCTCATAGATGGCCAGTTTACCAGCCGGGAGAAGAACACCTTCAGCAGCATCGGGACCACAAAGCTCGATATATTTTTTAGAGGCAACACCGTGACTCATGTAAAGCGGAATCTTGATCCCCAGTTGCTTGACATTGCGGGTAATAATGGCTGGTCCCGGGTTGGTCCCCCAACAGATGATCGCGTCTGCCTTGCTCCCCTTGATTTTGGTGAGCTGGGCCGTCATGTCGGTGTCCTTCGGACCGTAGGTTTCATCGGCTACAATGGCGATCCCCTTTTTCTTCGCCATATCCTTCAACTGTTCGCGCCCTGATGAACCGAACCCATCGGTAACGGTCAGCAGTGCCACACTCTTCTGTTTTTTTGCCGCCATGTAATTGAATATTTTTTCAGCTGCGACGTGATCGTTGGCCGGCGTCTTGAAGACATATTTTTTCACCGGTTCGGTGATCTTAATTCCGGCGGCGCAGGAGATAAGCGGGATTTTTTCCTTTTCCACCAGAGGAATGATCGCCATGGTTTCACCGGTAGTGCTCGGACCGACGATGACCGAAACCTTGTCATTCTTGATCAGTTTCGTCGCCAGCTGCACGGCCTTGGTAGCATCACCCTGGGTATCATAGACCACCAGTTCGAGTTTACGCCCCTTGATGCCACCCTTGGCGTTCGCTTCCTTTACAAGCATCTCCAGGGTATTCTTTTCAGGCTCGCCAAGAAAGGATGCCGGTCCGGTGACAGAAAACAGAGCCCCGATGCGAAATGGTTCCGCTGCCAATACGGGAGATGCCAACAAAAAACCGAGAATAGTCAATACAGCCAGGTGCAGTATGCGCATACTCATTTTCTCCTTCATCCGAAAGTAAACTACATGCCGTACAGTCTCTCCCCCTGGAGCATGTTAAATCCTTTGGCTCCAAGGACAGCTATTGCCTTCTCTGTCTCGTCGAACCGGAAGATTATCACTGCGTTGTCGCCACAACGCTCGACAAAGGCATACATATACTCGACATTGATCGATTCATTGTCCAGAACCTGCAGGATGCTGGAAAGGCCGCCCGGCTGGTCAGGCACCTCAACGGCCACGACCTCCGTCTTGCTTACCGTGAAACCCTTGTTTTTCAGAGTTTCCATCGCCAAATTACGATCGTTGACGATCAGGCGCAGAATGCCGAAGTCTGAGGTATCCGCCAGCGAGAGTGCGCGGATGTTCACCCCTGCTTCACCAAGAACGGCAGCTACTTCCGCGAGACGACCCGACTTGTTCTCGATAAATATGGATATCTGTTCGACTTTCATGACATTCCCCCGACGAATAATTGACTGGCGCAGTGACTGCGAGATGCTGCTACAGTTTGCGGTTATCTATAACCCTTTTGGACTTCCCTTCACTCCGTTGAATGGTCTTCGGCTCTACCAGCTTGACGGTGCAGGTGACGCCGAGCATATCCTTGATCTCCTTCTCAATGCGGCGCGCAAGCAATTGCAAGACCTTGATTTCATCCGAGAAGATACGCTCGTCAACTTCAACCTGGACTTCAAGGGTGTCAAGATTTTCCTTCCGGTCGACGATCAGCAGGTAATGGGGCTCGACCCCTTCGATACGGACGAGAATGGATTCGATCTGGGACGGGAATACATTGACGCCGCGGATTATGAGCATATCGTCGGACCGCCCGCTCATCCGGGCGATCCGCGCATGGGTACGGCCACAAATGCACTTTTCGTACGTGAGACTGGTTATATCCCTTGTACGGTAACGGATCAGAGGTATCCCCTGTTTGGTGATCGTGGTTATCACCAATTCACCCCGCTCACCTTCCTTGAGGATCTCCCCTGTATCGGGGTTTATGATCTCGGGGATGAAATGATCCTCCCAGATGTGCAGACCGTTTTTCCCCTCGAAACACTCCATGGCAACACCCGGGCCCATGATCTCGGAGAGGCCGTATATGTCGAGGGCTGTCAGGTTCAGCTGCTGTTCGATCTCTTGCCTCATGGCATCTGACCACGGTTCGGCACCGAAAATACCTATGCGCAGCTTGAGATTTTTGAACTCTATGCCGGCGGCTTTCGCCTCTTCGGCCATGAAGAGCGAATAGGAAGGGGTACAGGTGAGCACGGTTGACCCGAAATCCTGCATGATCATCAACTGGCGGACGGTATTGCCGCCTGAAATGGGAATGACGGATGCACCGAGGCGTTCGGCACCATTGTGGACTCCGAGGCCACCGGTGAAGAGACCGTAACCGTAGGCGTTGTGGATGATGTCGCCTTTGTGGGCACCGGCGGTGACCAGGGTTCTGGCCATGAGATCGGCCCAGGTGTCGATATCCTTTTTCGTATATCCGACAACGGTCGGTTTTCCGGTGGTACCGGATGAAGCATGGATGCGAACGATCTCTTCCATGGGGGCCGCAAAGAGACCATAGGGGTAGGAGTCGCGCATATCCTGTTTCGTGGTGAAGGGAAGTCGCTGCAGGTCCTGCAGCGATGCGATGTCAGCCGGTTTGATGCCAGCCTTGTCCAATGCTCCCCGGTAAAAGGGAACCGCAGCATACACCCGCTCCAGCACATCCCTGAGGCGCTTCAACTGCAGCGCTTCCAGGGCCGGACGTGGGAGGGTTTCGAATTCTTCGTTGAAATAACTGGCCATCGTCAACCCCTCCCCTACAAAACTCTTCCCTTGCGGAATGCCTGAAGATTTATATCAAGAGCCTTTCTCGGCACCAGTTTTTCGATTGCCTCGATCCAGAACGATTCGTCGATATCTATCCGCTGTGACAGGGCGCCGAGCAGAACGGTATTGGCGACACGGGGGTTGCCGGCCTCGGTGGCGATCTTCAACCCGTCAACCAGCATGAAATCGGGGAACATCCCCCGGATTTTTCCCTCCAGCCCTTCAGGGTAACTTTCCTGCCCGAGAAGGATCGAAGGCGAGGGTATGCGGTAGTTGTTTGCCACGACCTTTGCACCGGGGCGGAGGAGTGGCAGGGACCGGTAGGTTTCCATGAGTTCGAAACCGAAGAGAATATCCCCCTCCCCTTCGGGAACGACCGGAGAGAAAACCTGACGGCCGTAACGCACGTGGGAGACGACGCTCCCCCCCCGCTGGGACATACCGTGGATCTCGCTTTTCTTGACATCGTAGCCGGCACGCATGAAAACTTCGGAAAGAATTTCCGATGCAAGCAGGGTCCCCTGCCCACCGACTCCAACAAGAAGAATATTCGTAATATCACTCATAGTCATACTTTTCCGTTACTTGATAGCGTTGAATTTGCACAGCTGTTGACAGACGGTGCACCCGGTGCAGAGAAGGGGGTCTATCCACGCCTTCCCCTTCTTTCCAGAGGCATCGGGCTTCCACTCGATTGCGGGGCAGCCGATGGAAAGACAGGCCCTGCAACCGGTACAGGCATCCTGGTCGATCTCGAGGACCGTCCCCTTTTCAAAGCGGCAATCACCCTTGATCAGACAGCAGGGGCGGTTCGTTATGATCACCGACGGCTCGGGCCTGGCCATCTCCTCTTCGAGTACCTTACGGGAAGCAGGAAGATCATAGGGGTCAACTTCGACAACATGCCTGATACCCAGAGCCCGAACGAGCTCGGGGATGTTGACCATGGGGGCTTCTTCACCGGACAGGGTGTAGCCGGATGCCGGGTTCTCCTGTCGGCCGGTCATCGCGGTGATTCTGTTGTCCAGGATGATGACCGTGGCAGGCGCCTTGTTGTATGCCATTTCCATCAGGGAATTGACGCCGGTATGCAGGAACGTGGAGTCGCCGATGACCGCCACGACACGACGCTGTTCCTCGGGCTGCAACGACCTGACGATGCCGGAAGCATTACTGATGGAAGCTCCCATGCAGACGCAGGTATCCATGGCATTGAGGGGGTGCATGAAACCAAGGGTATAACAGCCGATGTCACCGGTCACATAGGCCTTGAGACGGTTCAGCAGATAGAAGATGCCGCGGTGGGGACAGCCCGGGCACATGTTCGGCGGACGGCTGGGCAGTTTTTCGACGGACAACGGAGTTGCGGAGACGGCCGGCACGAAACTGGTACCGGCAAATGCGGTTCTCACGCGGCCCGGGGAGAGTTCGCCGCAGAGGGGGATCAACTCCTTGCCGACGACCTCGATTCCCATGGCCCTGACCTGCTCCTCGATGAACGGGTCAAGTTCCTCGACAACGAACAGCTTCCTGACCCTGGAGGCAAATTCACGCACGAGTTTTTTAGGCAGCGGGTAGACCATGCCGAGCTTGAGGGTCGATGCCTGCGGGATCGCCTCACGAACGTACTGCCAGGTCACCCCGCTGCAGATGATGCCAATGTCCTCGGAGAGGTACTCCGCACGGTTCACCGGATTCGTGTCACCATAGGCAGAGAGATCGACGATTCTCTGCTCCACCAGCGGATGACGTTCCCTGGCGTTACCGGGAAGCATGACCAGCTTGCGGGGATTCTTTACCAGAGCGGGAGCGGGAAGACCGGTGACCGGGTCGGCAAGTTCGACAATGGATTTTCCGTGGGAGATGCGTGTGCAACTGCGCACCATCACAGGGGTATCGAATTGTTCCGAAATCTCGAACGCCAGGCGGGTGAACTCCTTGCACTCCTGTGAGTCTGCCGGCTCGAGCATGGGAACCTTGACGAACTTGGCATAATTACGACTGTCCTGCTCGTTCTGGGAAGAGTGCATTTCCGGATCGTCAGCCACCACCAGCACCAGGCCACCGCCGACACCGGTATAGGAGACGGTGAAGAGAGGATCCGCTGCTACGTTGACCCCTACATGCTTCATGCACGCCATGGCCCGCGCACCGCCGAAGGATGCGCCGATGGCGACTTCAAGGGCGACTTTTTCGTTAGGAGCCCAGGAAGAGTTGATGGAACTGTAGGTGCTCACATTTTCTAGGATTTCGGTGGAGGGGGTGCCGGGGTATGCGCTTGCGACTTTTACGCCGGCTTCGAAAGCGCCGCGGGCGATTGCCTCGTTACCGGAGAGTATCTCTTTCATCAGCTGTCATTCCTCAAAAAAAATAAGGGGTCTGCCCCCTTTAGTCGCCAAAATATACCCGTTTGGCGCCTACCGTGTCAACTGCTTTCTGGCCGATTTAGAACGGCTTTACAGTCAGACAGACCGTATCGTGCAGGTCCGTCAGAACCCCTTCGAGGAGACTGAAATCGCTCACTTTCAGAAAGGGGATGCCAAACATGACCATGGTTTTCATGGTCAGTATGGTGCCCGCAACGATGAGGTCCTCGCGCCCTTGCTCCAGACCTGCTATCCTGGAGAGCCTTTCTGCCGGGGAAAGGGGAAGAAGTCGGGCATAGATGGACCGAATCTCGTCAAGGGGGATGACATGATTGTTGATCTTGCGATAATCATAATCGACAAGCCCCTGGCTGATGGCGGCCAGGGTTGTCGCCGTCCCCGCTGTTCCGATGAGCACCGACTTCCGGGCAAGATGAAGTACGCCGGTCGACTGCATCTCGTCGATCAGTGCCCCCAGTTCCCGGTCCACCTTCTCCTCGATGGCGTCAGAGGTGACCTTCCCCTCGGTCAGCCTGACCACCCCCAGTGGCAGGCTTCTCGTAAAGAGGATTTCATCTCCCTGTGCAAGGGTATACTCGGTGCTGCCTCCACCGATATCGAAGACAAGAATGTAATCCGGATGAGAATCGAGCCCGGAAAGGACGCCACGCAGGGTCAGCCTCCCCTCCTGTTCGCCGCTGATGGTTTCCAGCGAGATCGAGGTGGACTCCCGGACTTCGCGGCAAAAATCGGCACCATTTGCTGCATCCCTGACGGCACTCGTGGCAACAGCCTTGACGTGCTTCACTCCGTGACGACTTATCGCCTCGGCGAACTCCCGCATGGCGGAGAGTGTGCGCTGCCTTGCCTCGGGCGCTATGCCGTTCTCCCGGCAGAAGCCGCCTCCCAGCCGGGTGATGCGCCGGATAACCTGCTCCCTGACAATGGTACCGTTCTCAACCCTGCCGATAAGGAGACGGGCCGTATTGGTCCCCAGGTCGATAGCTCCCAGCAATTCACTGCTCATTCCAGCTCCCTTCCGGTTTTTACAATGAAGCAAGAGAGTGAGGACAACCTCACCAAGGCTGCAACCATGTCGTTGAAAAGGAGACCGGCCTCGACAGAACATTGGCCCCCCTTCATCCTGGCCACGTGGCCACCGAGGATCGTTTCCTGCTGAACCAGTACCAACGTATGCAGATCGGCCGTTTTTTCCTGGTCTTCGGACGTATAGCGATCACCTGACTGAATGATGGCGACAACCTCGCCTACCAGTGCTGCAAGTCTCTTCAGGTCCGCCATCGCATGATTGGAGAAGACGATCTTTTCGTATTTTTTTCTCTGGATGATGCTGACTACCTGCCAGGATACGTCGCCGAGGTGCTCCAACTCATTGACAATATGCAAAAGTACCGGAATACGGAGGGAGTGTTCGACATCGTTGCTGCGCCGTGACAGGAGGATGAGGAAATTGGAAATCTGCTTCTGCAGAGAGTCAAGAGCATCTTCCTTCTCCTGGATGAGCCGGACCAGTTTGACATCGAAACGGTAGAGCAATTGAACCGCATCGTCGTACATCGAGCAGGCGATATCCGCCATACGCACGATTTCACTGCGTGCCTGCAGCATTGCTATGGTCGGAGTATTGATGATGCGCGTGTCGAGAAACTGTGGACGTGGCGACAGGTCAGGCCGGGCACCTCCCCATACGCGTGCCGCATCGACGGAACGTGTAATGAGCCCGATAAACGGCAGGAAAAAACATACGATGAAGAGGCTGAAAATTGTGTAAGCGTTGGCGATCAAGCGGGGCATCAGGTCTCTGGGCGGTACCGCACCAGGCCTCTGTTTCAGTAACTCCGAAAGGTCGGCACCTCCGGGAGACAGGAGCGCGACGCTTTTGATCAGCAGAGGGAAAAGCGCCAAGGCAAAAAGGACGGCAACGAAGTTGATCAGCAGGTTGAGAACCGCTACCCTGCGTGCGGCAACCGTACCACCCACCGCAGCCAGCATGGTAAGCAGTGCGACGCCCAGGTTGCTGCCGATGATCATACCGACAGCGTCAGCGAAACTGACCATCCCCCCGGCTGAAAAGGCAATGACAATACCCATTGCAGCCGATGGTGAGTGTACCAGGAACGTCAGCAGGGCACCGCACAGCACCGCGGTGATCTTCCAGGCAAAGACATACTCGGTAATGCTCCTGATGATGGCGGATTGCCCGACCGGCACGATACCGGCCTCCATTATCCGCAGGCCAAGGAACAGCAGACCGCACCCGAGCAGGAGTTCACCGCTGTGTACCAACGCTCTTCTTTTGCAGAGAAACCTGAAAAGCATGCCGGCAAATATGGCAAGCAAGGCGAATATTGACGGTTGGAAGGCAATGAACTGGACAAAGACCGTGGCACCGAGGCAGGTGCCGAGCAGTATTGCCAGGGCCTGATAGATGGATATCAGGCCGGCATTGACAAAGCTGACAATGAGGATGGAAGCGGAACTCCCCGATTGGAGAAGTGACGCAAGACAGGTCCCGAGAAATGCCGCGGAAACCCGGTTACGGGCGATGCGCTCCAGCAGGGAACGGAAGCGGTTACCGGCAAGATACTGCAACCCTTCGGACATGGTCTGCATGCCGAGGATAAAGAGTCCTATCCCCCCCAGAGTTTCGGCAAGGTAGACAAGAGGAAAGGAGGCGAAGCCTGACATCGATTATTTAACGACCTTGAAGGGGAACAGGTAGTCGGGAGGAGCAGACCGGGAGCTCCCTTTTCTGTAGACCTGCAGAGCAAAGGCTTTCTGAGCTGCAAGATCGAGCTGGAAATAAACCAGGCCGTGTATTTTAGCCTTGGGGATGAGAGGTCCCATGGGGAGAGCCTGAGCAAAAAGGTTTTCAGGATAGAATTCGTAATAATAGGGGAGACTTGTGTTGGTGGAATTTTTATATGCAGACTTTTCGTAATCCTCCAGATAGTAGAATCCGACATAGGGGTAGGGGATGAGGTAATAGGTCTCCTTGGTCAGCATCTGGCGGACCTTTTCAGGCGGTACGGAGAAGTACTGTCTCTTGTCCGCATCCACGACGATAAAGCTGTCATTATCGAAGAGGACTTCACTCTCACCGCTGTTAGTGATCTCTACCTGCAGGGACGTTATCAACCCCTCCGCGTTTGCAAAGGCTTCCTCCTCGACCGCGCCGACCGTAATGGTCACATCATTGCGGGTCAATGAAAGGGATTTGCCGTCGGGACTGACGATCCCACCGGGAACCGCTTCGGGGACGACTTTCAGCGAGCACCCCGAAAGCACGACCAATGCCAGCACCAGCAGACATGTGGAAATTTTCTGCATAGTTCCCTCCAGACAACCGTCACTACGCTGCAGTCAAGTATAGCAGATTAATCGGTGTCGGCTTTACGCTTTGCTCTTTCGGCAGCCCGTCTTTTCGCCCTATTGACCAGTTCCTCAGCGCGCTTGGCATCTTCTGTCGCCACAGCTGGTACGGTACGCTCGGATGAAATTTTCCCGGCGTCGGCAGGCTTCGTGCTGCTTGCCTCCGGTTCGCTCTTGACCGGCGCCACAACAGCAGGGACAACGGCAGCTTTACCAATACCCTGGCTTTCAAGGGATTTAATCCTGATCTCATCTGACTCTGCGGGCTTCAGCTCGAAGGGGTAGAGAAGTATTTCTACGACATTCTGGGCTCCCCTCTCTCCGGGAGAGAATTTGGAGGTCACGGTATAGATCTGCTGCCGGGGAGGAAGGAGGGTCTTCAGGTACTGCTCGACCTCACGGGCCATGAAAACGGATTTTGACAGATACTCATCGACTGAGGTAGCCGAGGGATAAACGCCCCTCAGCTTGACGGTTCCACCCTTGCTCTTTTTGATTTTAGCAGCTGCAGCAGTAATCTCCTTGCGTGCCTGGCTGTCCAGCTTCAGGTTAGCCTTGAGCCGCACCCGGGCGACCAGGGTGTCCTCCACCTGGTCGGCGAACCCATGAAGCGGAAGTAAAACCAGCAGGATGGAGACTAAAAGCCAGTGTGTGTACTTTTTCATTTGCCCTTTTCTTTGTGTACCAGGAAAACGATCTCGAAACGCCTGTTAAGCTTTCTCCCCTCGTCCGTGCTGTTATCCGCAATAGGTGCCGACTTGCCCATACCGCGAACGAAAATCTTCGACGGATCGATGCCTTCGCGGGTGATCAGATAATTTGCAACACTGATCGCACGTTTCAGGGAGAGGTCGAGGTTGTATTTGACCGATCCGACACCGTCAGTATGGCCGTCGATTCTGAGGTATACCCACTTGTTGTCATTGCGGATGAATTCAGCCAGCTCCGATATGGATTGCTTGACTTCCGGCAGCATATCAACATTGTCGAATTCGAATATACTGTCCGGAAGCCTGAATTTACGGTAGGCAACGACCGGCCCGCCCGGAAGCGACGGCAAGGGAGCAGCGACTGCTGCTTTCCCGGACGAATCCTTGAGACGGACGCCGTACAGCGGGGTCACACCGCTGACCCTGGTCAGCGCGTATTCAGAAGCCGCCTGCTTATCGACCTCGATTGACGGTTCGGGAGACACCGGCTCGACCACGGCGGGTGAGGGTTCGGCCACGACAGGCCGGGATTCGACGGGAGCAGTCTCGGCAACAGCGGTCTGTATCTGCTCTGTCGGCGGTATTTTCGGCAGGGTTACCGGAGTGGCGGCTGCCTGCTGGGCAATGACAACCGTACCATACGGCCTGATGACAATCTCTTCGCCGTCCTGCTCGAGAGGAACTTCGAACTTGCTTGAAGGGGTGGTCAGTGCAGGAGTCTTGATGAGAAGCGGTGAAAGTGGCAGAACTTTTGTCGGCCTCATCACCTCACGGCCTGCTCCAGACTTGCCCTTTACCTTGGTAACCTCCGGAATCGGCTTGATGTATGCGCCTACCCCCTGACAGGTACTGAGTCCGAAAAGAACGCGCCACGACGCAGCGGCATCGTTGATACCCATGCCGTACGCAAGGTTCAGGGTCAGGTGGGGAGTTATGTAATACTGATATCCGACTGAAGCTTCAGAAGGCGCATCGAACCGTGCGGCATCAGAGGCAACGTATTCGAGCGTCAGTTTCGAGCGGGTCGTCGTGGCAATCTCTACCCCTGCTCCGTAAGGGTATTCGGTTTCTGACTTGATTCCCTTGACAACGTCCCGGGATTTCCCGTTGGACATGTAGCCGGAATAGAGATGGGCACCGACTAGGTCCGTTCTATAGGAAGCTATCAGGCGCCCCCCCATGTCGTTGATACCATTGAACTGCCTGTCATCATCGATATATCTACTGTAATGGTAATCAACCGCAAGCTTGAAAGCACTGCTCCGCTGTCCGAGAAAACGGATTTTCATCCCCACGTCGGCAGTGCCTCTGCCGGAAAAGGGTGCTTCGTTGTTAAGATATACGTTGGGATAGGTACCGTACGCCTCCCAGAACGTACCGATACCCAGAGTCAACGTTACCGGCATGATTGAAGTTATGCCGTTATCCTGTCTCTTGCTGCAGTTACCCCACATGCCGATACAGAGATTGGCCGAGTCAAGCGTGTCCGCAGTTGAAACGTTCAACAGACCACTGGAACCGTACTGGGTAGGATTGGCCATGGCCGGTTTTCTGAAACCGACCAGCACGAGTATGATAAGAACCGACAGTCGAAATCTCATAGAATTCAGTGAAACCTATTTCCCTGCGACCCGTTCTTTCAGCTCTTTACCGACCTTGAAAAACGGCAGTTTTTTCGGTTTCACGTCTATGGACTCGCCTGTCTTTGGATTGCGTCCCGTGTATGATTTGTATTCATTGATCACGAAACTGCCGAATCCTCTGATTTCGATTCTGTCGCCTGCAATCATCGCCTCGCTCAATGAATCGAAAATGGTGTTGATGATCTCTTCGGATTTTTTGTAGGAGATCCCCTTTTTCTCAGAGAGGGTTTCAATAAGTTCTGATTTGTTCATTTACGGCCTCCTGTATCAGTAATAAACTCATGCGGGTCAACAACACCCCTTGAGGTAGGTCTTGAAGAGGTATGCGGCTTCTTCGGTTCTGTTCTGGGCGGTGAGGAGCTGGACCAGCCTCTCTGCGGACACTTTCTTTAACGCGGGTAACTGGAGTCCTTTTGTATAGATGTCAATGGCAGCGTCCGGATTGCCCATCATCGCATAAACATCACCAAGCATCAACTGCGCCTGGTCATGAAGTATCTCTCCCTCAATCATCCCCTGCAGTACAGGAACAGATTCGGCAAACCTTCTCGAGTCGATATAATACTGCGCCAGACCGAGGTGGACCAGAGGGTTGCTACCATCAAGGGACAGAGCTCGCTTCAGGAGGGACTCGCATCTTCCCCCGATTCCGAGACGATACTCAAGCAACGCAATTTCACAGAGAAGGATATCATTTTCGCCGGAGGACAACAGCTCCCTGTACAGTGCGAGAGCTGACTGCAGATCGTTTGAGTGGGCGAGAAGATAGGCGGTTGCAAATTTCTCTCCTAATGATTCATACCTTTGGGGGAGATTACCGGGGAGTGTGTTGACCAACAGACGAAACTGCTCGTCACGCTCCATGTGGTCAGGCAAATCAGGCGTTAAATCAGCCACACCGTCCCCGTGGGATGAGGAACAACTGGAGCAGCCATGTCCACCATGGGCACTACTTTTCTGGTGATGATGGCGCGCGGTCGGGCTCTCTCCCGGCTGCTTTTTCAGTAACGTTTCAGCCTTTTCCCGTATAGTTACGTCATCTGCCAACTCAAGCGCCAGGGCAAGGTGATCATGCCCTTTCCGTACTTCGCCACCCCTGAGGGCAGCCTCTGCCTCGTGTATGTTCATCTCCGCGAGGCGGTTGCCCGCCTGCGACAGCCTCTCCGCAAGAAAAGCTCGCTCACCGTCCGGGTTTACGGCCGTATCGACCTTGTCCAGGGCATCGAGGTAACAGAGACGGGCATCGGCAAAACGCCCTGCAGAGAAATGGGCGTCCCCTTTCTCCTTTAACTGCTGATAATCCTTTTTAAAGAACTTGCTGAAAAACATCGGGCCTCCGCTTAGTTGTTCTCTTCAGACCGCATGGAGAAAGGTCACACTCTCAAGGTGATACGTCTGGGGAAACATGTCAACCGGCTGGATGTTATCGACCAGGAACCCGCATTTCTGCAGCGTTGCGAGGTCACGTCCCAAGGTAGGTGGATCACACGACACATAAACAAGATACGCCGGCCGCAGTTTCCCGAGGTTCCTGACAACCGCTTCCGCACCGGTCCGAGGCGGGTCGAGCAAAACCAGGTCAAATACCTTCCCCTCGCTGACCAGCCTTGTCACGCCGGCGGCAGAATCCTCACAAATGAAAGAGGCATTGGAGATATTGTTATGCCGGGCATTGTAACATGCCAGCTCTATCGACCTGGCGTAAGACTCCATCCCCAGCACGGATGCCGTGTGGCCTGAAAGAGGGAGGGAAAAATTGCCGTTGCCGCAGTACAGATCGAGGGCATCATGGACCACGTGGTCGGTTGCCCAGGAGCGTACGATATCGACCAGGCGCCTGTTCTGGCTGAAATTCACCTGTGAGAAACTGTCGGCACTGTAAGACATCGACAGTTCCCTCGTGCCATCGAAGGAGAGAGTATACTCCATCAGCTCCGGTCCGAAAACAGATTTGATCGTATCCTTGCGTCCCTGCTGCAACCATATGGACGAGATATGATCCAGCCCTCCCTGCAACCCTGACAGGAAATCGTGCATCTCCTCCGTATTGCAGCCTATGTAGTGAAAGAGTGCCGTGACTGTTCCACCCTCATCGACGGAGAGATCGACCTGCGGGATACTCTCCGCATCGGGAGAAGAAGAGATGATTCGACGCACCTCGCCCAGGGCGATGTTGAGTTCGGAGCGGGCAATGGCGCAACCATCCGGAAGATCCACGACATAATGGGAGCCCTGGCGGAAAAAACCGAGGGAAAGCGCGCCGCCTCGGGAATGAACCTTCAACTGGATCCGCTGCCGATAGCCGTACCGATCCTCTGCGGCAAGAAGAGGGCTGATAAGCCCCTTGTCAACACGAGCCATGCGCCACATGGTATCGGCGAAGATCATCTCCTTCTGCCGGTACTGGGTCTCGTAACCGACATGTTGCCAGTTGCATCCGCCACATATGCCGAAAACCGGGCACAACGGGGAGACACGGCACTCCCCGGGAGATTCGATGCGGGTTACCATCCCCTCGAGGTACGAACTTTTACTTTTGGAGATGGAGATATCGACCCTGTCGCCGGGAGCGGTATAGGGGACGAAGCATGCTTTTCCATCGAGACGGCCGAATCCTGCGCCGCCGAATGCCAGCCTGTCAATCTGAAGAGTCGGCATCTAGGATCTGCGCTCCGTATATCTGTGCTTTACTTTTTTTGGCTGGAGATGGGCCGATGCGGCCAGTTTCTCAGGGAAATCGGGCGCACTCAGGTACGCGAGCGAGTGTGCGAGAAAATTCTCGACGAGTGACTCCTTGACTGCTTCCACGTCACAGGTAGGCACACCCATTTTTTCAACGACCTTGCGAAATGAGGGTTTCTGTGCGTCACAACCATGCAGTTCTTCCCCTGAACCGCTACTACCGAAGGTAATTTCGAGGCGTACAAGGTGATAATCACCGAAATAGTTCCTGGTGAGATCCCGTGCGACAATCTCCACGCCATTTTCGAGGACAACCTGTCTATAGACCTGTGCTGACTGCACGCAATCCCCCGATGCAATAGATACTCTTATGGAAAATACAACGTTGATATTATTAATGTAAAGCTAATTATCAGCCCATTGTGCAAATCCGGCTTGCAATTATGCGGTTTTCTCTGTAAAGTAAACGAGTTTTAGACTATAATTCAATCCGATTCAGGGGATAAAGAGCACTCTATGAGTAAAGAAGAAGCCATTGAGGTAGAAGGTACCGTCATCGAACCACTCCCGAATGCCATGTTCCGCGTCAAGCTGGAAAACGATCACATCGTGTTGGCCCATATTTCCGGCAAGATGCGCAAGTACTTCATCAAGATACTCCCCGGTGACAAAGTTACCGTTGAGCTCTCACCCTATGACCTTACCCGCGGCAGAATCACCTATCGGGTCAAATAATTTCATTTCCACACTCAGTTACTGTCTTGCACGGAAGAGCAGCACCACCCTGCCCTTCCTATTCTTTTTAAAAGGAACAAAAATGTACACAGTTGCAGATCTGAAAAAAGGACTGAAGATCACTCTCGACGGCGATCCGTACGTTGTCATCGCCTTCGATTTTGCAAAACCAGGCAAAGGTCAGGCGCTTTACCGTACCAAGATGCGCAACATGATCACCGGCAGCATCCTCGACCGTACCTATCGCTCCGGTGAGACCTTCGAACCTGCAAGTCTGGAAGATCGCAAGATGCAGTTCCTCTACAAGGAGGATGAGCACTTTGTCTTCATGGACAACCAGACTTTCGAGCAGTACCACATGGACGAGGATTCCGTTGGCGATGCAAAGAACTACCTGATCGACAACCTCCCGGTTGACCTGCTCCTCTTCAAGGACAAGGCAATTGCCGTCGACGTTCCCAATTTCGTCAACCTGCGGGTCACGCAGACCGACCCCTGGGTCAAGGGTGACACGTCAGGAAGCGACTCCAAACCTGCAACCGTCGAGACCGGTTACGTCCTCAGAGTTCCGCCGTTCATCGAGGAAGGCGAATTGATCGTTATCGACACCAGAACCGGCGAGTACTCTACCCGCGTGAAAGGTTGACCCCTTGAATGTAAACTGGTCACTGGCCAGGAAAGCGGCACGCCTTGCGGCTCGGGCAGAGATAGTACATCACACGAGAGAGTTTTTTCGCACCGAGGGGTATCTGGAGATAGATACCCCTCTTCTTATTCCCGCGCCAGCCCCGGAGTCACACATCGATGCCATCCCGGCAGGGGGGCTCTACCTGCACACCTCCCCCGAAATCTGCATGAAACGGCTGCTCGCCGCCGATTACGGGAAGATCTTCCAGATCTGCCACTGCTGGCGCAGCGGTGAGAGGGGGAGCCGTCATCTCCCCGAATTCACCATGCTCGAATGGTACCGCGCCCACAGCGATTACCTTGATCTGATGACAGAGTGCGTCAACCTGCTCAGACACATCGTCACGGCATACGGCGGAACGAGCACCATCAGCTATAACGGTCTGTCCATCGACCTGCAGGGAGAGTGGCAGAAGATCAGCGTCAGGGAGGCATTCCTGATCCATGCCGGGATCACCATGGAACAGGCACTGGAGGAAGGGGTGTTCGACGAACTGATGACAGAGAAGATCGAGCCCCGCCTGGGTATCCGGACTCCGACGTTTATCTACGACTATCCTGCGGAACGGGGCGCACTGGCACGGCTCAGGCAAGACGACGCCACGGTGGCGGAACGTTTCGAACTCTATATCGCGGGAATGGAACTGGCCAATGCATTTTCAGAGTTGACCGACGCAGAGGAACAGCGGCAGCGCTTCCGGGAAGAATCATCCAGTCGCGTCAAACGTGGGCAGTCACCCTACCCCCTGCCCGGCCCCTTTCTCGAAGAACTTGACAGGATGCCCCCATCGGCCGGGATTGCCCTAGGGATGGATCGTCTGATCATGCTCCTTACCGGAGCTCACACCATCGATGAAGTCGTTGCCTTCACCCCCGAAGAGTTATAGCTCCCGGTACTCGACCACCTCTCCCCGGTAGGTCGTCAGCCGGAATGCGCCGTCTCCCCGGCGTTCATGACCCGGGAGCAGCGGCACCTTCCCCTTCCCTCCCGGCAGATCGACGACGTAGTAAGGAACAGCCATCCCCGACACATGACCGCGAAGCGCTGCCATGATCTCAAGCCCCTTCTCCACGCTGGTGCGGAAATGGCAGGTCCCCTTGACCAGATCCATCTGGTGCAGATAGTACGGCTTTACCCGTATGGAAAGCAGGGCACGAAACAGTTCTGCCATCACGGCCGGATCGTCGTTGACACCATTGAGCAGCACGGTCTGGTTGCCCAGCGGGATACCGGCATCGGCCAGCATGGCGCACGCCCCGCTGCTCTCGGGAGTTACCTCCCAGGGATGGTTGAAGTGGGTGTTCACGTAGACGGGGTGATGTCTCTGCAAAAGGGCGCAAAGAGCCGGGGTTATTCGCTCCGGCAGGGTGACCGGAACACGGGTACCGATGCGGATGATGTCGACGTGGGGTATCGACCGCAACGACGAGAGGATATACGAGAGCCTCTCGTCATCGAGAAGGAGGGGGTCACCGCCAGAGAGGACCACGTCGCGGATGGTGCCGGTTTCGCGGATATATTCCAGAACAGCGGAAAAACAGGAGGCTTCCGTACTGTCATTATGACAGCCGACCTGGCGCTTGCGCATGCAAAAACGGCAGTACACCGCGCAGACGTTGGAAACCAGCCACACTACCCGGTCCGGATAGCGGTGGATGAGGCCAGGGACCGGGCTGAGACCGTTTTCGTTGAGGGGGTCGGGAAGGGCACTGGCATCCCGAAGTTCACGTTCATCGGGTATGCACTGACGCCAGATGGGATCTCCCATCTGCCTGATCAGCCCCAGGTAGTGACGGGTGATGCGCAAGGGGTAGCGCCGGTTGACAGGATCAAGCACCGCCGGGTCGAGACCGAATCTGCCCGCCAGTTCTTCCGTTGCGACGATACTGTCCTTTACACTCTGTTTCCAGTCACATTTCATTGCAGCAATTTATGGCCGGCCGCCAGAGCTAACCACCAAACTCCCTTTTCATGTAGGCGTTCCATTCGGCGATCATACCATCGTAATCCAGGCCAAAATCACCCAGGGCCTTTTTCACGGCAGCCGCAATGGTCAAACCGTTCCCGAGCCCCGAAAGTATCTCGCCAACCTTGGGCCAGCCGTAGGAACTTACCATGAAATTGACCAGGGAGTAACTCTGCTGGTAGGCGAGCGCCGCATCCCGCGTTGACAGGTCGGTAAACCCCTTTTCCAGCCGGGTGAAGGGGAGATACTGTGAACTTTTAGCCGCCTTTCCCAGTTCCCCGAGGGGGTGGTTGAAGATCTTGCGACCCTCCAGTTCGGCCAGGCCTTCATTGAGCCAGGTCGGACAGTTGCCGTGGGTCATTTCCTGCACCACAACGTGGGTATACTCGTGATAGAGCACCCCCTTGAGCTGTTCCGAGAGCTGTTCAGCCCCTCCCACCGGCAGCCTGATCTTGCCGTCGTAGAGCCCGCCGGACCAGTCCGGTCCTGAGGTCACCGTTCGATAGTCCTTGCGCGTGTAGAGGATGACCGGAATGCGCATGGCCGGGAACAGGGACAGATCCCTGCCGACCGTGCTGTAGGCGTCCTCCAGTACCGCAAGGATGTCTCCGGCCAGATGGGAGCGGACCTCGGCGTCATAGGAGATGACAAAACGGGAACTGTACCCCTTGTCCATGGACTTTTCCACGTCAAGCTCGCGACGAACCTTGGCTGCAAGGGCAGATGCCGCGGGGAAATCGCCCTTGAGCGCCAGTGTTTTGTCCAGAAGCTCCAGGGCCTGGGGCAGATTGCCGCCGTCGTACTGTATCTTGGCGAGATAAAAAAGGATGTCCGGTGAATCTCCGCCGATGGAGCGGGCCCGTTCCAGTTCATTCTGGGCAGCATCGGGATATTTGGCGTAGTAGAGGGCGATCCCCCTGAAAACGTAATAGCGGGGCACGTCGGGGAAAAGTTCCCGGGCCAGGTCGAAGCTGCCGGCGGCTGCCTCGTACTGGTTCTCCTTCATCTGGCGCTGGCCGACAAAGGTGTACGCCTCGGCAAGGTTCCTCTTCAGCACCGGGTCGTACGGATACATGCTGTACGCTTTCTGGAGCTGCTCCAGGGCCTTGTCGTTCTCCCCCTTCTCCATCAAACGGACGGCATACTCGTTCAGGGTAAACGGATCGTTAGCCCGTGCCTCGTGGTTGAGGAAGAGCAGCACGACTGCTGTCATGACAGCAACTATTCCGTATCTCATGATATGGGCACCGATAACTGACAGGGGGATGCCGTCAGTTTTCTGCCGGTTGAGGGGCAAGGGCTGTTCTGACCCGATCGCAGATTCCTGCCGTGGTAAGTCCGTAGCGTTGAAGGAGCTCGGCCTGTTCTCCCTGCTCGACGAAGCGATCGGGATACCCGATCCTGGTGACGCTGACCTGATTCTGTCCGGCTTCCTCAAACAGTTCGAGGACGGCGGTACCGAATCCCCCCTTGAGGGCATTCTCTTCGATGGTGAAGATGTGACCTGACGCTGCCATCTCCAGGAGGAGGTCCCGGTCGAGGGGCTTGATAAAACGGGCATTGACGACGGCGAGGTCGTACCCTTCACCGGACAGCAACTGGGCAGCTTCCAGCGCCGGAGCAACCATGGTCCCGACCGCGAAAAGGGCACCGTCCTTCCCCCGGCGAAGCACCTCCCCCTTACCCGCAGGGATAGGCCGGAACGTCTGGTCAAGGGGGACACCGATACCGTTGCCACGGGGGTAACGGAGGGATGTTGGCGTACCGTACCGGAGAGCACTGTAGAGCATATGCTGGAGTTCGTTCTCATCACGGGGCGCCATCACGGTCATGTTAGGCATCTGTCGCAGGTAGGAAAGATCGAAGACGCCATGGTGGGTAGGTCCGTCATTGCCGACCACGCCGGCACGGTCGATGGCAAACACCACCGGAAGATTCTGCAGGCAGACGTCGTGCAGCACCTGGTCGTAAGCCCTTTGCAGGAAAGACGAGTAGACGGCAAACACCGGTTTCAGTCCATCGGCAGCCAGGCCGGCAGCAAAGGTTACCCCGTGCTGCTCCGCTATCCCCACGTCGAAGAAACGCTCCGGATATTCCCGGGCAAAGGGTGCCAGGCCGGTGCCGTCGGGCATGGCCGCAGTTATGGCGACGATGGCATCGTCGTCGGCAGCAAGCCGGCAGAGGGTATCACCGAAAATAGCGGTATAGGAGGAGGTTCCTCCCTTACCCTTGAAGACCTTGCCGGTGGAGCGGTCAAAGGGGCCGATTCCGTGGAACAGTGAGGGGTTTTTCTCCGCGGGAGGGTACCCTTTCCCCTTTTTGGTCAGGACATGAATCAATACGGCGTCATCGAAGTTACGCACCTTCTCCAGCGTCTCCTGAAGGCGATGGATGTCATGGCCGTCAATGGGTCCGATGTACTCGAAGCCGAATGCCTCGAAGAGCATGCCGGGGGTAAAAATCCCCTTGAGCGACTCCTCCGCACGCTTGGCAACCTTGAGTGCCCCCGTCCCGAACCCGTCCAACCCCTCGAGAAAGCTCTCCATCTCCTTCTTGATCTTGTGGACGAATTCGTTGGTCATGGTGCGGCTGAGGAAATTTGACAGCGCGCCGACATTTTCCGCAATGGACATCTCGTTATCATTGAGCACGACCACGAGGTCCTTGTTGAGGTGTCCGGCATGATTGAGCCCTTCGAAGGCTATCCCACCGGTCATGGAACCGTCGCCGATAACCGCAACGACCTTGTTCTTTCTCCGTCCGAGGTCGCGGCCGACGGCCATGCCCACAGAGGCCGATATGGAGGTGGAGGAGTGCCCTACGTCGAACACGTCGTGGGGGGATTCGGCACGCTTCGGGAACCCGCTGATCCCGTCGAGCTTGCGCAGAGTGGGGAAAAGATCTCGCCGGCCGGTAAGTATTTTATGGGCATAGGCCTGGTGGCCCACATCCCAGACGATACGGTCTTCAGGGGAGCGGAATACCCGGTGAAGGGCGATGGTCAGCTCGACCACGCCGAGACTGGGGGCAAGATGACCGCCATTGGTGGCGCAGGTCGTGATGATGAGATCACGAATTTCGGCAGCAAGCTGCTCCAACTGGGGATACGAGAGGCTGGCAAGATCAGATGGCCCGTTGACCGATGCGATGATGTTGTTCATTGTCTATGACTTTCGTTCCACCACGTAACGGGCAATCTCCCGCAGGGGGTCAGCGCGGTGGTCAAAACCACTGAGGGATTCCAGAGCCATATCGAGGAGTTCCGCAGCACGTCTGCGGGACTCTTCGATCCCGACGACTGCCGGATAGGTCGCTTTCCCCCGTGCCTGGTCGCTCCCCGCATCCTTGCCCAGCTCCTCGGTCGTCCCCTCTATGTCGAGAATGTCGTCAGCGATCTGGAACGCCAACCCGATGGCTTCTCCGTAACGTACGAGTGAGGCCAGCTCCCCGTCACGTGCACCACCGAGCAGGGCACCGGACTTGATCGCGGCCTTGATGAGGGCACCGGTTTTGTGGATGTGGATGTACTGTACCGTGGGGAGGTCTATGTCGTGCCTCCCTTCACTCTCCATGTCCACGACCTGACCGCCGACCATCCCCTTCGAACCCGCGCAGCTGGAAATCTCGTGAATGACCTGGAGCAGGGTGGCAGGTGGAACGGCCGCTGCCAGCGACGGGCTGCTGAGGAGAATGAACGCCTGGGTAAGGAGGGCATCACCGGCCAGGATTGCCACGGCCTCGCCGAATACCTTGTGGTTGGTGGGGTTGCCACGACGAAAATCGTCATTATCCATCGCCGGCAGATCGTCGTGAACCAGTGAGTAGGTATGAATCATCTCCATGGCAGCGGCAGCGGCCAGCGCGTTGTCCACGTTACCACCGACCGCCTCGCAGGCTGCCAGGAGCAGCACGGGACGGATCCTCTTGCCGCCTGCAAACGTTGAATAGCGCATGGAACGGTGCAGCGAATAGGGAAGCTCTTCTTCGAGGGGCATTACCTTGTTGAGCTCAACATCAACAAGCCGGCACTTTTCCTTGATATAGCTCTTTAAATCCATGGGTATCGGTATCCTTATAGAGTGTCGTCGACAGCAAATTCTTCCCGGGAAAAGCTGCCGTCACGCTGTTTGAGAAGAAGCTCGACCCGTTTCTCCGCCTCGTTCAGCTTGCGGGAACAGATAGCAGCATGCTTGACCCCATCCTCAAAGACCTTGAGAGAGTCATCAAGGGAAAGTTCACCACTCTCCAGCCTCTCTACGGCCTCCTCCAGCTTTTTCAAAGAAGTTTCGAATTTTTCCGCGGCCATGGCTCCTCCGGATCAAGTTATCCATTCTAACCACGGGGTGATGTGGAGTCAAGCAGATCGAGCTCCCGCGGGGCGATCCTCTCGACGGTGCAGGCGGCGGAGCCGTCCGTCAGCTGCAACTGCAACCGATCACCCGGCAGCAGTTGGCGGACACTTTTCACCACGCGACCTTCTGGCAGTTTTTCCACCACCGCGTAGCCACGCGCCAGCACGGAAAGCGGTGACAGGGCCTCCAGAGTGGATGATTCCCGGCCGAGATCGCTCCGACGAGCATCCAGGGCCGAGAGCACGGCTCTCCCGCAGCGCAGTTCGAGATGCTCCAAGCGCTCCCTGGCTGCTCTGGTACGGTAAAGGGGTGAGACATGCTGCAGCCTCGTGTGCAGATGGAGCAGCTTCTGGCGTGAATCTGCCAGTGTCCATGCGACGACGGCTTCACCCCGCTGTGAAAGGTCATCGACCCGCTGCTGCAATCGGGCAATGACCAGGTCGGGGCCCTTCAGCGAGCGCTGCAGCAGCTGCGTCTCGCTCCGGGCAGAGTGCAGCCGTTGCAGCATGGCCTGCTGCAACCGTCTCTCCAGTGAGGCACATTCGGCCAGCAGCTGGGACTTGCTCGTGACGACAAGTTCCGCCGCGGCAGATGGGGTAGGAGCCCGCAGATCGGCGACAAAATCGGCAATGGTGAAATCAACCTCATGGCCGACGGCAGAGATCACCGGCACCTTTGACCCATGGATAGCCCGGGCAACGACTTCCTCGTTGAACGCCCAGAGATCTTCCAGGGAGCCGCCGCCGCGGGCAACGATGATGACATCGACACCGGGATACCTGCTCAGGTCCGTCACCGCGGCGGCAATCTCGGCACCGGCTCCCTCACCCTGGACCTTGACCGGCGAGACAAGGATGTGCAGCCCGGCATGTCGGCGCTCAAGCACGTTGAAGATATCGTGAATCGCCGCTCCCGTTGGCGAGGTAACGATACCGATGGTCCGGGGCAGCAGGGGGAGAGCTCTTTTCCGCTCTTCGGCAAAGAGTCCCTCCCTGGCGAGCCGCTCCTTGAGCTGCTGGAAAGCAAGCTGCAGGGCGCCAATCCCCTGGGGCTCCAGGTACTCGACCAGCAGCTGGTAATCACCGCGCTGGTCGTACACGGTCATCCTCCCCCGCACGATCAGTTTCATGCCGTCTGCGGGGCGGAACCGGAGCGCCTTGACCGAACCGCGGAACATGACGCAGCGCAGGGCGGCGCCGCTGTCCTTGAGCGTAAAATAGAGATGTCCCGAAGCCGGTGTCGAGAGGTTGGAGACCTCCCCCTCAACCCAGACGTGCTCGAAATTTTCCTCCAGCACACCCCTGACCAGGGAGGTGAGCTGGGAAACCGTCAGTATCTTCTTGTCGGCGAACAGATTCATGGCTGCTATGACTTAGCCTCAACAGGAACCGGTTTGTCAAGGGTTGAAATCACGTCCATGGTGCGGCTAGACTCTTGCCAGAATCGGTGAATCGGGTAGTATACCGACAGCATGCACCTGAAGGAGATACCCATGAACTGCAAGAACCTTTACCTGATCGGCTGTGGCGATATCGGAGCCAGGGTCGCCCGCCTCGCCCTCGACTCGCACAGCGCGGTAACCGCCCTCTCCCGGCACATGAGCAAATGCGCCGGGCTGCAAGGGACGGCGACGGCACTGGTGCAGGGGGACCTGGATGACGGGGATGCTCTGCCGCACCTTGACATGAGCGGAGGTGCCGTACTCTACACGGCTCCTCCACCGGGTGGAGGGATAACGGACACCAGGGCACGGAACTTTCTCGCCTCGATCAAACGCGGGTGCGAACCGGCCAAACTCGTCTACGTCAGTACCGCCAGCATCTACGGGGACTGCGGCGACGAGCTCATTACCGAGGAGAGGCCGGCCAACCCCGGCAGCCATGCGGGGAAACGCCGCCTGGACGCGGAAAACTGCTTCCGTGACTGGGGAAAGCAGCGGGGCGTTGCGATAGTCATTCTACGGGTTGCGGGTATTTACGGGCCGGGAAGGATCCCCATGGACAGGATACTGGGGGGGCACCCGCTGCTCGCTGAGGCGGAGGCGGGCTTCAGCAACAGGATACATGCCGATGACCTTGCGCGGATCTGCCTTGCCGCGATCGACAGGGGCGACGATGGCGACATTTTCAACGTCTGCGACGGGGAGACGAGCACCATGACCGACTACTTCAACGCCATCACCGACCACCTTGGCCTGCCGCGACTCCCCCAGGTGCCGCTCAGCGAGGCGCGTGGAGTCATGACCCCCCTCATGTTTGGCTACATGACCGAGTCGCGCCGCATCGACAACAGCAGGATGCTGACGAAGCTGGGCATCAGACTCATCTACCCCACCCTGCAGGAGGGACTTAAAGCTTCACTTTAAGGTTCTCTGTCTTACCGCCTCGAACATGGCTATTCCTCCGGCAACAGAGGCATTGAGGGAATTGACCCCCCCTGCCAGGGGGATGGAAAAGAGAACGTCACATTTCTTCCGTACCAGCGGCCTGATCCCCTCCCCTTCCCCGCCGATGACAAAGACAATGTTCCCGGTCAGTTTCTGGCGGTAGAGTGTCTCACCGCTCTTCTCGTCGGCACCGTAAATCCAGAACCCGGCCTCTTTCAGCTGCTCCAGGGTGGTGGCAATGTTGGTGACCTGGACGACCGGTACCGTTTCGGTGGCCCCGGCAGCGACCTTTTCAACGGTGGGAGAAACCCCGACGGCCCTGTCCTTCGGAATGATCACGCACCGTGCACCCGCACAGGCCGATGTACGGATGATGGCTCCCAGGTTGTGGGGGTCCTGGATGCCGTCGAGAACGATGAACATGCTTTCGGCATCGCTCTCCAGGCTGCCGGACAGAACGTCATCGAAGTCGGCATAGGAGAACGCCTCGATACGCAACGCCACCCCCTGGTGATGATCGGTGCCGCAGAGCCGCTGCAGGTCCGGTCGCTTGCGCCGCCGCACCGGCACGCCAGCTTCGTTCGCCAGCTTCAGCAGCTTATCCACCCGCTGGTCAGACGTCCCCTCTGCCACGAAAAGCTCAAAAGCCCTCCGCTGTCCGCGAAGGGCTTCTTTAACCGGGTTGATTCCGTAAATTACCTCTTCCTGCATGATGTTACTCCCCCTATGCCGTCAAGGCAGTAGTGTCTGCCCGGCCGATGCTGCTAAACGACGGCCATGATTTCGTTCACGATCAGCTCGGCGGCATCCGCCGGGTCTGCGGCAGCGCTGATGGGACGACCGATGACCAGGTAGTCGGCGCCTGCTGCCACCGCCCCGCCGGGAGTCATGATCCGCTTCTGGTCGTCCGCCGAGGCAAAGGCGGGCCGCACCCCGGGAGTGACGATGAGAAAATCGGGGCCACAGGCATCCCGGATCAGGCCGACCTCCTGGGGAGAGGCGACCACCCCGTCGATGCCGGCGCTCTTGGCCAGTTTCGCCAGGCGGACGACCATGTCGGGGACGGCGTGTTCGATGCCGATGCCGCGCAGGGTCTCCTCCGTGGAGGAGGTGAGGATGGTGACCGCCAGGACTTTGGCCCTCTTCCCCCCCTTGAACTCCTTGTCCAGGGTTTCCACGGTGGTGGCCATCATTTCATAGCCGCCCAGGGCATGAAGGTTGACCAGGTCGACTCCCATGCGGGCCGCCTCCAGGGTGGCCATGGCAACGGTGTTGGGGATATCGTGATACTTGAGATCGAGAAAGACCCGCCCCCCGTTCTCCTGCACCTTTCTGACCGCAGCCGGGCCGGTTGCAGTGAAGAGCTGCTTGCCGATCTTGAACATGCCGACCTTCCCGGCAAGAAGCGCTGACCAGCGGTCTATTTCGGCCATGCCTGCCACGTCCATGGCAAAGATGATCTTGTTGCGTGCTTCGTCACGTGTCATAGCGCCAGCGCCTCTCTCACCAGTGATGTAATCCGGGCCACGGCATCATCGATGGCAAGCAGCTCCATCTCGCCGCCGCTGCGCTGCTTGAGCTCGACCTTGCCGTCCGCCAGGTTCTTGGCACCTATGACCAGGCGCAAGGGGATACCGATCAGGTCAGCGTCCTTGAACTTTACCCCCGGACGCTCGTCCCGGTCGTCGTAGAGCACTTCCACGCCTGCGGCCTGGAGCCTGGCATAGATCTCATCGGCTGTCGCGCTGACCGTTTCATCCTTGGGATTGACTGCCGAAACGATGCAGTGGAACGGGGCGATGGGGAGGGGGAAGATGATGCCATTGTCGTCGTGGTTCTGCTCGATGCAGGCCGCAACGGTCCGGCCGATGCCGATGCCGTAACATCCCATGAAGACGATCTGTTCCTTGCCGTCCTGGTCGAGGAACGTGGCATTGAGAGCCTTGGAGTATTTCATGCCGAGCTTGAAAACGTGGCCGACCTCTATGCCACGCCACATTTCCAGTATGCCGCCAGAGCAGCGGGGACACGGATCCCCGTGGGCAACGTTGCGGATGTCGGCATACTCTCCGATGACGTAGTCGCGGTCGGGGTTGGCGTTTTTCAGATGATAATCCGTTTCGTTGGCGCCGACGACCACGTTGCGCATCCCCCTGACCGTCAGGTCGGCGACAAGGCGGATCCTGGCCTCCTGGGGACCGAGGTAGCCGACCGGGGCACCGGTAGCCTTGGCGATCTGCTCGTCGGTCGCCATTTCCAGCTCCTCACAGCCGAGGACCTTTTTCAGCTTGATCTCATTCAGGTCATGGTCACCCCGCAGCAGCACCGCCACCGGAACATTGTCAGCCATGCAGACGAGCATCTTCACCGTGTGCGTCACCGGGATGCCGAGAAACTCGCTGACCTCCTGGATGCTCTTCTTGCCGGGGGTGTGCACCTTCTCCATCGGCCGCGCTTCCGCATGTTCGGCAGCTTCCACCACCTTCGACTCCGCCTTCTCCACGTTTGCCGCGTAGTCACAGCCGTTGCAGGAGACGATGGCATCCTCGCCGGAATCGGCCAACACCATGAACTCGTGAGACCAGTTGCCGCCGATCGAGCCGGTGTCAGCCTCAACGGCGCGGAACTTGAGACCGCAGCGGGCGAAGATGCGGCGATAGGCCTGGTACATCTTCTCATAGGCAATATCGGCACCCTGTTCATCCACATCGAAGGAGTAGGCATCCTTCATGATGAATTCCCGGCCGCGCATCAGGCCGAAACGGGGGCGAATCTCGTCGCGGAACTTGGTCTGGATCTGGTACAGGTTGAGGGGCATCTGCCGGTAACTGCGCACCTCACGGCGCACGATGTCCGTGACAACTTCTTCGTGGGTCGGTCCGAGACAGAACTCATTATCCTTGCGGTCCTTCAGGCGGAGAAGTTCCTTGCCGTACTGCTCCCAGCGACGTGACTCCTGCCAGAGCTCGGCGGGGGTGACCATGGGCATCAGAATCTCGATGGCACCGGCACGATTCATCTCCTCCCGGACGATGCTCTCAACCTTGCGGATGGAACGAAGACCAAGAGGGAGGTAGTTGTAAATGCCTGCCGCCACCTTTCTCACCATGCCGGCACGGAGCATCAGCTTGTGGGAGACGACCTCGGCATCGGCGGGAGTTTCCTTAACCGTTGGAATAAAGTACTGTGTATAGCGCATTAATTTACCTCTGTTTTGTGTTGTGTACCAGACTGGGCGGCCTTGAACACCTCGTCCACGAGGGCATCTGCCAACGAATCCTCCGGGACCTTGCGCACGATCTCGCCATGGCGGAAGAGGAGCCCTTCCCCCCTCCCCCCGGCAATACCGAAATCCGCCTCACGCGCTTCACCGGGACCGTTCACCACACACCCCATGACCGCAACGGTAAAGGTGGCGTCCAGGTTCTGAAGCCGCCGCTCGACCTCTTCGGCAACCCGGATAAGGTTGATCTGGCAGCGACCGCACGTGGGACAGGAGACGAAGTTGATCCCCTTCTTGCGCAGGCCGAGGGACTTGAGAATCTCGTATCCGACCCGTACCTCATCCACCGGATCACCGGTGAGGGAGACGCGCAGGGTATCGCCAATGCCGTCGGCGAGGAGGATGCCGAGACCGACAGCCGACTTGACCGTACCGGAAAAGACCGTGCCCGCCTCGGTGATACCGATGTGAAGGGGGTACTCGACGTGCCGCGACAGGAGCCGGTACGCTTCGACCGTCTTGGGGACGTCAGAGGCTTTCAGAGATACCTTGATCTGGTCGTAGCCCAGCTCTTCCAGTATTCGTACGTGACCGAGGGCCGATTCGACCATTGCTTCGGCGGTTGGATGGCCATAGCGCTCCAGGAGCTCCTTCTCCAGAGAACCGGCATTGACACCGATGCGGATCGGTACGAGACGCTCCCGGGCGGCACGCACCACCTCTTCTACCTTCCAGCGCTCTCCTATGTTGCCCGGGTTGAGCCTCAGGCCGTCTACGCCGGCCGCAAGCACCTGCAGGGCCAGCTTGTAATCGAAATGGATATCGGCGATCACCGGCAGAGGCGATGCCGCCTTTATGCGCCCAAGGGCCACGGCAGCATCCTGGTCGGGTACGGCGCAGCGGACGATCTCACAACCTGCTTCTGCCAGCCTGCCGATCTGTGACAGCGTGGCGGCTTCGTCGCGGGTATCGGTACTGCACATCGACTGCACCGAGCAGGGTGCTCCCCCACCGATCCTGATGTTCCCGACGGTTATCTGTTTCGTGCTCTTTCGCATAACTGAGCATAATAGATGGTTTGCCGGGACAAAGTCAAGAAACGGTGGACACCTGCCCCGACACTTCCCCCTGGCAACCCTGCCGTTCCCTCAGTAACCATACTGTTTTACAGCTCTTTTCCCCCTGTCCCGACAAGATTAGCATTGACATTACAGACACGGTCCGAGTAGTTTGACCCCATGAAAAAAACAGTGAAAAAGCCCGTTACGAAACAGGCAAAACAGGTCGTTCCCCGGGGAAGCACCCTCGAACTCATGGTTTCCGCCCTGGACGAGGACGGATACGGCATCGGTATCGCAGATACCTGCCAGGTCAGGGTGAACGGAGCCCTTCCCGGTGAGAAGGTCGTTGCCAGGGTGGAGCACGCGGGGCAGCACCGGATCGTTGCACGCATGGAGAAGATACTCAACCCCTCTCCGGTGCGCCGGAAGTCACCATGCAACCACGTGCCCGAATGTGACAGCTGCCCGCTGATCGAGATGGAGTACGGAGCACAACTGGAGTGGAAAAGAGGCTTGGTCGCGAACCACATCCGACGCCATGCAGCACTCGCAGGGACGGAGATCCTCCCCGTGCTCCCCTCCCCCCGGCAGATTCACTACCGCAACAGCGCCAAGCTTGTCATTGCAGGCAAATTTGCAGACCCGGTTATTGGCATCTACCGTCGCGAAAGCCATGATATTCTGGACATCTCGGACTGCACCCTGCATAACCCGCTCATAAACAGGATAGTGTCTGTGACCAAGCGGGGGATAATCAAGGGGAAAGTCCCCATCTACAGTCCCCGGTCTGAACAGGGACTGCTCCGTTACCTGGTAGTCAGGGTTGCCGAAAATGAAAACCGCGCCATGGTGGTACTGGTCACTGCCAGGAGAAGTTATAACGAGCTGCATCATCTCGCCGAATTCATCAGAAGGGAGGTCCCCGAGGTTGCGGTGGTTGTCCAGAACGTAAATCCGTCCACCGGGAATGTCATCCTCGGGAACCGGGATTTCTTCCATACCAAGCAGACCAGCCTGGAAGCATCGATCGGTGGCATCAAATTTCTCATTTCTCCCCGCTCCTTTTTCCAGGTCAACAGCGGCAGCGCCGGGGTGATCTACGACCTTGTGCGCACCTACGCAGAGCTCACCGGCAGGGAGAATGTTCTCGACCTCTACTGCGGCATTGGCGCCATCTCCCTTTTCCTCGCTTCCGGTGCCAGGGAACTGCTCGGAATCGAGGTTGTTGACGCTGCGGTTGAAGATGCCGCCCAGAACGCCAGGATCAACCGTATCCGTAATTGTGAGTTCGAGGCAGGCGATGTCGTTGAACAGCTCAAATGGGTCGTTGAAGGCGGCAAGCGGACGGATCTCGTGTTGCTCAACCCCCCGCGCAAAGGGTGCGATGCAAAGGTCCTGCAACAGGTCGTGACCCTGGGGGCGCCGAAGATCATCTACGTATCCTGCTCCCCGGCATCCCTGTCCCGTGACCTGGTCATCCTGAACAACGCCGGTTATCAGACCGAGCTGATCCAGCCGGTGGACATGTTCCCCCAGACCCCCCACGTAGAATCGATAGCAGTGCTGAAACGCCGTAAGTCTGACTGAATTTTCCTTGCCAAGATTCAAGGATTTAGAGTATTAGGTATCCAATCTTATTTATGGGAGGTGGCATGTACCGCGAACCAGGTAAAACCAGATTTCAACTAGATTTGCGCAGACATCTGAGAAGTCAGAACATCTGCGATAACCTCATCCATCTGATCTGTGAAATCGCCGAAGCAAGCAAGTATGTCATCAATGCAGTGCGGACCGGCGACCTTGGCGTAGCGGGCACATCCAACCTGTATGGTGAAGAGCAGCTTGCCCTGGACGTACTTTCCGACAGGATACTGCGCAAGAGACTGACCCACTCCGGGGTTGTCTGCAACATAGCATCAGAAGAGATGGACGAAGTCTACCAGGCCCAGACTGATGGCCCCGGTCTCTACTCGGTTGCCTACGACCCCCTCGACGGTTCATCCCTTGTTGACGTCAACCTCTCCATCGGCACGATCGTCTCCATATACAAAGGGTGCGATCTCTTTCAGGAAGGCCGCAAACAGGTGGCAGCCCTCTACCTCCTCTACGGCCCGCGGGTTTCCATGGTCTACTCCGTCGGCAACGGTGTCCACGAGTTCACCATGAACTCCCTGATGGAGTACACCCTGTCCCGGGAAAACATCTCCATGGCCCCCAAAGGCGATATCTACTCTCCGGGCGGACTGCGCAACAAGTACACCCCCGGCACGGAAAAATTCGTCACCTACCTGGAGGAGAAAGGGAGCAAGCTGCGCTACTCCGGCGGGTTTGTACCGGATATCAACCAGGTGCTGATGAAAGGCAAGGGCATCTTCTTCTACCCTGCCCTCAACGGTTCGCCCCGGGGCAAGCTGCGGCTTCTGTTCGAACTCAACCCCATGGCATTTCTCATCGAACAGGCTGGCGGTGCCGCCAGCAACGGCAGCATCCCCATTCTCGACATAAAACCCGAGTCCCTTGACCATCGCGAACCTGTTTACATCGGTTGTGCCGAGGATGTCCAGAAAGCTGTCGAATTCCAGGCTGCCTGCAGGCAGGAGAGCTGTTGATGCACGAGAACAACCCGGAACCGGAAGAAAAAGTTGCGCCAGCTGACCGTTTGTGCAGCGAAATTCAGCTCTTCGACCTGTGTGACCTGGATACATGCCGGCACAGGAGGGAGCGCTACTGCACCAATGAGGCACTTCTTGCCAAATTCGAAGCGATCAGGGAAGAGGACGACCGGAGCGCTCTCGTCTATGATGAAGATGAGCTTGAAGATGAGGACGACATGGAATACGACGACTTTGATGGCGGGGAGTATGACGAGGAGGAGTAATCTTTCCGGGGAATGACAGTCTCAACTAAGATTATGCAAAGAGCGACCGGCGGACGACCGGTCGCTCTTTTTTTACCTCAAGGTACTGCTGGTTACCCCTTGTAGCGCTTGAACGCCACGACCTGCAGTTCGTTGACGACCTTGGTCACACCGGGGACTGCCTGGGCGATGGCTAGTGCCTCTTCCAGTTCGGCATCGGAGTGGAGATGCCCTGAAAGATGCGCTTTACCGTTGCAGGAAAATATTTTCAGATGCATGCTTTCGATCTTGCCGTTACGGAGCAACTCGGTTTCAATTTTCTTGGCAAGGATGATGTCGTCAAGGAGAGACTGGGAACCGGCCTCGGCTTCCTTCAGTTTCGGGTCCCTGACCGCAGCAACGACCGAGTCGACGATTGCCGTTTCGGAAAGTGCCGAGGTATTGAAGACCATATCGTAACCGAGGGGATCGTTCCAGTCCCGGTCAAAATAGAAATGAATGAAACCGGCCCGCTGATGGTCACTCTTCCTGATGAAATCATGGGCAAGGTCCGGGTCTATCCATTCACGCTCGGCAAACTTTTCCACCCGCTCCTCAAAGGGGGCGACGAAACGGAGCCGGAGCGTATTGCCAACCCCCTTGAGCAGATCCTGGCAGCCACGCCCGTAGAGAATCACATTGCCGGCCTTTGCAAAATCCAGCAGAATCAGCTCGATCATGTTCAGATACGCTGCCTGGAGCCTGTCTTCAGCCGTTATGTACATCGGTGGCTTTTCATCCACACGATCGAGAATTTCCTTGGTCAACCCGTATCTGTCAGCGACTTCCGCGATTTTATTTCCGTCAACAAGAGTGTACTTCAACTTTTTCGCAATTTCTTGTGCAATGCTGTAAGCACCCGTACCCATTTCCCGGGATATGGTGATAATCGCCATCTATTCCCTCCTTGTGTGACTGTTGGGGGTGGATACTAGCATCTAAATCGGATTTTCACAATAGAGTCGTGAGTTTTTAACCAACAATGGATCGGCCTGATCCTCCACCAACAGGGGACAGTTAAACGCCAAAAGCATCATCTATTTTAAGAACATTCATTTTATCAATATAATATTTTTTTCAGGGTCCACCTGACTGTATCAAATCTATCAACCATTACATTGATGCCTACCCACAAAGGTGCAAGGAGCCGTGTTCTTAATCGCCTTGACCTCAACGATGCGATGAACATTTGCCTACTTTGGGCATAGTTTTCTAAATGCCAATTAATAAGTCCTTTTCTGTAAGACAACATTTTGACTGCTTCTATACGATCTTCAGGATCAAGATATCCTACATATCTCATATGAACTGCTGCCTCACGTTCAATACTCTCCATAGAAAATGATGAAATATTACCTTGGGATAACCAATATGCTCCGAGAGCATTAGATATATGAGCAAACTTATCGGTAAACCTTGCAATACGAATCCAAAGATCAAAATCTTCAACAGCTATCAATGCTTTCTCTTCTGAAAACAAACCGACTACATCTAAGATTGATTTTCTAACACAAACCGTAGAAGTATGCAGAGCATTCCATCCAGTCAACAAATCAACAAAAACTGGTTTATTTAGTTGCCGCCCACGCATTTTCAGGAACTTCTTTCCATTAATATCAAATACATCGCAATCGTGGTGGATAATATCGGCATTGCCAGTAAAGGGAAAAACGGTCGCCAATTTTTCAGGATACCACCAGTCGTCAGCATCGAGAAAGCAAACCCATTGTCCCTTTGCTACTGACAAACCTAGGTTCCTAGGGCGGGCGGGACCTCCCCAGTTTTCTTGACGTAGATACGTAATATCCATTAAAGACGAAAAATTCAGTACAATTTCTGCCGTCGCATCGGTTGAACCGTCATCGCTGACAATAACCTCAAAATCCTTGTAAGTCTGTTCTGCAACAGAATTCAGTGCCCTTGTCAATAGTTCTGCTCGATTGTATGTAGGTATTATAATAGAAAAAAATGGCGACATAATTGATTCATTCATTTTGGTTGGTGATTTTTTCTTACATGTTTGAGCGACTACGGAGAAACCCGCGTACCAACCCTAATGTATATTTTAGGGACACCACCACATGATCTACCAACCAAGACAGTACAGACGGACGAAGAACGGTCTTGCAACCATTCTTAACCATTACCGATTTACCAACGTGAACGGGCATAACATGCTGGTAGATATTCCCCCAGCACTTGAAGAAAAAACCGTAACGTTCTACTGCCCTTTTAACGACTGTCGGCTCAGGGAGCATGGATCTGTCCCCGGCAGCTATACGGCGAAGCATATCCAAAAGCTCAGAATGGGAAGCAGGACGGACGCAACAGCCAAGATTCTCATAAATTGCTCTACCCATCAGAAATGAAGGTTTGGCTACATAAGCAGCTTCTACACCAACTGTAGAGCCGAAGGTCAACACGAGATCGCACTTCTCCAACAGGGAATAAGTACTCACCGAAGAATCAGCAGGAATCACCGTTAAATCAGGGAACTGCTCGGCAAGACGTTTAATACCCTCAGTTTGAGAGTTAGAGATCCCTCTAAGATGGGGATGGACCCGAAGGAAGAGCTTAAACCGTCGATCGCTCGCTAACTCTTCAGCTAACAGCCCTATTGCCTCATTCTGGTCAATGTAGAAAGGATTCTTCCAATCGGCTATTGACACCATCTCTTCCTCAGACGAGTTAAATATCACCAGATTCAGTCGATCGATCGCCAAATCTGGCAAAAGCCCTACCTGTTGATTCGCAGTAAATGAATACCAACTCTGGGCCTTATTGCTCCTACGTTCCATAAACCATTCGGCAGCAATTTTTCCTTTCTCGGAAGCGTTTAGAGGAGACTCGGAGTAGGTTGAATCAATAGCCGAGATCATTTCACCTATGTCGTGAGGGGATGTGTTACTGGTCAGACTGTATCGATCCAGCACTCCGGCCCGCTCATGAACCAACGTATGCACAGCCAGTTCCTGTGCTGCACGCAAAGCACCGCGCAATTCGGCAAACCGCCCATTAAATAGTACAAATGTACGAGGACGTTCCTTTTCTAGGTGATTGCGGATAGAAAAATATGTCGTCGCAGCGGTCTTCATATGGGCCACAAAGAGAGACCGATGCTGGTGCAGGTCAGGTTCAGGCTCCCTAAGGTAACTTACAACAGAACCAAATGACGCCAATCCTATATCTGCCCCCTCAACAGATATGTTGGATAACTCCTCAATTGTTGCAAAACAACTATTAGAAAGGCTTTCGACAATCTGTTGCTGCCTATCAGTTAGCCAATGAAAGTTTTTTACCGTAACCCGCTCATCCCCGAGCCAGCGCAAACCCTTTGCAAATCGGGACATGCATCTCCAACAGGAACTCCATCGGTGGTCAACATTTTGGGCACAGATCGGCAGACTTCCCTGACACTGAAGAAAGACAATCTCTCCACCCTTATCAAGATGTTTCCGAGCGATTTCCAAATCAGTTTCGAAATGGACCGGCCATTGCACGATCGGAGTAAACAGTAGCAATTTGTTGCTCATTCAAGCACCCGGGGTTGAGCTGGATCCCGCCAGAAACAGATCACTGAAGAAAAATATTCCAGATCTTTACGTTGCAGTTCCCTGAGAATCGTAAGGAAAAGGAGATAGAGACAAAAATAAACAGCAGCACAAAGGGTCAGCGACGACAGGGTGTTATCGGGAAGATTGAACGTAAGCGCGGCGAAGCCGGCGGCAAGGGCAGCCACCATATGAAGGAGAAAGCGCCAGTAGATCATTACCCGATGTATTTTGCGCAACAGGTAACCGGTCATGCATATGTAAAGCGAATATACCAGAAGTGCCTTGCAAGCAGGACCAGCTGCTTTGAGATTAAACAGCCTGAAGCCGAACAGCTGTTCAGGAATGAGAATATAATTCAGTGCAATGCCTAGCAGGTAAAGGCTTATGCCCATGATACTCACCAGCCGTAGCCGCTCCGAAGCCATGAAGATGGCGTCAAAGGTTCTGCTGACGCTCATCAGGATGACCTGGAACATGAATATTCTGACAATTGGCACCGTTGGCAGGTAGTCGCTGCTCATTGCCAAAAGCACGAACCGTTCGGCATGAAAACAGATGAAGATTGCCACCGGGTTCACCAACAGGGAAAGGTACTTGGTAGCACGACGGGAAATATCTTGCACCCTGGAATAATTGCCTGCTTTAACCTCCTCGGAATAGGACGAGTAAAGGAGCGTGATGATTGCAGTGGATGGAATGAGCAGTGCCGTATTGAACATGGAGGCAGCAGTAAAATATCCGGTCTCTTGATAGGAGTGGAACTTGGTGACCAACGTTCCGTCGATCCTGTCATAAATCACTCCCAGCACCGACATGGGGAGAAGCGGCAGGATGAATCGGATGTACTCCCTGACAATAGCCCTATCCAGGGAAAATCTGAAGACCTTCAGTTCCCCCCTGGTAAACCTGACAAGACAGGCCAAGCCCACCAGCGGTCGAAAAACTAGGGCTAAGGCCAGAAGCCTGACGTCTCCCGTCGGAGCAACGAAAACGGCGATGAACAGAAGGTTGGCAACCGCCATCAGGGTATTGCTGGACTGGGTCCGTCGGACCTCCCTTCTTGACTGATAGGCTCCCATGACCGCCAGCATCATCGCATCGACGAAATAATAGGTCAGGACGGTCAGAAAGACAGCCAAGTGGCCAGAGGACACTGGAGCTTTGTCTATGCAACTGTAGAGGAGGTAGAAGGCCGCGGCGATGCCGGTAAGGATGAGCCGTATTGTAATATAGGTCGAATAGTGCTTTTGGAGGTCTTCCCCTTCGGCAATCCGCTTGAAAAATATTCCGCTCAAATTCAGTTCGCTGAAGGCCATGAACAGACCGGTAAGGGAGAGGGCATAGCCGTAAAGTCCGTAGTCGCCCGGGGAAAGAGCGGACATAGTCAATTTCAGTGTCAGGAGGTTTACAAAAAAGACAAGAAACTGATTTAGCAGAGTGACAACAGTTTTGCGGGAGTTCATAAACCGATTGCCCCTAATAAGGCAGAATAATCACGTCCGACCGAGCTAATACTTTCGAACTGACCGATATTTTTGAAGATTTCTATTGATAAGAGGAGCCACGCGCTGAAAAACCGGATTTCTGCTGCAGATCTAGCCTGCCGAGATGAAATCATCAGCCAGCAAGCCCATCACTACGATGTCCCGATAGACTCCGTTCCGGAGGAGAGCCTTTCTCAACCTCCCCTCTTCCACGAAGCCGAGCCTCCGGTAAAGAGCGATGGCTCCTTCATTGTCCTCATGAACTCCGAGTTCTATCCTGTTCAGATTCAGTTTGCGGAAAGCATGGTTCAATAAAAGCAGGGATGCCTCTTTGGCCAAGCCCTTTCCCTGCGCATCAGGATCGCCAAGGATGATAGCGTAATGCCCCTTGCGGTGCACCCAGTCGATCCCCGAAAGTTCGATATTCCCGACATGTTTTCCGGATAACTTGTCAACGATCGCCAGCCAGATGCCGTTGGTCGCGTTTTTAGAGTCGTAATATGCTTCCAGCGCTTCACGGGAGTGAGGAAACTGGGCATGCTCCGTAAAGGTATCGTTATCCTGACTGTTGATCCACTCTGCATAAGATCCGCCCAAGTCGGACTTTGTTACTGGCCGAAGCACAACCTTTTCACCCATCAGAAAAGACATCGTTACCTCCCGGACGATTGCAGTTCGCTCCTGTATTCGTAAACCTTATTAAATGCTTCGATCACATCGTCGAGATCCGGACGAGACATCCCGGGGCGCATCAGTTCGGTCATGAAGAGCTCTTTCTCGTGCAGTTTCTCGGCAACCGGGCAGATACCTCTGGCGTAGCTCACCGACCTGGCGTGCTCGCACATGGTGAAGGGGTAACCCTGCCTGCCGAAGGCGATCCTCCGCTGGTACATTGCCGAAAGGTATAACGGTTTTACATAGCCTTCCGAAATGAGAACGCCATCAGTCTCGCGCAACCGCGAAACCGGAAGTTCAGCTTTCACTGCGGCAATAAAGGAATGGCGGTCAATGCCGAGTTTCTCCTCGTCAAAGCGGAAGCCCATAACATAATAGGCATGGGTAGCTCCGGATCTGACCCGGGGCGGCTCAATGCCATTGAGGCCGGAAAGCCCCTTGCTGAGATATTCGGCGTTCAACTGTCTTATCTCGATGAGGTGGGGAAGCTTCTTCAACTGCTCGCGCCCTACGGCGGCTTCCATCTCGGTCATCCTGAAATTGAAGCCGACCATGTTGGTAATATCCTCAACGCCCATATCGTCGACGACAGCTTCGGCATGATTTCTGATCAAACGGACCCGCTCCGCAAGAAGGTCGTCATCGGTGACGACAATGCCGCCCTCACCCGTATGGATGTGCTTGTGATAATTCAGGCTGTAAACGCCTAAATCGGCCAGGGTCCCGGCAAATCTACCGGCAAACCTTGCTCCGGGCGCCTGTGCACAATCCTCGATAACCTTGAGGTCATATTTCCTAGCCAGAGCAGTTATGCCATCCACATCGAACGGCAGTCCCAAGAGGTCCACGACAATTATCGCCTTGGTGCGCTCGGTGATAAGCTCTTCAACCCGGCGGGCATCAAGACAGAAATAATCCTCCTCCACGTCGGCAAAGACTGGCACTGCCCCATAGACGATTGCGGCTGTTGCCGAGGCTGACATCGTATAGGGTGAAACGATAATCTCGTCGCCGGGAGAAATCCCACTCGCACCTACCGCAGCATACAGACCTGATGTCGCGGAATTCACCGCCACGGCATGCTTTGCCCCGAAATAGGTTGCCCACTCCGCCTCTAGGGCCCTCACCTCGGGCCCCCCGTAAAAGTCCTCATCCCAACAGCCGAGAAACTTGGAGAGGACGCCGCTCCGCAGCACACGGATTACGGCCGCCTCCTCTTCGGCACCGATCGTGTTGTAACCCGGAAAGATCTCGGTGCGTACCGGGGTGCCACCGTTAATTGCCAGAGTTTTTCTCATGAACGGATTGCCTCTTTTACGCGAACACAGAAGGTAACATCGTATATAGCATCTGCAAGAGGAGAAAGGAACTCTTCCTTCCCCTCGAGGGCATTGATGCTCTGGGAGACGTAGTGATAAACGGCATTCGCTAGATCGGTCTTCATCGACAGAGGTTCACGCTGCAGCACCCGGTAAGATGGATAGACTGGATCCGGATCGGTCTTCAGGATGTCAAGCCGGTTGCAGAAATCCAGCAGCCTGATCTCCCCCTGTTCCATCATGATATCCAGATCAAAAACAGAATAGCAGCTCTCGCGGAGCCCCTGGATTGTCCCATTAACACCGCTTGCAAACTGAACGAAAAGAGATACAGTCGGATCACCCTCCAGCTCCTGAAAATAATCGAGGATGTGCCATCTTTCTATCCTTCCGAAGTAAAATCGCAGTAGATTGACCAGATGACTGCCGTTGTTCAGCAACCCCTTGGTGTATCTCCCTCGAAACTGCTGAACTTTTCCCAGTTCACCCGTTGCAATGCGTCCGCGCACCGATTGAAGCAGGCTGTCGAACCTCCGGATATAGTTTACGCTGCAGGCAATAACCGCGGAATTCAGGTCGGCAGCCAGGGCCAGGGCATCTGCCTCTGAGGCAGCCACCGGCTTTTCGAGTAGAACCAGTTTCGGCCCGCCGGATTTCCCCTTCCCGGCGCGGGCGATCTTGCCGACGACATCCCGGTGAGACGGTGTGGGCACGCAGACACTGACGATATCGACCTTCTCCCTGGCCAGCAGCTCGTCTACCGATTGGTAACAGTTCCCAGCCCCCCACCTGCTGGCGAATTCCCGGGCGCGGTTCATTTCGCTATCGCAACAGGCGACCAGCTTAGTGCCCGGATGAAGGTCATAGGCCTTCGCATGGGTCAGCGCATGGCTGGTTGCTGGGTCGTTGTTCCATCTCCCGGCAATATTGCCACAGCCGATGATCGCCACACGATACTCAGTCATTGATTCGCACTTCTTTCAACAGCACTTGTTCGTTCATTTTCCTGATCTCCGGATTGGCATCGAGGAAATCGACGACGTCTTCCACGGTAAAAAGCGGGTTGCGGGTATAAAGGTTTTCGTAAATTGCCCTGATAACAGCAAAATCAGCTCGTTCATCGAGGCTCAGATGCCAATGCGGCCGCCATTTGCCGATCTTCTCCCAGGTTACGTTGCGAGTCCGGTATCTACCGTCGATATCGTAAAAATACAGCGACACGTGTTCGTGGACGGCAGGGTCCCTGACATGCTCATTCACCCATTGCAAATTAGCCAAAGGAAATATCTGGATATCGAAACCTTCCGGCCAACTGTACGGGTTGGTATTGGCAAGATATTCGATGGAACGGTCGCCCATGAACTCACCTACCATCAAATCAATCAGGGCAGGATCCATGAGAGTGCAGTCTCCGGTCAACTCGACGACGATGTCGCCTCCCACACTGGAAACCGCGCCCACGACGCGGTCGAGCACGTCGTCCTCGCTTCCTCGGAAACAAGGGATCTGCATCCTTGTGCAAAGGGCTTCCACTGCATCATCCCTGGCGTTATCGGTAGTCGCCACGACTATCTCGTCGATCCTGCTGGCAGACTGCAGCCGCTCCAGCATCAGTCCCAGGGTCGGTTTGCCGAGAATTTCCAACAGAATCTTGTTCGGCAATCGTGTCGAACCGGAACGAGCCTCTATGCTTGCCACGATCTTCACAGAACACCCTGCGTGGTAAATTTGAGAAAATAGGAGCGTTCAATTTCGCTCGCCAAGCGAACCTTGCTCGTCACGGAAACGATCTCCGGTATATGGGCCAGAGTCATCCCGTCGGCAAGTCGCTGGATGGAATCGGCCGGAATATACGACAGCGACCTCTTCCCGACCAGAGAGGCGGTGACGACCGCCGTACTGAAGGAACCGATGACGATGTCCGCTTCTGCAAGGTCATCGAGGAGATCGCCAGATTTGGAAATGCGTACCCATGAGGAGCTGTAGTTGTCATACTTCCCTGCTGACTCTTTCGGATGTCGGCGAATGACAAGTCCAGCGGAGGGCATGGAATTCCGGTCGATACTTTCGAGAATGTCATCGAGTACCGTCAGTTCGCTGAAACCGAAATAGTCTTTTACGCCGAAAATTCGCAATGAAGCCTCTTCCAGCGGGTCCGACAGATAAAGGATCGAAAATTTTGCCGGGTCCGGTTTCATTGTTGCAGATACTGTCAGGAAACGTTTGCGAAGAAGTTCATGCCTAGGGTTCTGCTCAAGCACCAGTGCCTTTTCCGGGAAACCAAGCTCCTTGGCAAGTGAAAAGGCCTTTTTATCGAAAACAATAACCTTGTCGGGAATGTTTGCCCGCCAATCTTCGTCAGGATAGCCGAATCTCTCGCGGTACGCGGTCCAGTGTTCAAGCAAGGCTACGGTCGGAACTCCTTTTTTCTTCAAACACTTAAGGGCAGCAAGTTCATAGCCCGTGATCCCGGTGGAACAGATTATACAATCGACTCCGCGGCTGGCGACAAGGCTGTCAAGACGGCTCTCAAACTGGTCATCCAAAGGAAGAGGTTCGACAGGCAAACCGTTATCCCGGTAATAGACGAGCGCTGGTCCATCACAGATAAAAACCACGGAAGTTCCGGCGAGCCGAGTTTGCCCATAGGAAAGCGCCAGTTCTGCACCTCCTATGTCATGGGATATGATGGCACAGGTTGAAGGCATAATCCGTCTTACTCCAGCAGATCCCAACTCACCGGAGTCCCTTTGCGCACATCTCTGGCCGCCCTCTTGCCGAGAAACATCTCGTAATAGCGCGGATGGATGCCAAGTCCGGGGCGAACGATGCGAAGATTTTCCGGGGTGAATTTCTCTCCGGCAGCCATATCAGCACTGACATACAGTGATCGGCGGAATACCATGGATCGCCTCTCCGCCGATGATGGGCCGTAACTGACCGTTCCGAGGGACTGGTGCGCTCTCCCTGCTTCCCTGACAAGCAGAGCCATCTCCTCGGGTTCCATCGAAAAGGCGGCGTCGACGCCCCCCTCGGCTCTGCTGAGGGTAAAGTGCTTTTCGATCACGGTTGCCCCGAGAGCGACAGCTGCAACAGCGGCACCCACTCCCAATGTGTGATCTGAAAGTCCGACCTCTACGTTAAAGAGTTCGCGCAGGTGGGGGATCGTTTTGATATTGGAGCTCTCGGGTGAAGCGGGATAGGTACTGGTACATTTGAGCAGGATTAGATCGCTACATCCGGCCTGCCGCGCTGTGTTCACAGCCTCATCCAGTTCGGCAACCGTTGCCATTCCGGTCGACATGATGAGTGGCTTTCCGGTTGCAGCAACCTTTCTGATAAGAGGGAGATGCACATTCTCGAACGATGCGATCTTATAGCAGGGCACCTCCAGCGTCTCGAGAAAATCAACGGCAGTTTCGTCGAATGGCGTACTGAAACAGATCAGTCCCAATTCACGGCAACGTCTGAAAATTGGTTCATGCCACTCCCATGGAGTATACGCCTTCTGGTAAAGTGAGTGGAGAGAATACCCCTTCCAGAGGCTGTTCAGGTCAGAGATGAGAAATTCTTCTTGGTCACTGTCGAGGGTGATAGTGTCGGCAGTGTATGTCTGGAGCTTAACCGCATGCACACCGCTACGCGCCGCCGACTCGACGATCGCTATAGCCCGTTCGAGTGATTGATTATGGTTACCTGACATTTCGGCAATGATGAGGGGTGAGTGGGCAGTCCCGATCATTCGGCCGGCAATCGCGATTCCGTTCATCGTTCCTCTCAGTTAAAAAATGTTCTCGAGATACCGGGTCAACTTCATTGATACCTGAATCCGCGATGGCTGTCAGGTGCTAACGAAACGACCTCACGAAACATGCTGCTGGACAAACAGCCCGTCAGCCCCTCACAAGCGGCTGTCCGGAAAAACAGCTGCCTCCAGGGAATGTCGATTCTCCAGCCAACCGGTCTTAAACATCGCAAACGTAATTATGTCCTCGTAACGATCACCCTTCAGGACATGCTCAACAAAGTGCCCTTCGGTTGCAAAGCCGAGCCTCTTGAAAAATTTGAGGCTGGAAGAATTAAATCCGAAGACTTCGCCGCACAATTTTCTGATTTTCAGTGTTTCAAAGGCATATTCAAGTCCCAACACGCCCATGATCGTGCCGGTCCCCCGTGGCAGGTGCTCCTCTCCCAGATAAAACCCCCAGAAACATCTGCCATTGATTCTATCTATATCGGTAAAATTTACCACGCCTAGCGGCGTATGGTTGGCTTCGAAAAGCAGATAAACTGCATCGGCATTCCCGGCAAGACGGCTGTACCATTCACGGTGTTCGTCCATTTCTATTATCGTATCACGATACATATAGCGGCGGATACGGTCAGAATTGCGCCACTGCAGGACCAACTCAAGATCCCTCTCCTCGATAGGCCGAAGACGATAGTCCTCACGGTCAGGCACCGACACCCTCCTCTATGGCCGCCACCAACGGGAAACGGCCGTTGATCAGGTCATCGCCCATGAGCAGAAGCGCTTTTTCGCCCATCGCCTTCAGATGGGCGGAATTCTGAATGGCTGTGCTGATCGTTGCAGCCAGGAGTTCGACGGAGACTAAGGCCGCATCCCCCAACTCCAGGACAGCCCCCTCCCTGGAAACGGCCTTGGTGGCTTCATACTGATTCTGCGCAATGATGAGAACAATTGCCGGAAGGCCGAGAAAACATCGTTCCCAAGTGGCGCTTCCGCCTGCGCCGATGGCCAGATCGGCAGCAGCCGTCAGCTCCGCCATATTGGACACCTGGCAATGGTAGCGGACCGCAGACATCGATGCGCAGAGGTCCTCGATCTCTCTCCTCCGGGGATTCCCCCCCCCGACGACGGCATCGACGAGAATGTCGGGTCTGCCGAACCGGCGAACGGCCTCAAGGGCCTTTGCGGTTTCGTTGGTCGGATCGCTGCCGCCAAAAAATACCAGAATACGCCGCACCTTACCATCCCTCTGGCGGAGGTTCCTGCGTGCAACCACGAATTCTCGGCGGAGCAGAGCGTATCTGGGGCCGAGAAACCGGACACACCGGTCGGGAAGAAGCCCGTCATAACGGCTATCCATGTTCAAGTAGAGGTTCTGGTCCAGCAAAAGATCACAGTCGTGGCGCCGGTCTGCCAGGTCGTCGATAACCATCAATTTGCCGGTGTGCGGCCGGAGTAGAAGCTCCCAGCGATGATCGATTGCATAATGATCGACAACCAGCCAATTCGGATGAAACCTGGCAACGGCTGTCAACGTCTCTGCGGCATCCTCCTGCCAGGGCGCTCCCAGCCAGGATGCGTGAGCCGGTATCTGGCCTGCACCCGAAGAGCCTCGTGAGACATAGGGCAGCGAAACGATCGTGTAGCCTCTCTCCACCGCGACTGCATTCAGGTTGCCCGGGTGCTCGCGGCAGACAAAGAGAATTTCGGCTCCCCGAAGGCTCAACTCGTCGGCAAGGGTCAGACAGCGCATGAGGTGCCCGGAACCGATACTCTGGGATGAATCAACACGAAAGCAGATCTTCACCGTTGCACCCTGTCGTAGACCTTACGGCATTATATGGTTTTACGGAAAACCGCCTTTGCAGGCCGGCCGACCAGCAACCCCTTCGTGCTGGTCGCAGCAATCGCCCTGGCATAGACAGAACATGACCCGTCAAAGGCCGCCGCAATGGTATCCAGTTCCGGCCGCTGATGGGACCAGGTGGGGTAAAACAGCCCCTGAAACAGAACGCCGCGGGAAATCATCTCCTGCATCATCAGGGTACGGAATGCATCGTCGGGCTCACCGGCAGCGTTCCGGCAGGTCAGGGCAAACAGGCAGGGGTGACCAGAGAGCTGCAAGGCACGGTCAAGACCGTGGACGGAAATAATCTGCTCGAGCATCTTTTTCAGTGAAGCTCCCCGTTCATGGTTGCTGACTATCATGTCGTGCTGCCCAAAAGCCTCGACTGTGGCGAGCAGGGCTGCAAGACCCGTGGTCTCGGCGCCATGAGTTGTGGAGATCAGGAAAAGCTTGTCCTCCCCTTCCCGGCGGATACCGCCAAGCTCCATGATCTCTGCCTTTCCCGTCAGGGCGCAGCAGGAAAATCCGTTGGCAATCCCCTTGCCCCACGTGGACAGATCAGGCGTTACCCCGAAAACATGCTGCGCTCCCCGCACCCCCCACTTGAACCCGGTTATCATTTCGTCGAGGATGAATACCACACCGTTGTCCCGGCAGAGAGCAGCAACCTGCTGCAGGAAATCGTCGACCGGCGGATCGAATTTGACCGGTTCCATGATCAGGCAGGCAATATCGTGGTCCGGGTCAGCGAACAGTTTCTCCACCGAGGTGATGTCGTTATAACCGAAGCCGACGGAGAGGTTCCATGTTGACGCGGGAATTCCCCGGCTGCAGGGGGTGGTGACGATGAACCAATCGTCGTAACTGAAGAACGGGTGTTCACGGGCAATGGCCACTCTCGTGCGCCCGGTAAAGGCACGGGCTAGCTTGATGGCTGCTGTGGTCACTGTTGAACCGTTCTTGGCGAACTTCACCATGTCACCGGACTGGACCGTTTCCAGAAACGTCTGCGCCGCTTCCCGTTCTATGGCAGCGGGCCGCTGGAAATTGGTCCCCCGAAATGCGGCGTCGCAGACGGCCTGAGCAACCGGTTCGTAGCCATGCCCGATACTGACCGATGTCAACCCCATGCTGCAATCGAGATATTCATTACCGTCCAGATCCCACACATAGGCACCTTTGCCATGGGTAATCGCTGCCGGGGCATTGCAGGGAAACTGGTCGTCTCCCTTGGAATACGTATGAGCACCGCCAGGTATCAGATTATGAATTTCGGCAGAAAAAACCCGTGAACGGTCAAAATTGGTTATGTCATTCATCTGTTTCTCCCTGAGTTCAGCATGCATCATCCTGACAATGACTTCAGAAAACCTTCGTTGCGGGTTATCCCCGCATTGATCGCTGTCAGCTCTGGAGCCCGGTCCAACAGGGCAAGAATATCCTGTGTCGTAAAACAGGGATTCTGCGGATAAAGGCACTCATAAATCCGCCTGATCAGTTCGAAGTCACTCGGTTCGTCGACGGTCCAGCGCAGGCTCGACAGATCGGAATCATTTTTCAGACAGCCGATCCGGAACCGGCCCGGATTCTGGTACATGAACGGCGTGACGTGCTCGCGATGGGAAGTCAGGCTCGCCTCCTGCCACGCCTGTTCCAGACAGGAAAAGCGAAAGATCTCCGCATCGAGACCGTCCGGGTAAGTCGGTTCGAGGCAGTTGCTGGCGTAGTCATCCCCCCGTTCAAGAAAAAAATCAACCAATCGGTCGATTAATGCCGGGTCTGCCAGCGGACAGTCAGCTGTCAGGCGGATCACATGGTCCGGCCGGTAGGGCAGTGCCGCCTGATAGAACCGGTCCAGCACGTCGTCAAGCTGGCCGCGAAAGCATGCGATCCCCTCCTGTGTGCAGATTTCCGCAAGCCGGTCGTCAGACGGGTCTGTGCTGGTCGCCACAATCAGCCGGTCGATTCCCGTGGTGCGGGAAACACGCTCGAGCTGGCGAAGAATCATTGGCTTTCCCAACAACGGAAGCAGCACTTTCCCTGGCAGTCGTGTCGAAGTGCAACGTGCCTGCAGGATGCAGATTATCACGGCTCAAACCTCCGGATAGTAGCCATTAAGCGACTTCACCTGAAGTGTACACACGCCTCTGCGTTGCGAATCTACGGGTAACAGTTCATAGGAGGAGGCGCCATCATGATCATAGGTCAGACGGGCCATCTCGCGGTATAGGCCCAGTGCGAGAAAACTTGCAGAATAGTTCTGCTTGTAGGTAAACACCTGCTCTTCTGGACGGTGATGATAACGGCGTCTTTGGGGATAGTCAGGAAGGAAATCCCCCAGAAGCAGCAAGCCGCCATCCTTTACCAGACAGTCCACGGCCGCAAGCGAGCGTGACAACTGGGACCGGTCGACCCAGTGGAGGACATAATTGACAACTACCAGATCGAAGTGACCTTCTACGGGAGGTGCGGAAATCGTCCCATGATAGAGTTCCACTTCTGGGAAGAGTGACTTCCCGGTGGATATGGCCTCCGTGCTGGCATCAACGCCGACGCAACGGGCATTGGGCAGGTACTCCCTTTTAAATTTTGCCAGTCTGAAACCGTTGCTGCAGCCCAGTTCAATCACCGATGTGATTGCTTCCTTGTTGCCGAGGAGATCGAACAGATGCAGCGGCCAATCGAGTTTATCAGGATTGTCGAGTGCAGACCGATTGCGCCGGTACCAGTTGTCCCCTTCACCGGAAATGAAAAGACTATCCTGTGTCACCCAACCCTCCATAACGGTGGACTCAATATCGATTCATCGTCAAGGGCAAACGATGAAAAGTCGAGGTCGGGCGGAGACCCGGCCTCATGGCAGAGTTCCATTAACTGATCATGATTATCGACACCGCAAATGATCACATCGATATCGGCACATGAGGAGAGAAAACCGAGAGCTGCCCGGACCGGACTAACCCCCCGCTCTTTCAGCACTGCATGATAACGCTTGAGGTGCGGTTTGACCGGGTCAAAATGAGCGGGAAGGGAGTCGGGATCCGCCAGCAATACCCCCTGCAAGAAGGCCGACCTTGCATGTATTTCTATTCCTTTTGCCTTTAGATCGGACAGTTTACCACCTGCGAGCAACCTCTGGTCCAAAACGTTCACCGGCAACTGGATCAGATCTATTTCGTATCTATTCAATATAGAATCAATCTGTTCCGACGTATACACCGATATCCCCACCTTTTCCACCAGATGCTGCCTCTTCAGATCGGACAGCTTTGCCATCAACTGTTCACCGCCGGCAACTAGAATATCATTGGCATTGTGAATCAGCAGCCCATAAAGGGATGCTGCATGCAGTTTTGTCAGTGACGAAGCAAATGCACGTTCGAGCCGGGACACATCCTCTGCCGAGATTTTCTCAGCGTCAAAGCGAATCGTCTTGGTAATCAGGTTGAAGTCATGGTCTGCCGGGAGAGTATTGCCCAACACCTCTTCACTGGCACCATAGAGAGCAGCAGTGTCGATGAAGCGAATGCCATTTCTGGTCGCAGTCTCCAGGATCAATCCAACTTCCTCGGCACCGGTTCTCCCGGACCGGTTGGTTATGCCATAATCCAGGCCGAACTGGACTGTACCGAGTCCCAGCTTCATCCGATCACTCTGCGGAAGACGTCGATGACGTGCTGCTGCTGGGCGTCGGTCATTGCTGGATAAAGAGGCAGGGTCAGCGCATGCCGGTAATATTCCTCCGCTTTGGGAAAATCGCCGGGCCGAAAGCCGTACTGGCGATAATAGGGCTGCAAATGGATTGGTATATAGTGAACATTGGAGGCAATGCCGTCAGCCCGCAATTTCGCCGCCAGTTCCTCCCTTTGAGTCGCGATCAGATCGCAATCAAGCATGACCACAAAAAGGTGATACGCAGAATAACAGTCTGAGTCCTGGGACAGAAAACGGATCGGGAGATCGGCAAAGGCCTGGCGATACCGGGCCACCAGTTCATGGCGACGGGCAACATTGGCATCCAGGCGAAGCAGTTGGCTACATCCCAGAGCTGCCTGGATATCGGTCATGCGGTAATTGAATCCCAGTTCGATCTGTTCGTAATACCATGGACCATGGGATTGGAAAGTAAACTCGGCAGGATCCCTTGTAATCCCATGGGAACGGAGTCGCACGAGCCTGGAACAGAGCTCCTCGCTCCTGCTGACTACCATCCCACCCTCACCGGTCGTTATTAATTTGACCGGGTGAAAACTGAACACCGTCATGGCGGAGTAGCGGCAGTTCCCGATAAGCTGCCCACGGTATCTCCCACCGATAGCATGCGCTGCGTCTTCTATGACGGTAAATCCGTAGTGTTCGCCAAGGGCAGCTATTCGCTCCATGTCACACGATTGGCCAGCGAAGTGGACGGGCACCACAACCTTTGGCAATCGGCCCGTTTTTTCAGCCTCTACCAGTTTTTTCTCCAACTCCTCAACACTCATGGTGCAGGTGTCGGGGTCTATGTCAACAAAATCCACGTCGGCGCCACAATAGCGGGCGCAGTTTGCCGAGGCGACAAAAGAAATGGGGGAGGTCCAGAGAATATCACCGCCCCCCAGTCCGGCAGCAAGACAGGCAATATGCAGTGCAGAGGTTGCACTGTTGACCGCCACAGCACAGTTTACGCCACAGTAATCGGCAACAGCTCTCTCAAAACGCTCGACAGAAGGACCTTGTGTGAGCCAATCCGAACGGAGCACATCCACCACTGCCTGGATATCCTGTTCCGAAATGGTCTGTTTACCATAGGGAATATTGATTTTTCCCATCAGCTTTCCATATTGGGTGCGAAACCCGGGTCAACATCGCTCTTTATAAGTTTGCAAATATCTTCAACCGAAAGCCAGTCAGTATTATTGCCGCTATTATACTTAAACCCCTCAGAGCAGAGCTTTCCAGAAAAATTTGTTATAAAACGCCCCACGTCCCAGAGAGGCAGAGAGGGTAATATGACAAAGTAGTTGGCAAACTCGACAGTGTTCAGGGAGTCAGTTTCTGTGATCATCTCCTCATGCAATTTTTCCCCTGGTCTTATGCCGACAATCTCCCTACGGACACCCGGAGCAATAGCATCAGCTACATCCACAATACGATAGCTTGGTATCTTCGGGACAAATATTTCCCCACCCCACATGTTCTGCAGGGCAAATATTACCAGATTTACACCATCCTTTAGCGTAATATTGAAACGGGTCATCCTTTCGTCGGTAATGGGTAGCAGTCCATCTTGTCTTTTTTTGATAAAAAGAGGAATAACGCTGCCGCGGCTCCCCATCACATTTCCATAGCGGACAACTGAAAATTTAAGATCTCGTTTCCCTCGAAAATTGTTAGCCGCAACAAACAGTTTGTCAGAGCAGAGTTTGGTAGCACCATAAAGGTTTATGGGAGCGGCGGCCTTATCGGTGCTCAGCGCTACCACCTGACGAACATCGCTCTCGATTGCAGCTTCAATCACATTTTGTGCCCCGAGAATATTTGTCTTAATTGCCTCGAACGGATTGTATTCACAAGCTGGAATCTGTTTGAGTGCCGCAGCGTGAACAACGATATCAACTCCCTCGAACGCACGACGTAGACGTTCCTTGTCACGCACGTCCCCAATAAAGTAACGTAACTGACGATATCGAGTGTCCGGAAATACCTGAGACATCTCGAATTGTTTCAGTTCGTCACGGGAAAACACTACCAAGCGTTCTATGTCCGGATGATCATTCAGTATTGTTTCAACAAATTTCCTGCCGAACGATCCGGTGCCACCCGTAACAAGAACAGATTTTCCTGTGAACATTATAACTCCAGTTGAGATTGCAAAGATGACTCGAACTCCTTAGCAGAAGAATCGAGCGAATAGCTTAATACAAATTTGCTGGCCTTGTCAGTTAGTTCATGTGCTAGATCAGCCTTCGTCAAAAGCTGAGAAACCTTCGTGACTAGTGCGTCGACGTTTTCGATAGGTGCTACCAATGCATTTTCACCATCAATTGCGAAGGGAATAGCGTCAGTAGTAACTACAGCGCATTTACAGGCAAAAGCTTCCAGCACCATTAGTCCGAACCCTTCATTTCTTGAAGGATAAAGGAAAACATCTGCACTACTCATGATGCGACGCAGATTATTCTCACTGACATAACCAAAATCCCGATATGTACAGGAAAGTTCGCCATCAACCAGATGCTCACCAACTGTCCACACCGTCACCTCAGGAAAATGATTGCTGACCAGCTTTTCTATGGTAGCAAGCGCAAGATCGAATCCCTTCCGGTAGTCCCTTCGCGAGAAGAAGAGAATTACCTTACTGGTCCCTTTCTGGTTAATAAGATTTTCATCAGGATCGAAATAGAAAGTATTCAGGTCGACACCATTATGAACCACCTTGGATTCAGTCGCGAACCGAGCGGCAAAAATATGTGCCAGAGTATCAGATACGGCTATGACGGGAATTTTTAAAAGCTTGAATGATAGAGCATATAAACAACGGATAACAATTTTTTGTATGAGATTATGGTATGTGTTTTCATTATAGTCTTGGGCAAAATACAGTACACGTTTCACGTTTCTGACGGAGAGGATAAAAGCAAGTGGTATGATATCGGCAATAACAATATCCGAATCCACAGGATTAAACAAAAGTGACAGAATTGTTCCAACTTTCCCTGAATACTTGAGTGGTTCAAGAATGACACGTGGGCTAAGTTCAAATACGGTATCAACCAGATTTGCTTTGATGACAACGTGATGGCCGGTTTCGGCAAGAAAAGAGGCGTAGGCGACAATCATCTTGTCCCCACCCCGATTAAGCAGTGAATGCCTGACGAAATAAATTTTCATGTATCACTATCCGTAGATTGCGCACCCTATCAAAATCACCCAAATCAAACCAACGATTAATAGCGGTAAGTCCTTTAAGAGTGAGTTTGTAGGATCACCACACAAACCGAGATGCACCCTGAGCATATATCGCATCAAACCAAAACAGCAAAGAGGCACGGAGTAAACTAACAAAGGGGAATGTCGCGAAAGTACATACATGGTATACGTTACCAAGACTGCCCCACCGGTCATATACATGGTACCTTCAAGAAATCCTTTCGGGTAGGCAACCAAAGCTTTGCGATGGTGCCGGGCAACATCTCCAAGGCTTTGTTTCTCCGATAACCTCTTGCCTGTACTTAAAAATACAGAAAGCAGAAAAACACTCAAAAACAGCCATTCGGAAATTGTTATGTTAAATGCAATTCCACCGGCATGAAGGCGAAGGAGAAAACCTGAAGATATACAAAAAATATCGAGTAGTACTATATCTTTGAGCTTCGCACTATAACTGAGGGAAACTACTACATACACTACCAGGTCGAGAAAAAAAGCATTCGAAACATTTCGCGCGCTGACAACGCTACAAATCAATAGTACGACGACAAGAAACTGTGCCGCATTGACGGGAACAATACCTGAAGCAATTGGTCTCACGCACTTACTTGGGTGATGACGGTCGTTATCCTTGTCAAAAATATCGTTAATAATGTAGGTAGCACTTGAGGCAAAGGAGAAAGCTGCCAAAGGAACCAGACCCGCGATGAAAAATCCCTGATTGGAAAAGCTGCCACCTAAAAAGGGTGGGAAGAACAACATCAGATTCTTCAACCACTGAACCGGTCTAACAAGCTTTATATAGGGGAGAAGTTTCATATAACTGCAGCCTTCCATGAGAAGCTACATATTACCAGCTAAACGCTCGTAAAGTTTCCGTGCAGGTGCTTTGTAATAAGAGTTTTCGGGAGATTTTTCCGCGGCCAGCTTGAAATATTCCATAGCTTCACGATTGTCACCGACCGTCAGACACAGCTGGCCAATCCGATAATAATAGTATGGGTCCCCGGTCCGTAATTGCAATTTTTTCATCAGCTCAATATTTTCCGCATGAATTTCGCACTTTACCTGCCGGTCGATAGTCTTGTCCAACATAAGTCCATTCAGGTACATCCTTGTCTGCAGGTAATTGGCGTAAAACGGATTTAACTCAGGACACTCTGTATTCTTCAGAAGCATGATAGCACCTGCGATATCTTGTGCAGCCATTGCAGTCGCCCTATTGAGGACAGTAACGATATGGTATGCTTCAGTTGCAGGCATCTTTATGGAAAGATAAATCCGCCGTGCTTCTTCGTACCTCCCGGCTCCTTGCAGAGCTTTCGCTAACTCGTTTTTGACCGGGACATAATCAGGATTCTGCCTGACGGCTTCCTGAAAAAAACCGAGATTGGTCTGCCAGACAAGATTCCGTTGCCACGTGGCGCACCCCGCTAGTAGCAGGAGCAAAGTGGCAGTTGCGGTAACCACCCCTTGTGAAATTTTGTATCGCTGTAGACAGGATGCTCCACCCACGGAAGCACATATAGCGAAGAACGCTGATGGCATATAAAGGTATCGTTCAGCTACCGGTGCGAGAGCCATTTTCCCCAACGGAACGAGTAGTGCCGGGGAGATGATACACAACGCCATTAGTAACAATGCAGAAAGCTCATTACGCTTGTACACGAGAAAGACACAGAGAATGACCCCGGCTATACCGACCGGCACATACCAGTTGGAGACGGATAGAATCGTGAAGTTGAGGGGAAGTGGAGCAACAAGTTTTTTGAGGTAGAAACCGAAGACCTTGAGCGTCACGCGCAGTTTGTTCAGTATATCAAAATTTTGCCCAACGATTACGCCCTTGACAGCGAGACCTATCCCGGAATCATAGCTTTTCAGTGCAAAGTATCGGAGGGTGAAGTAACCTGTCGGGGCGGCCGTCACTGCGAGAAAATAAATCCAGTGGGATTTTAATGTAGCAATCAGATCACGAGGAAAGCCCATGTCGCTATCCCTGCCGTTGACATACACCATGAACAATGCAGCTGGATACCAGAATATCGCGGTTTCCTTAGCCAGCGCGGAAACGAAGAAGAAGCATGTTGATGCAAGAAGCAGAGCAATTGACCTGCGAGTAAGCGAGAGGAGAAGCAGTAGGAAGGATGCCAAGAGAAAAGCCCCTGCGAGCAGATCTGTTCTTCCCGAGATCCAGTTTACCGGTTCGGTCGCCAAAGGGTGTACAGCAAAGAGGAAGGCAGCAAACAGAGGTACGGCGGCAGATTTTTCTCCACGTCTTTCGGAAACATTTGCTGCAATGATATAAACAAGACAGGCATTGAGGGCATGAAGAACAATGTTCTCCAGATGCATGAAACTCTCGTGGAGTCCCCACAGATACTTGTCAAGTATGAAGCTGGAGAGAATGAGTGGCCGATAATAATATCCTCCTCCAGGCAGGAGGACCGACTTAAAGGTAAAATTGTCATTATTGAGCAGACTATTAATCATAGCCTGGTCATCTATTGAAAGCACTTCAGCAAAAAGCGTCGAATAGTAGACGGATAAGACGACCAAGATGATAAACAGAACCGCATAGCCTCGTCTAAGCTGAAACATTTCCCTGTTTCACTATCTCAAGGAAAAACTCCTCTAGATCCTTTCTTTTTGTCTCGATAAGCTCAACTTTCCCATCTTCAACGGCAACCTGCGCGATAAAATCATTGAACTGATCCTTGGGAACGAGAAACTCGCGCATCCCCCCCTGCTCCTCCAACTGCGTATAACCATGAGCAGCGAGGTCTCCGCCACCGTTAATCTGGACGGTATACCCTTCCACACCGCTGCGCAGAATATTATCCACCGAATCCAGAGCCTGAAGCTTACCCTTGGCGATAACACCCACGCGGTCACACACCGCTTCAACATCTGCGGTGATATGCGTACTGAAGAAAACTGTTTTCCCCTGTCGCTTCAGTTGCCTGATGATATCCTTCACCAGGGAGCGCCCTATCGGGTCAAGCCCGCTCATGGGCTCGTCGAGAATGTAGAGTTCGGGTTCGTGTAACAGGGTCTGAGCAAGTCCAAGCCGCTGCACCATCCCCTTGCTGTAGGAGCGCACAGGACGGTTGGCAGCATCGGTCAGCTGCAGTTGCTCCAGAACAACACCAGAACGTTCAGCTATGGCACCGTCGGTCATTGCAAAGGCTTTACCGACAAAGGAGAGATATTCCCGGCCGGTCAGAAAGTCGTAAAGTGCCGGATTTTCTGGAAGATAGCCGACGTTCCGCCGTGCCGCAGCCTGCCTTACCTCGGTACCGAAAAGGCGTGCAGACCCGGCAGTGGCTGAGATGAGTCCCATCAGGATCTTTATCGTCGTGCTTTTTCCTGCGCCATTGGGGCCAAGAAAGCCGAAAACTTCACCTTGGTTGATGTTCAGACTCAGTTCCCTGAGAGCTTCGACCTGCATCCGTTTCTTGCCACGGTACGTCTTGGCTAGGGACTCTATTTCAATGGGGAAAGTCATGATTAAAGCCTTTCAATGCTTCTGGTTTTCACCGGCAGCTGCCTTGGCACCCGCGAAGGAAAGCTTGCTGGTACTCCGCACCTTGCCATCCTGCTCCAGATAAAATTTCCCGCCGTACGGGTCCCTGGGAATTGCGAGAAGATACCCGCCCGAAACCAGCTCATCTAGTGACAACGGCGCCATACCCGAGCGCTGTTTGTAGATCTTTACTGCGTTTTCGATACTCTTCACCGCTAACAGTGCCCGCTTTCTGAATTCATACAACTTTTTCTCGTTGGCATCCTTTGCACTGCTCTTCATCATGTCGATGAAGAGAATGCCGAACTCGGTATCTCCTGCCTCGTAGAAATAGCGGGCAGCAAGGGTTGCGAACTGCTGCTCCTGGGCAATTTCAGCTGCCTTCTTCATATATTCAGCGGCCTTCTTATAGTCCTTCATGAAGTATGCTGCGTTGAATCCGGCGAAAAAGGGGAGTTGGGAATCCCAGGTACGATACTTCATCCCGTACTCGAGCATATTGTTGACCTCTGCATAGCGTCCGACCTCCCACGTAAATGCAGCCTGGGCGAAATAATAGGCATCCGCATTGTACGGTTCGAGACGAAGTCCGGTCTGCAGCACCCTGAACATTCCGGGATAATCTGGGTTGGAAGCGTAGACGTTCGCCCCTTTCGCCTTCTCGATCAGAGTCCCGAAGTAAAAAAGCACCTTCAGTATCACCCAGTCTGCTACGGCGTAGCGCTGGTCAGCCGTTATGAATTTAAGGGCCTTGGCTTCCGGGACGTAACCGACCTTCAGTTGCAAAGGGCGGTTTTTCAGGTGCGATGTAAACGGCAGGATCAGGATGAGATACGCCGTTAAGGCTACAAAGAAGGAAATACGTGCAACTCTCACGTCAGCTCTCTCCGGGAAAATATCCAGACCGCAGCTGAAAGCGTGAGTGCTGTATAGACAAGGAAATAAAGTGTTACATAGCTGATCTGCTTGGGGTCGAAGGGTATCGGATAGACAGCCTGGAGCTTGAAGTTGAAGGCGCTGAAGTTGGGAATGATATAATAAATCACCCTGGTCGCGAGACGGACAACCCCGCTGACCCTGGTCCCTGCCTCGGAGGTGGCGAACTCGAAAACCTCCTGCGAGGCCGAACCGGCCATGAAAATAGCGATTGAGGTAAAAAAGGGCATGAAAAACGAGGTAGAAACCGTTGTGACAAGTATGGCGATCGCCGCGAGCAGCATGTATTTCAGAGTGTCCATGAATATAGCAATCATGATCATCCCCCACTGAACGGGGATCTGGGACGGATATTTAAAGGAACTTATGAAAATGGCAATAAAGGAACAGGAGCCAACGAGTGCTGCAGCCACTACAAGGAACAGGGCAACAGCCAGGAACTTCGCCATAACGTACCCCCCCCGGTCCAGGGGCAGAGAGAGTACGGTATATGTATAGCGCCGCTCGATATCTCTCCAGACGATGGTACTGCCGAGAGACAGGGCAAATATCAGCAGAGTGAAGGAGACAAAGGAAAGGGAGAGAGTCACGGCAAGTTCCTGGGTCTGCCTCATGGAAAATGCACTTATTGCGGGCACCAGCATGATCAGGAAGAGGGAGACGGCGGCAAGCGCCTGTAGTATCCGGTCACGGATGATCCATCTGATGTTCAGGATTAACAAGGTATTCAAGGACATGCTCCAAGGTTTAATATGGGAGATAAGTATAGGTATACATGCTCAAAAAAGCAATGGAGACAAACTGACACGGAAGGCAACAAACTCGTAGAATTATATGATCATGTCACATACTTGGACAAGGCAAAAAAAAAGGGTGTGCGAACACACCCTTTTCAACAAAGCTTGTGAAATAATCACATGGCAGTGTAGCCCGTGCCGGGAACAGTAGAATCGGTGGGGGTTGTGGGTGCGGTCGGAGAAGAAGTCCCATTCGTGGATCCCGGGGTGACAACCTTGGAGGCGATGCCGCCGAAGGCACTGCTGGTGACAAACTCCTTGTCGCCCTGAGAGTGGGCGGATACTGCGCCCCAAGTAGTAAACTCGGCGTTTTCCTGGAAATAAAGGCTTACGTTCTTGGTAGGGTTGAAGCCTTTGAGCGAACCTGCTACTGATGTGACATTGGTGTTGGTTGCGCCAACGCCGGCGAATGCGGTAGATGCATACAGCATCGCTGCAGCCAGTGTAATGATAACTTTTTTCATATACTATCCTCCGTATGAATCGTTTTTGTTAAAGAGTATCAGACACTAACCAATCAAGGATATGCAGAGTTGTCTGCAAAGTAAGCTTCCATAGCGGACTTGAAGTTTTTGATGTCGCTAGTGGCGGCAGAGTTGTAACCCCTCATACGGTAGGCCGCGAACTGCGGGATGGCTACGGCTGCAAGGATACCGATGATCGCGACAACGATCAGCAGCTCGATCAGGGTGAAGCCTTTTCTGTTTCTGATTTTGTTAAGCATGTTGTTCTCCTTTCGTGGGATATATGCTCGAGAGAGCAATCTGTTCATCAGAGCTACATCATTATTTATGCACAAGACATACCAGCTGCGACATATACCTACTAGACTGAATTTACACGACATCAGAGATGAATCATGATTTACCGGGCAATCACGATAACCCTTTACGTCACCTGGGTGACATTTTTTGACACTCAGGGGTAGATTTGATGGTCCGCAAAAAAAGCCTCCATGGCGGATTTGAAATTTCTGAGATCCCCCGTTGCTGCCGCATTAAAGCCCTTCATCCGATAACTGCCATATTGAGTGATGCCGATTGCCGCCAGGATACCGATGATTGCCACGACGATAAGTAGTTCTATCAAAGTAAAACCTTTTACCGTCTTTATATTATTGAACATTTCTCCCCTCCAGGGTCAGGCAGCATTTATCTTGCAAATGATGTTCCTTTTTTTATATATCTATCATCTCGCAACATACCAACCTACTGTGGAACAATTAGACTCACTGCTCGCCTCAGGTAACGGGAGCGACTCACTCCATCGCACTTTTTTTATACCTGAGCAGAGCGAATACTGGAGGTCACATGAAGACCATACGCTTCGAGGGTAAAGAATTTTCTCTAGATGACGCATTCCAGCTTGCGCTGGAACGCTTGGGAAGAAGCTGTTTTCTGGATGTTGCCGATATCTGTACGAAGATTGTAGCCGTTGAACCAAACCATTACCGCGCCCATCATGGCATTGGCCTGGGACTTCATCGTGCGGGGAGAACCGATGTTGCAGTAGACCACATCAAACGGGCTCTCGCTATAAACCCCGAATATTTTGAGGCGTACAACAATCTTGGCGGTATCATGCGTGACATCGGTAATTTTCAGGAAGCATTAGCCTTGTACAAACATGCGGAACAGTTGCGGCCAGATTCCGCCCTCATCCATTACAATATTGGCAATGTCTCGAGAGACTTGGATGACAGCAACTCAGCAATTACCTGCTATAGGGAAGCAATACGAATAGATCCTGCATATCTCGACGCCCGCCTTGCTCTTGCCCTCTCCTATCAAAAACTCGGACAAAATGAAGAGGCAGAAGCTGAATACCAGGAAATCATGAGCCTGAATCCCCATCACGCCGATGCGCTCTATGGTTATGCCACCCTTCTCAAGGATGTGGACAAACCCAAAGAGGCATATGACCATTTCCGGCGACTGATATCAATCAAACCCGATATGTTCGATGCATACGTGGCATTGGGCAATCTTTTGAGCGACCAGGTGAAGTTCGGCAAGGATTGGGCTCAGGAAGAGGTGCTGGAGTGCTATAGCCGCGCCTCAGAACTGAAACCGGATAACTACGAAATACACATCACCATAGGTAATTTACTGGTTGCACGTGGCGAGATTGACGAAGCGCTTAAACAGTTCAGGCAGGCACTTGCCATCAAGCCCTACGACCAGATAGCCAGAAGTTGCATTTTGATGAGCAGACAGTACCATCCGTCTCCAACCATGGAAGAGTTGTACAGTGAGGCAATTCTCTGGCCCCAGTTCTGTGCTGGCGATGTTTCCAGGAAAACGGATCACCAGAATCGCCGCGATCCGGAGAGGAAAATAAGAATCGGCTACGTATCGGCAGATCTCAGAATGCACCCGGTCGGATTTTTCCTGCTCCCCGCACTCTATCATCACAATGCCAACAGGTACGAAGTCCACTGTTATTCAAACAGTAAAGAATCGGACATCTTCACAGAGCGGCTCAGAAGTTATGCAGACGGGTGGAGAAATGTCGTTGAACTCAAGGATAATGAACTGCACGATCTGATTGTAAGCGACGGGATAGATATCTTGGTGGATCTGTCAGGCCATACGGGAGGGAACCGTCTTTTTGTCTTCACCAGCAAACCAGCACCGGTACAGGTTTCATGGATAGGTTACTTCTTCACAACGGGACTAAAGGAGATCGATTACATTTTAATGGACGAGACAGCCGTACTCCCGGGCGAAGAACAGTATTTTTCCGAACAAGTCGTACGGCTGCCAGAAACCCGCTTCTGCTATGAGCCTCTAAGAGTCGCCCCCGATGTCTCGCCTCTACCTGCCATGAAGAACGGATATATAACCTTCGGCTCTTTCAACAACTTGGCAAAAGTGACCCCGGCAGTAATACGTCTCTGGGCATCTATCCTCAACAGTGTGCCGAACTCCCGAATAATCCTCAAGTCACTCGCACTAGGAAATGACAACGTCAAGGAGAGGATTGGCAAGCAGTTTAGCACCGAGGGGATCTCACAAGACCGGCTTGACCTGCGTGGCGTGTCACCCCATGTGGAAATGCTGGCCGAATACGGTGACATGGATATAGCTCTCGACCCCTTCCCCTTCAACGGAGGGCTTACCAGTTGCGAAGCACTCTGGATGGGAGTACCCGTTTTAACGATGCTTGGCACCAGGCCGATTGCCAGACAGTCAGCAGGCTTCCTGAGAACAATCGGATTGGAAGGTTTTATCGCCAGCAACGAACAAGAATGTTGTGATCTGGCTGCGAGATGGAGTAATCATCTCGGGGAACTCGCGGAAATCAGGGGGGGGTTACGGAATCGGATGACTTCGTCTCTGCTTTGTGACGGAAAACGCTTTACAGCAAATCTGGAAGCTGCATATCGGGAAATGTGGAAAAGATGGTGTGAGACAGGAAAAGGCTAGAGTGCAGATGTGGCTGCAGACAACTCTCGACGGCGGAAAAGTGTTCCGAAATCATTTTTCCTGTCAAACAGATAATCCTTTTTTAGCAAAGACTGTAATTCACTGTAACCAAACATCTGAGCCCAACTGCGGTCAACATAGATGAATTTAGGTCTGTTCTCGTCGATGCTCGTCAACATCTCCCTCAATGCCTGTAGAGAATCAGGTGACCACTGGAGAAAATAATTACACGGGAATTTATTGGGAGAACGACGTCCAGAAAGGAAATAGAGCTCCATCGCCATCCCCCACTGATAAATATAATCTGTCGAGAGAGAATTGGCCTTGATGTATGCCGCAATCTCACGAGACCTCACGAAAACAGGCCCGTATTTTTTCTCCGAAACCTCATCAGGCGAATCCACTAGGTAATAGGAATAATATTTCTGTACCGGAAAGAGCAAAAGAATCACGAGCAAAACAGTTACACCCTGTGATGATCGGTCACGTTTCTCCACCACCTCTCCAAGACCAATACCTGCGCACAGGGCAAGCGGCGGGATTACTAGTAAAAAATAATGGGGGAACAGCTTTCCAGGAAGAAGGATAGCAATACAGGCAGCAATGACGGAAAACAAGAGCAGCAGATATCCTTTTTCCCTGTTTTTCACATACATACCTATTGCCGCGGGCACACCCAGGACTGCAAGTGGAAAAATATCGGTAAAGAGATACACGAATACCGGGAACCAGTTCGGGCCTTTCAGGTCAGAATTCACATATTTTCCTGGAAATGTCACATTCCAGTAGACAAAATCCTCTAGAGCACCGACAGCAGCAAAGTATGCCAGCACCCCGGTAGCAAGTATCAGAATCGGCAGACAGAAAAAGAAAATATCGCTGAGTACCCTCCTGTATCCTCTCCCTGCCGTTTGGAAGAGCGCGAGGAATACGATGATCACACTGACCTGGGTAATTGCGACGGTTTTCACAACCATTGCAGTGCCGGCAAAAAAACCGCTGAGCACGAGATTCGTGCGTCGATCATTATTAATTCCGAGGAGAAAATAAATGCTCAGGACAAGAGGAAGCGCCAGGAACACTTCGGTATTGCTGCTGCCCCCATGGAGGTGAGGCAGGGTGGAATAGGTGCAGTAAATCAGGGCGGCTGAGAGCGCAGTGGGTACACCACGTAAACAACGTGCTGTCAGGTAGACGGCACCTATGGTAAAGAGCGAATAAAATGCCGTAAATAGTCGGATTGATTCTGTTTTATCTCCGAAAAGGTAAATTCCAATGGCATAGAGATAATATATTCCCGGTGGTTTGATATCGATAACATCTCGATAGGGTATCTCTCCCCTGAGAATTTGCTGGCCAATATACGCATACACCCCTTCATCCCTCTCGAACGGCTCATGCAAAAAAAACATTCGAAGGCTGAATCCGATAACAAGAATCAGAATAAATAAAAGAATCTCGTATCGAGAGGACAAAGGTTCTTTTTCGGAAGAAGTATTATTGGGATTGGACGCCATTATTCAAGCCTATATATTCTGATCCGCATTTCTCACCTGGCACCCCTGTAAAGGCTATCTGAGCGGTCTGAACTGATGGTAACCCCATCTTTATCAAGAATTTCTCCGGTAGCTTTCCAGAGCTGCTGAAGGGAAATTGCATAGGCGGCCTGAGCCTTGATCTGGTTGGACCTGGCAGTTGACAGGTCGTTTTCCACATCGAGCAGATCCTTGTTGGTGGCCAAACCGACTTCGAGTTTTTTCATGTAAGCCTTGAGTCTTTCATCTGCATAGGCCCGGGCACGGTCTGCTACATCAAGCTGCTTGTAATTTGACTGGACCGCACGTAGTGCCAGCCGTACCTCGTTCACGATGGAAGCTTTCAAACTGTCGATTTGTACCTTCACCTGATCCGTTTTCAGCCTGTTTTTTATATAATCGTTCTCGGCTGCCTGATTACCCAGTGGATAGTCAAACTGCAAACCTACACTCCAGACCGGATAATCCATCGATCCTGTCCGCTCCACATTGCGACCGAATTTGCTGTCTGCTCCGGTTAAAGCTGCGGACGTTACAAGGTTGAGGTCAGGCTGAGTCTGAGTTCTCGCCACACTGGTCTGCAGTTCGAAGGATTTCAACTGGCTCTGCAACTCGTCGAGTTCCGGCCTGTTAGCTAGCGCCCTGCTGACCGCGTCTGCTTCATTTACCTGATACACCGTGCGCTCCGGTTTATCGGTTGTCACTATATCCGTCCCCTCACCCAACTGGAGCAACAATCTGAGCAGATCAACCTGATCGCTGACGGCCTTTTCAGCATCGATCAGGTCCTTTTCCCGGGACGATACACCAAACTGAGCATTCAGGATTTCCATGGCCGGCATCACACCTGCCTTGACACGTGCTTCCGTCTCGGAAAGGATAGTCCGTGCAAGCTGAAGCGACACCTTTTTGGATACAAGGTCCTCCTGCAGACTCCCCAACCGGTAATATTCACTGGCAACCTGGGCAATGGTTGTCATAATCTGTGTTTTCAAATGGCTGAACGATCCGTCTTTAGCCGTTTCCGCAACTCTTATGCTCAATTCGGTAGCATCCCTCCCGAAATTTTTCAGAAGAGGCTGGGTAAGTGACAACTCCAGGGAAGATGACCAGTACGAACCGACAGGTGAAACAGTGCTGTTTTCCTGACGGATGTTCTGAAAATTTACTGCCAGGGTACCGCCAGAGGGGAGCAATCTGTAGGCACCCGGCGTCAGAGTGAATGAACTCTGGTGCAGTTCGTCACGTATCGATGGAGAAAAGGTCGTTGAATCGCGATAGGACGTATCGAGTGTCAGATGGGTTTCATAGATTGCCCGGTTTTTCCTGATATCGGATTCGGCCTGTGCCGGAGCATAAAACCCGGCCTTCAGATCAAGATTTCGCTCAATGGCGTACCGCAGCGACTCCTTGAGAGACAGGTTGATCGGTCCTTCAGCAGCCGCAGCAATCCCGACGAGCAAGCACTGCAGCAGCAGAGCAGCAGTGAATCGGTTCATACTCCCTCCTAGGACGACGTGGTACAGATAGATAGGCAGTAGGCGGATTATCTTGACAATCATCTATGCTGTCAAGGGATTCGAAATAAAAAGGGCGCCGCATGGCGCCCTCTTGAATCGGAAACAGTTCTCATTATTTGAGACGGTGCGCATAGAGAGGGAACTTCTTCATCAGCGCATTGACATCGTTCTTGATCCGGGCAAGAACGGCTTCATCGTTCATGCTTGCAATGGCCTCGGCAATGAACGTCGCCACCGTTTCCATCTCTTTCTCCTTGAGACCGTGAGACGTTGCTGCCGGGGTACCGATACGGATTCCGGACGTAACAAACGGAGAACGTGTCTCGAAAGGAACAGTATTTTTATTGACAGTTATGCCGGCCTTGTCCAAAGCCTCTTCAGCAGCCTTGCCGGTAATGTCGGTACCGGAGAAGTTTACCAGCATCAGATGGTTGTCGGTCCCTCCGCTGGTCAGCTTGAAGCCCTTGCTGATAAGAGCTTGGGAAAGTGCCTTGGCATTATTGACAATTTGCTGCTGATACAGCTTGAACTCGGGTTGAAGAGCTTCTTTGAACGCCACTGCCTTGGCAGCAATGACATGCATGAGCGGTCCCCCCTGGATACCCGGGAAAATTTGGGAGTTGAGAGTCTTGGCAAACTCCTCGCGACAAAGGATCATGCCGCCGCGCGGTCCGCGAAGGGTTTTATGGGTGGTGGTGGTCACGAATTCTGCAAAGGGGACAGGATTCGGATGCAAGCCGGCTGCCACCAGACCTGCAAAGTGGGCCATATCTACCATTACCACTGCCCCGACCTTGTCGGCAATCGCGCGGAATGCGGCAAAGTCGATGATGCGGGGATAAGCGCTGGCGCCGACGACAATCATCTTCGGTTTATGCTCAAGCGCGAGACGCTCTACTTCTTCGTAGTCAATTGTTTCTGTCTCCTTGGAAACACCGTAAGGGACGATATTGAAAAGCTTTCCCGAGAAATTGACCGGGCTGCCATGGGTCAGGTGCCCACCGTGAGCAAGGTTCATGCCGAGGATGGTATCACCCGGTTTGCAGGCGGCAAAGTAAACCGCCATGTTGGCCTGGGAACCGGAATGGGGCTGGACATTAACGTGCTCTGCCCCGAAAAGCTGCTTAGCCCGTTCAATGGCAAGGTTCTCAACGACATCCACCTGGTGGCAGCCGCCATAGTATCTCTTGCCGGGATATCCTTCGGCGTACTTATTGGTCAGAACTGACCCCTGTGCCTCAAGAACGGCCTCTGATACGAAATTCTCCGAAGCTATGAGCTCCAGGTTGTATTCCTGACGCTCCGTCTCAAGACGAATAGCAGTGGCAACTTCCTGATCGAAAGATTCGAGAATCGACATGTTACAACCCCTTTGATGAATGTGTGATTAACAGCCTGCTTACCAGGTAACGTATCTAAATTATGCTAGTTTAAACTGAATACTGATGCTCTCGACGCCTACGTCAACAATAGGACAAACTCCAGAAAAAGGAAACGGGACTTTGCAGTCCCGTACCTAATCGCTCTGTCAGGAATTGTTCCGACGTAGCTCGTGCTCTATCTGACTTATCTTGTCAAGACGCTTCTGATGGCGTCCACCATCGAACGGGGAGTCCAACCAGATTGCCACCATTGACCGGGCCAGTTCCTCCGGAAGTACCCGGCCCCCAAGTACCAGTATGTTGGCGTTGTTATGCTCTTTGGCCATTTGTGCGGTAAACAGGTCGGTGGCCAGCGCAGCGCGTACACCGATAAACTTGTTGGCAATGATGGACATGCCGATCCCGGTGCCACAGAAAAGAATCCCCTTCTCTGCTTCGCCGTTTGACACCCTGCGAGCCACCTTTTCCCCGAAATCGGGATAATCAACCGAATCGGTTGAATAGGTACCGCAATCCTCGAACTCGATGCCACGCTCCTCAAGAAGGGATTTTATGCTCTCCTTGAGAGCGAGGCCACCATGATCACTGCCGAGCAATATCATCATCTCTCCCTAGACCTTCTTGAAGAGCAGCGTGGCATTGGTACCACCAAAGCCGAACGAGTTGCTCATGGCATACTTCACGTCAGCGTTACGTGCTGCATTGGGAACGTAATCAAGGTTACATTCCGGGTCCTGCTCATGGTAGTTGATGGTAGGAGGCACAACGCCATTGGCGATGGAGAGTGCACAGAATGCCGCTTCAAGACCGCCGGCCGCACCGAGCATATGACCGGTCATGGACTTGGTTGAGGAGACCATCAGCTTGTTGGCATGGTCACCAAACACTGACTTGATCGCCATCGTCTCATAAAGATCGTTGAACGGGGTAGAAGTGCCGTGTGCATTGATGTAGGTGACATCTTCCGGTTTTACCCCAGCACCGTTCAGAGCCATCTTCATGCAGCGTGCCGCACCCTCGCCTCCCGGAGCAGGTGCGGTGAGGTGATAGGCGTCCCCGGTCAACCCGTAACCGACTACTTCTGCGTAAATCTTGGCACCACGCTTTTTCGCAGCTTCATACTCTTCCATGACGACAATGCCGGCCCCCTCGGCGAGAATGAACCCGTCCCTGTTCTTTTCAAACGGGCGGGACGCCTCGGTAGGGTTGTCGTTATTGGTCGACAGAGCCTTCATAACCGCAAATCCACCGATTGCCAGAGGGGTAACCGTAGATTCGGTACCACCGGCGATCATGGCATCGGCATCACCTCTCTTGATCATGTGGAAGGCGTCGCCGATCGAATGGGTACCTGTTGCGCAGGCAGATACAGACGAGACATTCGGCCCTTTGGCACCATACTTCATGGAAATGTGCCCCGGTGCCAGGTTGATGATGAGCATCGGAATGAAGAAGGGAGATATCTTCTTGTATCCACCCTCCTTGAGAGCATCGTGGTACTTTTCGATGGTCGGCAGTCCGCCAAGACCGGCACCGACCAGAACCCCGACACGTTCGGCATTGCTGTCGTCAATTACCAGGCCGGAATCTTCCATGGCAAAATGGGATGCAGCGAGGGCATACTGGATGAAAAGATCCATCTTCTTGACTTCTTTTTTGTCGATGAAATCTTCCGCGTTGAAGTTTTTCACTTCACCGGCGATCTTTACGGGAAAGTCGGTAGTGTCAAAACGCGTGATATGACCGAGACCGGATTTGCCGGCAACTGCATTTTCCCAGTTCTGGGTGTTCCCGATTCCCAATGGAGAAACAAGTCCGACCCCTGTAATAACAACTCTTCTCATGTTGCAACTCTCCTCTGCCTGCACTGAACAAGGATAAAATTAATTATAACCAGCAACAATCACGACTCTACGACTAGCGCAAAAAAAAAGCTCCGTTGCGGTGCGCCACATATATGCAGTGCCAACCATCCGGAGCTCTTCTGATCAGGTGTGCTCGGTGATGTAATCGATTGCGTCCTGCACAGTCTGGATCTTTTCAGCGTTTTCGTCGGAGATTTCAATGTCGAACTCCTCTTCAAGAGCCATGACAAGTTCAACCGTATCGAGGGAGTCTGCGCCGAGATCATCCATGAAAGATGCTTCGTTGGTTACCTGTGACTCTTCAACTCCAAGCTGCTCGGCTACGATCTCTTTAATTCTTTTCTCAACAGACATCTTATTACCTCCGTTTGTAATTTCCTTTTTCAGGATGTGTGGTATTGATTCGAACCGAATTGGTTCTTATCATGATTACCGGAAAATGCAATATTTTTTTCCGGCTGCTTACATATACATGCCGCCGTTAACCGACAGGACGTGGCCGGTGATGTACCCGGAATTTTCGGATGCCAGAAACAGGACCGCGTTGGCGATATCATCAGCAGTACCGAGACGCTCCAAGGGGATCTGGGCGGTCAACTCCGCCTTGACCTTGTCTGAGAGCGCATCGGTCATGGCTGTGGCAATGAACCCCGGAGCCACGGCATTCACCGTGATGTTGCGCTTGGCCAGCTCCCGGGCATTGGATTTCGTCAGCCCGATAAGTCCTGCCTTGCTAGCACAGTAGTTTGCCTGTCCGGCATTCCCCATCTGGCCGACAACTGATGCAATATTGATGATTCTGCCGGAGCGCTGCTTCGTCATCACCTTGGAAGCTGCGCGACTGCAGAGGAAAGCGCCCTTGAGGTTAACCGTCAGAACGGCATCCCAGTCCTCGTCCTTCATCCTCAGGAAGATGCCATCCCGGGTAATGCCGGCATTGTTCACGAGGATATCGACGCGGCCATACTCGTTCATGGCGGCATCGATCATCCTTTCGGCATCATCGGGAACTGTCACATTGCCGACGACGGCCATCGCCTTTCCCCCTGCCGCCTTGATCTCAGCAACAACCGCATCGGTAGCACTCTGGTCCATATCCATCGCAACGATAGTTGCTCCAGCGGCGGAAAGCGCCAAGGAAATGCTTCTGCCAATCCCCCGGGATGCTCCTGTTACAACGGCAATTTTATCTTTCGGCATCTAGTTATCTCCTTTTAGTTCTTACTTGTCGGCAAAAGTAGCCTTCAGCTCGGATTCCGTCACCAGTTTGCCATCAACATAGGCTTTTCCAACGAATGTCCATATGCCCCGGCGACAGCCGGTAGCTTCCAGCTCGAGCCGCAACTGGTCTCCCGGCACAACAGGTTTCCTGAACTTGGTATTGTCGATTCCAACGAAATAGGTAACCTTGGAGCGGATATCGTCGTCTGACGACCGGTAGGCAAGAAGAGCGGCTACCTGCGCCATAGCTTCAATAATGAGAACGCCCGGCATGACAGGATGACCGGGGAAATGGCCCGGGAAAAACGGTTCATTCATGGTCACATTTTTCAATCCGACAATTTTCTTGCCCGGTTCGAACTCCAGTATCCTGTCAACGAGGAGAAAAGGATACCGGTGAGGCAGAATATTCATAATTTCATTCACATCCATCATGCTTGCTCCTCTCCGTGCAGTTTAAAGGCAACCAGTTAATCACGTAACGTAGTCAGACCTTGAGAGTCTTCGACATTCAAGGTCAGAACCTCTTTATTGATCCTTTTAACGAGGCCGGAAAGCACCTTGCCCGGCCCGATTTCAACAAATGACGAGACACCGTCGTCTATCATGCGCTTGACCGACTCATCCCATCGTACCGGAGCACTCACCTGGGTTACCAACAGCTCTCTGATGCGGGATTTGTCCCTGTTTGGCGCTGCCTCGACGTTGGTTACAACCGGGATTTCAATATCGGAGAGCTCTATGCTATCGAGTACTTCGCGGAGCCGCTCGCCGGCAGGAACCATGAGTGCTGAATGGAACGGAGCACTTACCGGCAGAAGCATCGCCTTTCTGAACCCGCGGGCCTTGGCGATTTCTATTGCCCTGTTGACTGCCGTTGCATGACCGGCTATGACGATCTGACCGGGGGAATTGAAGTTGGCAGGAGCAACGACTTCACCCTGCTCCGCTTCACGGCATATTTCGGCGAGGACGTTCGCTTCGACGGAAAGAATTGCCGCCATGGCGCCGACTCCTACCGGCACCGCCTCCTGCATGAACATGCCCCGGGACCGTACCGTCCGGAGTGCATCGGCAAGGGGAAAAGCTCCCGAAGCCACCAGAGCGGAAAATTCTCCCAACGAGTGGCCGGCGAGGAAATCGGGCACAAGCCCCGTCTCCGACCGTACGACCCGCAGCACAGCGATACTGGCAGCCAGAATTGCCGGCTGGGTGTTCTTTGTCAGCTTGAGGTCTTCTTCCGGCCCATTGAAACAGAGCTCGGACAGCTTGAACCCCAGGGCATCATCAGCCTCTGCGAATGTCTCGGCCGCAATCTTGAAATTGTCGGCAAGGTCCTTCCCCATACCTGCGTACTGGGAACCTTGGCCAGGGAAAATGAATGCTCTTTTAGACATCAGCGGATCCTTTCTCGGACTACGCACGGTAGCGTATCTATGCTACGAAGATAGCATCGAATTACCAGATCATCGACATGGCCGACCAGGTGAGCCCGCCTCCAAACGAGTCCAGCAGAACTAGGTCACCGGAACGCATGCGTTGAGCACGGTTGGCTTCGTCGAGTGCTATCGGAATAGATGCTGCCGACGTGTTACCGTAGCGGTCCAGATTGACAAATACCTTTTCATCCGGCAACCTCAGCCTTTTGCCAATTGCGTCGATTATACGCTTATTAGCCTGGTGAGGGACGAAAAGGTCAATATCGTCACTGCAGTACCCTCCTGCTGACAATACCTTGACCGCGGCCTCTTCCATGGCCCTGACGGCAAGCTTAAAGACTTCATTACCTTGCATTCTCAGGTAATTTTGCCGTCCATCGAGCAACTTCTGCGAAGCCGGGTTACGGCATCCCGGGCCAGGCTGATAAAGAAGTTCCCAGCAGGAACCGTCACTCTTCAACATCGAGTCTTTGATACCATGCTCGCCACTAATGGCTTCGACAACGACAGCACCTGCTCCGTCGCCAAAGAGAAGACAGCTGTTACGGTCGGTCCAATCGACGATTCGCGACAAAACCTCCGCGCCTACGACAAGAGCCTTCTTAACCGCCCCCGACCTGATATATCTGTCCACAGTGGTAAGAGCATAAAGAAAACCGGAACAGGCAGCTGACATGTCAAAAGCTGCTGCATTGTACGCTTTGATATTGTTCTGCAGGAGGCATGCTGTGGACGGGAACGGATAGTCAGGGGTCACGGTTGCAACGATGATCATATCCAGTTCTTCCGGCAGCACCCCTGCCATTTCCAGGGCATTCAATGCTGCACGAGTCGCGAATGTGGAGGTGAACTCGTCGGGAGCAGCAATACGGCGTTCCCTTATACCGGTGCGTGTTACGATCCACTCATCTGTTGTATCAACCATCGACTCAAGGTCATGGTTTGACAGCACCTTATCGGGAACTGCCGACCCTGTACCCGTCACTCGGCCACGCATATATCAACCTCTTGTCAGTTAACAGATGGTTCTTTAGATGTATCGCGTTGCTGTGAGTATATGGTGAAATTGTCATGGATCTTTTCCGCCATGCGCTGATTAACGCCTTTCGCCGCATACTCGGAAGCAAAGCGGATAGCATTCTTGATCGCTTTGACGTTTGATCCACCATGACATATCATACCCACGCCGTTGATTCCGAGAAGGGGAGCTCCGCCGTACTCGGCATAGTCGACCTTCTTCTTGAAGCGAGCAAAAGCCGGCCGGGAGAGGAGATACCCTATCTTGTAAATCAGGCTTCTTTTAATCTCATCCTTGAGCATGGTGCCGACCGCCTCGGCTAGCCCTTCGGATAGCTTGAGAACAATATTCCCCACAAAGCCGTCACATACTACCACATTGACCTTGCCGGCAAAAATATCCCTACCCTCTATGTAACCGGCGTAATCAAAGGCGACTTCACGCAGCATGCAATTGGTTTCACGGGTCAGGTCATTACCCTTTGAATCCTCCTCGCCATTGGAAAGGAGGCCGACCTTGGGCTGCCTGATCCCGAGGATATGACGAGCATAAACCTCACCCATGATGGCAAACTGGACCAGATGCACTGGCTTGCAGTCAACATTGCCACCAATATCCAGGACAACGGTGTGGCCGGTCAGCGTAGGAAAAACCTGAGCGATTGCCGGACGGTCAATCCCTTTCATCCTCTTGAGAACGAACATTCCAGCAGCCATCGTCGCACCGGAATTACCCGCGCTGACAACAGCATCGGCACGTCCGTCCTTCACAAGTTCAAAAGCCACCCTTACGGAAGAGTCTTTCTTCTTGCGAATGGCATCAGAGGCGGAATCATGCATACCGACCACTTCACTTGCATGATGTATGGATATATCGAGACCAGCGACATCATACTGTGCAAGCTCGGAAACCAGACGTTCCTTGTCACCGACCAGGATTATGGATACAGCAAATTCCCTGGCAGCGGCAACTGCTCCGGCAACCTCTACTTGCGGAGCATTGTCGCCACCCATGGCATCTACGGCTATCTTCATGGACATGAGGGACTGTACGGTAGAAACTACCGATTACACTTCTTCAGTCTTGATTACTTCTTTGCCTTTATAGGTGCCACATGAAGGACAAGCACGGTGAGGAAGCTTGGCAGCTTTACACTGCGGGCAGGTGGACACTGACGGGGCAGTAAGAAAATCGTGGGCCCTTCTCATATTTTTTCTCGATTTGGATGTCTTCTTTTTGGGTACTGCCATAACTATTCTCCTTTATCGGGTTTCACCTTAAAGCTCCCGAGGGAGCTGAATGCCATAGATGGCCGGCTATCCATGCAACCGCATACCGTACTGTTGTTATCCACACCACACACCGGACAGAGGCCCAGACAGGCTTCCTTGCAAAGCGGCTTGTAAGGAAGCTCCAGAAGCACCTGTTCGGCAATTTCATTAGTCAGATCTATCTCGTCGCCGGTATAAGTAACCGAGAGCAGGTCTTCTTCAGCCAGCTCAACCTCATCCTCTTCGACCGTACCCGTCGCCTTGGTGAGGTAAATCGTGAAATTTGATGTGATATCAAAGTCAAAGTCAGTCAAGCACCTGGAACAGGTGAGGACGACCCTGGTCACAACCCGGCCTTTTACTTTGAGGTGATCATACTCCCTGACGATTGAGAGAGTCGCATCGACAGGTCCCGCAAAAGTACCTTCGCCAGCTTCCTGAACCTGAAGAAGTGTTGGGTAGGTTGATGCAGGCGTACTGGATTCGAGTATCTTTTCCTTCTCGGTTATGTCGGCTACACGTATCTTCAATGCCTACTCCACAGAATTGTCAGAAACGTGCAGTATAAATATATGAGAAATTTTGTCAATCAGAAACGACTTGACAGGCATTCGCCAACCAGCATACTCCGCGCACTTCTTAAACCATTGGCGGCAATTATGCAAGCATAATAATTCCGTGAACAAAAGACCAATTATCCCCAGCAACTGAGCTTCCACAAAAATACGGTTGACAAATCTCTCCGTATCAACTATAAAATGTTTTCTTCACTGGCAACGACCATGATCGTTGCTGCACAATATATGGTGGCTATGGTGAAGCGGTTAACACTTACGACTGTGACTCGTACATACGTGGGTTCGAATCCCACTAGCCACCCCATACAATTCAAAACTCCAATGTCGGAGCTCTCATAATCAAAATACGGCGGTGTAGCTCAGCTGGTTAGAGCATACGGCTCATATCCGTAGTGTCCGGGGTTCAAGTCCCTGCACCGCCACCATCTTCAACCTTGTAACAGAGGTTAACCCTACGGCCCATTTTAAGAACCACCAGCTTTCCTGGAGTTCTGAATGGGCCGTACTTTTTAAACCTATGCAGGAACGTCTCCAGAAAATTTTATCCCGTGCCGGAATCACCTCAAGACGCGCCGCCGAAACCATGATCACTTCGGGCCGGGTTGCCGTCAACGGTACAACCGTAACCACCCTCGGTTCGAAAGCAGATCCCGAGCACGATACGATTACCCTAGACGGAAAACCCATCACGGTAGAGAGGCCCAGAATCTACATTCTCCTCAACAAACCGGCAGGCTACGTGACCACCATGAGCGACCCCGAAGGCCGCCCCATAGTAACGGATATCATCAAAGACATTCCGGAAAGACTGTTCCCCGTGGGACGCCTCGATTTCAACACCGAAGGACTTCTCCTTCTCACCAACGATGGCGATTGGGCAAACAAACTGGCGCACCCGAGCCACGAAGTCATCAAAGAGTACCACGTAAAGGTACGCGGAGATATCAATACCCAGACCCTTGACAAACTTGCCCATGGGGTAAAACTGGACGACGGCTGGACTGCCCCGGCAGCGGTTACCGTGATTAGGGCCGTAGGAAAAAACAGCTGGCTCTCGATTGCTATCCATGAAGGGCGCTATCGCCAGGTGCGTCGGATGTGTGAAGCAGTAGGCCTTCTGGTTGCCAGGCTCACAAGGTTCAGATACGGAAACCTCCAGATCGACTCTCTTAAACCTGGCGAGTATCGCCATCTGACCCCGGCCGAAATCACGTCGCTTGTGACGAACACTCCCCAGAAACAAGAAAAGGGCCGGGGCCACCAAAAGTTCTTGCATAGCCGTAAAAAGAATGTTATATAAATAAAATCACTTGCCGAAGTGGTGGAATTGGTAGACACGCAAGATTCAGGTTCTTGTGCTCGCAAGGGTGTGCTGGTTCGAGTCCAGTCTTCGGCACCAATAATCAGCTGAACAAAAGATTCAGCTTATCAGGCGCTACACAAATCGCTATAAAAGAGCGGGCAGTGAGCGCCTTTTTTTCTTTCTGAATATCTAACAAGAGAAGCTTCGGATCATGACTACATTTCCCTATGTTATCACTGTATCTTCGGAAAAAGGTGGGGTCGGCAAGACGACACTGGCAACCAATCTCGCCATATTTCTGAAAGCTCTTGACGAAGAACTGCCAGTATCAATCTTCTCCTTTGACAATCACTTCACCATTGACAAGATGTTTTCTTTCAAAGGGATGGAACATAGCGGCTCGGTGTCTGACCTGCTCACGGGAAAACCCGGTGGGGAGCTAGTCCGAACGGGTCAGTACGGGGTCAACTATATCCCCTCTTCCGGCACCCTCTCCCAGGAAAAGGTGAAGGTCAAAGATCCCATGGCCTTGGCAAAACTGCTCGCCTCCTCCGGGCTCGATGGCATTGTCATCATCGATACTCGGCCTGACCTCGATATTCTCACGGAAAATGCCCTCTATGCGGCCGACAAGGTCCTAATTCCAGTCAAGGACATGCCGAGCCTGGAAAACTGTAAAAACATCTTCACCCTCTTCGACAAGCGCGGACTCGACAAGAAAAGCCTTGTATTGATCCCCTGCCTGATTGACGAGAGGATCAAGTTTGACGGCCTCTTTACCGACCAGAAAACCCTCCTGCGCGCATTTGCCATCAATCGCGGGTATAAATGCCACGAGACCTATATCTCGAAGAGTCCAAAAGTGGAAAGCTTGAATACAAATCCGGACGGGAGAATCTACCCCGTACTCACCCACGGTCGAGGTACCGACGTACATGGACAGTTTACATCGCTGGCCAGAGACATCCTCTACGAATACCGCGAGACCAGTGAGCCGAGATCGTATCTGTTTCATCAATGGCTTGTAGCCGAAAGCGAGAAGGAAAGAAGTACCTTCGAAGCTCGACTTGGCGGGGTTAAAAAGGAGTGCCTGATTTGCAACAAGCATATCCTTCAGGCAACAACCCAAACGGCAGGCTATTATTATGAAACCTCAGACGGCATCTCAAGCGGATTCATGGATGAAGAGTGCTTTCTCAAGGTACTGACAACCTCGGTCTACAAATTCAAGGTTACCGAGTCCGAGGATGACCCCACACTCATGCTCCTGAAAGAGTCAACGCGGGAATCAGTTTTTGTGTTCAGACCTGACCCGGGAAACAGCAGCGGTGCAATGGAGTTCAGGCGGTTCGATACCAGCGGACAGCTCCTGACCAGCCGTCGCATCAACTACCGTGAACATGCAGGCGGGATGTTTCATGATGACAGGTGCCCACTGTATGACCTCATGGGGGCAGCACTCGCCGGCTACGGAAACACCTTCAGAGAGGCATTCCTCATAATCCATCCTGTTGACCCACACAGCCCCGATAAGATCCTGCAGAAGGATTCCTATCGCAGCTTCTCCCATCTCAAGGGGAATATCGCAACAAGGCTTATCTGACGATCTGGGCCGCGGAGATAAAGCTTATCCCCCTACGGTGCAGTTCCGGCATCATTTCCTGCAAGGCCTGTATGGTGCCGGGGTGCGGATGACATATTGCTATCACGCTCCCCCTTTTTTCAGCCATACTTGCGGCCTCGTTCAGTTGTGCCTTGACCTTTTCAACACTCTGGTCATTGTCCAGAAAGATATTACGTGTGCCGGCCGGGATGCCCATACGCTTAGCCAGAGCGTATCCTACCGACCTGCTACTGGTCCTGCTGTCGATGAAAAACATGTTGCGCTGTTTCAAGACATCAAGGACAGGAATCATCTTGTCTTCGTGCTCGGTAAAACCTGAGCCCATGTGGTTGTTTGCACCGATCGCGTAGGGGATCTCCTGCAGGTACGAAGCGACCTTCCCCGCAATTTCCTCATCACTCTGGGAAAGGAGCAAGCCGTTTTTTTCAAGGCGCTGTTGCGGATACCCCTGGGGCTCCATCGGCATGTGAACCATCACCCCCCTTCCCTTTGCATGGGCGATTTCAGCGACTCTTTTGGAATGTGACAGCCCGGGTATGATGGAAAACGTAACCGGCAAGTCGATGGCGAGCAAGCGTTCCGCATCCTTGGGACTGGCTCCCATGTCATCGATGATGATGGCGATGCTCCCATGACGCACTGATCTGCTGATCGTCGGTTTCGGTGGCTTGGCAGCAGTTGGTGCAGCAGGTGGTTGCGGCGGAACGGACGTGTATGCTCCCATGGAGTAATCTGTTGACTCTTTCCGGGGCATCTTGTGCGTCTGCACCGTTGCCTCCGGTACTTTCGTCTCCAGCTCCCCCCCCCTCTTCACCATCTCCAGCAGGCTGAAGACGCCGGCTAAAACAAGAATGACGACGATGACAACGGCAATCTGTTTGCGCTTGTCAGTTCCTGCCCTTCGCGGATGCTTCATTGATCTGTTTTTCTGCGCCACCTGCAACTCCGGTTCTGCTGGGACAATGTCATCAACGAGTCAGTGAACGGTACCTGATCCTGTGAGGCTGGTCGGCAGCCGCACCCAGGCGTTTTTTCCGATCTTCCTCGTATTCGGAAAAATTCCCCTCGAACCAGACAACCGAGCTTTCCCCCTCAAATGCGAGGATGTGGGTGGCGATGCGGTCAAGAAACCATCTGTCATGGCTGATCACAACCGCACATCCGGTGAAACTTTCCAGGGCCTCTTCAAGGGCGCGCATCGTATTCACATCCAGATCGTTGGTAGGTTCGTCAAGAAGAATGACGTTTGCTCCTGATTTCAGTAGCTTGGCGAGATGAACCCTGTTACGCTCCCCCCCCGAAAGAGCCCCGACCTTCTTCTGTTGATCGGAGCCGGAAAAATTGAACCGGGAAACATAGGCTCTCGAATTTACCGAGAGATTGCCAAGCTGCAGGACATCCTGCCTTTCGGAAATCTCTTCCCAGATGTTTTTCATCGGATCGAGTGAATCACGGCTCTGGTCAACATACGCGATCTTGACGGTCTCTCCCACCCTGAAAGAACCGCCATCGGCCTGCTCCTGTCCGGCGATTATTTTAAAAAGCGTTGACTTGCCGGCACCGTTCGGTCCGATGACACCGACTATGCCACCTCTGGGCAGCTTGAAGCTAAGCGAATCGAAAAGCAGGCGGTCGCCAAAGGATTTCGACAAATCTTCCGCCTCGATGACAACATCTCCCAGTCGCGGTCCCGAAGGGATGTAAATCTCAAGCTCCCGTGCATGTTTTTCAGTCTCCTGGGCAAGAAGCTGATCATAGGCGTTGATACGCGCCTGTGACTTGGCGTGACGGCCTTTGGGGGACATCCTGATCCATTCCAATTCCCTCTGCAGCGTCTTTTGCCGTTCACTCTCCTGCTTCTCCTCAGTAGCAAGGCGGTTCTGTTTCTGCTCTAGCCACGAAGAGTAGTTCCCCTTCCAGGGGATCCCTTCGCCACGATCGAGTTCGAGTATCCAGCCGGCAACGTTGTCAAGGAAATACCGGTCGTGGGTCACGGCGATGACAGTCCCTTCGTAGCGCTGCAGATGCTGTTCCAGCCAGGCAACAGTCTCTGCGTCAAGATGATTGGTCGGTTCGTCCAGCAGCAGGATGTCCGGCTTCTGCAGGAGAAGGCGACAGAGGGCTACGCGTCGTTTTTCTCCGCCGGAGAGTACCGTGACCGGGGTGTCCCCATCTGGACAGCGAAGGGCATCCATGGCCATCTCCAACCTGGAGTCGAGGTCCCAGGCATTGAGATGATCGAGTTTTTCCTGCAGTTCCGCCTGCCGTTCACACAGCTTGTCAAAATCCGCATCCGGCTCGGAAAACTTGTCGGTGATGGCATTAAATTCCGCGAGAAGATCGACAGTCTGCTGCACCCCCTCTTCGACAATCTGCCGCACCGTCCTTGTTTCATCCAGTTTCGGCTCCTGTTCGAGATAGCCGACGGTATAACCGGCTGAAAGAACCGCCTTGCCATTATACTCGTGATCCACTCCTGCCATGATTCTGAGGAGAGAACTCTTACCCGAACCGTTGAGGCCGAGGACGCCGATCTTCGCTCCGTAAAAATAGGAAAGGGATATATCCTTGATGACAGGTTTTTTGTCGTAAAACTTTGATACTCTCATCATCGAGTAGATGACCTTGTTAGGATCTATACTCATGCCGTGCAACCCCTCCATGATTGATGTGGTAAACGAATATTTTTATAGGTCAGTGGAACATCTGTCAAGAGCAAGAAAAAAGGGACAGCCCAGACAGACCGTCCCTTTTCAGACAGGTAGGAAGAAGAACTTATCGTCTCAGCACCTTGATGACTGCCGAGAAATCCTCCTCGCCGCGACCATCCTTGTCCGCCTGCTCATAAAGCCTGCAGGCACATGTGGCGCCGGGTAGATCGAGGTTGAGCTTCTTGGCCTGGTCAAGAACCAGTTCAAGCTGTTCGTGGACATATTTGAGGGCAAGGTTCCGGGTAAAGTCGCCCCGCGCCATGGTACGCCCCTTGGAATGGAACAGGGGGGATGCAACCCCGCCGGAATCGAGTACCTCAAGTATCTTGTCAACGGAAAAGCCCATTTTCTCACCGAAAACCAAGCCTTCGGATAGTGCTTGAATCAGCTCGGCCTGGACGAGATTTACTATGAATTTCATCCGGGTTGCGTCACCTATTGCTCCAACATGAATGATATTCAGGCCGAAATAGGAGAAAAGCTCCCGGCAACGTCCCACAAGTGCAGGGTCGCCACCGGTGAGAATGGTAAGCAGCCCGTTTGCGGCATGTTCCTTGGTCCCCCATACCGGCGCGTCAAGGAACAGTACCCGATGCTTGGTAGCCTCCTCGGCGATTTCCAACGTACTCTCGAGGGAATGGGTACCCATATCAACGAGTATCGTCCCGGGATCAATCCCCGCGAAAATGCCGTCAGGCCCATAGATATCGGGTCTCAGTCGCTCCTTTTCAGGACGGATATGGAGCACGACATCCATCCCTTTTACTGCCTCCTTCGTAGAGGATGCGAATTTGGCCCCCAGATTGACAAGCTCTGCCGCCACCGACGTGTTCGAATCATACACCGTCAGGTCGTAACCAGCCTTGATCAGGTTGATTGCCATGTATTTTCCGACAGTCCCCAAACCGAGAAAACCAACTTTCTTCAACATACAAACCTCCGGTCATTAAATATAAACGTTATCGTATTAGATAAAGAGCTGTTGGAACACTATACATATTTAAGTAAATAATGCAAGAATGCTTCATCTGTTTTTAATGACATTACAACGCCTACAGTATTGATAAATCGGGCACTTTGTACAGAACGGCGAAACAGGCTTGCAGAGGTTCTGTCCGAACGAGACCAACAGGTCGTTGATTCTCGACCAATATTTCAGGGGAAGTATCTCACGAAGCCTGAACTCGGTCTCTTCCGGATTCCTTGTCTGAACATATCCCCATCGATTGCAGATTCGGTGAACGTGGGTGTCAACGCAGATGCCCGGAAGACCATGACCGAGCGTCAATACCAGATTGGCTGTTTTACGACCTACCCCCTTGAATTTAAGCAATGCGTCAATTGCATCAGGTATCCGTCCATCGTACTCGGCGACAAGCTGCCGGCACAAGGCTCGGATCTGTGTGGCCTTGGTACGGTAAAATCCTACCGGATATATGGCCTTTTCGAGCATATCCTGGGACAACGACGACATTGCAGCAGGAGTATCCGCCAACAGAAAAAGCCTCTCCGCTGCCGGCCCTGTTGTGGTATCCTTGGTGCGGAGCGAGAGTATGCAGGAGACGAGTACCTTGAAAGGGTCGCCGTACCTTTGGGACACAATCGTGACTGCCGGAGTATGCCAGGCTGCTACAGCGCTTTCGAGCCGTTCCATGATCTCATCGATCGCAAATTTCGTCATGCGTCATCCTTTCCCGCCAAATTAGGCGTGACGGTGTAGTAAATAATGTCCAGTTTCATTTGTAAAGGAACAAAATGAACCCGACGATAGACCTGCATGTTCACTCAACCGCATCGGACGGTATATACAAACCGTCCGAACTGATACAGATCGCGTATCGCTCCGGCATTTCCGCCATCGCGATTGCCGACCACGACTCGACGGAAGGGATCGATGAAGCAGTCACTGCGGGGACTCCCTTGGGAATCCAGGTCATTCCGGCCGTAGAGCTGTCGGTGGAATACAAGAATTACCACGATGTCCACCTTCTCGGTTACTGGATCGACCACCACGACTCCGAGTTTTGCCGGAAGCTGGACCTGTTTCGACAACGCAGGGAATCGCGGGGGCTCAGAATAATCGACAAAATAAATGAGAAACTCTCGTTCGAAGGTAAATCAACTATCAGCAGTGCGGAGGTTCTCGCACGTGCAGATGGTGCCCTGGGTAGACCTCATATTGCCCGGGTTCTCATGGACCACGGCCATGCAAAGACGATGCAGGACGCATTCACCAATTACCTCATGCCGTGCAACGTGCCCAAGGAGTATTTCAACTTTGATGACGCTCTCGCTGAAATCAAACGGATCGGGGGACTAGCCGTTCTGGCCCATCCACAGAGTATCAGCCGCAACCGTACCGAGTTAGCCGCCATCATGTCCGACATGGCGGCAAAAGGACTTGACGGTCTTGAAGCGCTCAACACCATGGGACTCGATGACGACGAAACATTTCTCCAGAATCTGGCGAAACAACTGGGTCTGACCGTGACGGGAGGATCGGATTTTCATGGCAGCGAAGAGGGCTTGACCATGGGATACGGGCGTGGGAATCTTCTTCTTACCCATGCCATTCTCGATAACCTGAACGGTATACGCGGAGGCAGAAAAGAGAAAAGCCCTGCAGCATAACTGGCTGCAGGGCTTTTGCGTTTAGAGTAAATAACGTTTACTTGACGACCGAAGGTTCTGGAGTTTCAGGCTTTTTCTCTCCTTTTTTACCTTCAGCTTTTTCATCCTGCTTGGCAGCAGGCTTTTTCTTCACATCTTTCTCCCGCTCGCCATTCTTGCCGTCGCTTCCCTTCCCGGGAAGTTTGTCTTTTTTATCAGCGGCTCCTGATTTTGTTTCAGGAAGCTTTGCGGGTTCTCCTTTTCTCTTTTCCTCTTTCTTTTCTACCTTTGCAGGCTCCTTCGTCCCCTTGTCAACCAGCTTCTCAGGTTTGATCTTCATGGCGACGATATAGTTAGCCGTATAGATATAATCATCGACATAATCAAACTTGCTGTCCTTGTTGAGGTCATACTTGGCCGGCTTGGTCAGATACTTGGTGAAATCGGCTTCTGTGGTCTTGCCACCTCCAGCGAGGGCAGTATCTATAAGCGGAGCCACCACCAGAGGGAATTCAAGGATCCGCTGACCATCGATGGCTGTGAGTTTCGCCTCACTGACCCCTTTTTTAGGCACAGCGTCCACAACCCACACGTAGTCCTCGCCCACTCCGCGAAGCTGCTGCACGTTTGCGCCTTGAAGGATGAACTTGGGAGACTCGTTACCGCTCGGTTTCAACCTGAGGGTGAGTCTGACCGGTTTAACCCCATCCGCGATAATAACAGGAGGATCCTGCTTGAAATCAGGGTAGTCGGCAGAGGCGAAAAGAGCAACCAGCGATTTGGGACTCTTCTCCCCTTTGAACTCCTTGAACATCTGCAGCACCGATTTGTAGGCAACAGATGGCTGGTCAGTCTGCTTTCCTGCAGCAGCGGCGGCTGCCTTCCCACCCCCCCCCTGGGTGCTGTCTGATCCCGGCAGCGGCAGGGTCATGTCCTTGCGCAGATCGGTGACAAGAGGCTGGTACTCGGTCTTCTTATCAGTGGTGGCAAGCTGGTCCTGGGGCAACGTGATGGTGCCCATGGAGATACCGGCAAGGTTGGTACTCGTCCCGCTGCTCGACGTCCCCGATGTTGTTCCTGTAGTCGTCGTACCGGTCGCATTCGTTGACGATGCAGAACTTGTGGGTGAGCTTGTGCTGGTATCAGTGGACGTGCTGCTGCTCGCGGTACTTACTGGTGTCCCTTTCGACGAAGCTAACCGCTTGAGTCGAATCCCGACTGTTCCCGGTGCAGAACCCTTGAGGTCAAATGTCAAAACGACGAGATCACCGGACGATTTCAACGGTGAAAGGGACATTGCGGCAATCTTGACAGCATTCGGCTTGTACGTTGGATTAGGGACGAACATCGTCGATGCAAGGACATCCCCCTGGGTTATCCGAGGATTTGCGAGTGCGGCAGTATCATAGGAAAGCTCCAGCTCGACTCCTGTGATATCGACAAAATCAATCGCTTTGATGTAAAAGACCCCGTTCGCTCCGGGAACAACCTGTACATCAGCTGCCTCGCAGATCGCGGCGTACAGAACGGAAACAGCAAATACACTAAGGACAACTAGTCGTTTCATCGCGGTTCTCCGTAGAGGTTAGGATGCGGTTACCATGACTTTTTTCAGGATCTCCCACCCCTTGAGCAGGTCAAGAGCGCGGAGAATCTGATAGTCATTCTTGACCTGCTCATCGGTCTTGTAGAGCGGCAGGGCTTCGGACTTCTCGGTTGCAGGCTCCTTCTTTTCATTTTCGAAGTGGTTCTCCAGATCCTTCTCACGAAGATGCATTGAATCCTTCTTCTCACCAGACGACGCAAGCTCGAGTTTTTCAACAACGATATCGGGAGTGATTCCCTTGGCCTGGATTGAACGGCCACTTGGCGTAAAGTACCGGGCGGTGGTCAACCTCAGTCCAGAGTTGTCTGAAAGGGGGACAATAGTCTGAACAGACCCCTTTCCGAAACTCTGTACTCCCATTACTACCGCCCGTTTATGATCCTGCAGCGCTCCGGCCACGATTTCGGAGGCACTGGCACTGCCGCTGTTTATCAGGACAACAATCGGATAGTTGGGCTGCTTGTTCCCCTTGCGGGAAGCAAAGCGCATCTGGGACTCCTTCTCCCGTCCCTCGGTATACACGATAAGTTTACCCTCATCGAGAAACTGCTCCGAAACCCTGACAGCCTGGTCCAGCAACCCGCCGGGATCATTCCTGAGGTCAAGCACAAGACCGTTAAGTTTTCCCTTGTTCGCTTCCTGCAAGGATTCCAGCGCCTTGTGCAGATCATCCGCGGTCTTTTCCTGGAACTGGGCAATCCTTACGTATCCGTAACCTTCGTCGAGGGTTTTGAACTTGACGCTTTTGACCTGGATAATATCCCTTACGAGGGGAAATTCCTTGGGTTTGTCAAATCCTTCGCGCATGATCGACAGGGTTACTTTCGTCCCTTTGGTCCCGCGCATCCGCTTGACAGCTTCCATGATCGATAGATCCTTGGTGTACTTGTCGTCGATCTTGAGGATCTGGTCACCTGCCTTTATGCCGGCACGGTAGGCTGGCGTATCTTCTATGGGGGAAATGACCGTAAGTATGCCGTCTTTGATGGATATCTCGATGCCCAGACCGCCAAAAGTCCCCTTGGTCTCAATCTTCATCTCCTTGTAGGTTTCGGGAGGCATGAAGGAACTATGGGGGTCGAGTGACGCAAGCATGCCGTTGATTGCGCCATAGATGAGTTTTTTCGTATCGACTTCTTCCACGTAACTCTTTTTCACGATGGCAAGAACGTCGGTGAACAGTTCGATCGACTCGTAATCATTTCCGGATGCCGCCGAACTATGCCTGGTGGTCGTCGTGACTATCGTAACAAGTACCACTACCAGCAGTGCGAGAATAAATTTGCCTTTATGTTTTGAGTGCAACATTACTCCTCCACCTTGTTTGATATAAACTGGGCTACCGCAACCAGGGTCCAGGGTCAATAGGTTTCCCCTGGTAACGGATTTCAAAATAGAGTTGTGCCCCCCTGGCTGAATCCGTATCACCTACCTGGGCAACAGTCTCGTTTTTGCGAACCGAAGCGCCTACCCGCTTGTTAATGTGCGAGGTATGGGCATAGAGAGTGAAATACCCTCCTCCGTGGTCGATAATGAGCATGTTGCCATACCCCTTAAACTTGTCGGCAAATATAACTTCCCCATCATACACTGCATGGATGTCGGCATTCATTTGAGCAGCAATGGATATACCATTATTGAAGGTAAATGAATTGAATTCAGGGTGTTTCTGTTTGCCGAATCGGCTGACGATGTCCCCTGAAACTGGAACGGATAGTCTGCCACGCTGGGAGCCGAAACCTTTGTCAGCAACGGGAGGCTGGGCATAATTTCCAGAAATCACGGGTTTTTTGTCACTTTTTTGAGTATAGCTTTTTCTGCTCCGTGCTTCAAGCCTTTCAACCATCGACTGCAGCCTACGCGCATTTGCCTGAAGTTCCTTCAGCGATACCTGATATGACATCTTCTCCTGCCGTATCTTGGTAAGATTGGCTGCCTTCTTTAACTTTTCATCTTCTATTTCTTGTTTCTTCGCCTTGATCTTTTCACCTAACTTCTCTTTTTTATTCATTTCTTTTTCCAGGGATACCTTGAGGGACTGCAGTTGGGCAAGTTTTACCTGGTACTCCTGAAACAGCTTACGGTCATAATCGAGAACCGATTGCATGTAACGGCTGTTTTCCAGTACTTCGGGAATTGACTCGGAAGCGAAGAACATGCGCAGGTTGCCCATCTCTCCCGCCTTGTAGACGGACGAGACCCGCTTGGCTATCTGTTGCTTGCGCTTATCCAGTTCGGAGACAAGCGCCTGTATCTGGCGCTGCGTATTGGAAAGACCCGACTCGACTACCTTCAACTCACCGTTAAGTTGGAGCAGGCTGGATTCTTTCTCCTTGAGTGTCCTGTCAATCTTGACCAGTTCGGACGAAACCTTGGATTCAGCCTTTTTGGTCTGCTTTAACAGGTTCTGTTTTTCACGTATCTGGCTGTTGATCCCTTTAAGGTCATCCTTCACATCGGCATAAGAGATCCCCTCAAGAACAAGAAGCAACAGTATCTGCAGTAGGAATTTCCCGGTCATCGGCATCAGGTCGTGGCAAACTTCTTCAATGAGGCGAGGCTACCGATCAGTCCTAGCATGATTCCGCCGAGCAACAAGGCGACGATATACTCTGTCGGCAGAAAGATGAGGCCGGATTCAGCAGGATTGAAAGAAAGGAAATTTACCGCCTGTGCCAGAAAAGTGTAGTACCCTCCGACAAGCAAAATCACCGCAAGCAACGACCCGACAGCCCCCTGGAGCATCCCCTCGATGAGAAAAGGAGCTTTTATGAAAAAAGGAGTTGCTCCCACCAGACTTAAAATCTCCAACTCCTCTTTTCTGGCCAGTATCGTAAGTTTTATGGTGTTGGAAACTATAAAAAGAACCGCCAGAATCAGGAAACTGCCGATAAGGATGCCAAGCACGCGGAGAAACTGGAAAAATGTAAAGAATTTGCGTACCCATTCTTCTCCGTACTGTACCTCGCCAATTCCCTGAATTCTTTTGAGCCCCACAACGAAACCGGTTACCGAATCCACGGAGCGGAACTGTTTTTTCAGCGATATCTCTATGGAAGCGGGAAGAACGTCGGGAGCAACCCCTTCAAGCAGAGCCTCTTGACCTTTGAGCCTTGAGCGAAACCGTTTCAGCGCTTCATCTTTGGCAATGTATTTTACGGACTCGGTCCCCGGCAAAGCCGCTATCCTGTTTTTGAGCGCTCCCAGTTCCTGGGGAGACAGTTCGTTGTCAAAATATGCAGTAACCACAACCTTCCGGCTCCATTGTTCAACAGTTCCTTCAAGATTCACGTAAAAAAGGAGAAACAGGGAAATTATCAACAGGGCAAGTGTTATGGTAAACACCGTCAAAATGGTCACAAGTTTGTTACCAATCAGATTTGCCCAGGCTTTACCGGCGAAATAGCAGAACCTGCTCCAGTGCCCCATGGTGGATGCATGTGGCCTGAGGTTATGCCTGGGGCGTGACATCATGGGCCTCCTTTATGCTTCCCTTATCCAGGTGAACAATGCGATTGTGGCTGTAATGTACCACCCGTTTGTCATGGGATGCGATAACAACCGTCGTTCCGCGAATATTGGCTTCTTTGAAAATTCTCAGGATCTGGTCCTTGTTGTGGTCATCCAGATTTCCGGTCGGCTCATCAGCAAGCAGTATCCTGGGCTCATTAACAAGAGCCCTGGCTAGGGCAACACGTTGCTGTTCGCCACCCGACAGGCGTTGGGGGCTGGCGTCGAGTTTGTGTTCAATCCCCAGCTGTTTCAGGATATGGTACACCTTTTTCCCGATATCCTTCTTCTCCCAGCCAAGCACCTCAAGTGTGATGGCAACATTATCATAGACGCTTCGGGACTGGAGTAGCTTGAAATCCTGAAATACAACACCAATGTTCCTGCGCAGAAAGGGGATCTGGTGCCTGGTCATCCGCGTAACGTTCTGCCCGTCTACCACCACATGTCCGCGCGTAGGCGTGACCGCCGCATAAATCAATCGGAGCAGTGTCGACTTCCCTGCTCCGGATGCGCCAGTCAGAAAAACAAAATCCCCTTTGGGGATTTTGAGATTGATACCGTTGAGTGCCGGAGCATCTTTCTGATAGGTTACCGTTACATTGTGCAATTCAATCATCGTATCCTATTCCCACTCGTTATAGGGCTTGCCATCGGTGCCGATCAGATGGGAGTTGCTGTGCACCTTGTACACAGACCCCTTCACCTCGGCCCCGTCTGGCGAAGGGGCGGGACCGATGACGACCCAGTCGTCCTGGCCGGTCATGGGGTCCTTCGGAATTTTGGGCAAATAGGTTTTTGTTACCAGTTCCTGCAGACTGTCAGGGAATTTTCCCTGGTCGGCGTAAAACTGATCAATGGTCGAGTTCATAGTGTACAGATTTTCACGCAATACCGACTCCCTGGCTTTGATCAGCCCCCACCTGAAATTCGGAGCCGCGATAGAGGCAAGAATACCGACTATTGACATGACAATCATCAACTCGATCAGAGTGAATCCGCGAGCGTCAATTATTGAGCGTAGTTTCATCGAGTTACCAATCCTTGTACTTGGTGCCGTCAATAGCGGTGCCATCACTGAGTGAGTAGACATCATAAACATCCTCCCGTCCCCAGGAGGATGAATCCGGCTTGTCCGTATAGGACCTCAACCCCCACCCCCAATCCGGAGACTGGGCAGCCTGCTTGTCACTGAAAGGATCCAAAGGTACCCTGCGGAGAAACTTCTTGGTCTCCGTCAAACAGTCGTAAAACTTGCTCCCTTCAACCAGCTGATCGAGTGTCTCGGGATAACCATTTTTATTAGCAATATTGGGAATCTTCTTATCGTCCACGCACTTGTCATAGGTTTTCTTGTAATCGTCGATTGCCATCCTGATGGTGCGCAGATTCCGCCGCAACTCGATCTCCCTGTTCCTTTTGGAGATCATCTGCGCAGACGGGAGGATCACGGAAGCCAAGATTGCCAGGATGGATAGGGTAACTATAAGCTCGACAAGACTGATGCCGGCGTTATGTACGGCGCGGTTGTTCATTAAATCTGCTTTACTTCAACTACCGCGTTATACAGAATGGAATCAAGTTGCTTCCCTTCTGCGGTGGCCAGCTTTACCCCGATAAATCCGATACTGGCAGGCCCTTTAGCCTTGGCCTTGAAGGTTACCGAGAAGAGTTTGCCTGCTCCGGAAATACCGGGGCCCTCCCCTTCCCTGCTGATCTTTACCGAAAGCTGGCCAGCCTGGTTATCGACTTTATTCGTGAACACCGTTTTACGGGCGTCCTGATTAAGGAAGTTGCCTTCAGCCAGCGAGATCACCTCCAGAGCGGCAGCATCAAACACCAGGGTAAGTGGCGTGGAGGAGAGGTTGGAGGCATCCCCGACCATGACGTCAACGGTAAACTGTTCGTTCTGTTTCACACTGGCAGGTGCTGCAATTCTGAGAGACACCTTGTTCAGCACCGGTGGAGGCGGGGGCGGTGACGGTACCGGTGGGGCCGCTGCAACAGGAGTTCCCGCAGCACCCGCTGGCTGGGGGACGAGTGGCACCGGCTGAACGACGGGTGGTAATGAGGGGACGCCGGCAGTGGTGGGCGCACCGGGCACAACCGGCGGCTGGGGTGATGCAATCGGCTCAGGACCAGAGGGAATCTGCTTTATAGCCTGTTTCTCAGCTGCCTGCTGCGCGCTCTCTTTCTGCACGGGGAGAGCGGGTGCGGGGACCGGAACAGCAGGTGCCTGCTTGGCCCCTGCTTCAGACTGAGCAGGCTTGGTCTGCTTGCCTTCCTGGGCAGCGAATTCGGGCTCCTGAGTAAATGAGCCGTAATGTTTGCTCACGGCCGGGTCATCCTCCAGACCCGACCAGAAGGCGGAAATATCCGGGTCTGCAACCGCAACGCTCCTGATGATCCGTGGTGTTATAGCCAGGACAAGTTCTGTTTTGTCATTGGAATTGTCACGATTTGAAAAAAGCTGACCGATGACGGGAATATCTCCGAGGAAAAAAATCTTGTCCGCGTTCTGCCCCTTGGTATCCTGGATAAGACCGCCGATTATGCTGGTCTCCCCATCCTTGAGGGAAAGCACCGTATCCAGGTTTCTTGTGCCTATGGTCGCGACCGTGGTGTTCTTATCTGAACCAACTGTTTCCTTTGACAGGATCGAGCTTACCTCAAGCCCCAGCTTGATATTGACATCATTGTTGAGCTGGATCGTCGGTTCTGCATTGATTTTAACGCCGACATCAACATACTGTACGTTGACGTTGTAGTTGCCGACACCGTTGCTGGACGTCGTGGTGATCGGCACCCTTGTGCCGACGTTAAACTTGGCTTTCTCACGATTCTTCACCCTTATTTTAGGGTTTGAAAGCGTTTCAGCATTTCCCAGTTTTTTCCCGAAATTGAATGTTGCGTTCGGAACGGTGATGAAACCATTGTAACTCCCCCACCTGAACAGGTTGAGAAGTTGGCTCGTGTCTGCAGTGGACGTTGTTGTCGTAGTGCCGGTCGTGGTAGTTGACATCATGGTATCGGTGAAGAATGCACCGGATGGCGAGAGAGTATTGTATCCGATGGCGTACTTGCTGAGAGCCATCCCGAAAGTTTCCGAATTCTTCTTGGAAAGTTCTATGACCTCGACCTCAAGGATAACCTCTGCATCAGGAACGTCATTGGCCTCGAGTATCCGTTGCGCAACCTCGATGACATCAAGGGTATCCCTGATAACAAGCGTGTTCATCTCTTCATTCACGTATATCTTCTTAACCTGCAGCATGGTGCGGATAAGATTGACGGCTTTTTTTGCATCAAGCTTGTTGAGGAAAAAAGTCTGAACGTACAGATCCTCGTACTGCTTTATCTTGTCCGGAGTTTTCGGGTATATGATAATGGTCGATTCGTTCAGCACCTTTTTGTTCAGTTTCTGCATGCCGGTTATTATGTCCAGAGCCTGCTGGAACGTGGCATTTTCAAGGTAAATAGTGACATTAGCTTCCTTGATCGCATCATCGAAAACAAAATTAATGCCTGAGAGCTGCGTGATTATATTGAAAACATCCTTGAGCTTCGCATCCTTGAATTTCAAGGTGATCGGCTTGGTCGATCTGAGGTTCAGCTCAAATGACTCACTTTTCAGGCGCCTGGTCTTCATCAACTTTTCCAGCGCATCACCCGCATCCTTGTTGGCAGGATTCAGATTAAGGGCCCGCTGGTAGGAACGTACCGCCTCCTTGAACTTGTTTTCCTTCTGAAAGGCGACACCCTCTTCATAGGCCGACTTTGAGTTACGGAACTTGAGTACCAGTTCGCTCTGCTGTTTCGCCCTTTCCTGAGACGCATCCATTGCCATCGCTTTCTGGTACTCTTCATACGCCTCATCGAACCGGGAGTCATTGAGCAGAGCGTCCCCTGCCTGCAGATGGTTCTTCGCAGCGATTTCACTGGCCTTCAGGAATCGCAGACGGTATTCGCTTGTATCGGGATTCTTGCTCACGGCTTCGGCGTATTTCATCACTGCTTCATCATACATGCCGCTCCGCTCAAGTTGCTGAGCCTTGTCAAAGGCCGTGCGGCCCGGAGCGCACCCAAAAGATACGAATACCAGCAACAAGCAACCTATTTTAATGGCGACTTTCATCGTGCGCTCTCCTGAAAAACCAGTGTTATCATCTCTTGGGTGCGGCAAGCGGCCTGTTTTCAACGAGAGGAATGATGATCTCTCCGCCGTCCTGCATGCTTGAAATTGTTAAGGCTTCTTCCGTGAGTGACGTCACGTCATATTTGCCGGCAATTTTATCCCCCTTTTTGACAAGGAAAATTTCTTTGTCATTGGAGAGAAAAATTGTCTTGCGATTATCTTTCTTCATGAAACCCAGAAAAGTAAACCTGGCCATGTCCCTTTGCAGGGGCGTAGGCTCTGCTACGACGGGAGTCGGTTGGACGACCGCCTCCCGAGGTTCTTCGGGTACGATTTTTCTGACAGGCGGTGGCGGAGGTGGCGGCAGCGGTATGAGTGCCTTTTTCGTCTCTAGGGCGAACATGTTTCGGAACAGATTTCGCTTGACGGTTACCACGCGGCCACGATTGCGGCCAAGCATTTCCAGATGAATCCTGTTTTCATCACCAGCAGTGTTTTTCAGTGCCGGCTTTACCACGGGAACCTTCATGCCGCTGACATATGTAAGCTTCTCGACGCTTTTTTGCCGAGGCATACGCAGATAGCTGATCACGAGCGAACAGAGGAACAGACTGAGCAGTATGGAAAGTATCAGCTTCTGCCGGTTCATTGCGCCTCCATTCTGAAATAGGCAGTCAATTGAACCTGAAGTTGTACCAGATCGCTCTTGCTGGCTTGAACTGTCAGAGACAGGGAATCGATATGCAGCAGATTTCCTGTATTATCCAGATCACCGATAAATTTCTTCAACTGGGTATAGTTACCTACCAGTGAAAGTCCCAGGGAGTATTGGAGCAGATTGCTCTCCTTATTGAGATCCGGTTTGTAGGAAATCGAACTCACTTCCAGATTGTTTCTGCCGACCGCTTCGTATATTTCAGCAACAAAGCGGGCAAACTGGTTCTTGGGGTAGATGCTTTCCTTGAATTTGATGAAGTCGGCTTGTCCGTTCTTGAAAACCAGGTCCCTGCTGAGCATAGCGGCACCACGCCCTTCCGCCGCACGCTGCTGCAGCCATGCAGATCTGGTCTTCTCCAGCATTGGCTGCTGATACAGGGAGACGAATACCTGGAGGGCTGCGGCAACTATCATGACCGCAGCTAGAGCGAGCAACGGTCTTTTACGCAACAGCGCTATCTGCTTTACGATTGCTAAGTTCATTGGATAAGTGCCCTGCAGGTCACGGTAAAACCAATTCCCTTGACGGCTGAACCTTCCTTTACCTGTGACTGATCCGTCAAATACACATCGGCAAATTTTGCAGAACTCTCGAGATTTTCGATAAACTTCTTTACGGCGCTAAAGGTTCTCGCAGTACCGCTCACTTTAAAGCCGTTTCCTTTGTCAGCCGGTGCGAGGCCAGTCAAAGCAATCCCTTCCGGGACAACCAGTTCCAGGTTATCGAGAAGTGATAACCAGTCAACTCCCTTTTTATCGAGAATTGTGTTAGCAATCTTAATGTTTGCCATCAATTTGTTGAATTCCGCATCGGAAATCTTTCCCGAGCCCTTGGCAACGGATTTTGCCATGAACCCCGAGAGCCTCTGACTTTCTTCATTATTTGATGCAACGACATATATCTCGTACGAACACCATCCGCATGCAAGCAGAAACAAAAGTGCTATCAGAAGGTTGACTTTGCGAAAGTCAACATAAACCCTCGTCGCCAGGTTGAGTTGTAAATTCATCTCAGACTCCTTGACGCAGCCCCCAGGGCACTCAGTACATCCGGTATAAATTTACGGTCAATCTGCTGATGCGAACTGTTCGTAATGGCATCAGTATCCATGAGAACCGGCTCACTGCCAATCACTTCTAGAAGCATCTCCCTCAGGATATCTTTCTCCTCGGCAGCAGCATAGTAACTGACATTACGTGGTTTCCAACCGCCCTTTGCATCGGAATATACCACCAGAGAACTGTTGATTTCACGATAGAGACGTGCCGGGTCGGAAACAACAGTTCCCAGAAACTTGTTGCGAGAAAAATCGAGATATCCATCTTGAAAAATAAGCAGCGAAAGTGAACCTCTGTAGAGAGAAATAAATGTCAAATGGTCCTGTACATCAAGACGGGAGGAAAAGAGTCGATAGAGGTTTAAGGAGGTGAAATCGATAAAAGCCGGTTCCAGACCTAGCTCACAGACAACGTCCTCATATTCATTAATAACAGATTTTGAAACAAGCCCTACAAGCACCATGGCAGCGCCAGCACTGTCTTGACGGACGACCTGGTAGTCCAGATGTACTTCGTTAAGATCAATCGGGAAACTCTTCTTCAACTTCCATCGTACGTGATCGATCCCTTCAGCCTTGTTTTTCAGGGGCGTTTCCAGTTCTACAAGCATTACCCTGCCGGCCGAATCCGGTATGGACAGGGAAACCCGCTTGTTCCTGGTGGACAATCTGTCATAGCTAGATGCAATCGCCTCCTTTAAGAGAAGGGGTTCGATTATGTTTTGTTCTTTGAGGGAAGGCTTGATCACGTCCTTTGGCAAACGGACCACATCATATTTTTCGATATGGGGGATGGATTTACTCCCTCCGGCCATAACAAATGATACGCCACTCTGGAATAGCTCGAGTCCTATGGTTTTACCGGGAAAAAACATGGCATCATTCCACAAAAGTTACTCGGTTGATTTCCTTGATGGTAGTTTCACCCATCAAGACCTTTTCCACTGCCGATTCACGTAAAAAAAGCGTTCCGGCTTCCTTTGCTGCCTTCTTGAGAACAGCCGCCGGTGCCTTTGAAACGATCAGTTCACGCAGTTCGTCGGTGAGATCAAGCAGTTCAACTATGGCGGAACGACCGCGATAGCCCGTGTTGTTACACTCTTCACATCCTTTAGCTTCGTAGAACACGACAGATCTGCAATCATCCGGATTGATGGCAGATTCATGCAGAAAATCATCACTGTACTGCACTGGCTGCTTGCACTTGGGACACACCTTCCGTACCAGACGCTGAGCCATCACGCAGTTCAGGCACGACACGAAATTGTACGGATCTATTCCCATATGTATAAATCTGCCTATAACATCAAAAACATTATTGGCATGGACTGTGGTAAACACAAGGTGACCTGTCAAAGCCGATTGCACGGCAATCTGGGCAGTCTCGGGATCACGAATCTCTCCGACCATTATTTTGTCGGGGTCGTGACGAAGAATCGAGCGCAAGCCTCGTGCAAAGGTAAGCCCCTTCTTTTCATTTACCGGAATCTGTACAATCCCTTTGAGAAGATATTCCACGGGGTCCTCAATAGTAATTATCTTCTCTTCACCTGTATGAATTTCTGTCAGGGCCGCATACAGGGTGGTGGTCTTACCCGAGCCGGTCGGTCCGGTCACGAGGACCATGCCATAGGGCTCGCGGATCATTTTCCTGAACCGCCTCATCTCCCTGTCTGACATGCCGAGAACATTGAGCGTCAACCCTTTCAGGTCACTCGCAATACTCTCCTTGTCGAGAATCCTGATAACCGCATCCTCGCCAAAAGCGCTTGGCATGATGGATACGCGAAAATCTATGGATTTGTTGTTGATGCGGAGCTTGAACCGTCCATCCTGTGGGATCCTTCGCTCGGAAATGTCAAGCTCACTCATGACCTTGAGGCGAGAAATGATGGGCCCCTGGAAATGCATGTCTATAATGTCAGTTGCCTTATAAAGGACGCCATCGATACGGTATTTGATTATTACCCCTTCCATGGCGGTTTCGATATGAATGTCGCTGGCCCTCCGGGAAAGGGCATCCATAATGGTCGAATTGAGCAGTTTGATGATCGGACTGGTGTCTGCGCTAATGGCTTCTACGGAAAGTACTTCCTCCCCTTTTTCCGTCTCGGTGACAAGCTGTAGCATGAAATCTTCAGAGACTTCCTTCAATACCCTGCTTGTACCGTCGCCTTTCTTGAGGATCTGCTGAATACGTGATGGTGATGCAAGTTTGACAATAAGAGGCCTGTCGAGCAGAATCTCCAACTCGTCGAGTTTCAGCACGTCGAGGGGATCCGCAACGGCAATGACCAGCGAGTCCCCTTCCACTGCCACGGGGATAAATGAATAACGATAGATGATATCGGCAGGGAAAAGATTCAAAACCCCCTCATCAAGACGAAATGAGGATAGATCTATGAAGTCGAGGTTGAATTGGTCTGCAAGGGCGGTATAAAGCTGATCCTCAGTAATCAGGCCATCCTGAAGACATAGTTCGCCAAAGCGCAGTGTGCTCGTTTTCTGTTTTTCAGCAATATAGGCGACCTGCCCCAGGGTCAGTTCACCCAGATCATGGAGTATCTCGCCTATTTTTCGTCTCGTGAATGATATGCTCATAGTTATCAGCCGACAGTTCCCGCAATTTTAAATACTGGCAGATACATGGTAACGATGATAGCTCCGATAACGACTCCCATCAAAATCATGATTGCCGGCTCAATTGCAGTGCTCAGCAAATGCAGACGCTGGTCAAGTTCCTCCTCGAAATAATCAGAGATACTCTCCAGCATCTCCTCAAGTGCGCCAGTTGACTCACCTACTCCAAGCATGCGCAGGGCAAGTGAAGGCATCAGATGGGCACCGTCTATGGCGACACTCAAGCTCACCCCTTCTTCGACCTTCTTGATCGCAGCAAGCATCCTTGATTCAAGAACCTTGTTGTTGAGCGTTGCTACAGACATTTTCAATGATTCAACTATAGGTATACCGCTTTCAATAATAGTGGCAAGGGTTCTGGTAAAACTTACGATTGAATACTTAGCGAAAATATCACCGACAACGGGGATTTTAAGCTTGAAGGAATCGACGGCATAACGGCCGCTAGAGGTCTCGACCCACCTGTTAAAAAGATAACCACCAAGAAAAATCATCGCGACAAAAAGGAGAAAATACTTTTTCAAAACCGACGTAAAGCTGATTAACACCAGGGTGGGGACAGGCAGCTTGGAGCCTGCATCAGCATACACCTGACTGAACGTCGGGACAACATATACCAGCAAGAGTGTCACGGCAGTGAATGCCACGACCAGGAGAATTGCCGGATAAAACATGGCAGTTACAACCTTCTTTTTGAATCCTTCAGTTTTTTTCAGAAAGGTAATATAACGCCTGATGGTCTGTGGCAGGTCACCGGTTCTTTCTCCGGCGCGTATAGAAGCTATGTAAAGATGGGAAAATGCACTGGGATGACGTTCAAACGCATCCGACAACGAACTCCCTCCCTTGATATCGTCGCGTATAACCTCAAGTATTTCCGCTAACCTGGCGTTATCAATCCTTTCCAGAATCGTGTCCAGCGACTGAATAATCGGCAGGCCGGATTTGATGAGCACAAGAAGTTCCTGATTAAAAGTAATCAGGCCTTTTATATCAATTTTTTTCCGAGAGAGGCCTTTATTCCAGACAAATTGAAATGGCTTTTTCTTGATGGAAAAGACAAAAAAACCCTGAGAAATCAGGCTTTGTCTGAGGATGTCCGCACTGACCGCCTCAAATTCTTTCTCGATTATTTTGCCGTCAGCGGACCCTATTTTACATGAAAATATCGCCATAGTTATCAGTTCAGAATCATATCAATAAGATTTAGGATCATGATCAACCCCATGACACTTCAGGTAACATTCACCGCTGAATTTGGCACTCCCCTTTTCAACGTACTTTAACAACCCCTTGGAGTTAGGGGAGACGACCAACGGATTAAACTTGATCAGGTATTTATACTCAGTACTGCCATGTGAATTGTGGCAGGTAAAACAGGAGGTCCCCAGTTTCTGAATGGACGATCCCTGGATGTGAAGCGAGTGGTACCGAAAACTCTCGTTTCCAAGAATGCTCGCGCGGCTGTGACACCTGTAGCATAGGGCAAATGCCTGCGGGCTTTCGAAAATATTATCAGCTGTATTGTAATTATCCACAAGAATGTATTGATTCCGGGAACCATGTACTCCTTTTGGTCCCTTGGCATCGTCATTGCCATGACAGTCGGAGCAGAGGATCGTGGAAATATCTGCAGAGTCTATCTTTTTCTCCCGGTATGGGCGGACAAGGCTGATGACCGACAAGTTTCTGCCCTCTCCCTCGACAGGATGAAATGAAGGATTAGTAAGCAGGAACTCAATCCGTTTATTTGTGTATTTACCAGGCAAATTGGCTGAATCACCATGACAACGGTAACACATATCAGTTTCCCTGGTTACGTCGGTCAGTTGGTTTACTACCCGCTTTGCCCTTATACCGGCAAACTTGTTTTCCTTCGAGACATAATGGGGATTATGACAGTCAACACAATCTGCATGGCGAAGAGCTTTGGGGTCCGTCTCAGGAAGAGTCTCGCTATAACGGTGGCGTCCCGGCGAATCAAACGTGGGATGACGGTAGGTTTTGAAGAATTCGGCCTCTATGTTGAGCATACCGGACTTGTTGACAATTGAGCCCGGTGGCATCTTCTTGTTATCTACCCGTCGTTGAGGATTACCGTGACAGGTAATACACCCCTCGGTCCCTCCCCCGCCCCTGAGATTGGACTTGTAATGGCATGTAGCGCACTCCCTGGGAAGATTGAATTTATCCAGATGGGATGCAGCAAACCCGTTGGCAGGCAAAACTATTAATGAACCTGCGTAAAGCAGTATACAAGCAAACAGTCTCATATTCTGTCCTAAGGCAGTGGTGGAGGAGTTACGAGATTGTGGCATGATCGACAGACTTCTGCATAAGTTTTAGATACCCAGAATGGCGTCAACGAACTGGGACTATCGGACTTGTCCTGGTGTGGGTCGTGGCAGGTTGTACACTGCATCCGTTCGTACCTGTCCAATTTGACACCATTTGCGGGGGAATACCAATACTCGGTCTTGTTATATGGTGGACTGGTCAATATATTCCTGACAGTCGCATTATATTTGAATGAAACGGGATGATGAGATGAATAGGTCTCATACGGGAGATGAACGTCAGGGCCTGAGATACCTGTTTTCACGTCGAGAAAGTGAATAGGGTACTGATTATACGGGTCGATTGGTGTCGCAAAAACTGCACCAAGAGCAGTAACACCATCATGGCAACTAAGACAGAGTCGTGTTGAACCATTCGGCTGGCCGTACTCACTTGCACCTCTTACTGCCGGATCATCGATCGCCAGGGTTGGAGAAGAGTAATGCTTAAAGAACGACACCGATGAGGCCTTTCTGTTCCAAAGTGGCCCCTCCCCGCTTGATTTATGGGGAGTATGACAGAAGACACATATCTGATTGCTCCGGGAATATTCGGGAATTTCTACGGTGGGGAGTGCACGGTAGTTGGCAGAAGTATTCTGATAGGAAAAGTTATGCTTATTCCCTCTCTCGGATATCTTCTTTCCAGCTCCTTCCGAGAAGTGTGCTCCGAACAATATCGTTAACAGTATGCTAAGGGCAGCAACTCTCATGTTACTTTATGGTTTGCTCCTTAAGGTATTGAAATATCTGAAGTCTCTGGTTATAGGAGTCTGACACGTAGATCCTGTCCTCACGATCTATAAAAATGCCGTTTGGCATGAAAAACTGACCGGGCTTCTTACCGGTACTCCCGACGTACAATAACAATCTACCCGCCTGATCAAAAATCTGGAAGTTATCAAAATTTGCGTCAACGATATATATATGCGATTCACTGTCTACGGCGACACCTTTCGGCCTTGAAAATGAGCCTGGTGCATCACCGACACTTCCTATAACTCTCAACAGATTGCCTTTACTATCAAAAACCTTAACCGAAAAATTGAAGGCATCGGTGATGTAAATGTTGTTAACTTTATCAACGGCGATATTAACGGGTTTATTTAAATTCTGGGCGTTCATTTCATTCGGGAAATCGGAAACGAAACGGTCTTTTTGGTCAAAAACGAAAACCTTATTGGCTAACACATCAACGACATATTTATAGTCATTCTTAGCGACAGCTATTCCGGCAGGCCGCTGGAAATCTACTACTCCTTCTCCCAGAGCACCTACGTATTCGGCATTGACATTAAATTTGTACACTTTGGCCTTGACTGAATCTGTGACGTAACAGTTCCCGGCGCTGTCCAATGCCACGCCAACCGGACTCGCCAAGGGTTCTGTACCCGAGTGGGTCAGATAGACAATCTCGTTCTCTTGGAGATCAAAACGATGCACCAACCGTGAAGAAGGGTCAGCAACATATATGAATCGTTCACCGTCAGTAGCAATACCCGCCGGAGCCATAAATTCCAACGGCTGACCATGCTCCCCCGTGAAAGCTTCGAAAAAGGATTGAATGCGCCCCTTAGGAGCAAGAAACTCTTCAGCTCCCTTGAATACCTTGATCAATTTGATTCTTGGTTTTTCTGGAGGAGGCGGCCATACATCACTTAAATGTGGATCATTGAAAAACAGAGGGTTGGTATGCGGCTTGGTGCATGCCGTTAACAGAAAAGTGGATAACAATACAAGAAATGTAATTTTTTTCAATGGATACCCTTTATTAAGCGAGGACCATACCTGTTATCCAACAGGCGAAAAAAATCAGTGAAAGAAAACCCCAGCAAAAAGCTTCTTTTTTAACGAAACAATTAGCAGCAGGGAATGAATAGTGAATGAAAAAAATTACAGTGACAATCCATCCCCACAATCCTATTTGTGAAAAAAGCGCATAATATTCGTTCATTTGCCCCGGACTGCCCCCAAAATTGATCTGCGTATACTACCCATTTTCAGCTTCCACACCATGAAAACAGCTTCTCTAACTATCTGCTTAGACATTTTTGACGTTCCCGCGTGTCGGTCAACGAAAATAATCGGGACTTCACATATTCTATACCCCTTTTCGTTGCATCGATAATTCATTTCAATCTGGAAAGAGTACCCGTCGGATCTGATGGAATCGATATCTATCGACTCAAGGACTTCGCGTCGGAAACATTTGAAGCCACCTGTGCAATCGGACAACTTCAAGCCCGTAATGACACGGGTATAGACACTTGCACAATAGCTCAGAATCAGCCTGCGAATCGGCCAGTTGACGACACTTACCCCATTAATGTATCTGGAACCGATCACCAAGTCACAATTCCCCATTTTCTCAATGAACTGGGGCAACATGGCCGGATCGTGAGAGAAATCCGCATCCATCTCGACGATATAATCCGAGCCATTGTCAAGAGCAATTCTGAAACCTTCACGATACGCTGAACCAAGGCCCAGCTTGCCCTCCCGGTGAAGAACATTAACCCGAGGATTGGTTGCGGCAATCCGGTCAGCAATTTCCCCTGTTCCATCAGGTGAATTATCGTCGACAATCAGAATATGAATTCTTTCATCTTGCAAAAGTATCGAATCACATAACTTTTCGATATTTTCACGTTCATTGTAAGTAGGGATGACAACAGTAATTTTCAAGTCATTCGTCCTGAATAATTCGGATATACACCACATCGTAGAATAAATGAATCTGCTTAATCATGCAAGTGAAAGGGAAGAATGGTGATTGGTTTAATAAAAAAAAGGTCATGCTGAAGCATGACCTTTTAATTTGGCGGGGCAGACGGGGCTCGAACCCGCGACCTCCGGCGTGACAGGCCGGCACTCTAACCTACTGAGCTACTACCCCATTTATATACGTTATTCGGGCATTGGTTAACGAAATTACGTGTGGAAAACTCTTATATACATTTTCAAGCACAAACGCAAGCATTTAATTATTGTAATTCTACATGTAACTGGATATTGATTGATGGTCAATCGGCGTGCAATTTCCCTAAACCTCAAAACCAGTTGGCATTATTTATGTATGTATATATTAGACAATCACCTTCCGCCTGAAACACAGAGTTTTTTTTACCATGCTTGCACAATGATAACCAACTACAGACCCCTTATGGAGTAAGACATGCCCACTACCCCAAAGTTAGAAAGAGAGCACTCAATCCTGATAGTAGATGATGATGCAACATTTCTTGACGGCACCCGAAGAGCACTTCTCGCTCATAATATCAGAAATATCACCACGCTTCAGGATAGCGCCTCAGTCCTGCCTGCTCTTGCAGATAACTCGTTCACAACAATCATTCTCGACTGGGTCATGCCGAACATTTCTGGTGCAGACCTCCTGCCGGAATTGACCCGCCAGTATCCCCACATACCGGTAATCGTAATAACCGGAGTGAGCGACCTGGAAAACGCGGTAAGCTGTATCAAGCAAGGGGCATATGATTATATCACCAAGCCTGTGGATACAACCAAACTTGTATCGGTTGTACAAAACGCTTGCAATAGCAGCGAGCTCATTGCAAGAAATCGCCAACTCACAGATTATTTACTGGGAGAACCCCTGTCTAATCCACAACATTTTTGCGACATTATTACGTGTTGCGAAAAAATGCAGGCCATTTTCAAGGTAATTGAAACTCTAGCATGTTCAAAGCAACCGGTCCTGATTACTGGTGAAACCGGAGTCGGCAAGGAACTTATAGCCAATGCCCTTCACCGCTGCAGTGGATTGAAAGGCAGGATGGTAACCGTTAACGTGGCTGGACTGGATGACGCCATGTTCGCTGACACCCTTTTTGGTCACAAAAAAGGCGCATACACGGGTGCCAACGAAAGCCGTGAAGGCCTGATCGAACAAGCTAAGGGCGGAACCCTTTTCCTCGACGAAATAGGCGACCTCAGTAATGCATCCCAGATTAAGCTGTTGCGTCTGCTGCAGCAGGGTGAATACTACCGACTCGGCTCCGATGTCCTCCACAAAAGCGACGCCCGTATCGTAGCGGCCTCGAATGCTAATTTCCATGCCATGATGAGTGCGGGAACCTTCAGGAGTGACCTCTATTACAGGATCAGCGCCCAGACACTTGCTATCCCCCCACTCCGGGAACGGCGAGAGGATATCCTGCCCCTTGTGGAACATTTCATAGAAATTACGGCCGCAAACCTGACCATAAAACAGCCGGAACTATCCCGTGAGGCTCGTCAGGCGCTCATTTCTTACGATTTCCCCGGTAATGTGCGGGAAATGATTAACAAGATACATCATGCGGTCATGCATAACCGTACAGGAACCCTCACGTTGTCCGATTTCCCCGGCTTGATGCCGGGAACCGTCCTCCCCAATCAAATCATCAGGAAAATTGGTAACAGCCAGTTTTCACTCAACGGTATTTTCCATACGTTCCCGACTGTGGATGAAGTTGAAACCCTCCTGGTACAAGAGGCAATGATTCTGGCTGAAGGGAACAGAAGCATGGCAGCGAAGATGCTTGGCATCAGCCGACCAACGTTGCAGAAAAGAATGGAGCAGCTTGCCGCCGAAAATAACGATGGTGGAAAAGCAGAAACTGTTGTCACGTAGACGGGTTGAGAGGAAGATTGACGGTGGCTACAGTGCCATTAACCTGATCAGACTCGAGTGTAAGACTGCCGTTGTGCTCGGCAACGATGAATTTAGAAATGTATAAACCGAGACCACTCCCTCCGCTTGCGATTCTCGTGGAGAAAAATGCTTCAAACAGATGCTTGCGTACCTCGGGAGATATCCCAATACCCTGGTCTTTAACGACGATTCTGACGATTTTATCGGTAGTTATGTAATCAGTATGCACTTTCACGACACCGTTTTGACTTATAGTAGCTTGCATGGCGTTCATCAACAGGTTGACCACAACCTGCTCCAGTTGATACTTGTTCCCCATAATCTTCGGAATGTCAGGTGCTAATTCAGTCTGAATGCTGACATCACCCTGTCGACCGTGAGCACGTATGACTGTCAACGCCTCAGTGACAACATGGTTGACTGACACTCCTGGACAAAATTCATTCTTTTCACCAACATTATAAGACCGCAGATCCTTGATGACCCGTTCAACTTTGTCTGCATTACTGAGCACGGAAGCGTTTGCCCCCAGTATTTCTTCCCGGGCCACCCCGAAAGGCAACCCTGCCAAGGTGAACTCACCCTCTTCTTTCGTTACCTGCTCCAGAATCGGCAAGGCATCCTTCCAGGACCTGTCCAAATGCTGGGCCGCGAGTTTGATGGCACCATTAGGGGTATTGATGTTGTGAGCCATACTGGAGATGAGGAGACCAAGAGAGGTCATCCTGTTGGTCTGAATCAGCTTGGCCATGATCCGGCGCTTCTCCTCCTGCACCTCAAGACGCATGGAGTTGACAAGCTCTTCCTGCAACCTGAGATTTTCCCTATCCCTTTCTCTCAACATCGATGACAACCTGTTGACAGCCTGAGCGGCTCTGCCCGCCTCGGTGTCCTCGTCAATTTCAAGAATAATGGAAAAATCACCGTCCTTCATACGTGTAAGGCCGTTAGTGAGAATGCCAAAAGAATTGGTGACTTTTTTTAAGACAGGATAACAGGCAAGGAGTACGGCAATCCAGAAGAGAAAAGCTATTGCGGCACTACCGAGAATGGCAGATATGATCGATTCTTTCAAATCACTGGAATCGATATAAACCGTTACTGTTCCGAGTGGCAATCCGACAAATGGGGAGACGCCGCTGATGGCCGACTCCACAGAAGGACTGGCCGGCGCCGATGTAACCTGGACGGTCGACATGGCCAGGTCAGCATCATTAACAACGGCATCTGTTTTCTGATCGACCAGTACCCGGTTATTGCTGCCGTATATAATAATACGTTTTACCTTCGGTGTAGCGAGAAGATTGTTGGCCTGACGTACGAGTTCCGTTGAATTTTCAGCATAAAGTGGCAGTCTGATGGCCACAGCAAGCTGCGAAGCAAGAAGTTGTGCCCGTTCGCTGGATCGCTCATGGTAATTTCTGATCTCTGCCTTGATGTAAAGCATGACGAACAGAATGGATATGGCAAAGGTAAAGCAGGTAAATATCAGGAATAATCTACTGCGAAAACTTCTTTGGAAGCGACTTGCCCTACTGCTCAATTCCATGGACTAATTACCATTTTTGAAAATCGACAGCTCGAGAGGAATACCGAGTCTGCGGAGAATTGAGGTATTGGTTTTAAGGTGGGATTTACGCGGATACGCTGAAACAAAGGCGGTACTGTCATTTCCTTCCAGGATCTGTTCGACCATTTCCCCCCCCTGCCTGCCAAGGTCGAACCGATCCATTTCTATTATTATGGCTGCACCCGAAGCCAGATAGTTGGAGGAAAACGAAAGTACCGGGATACGGCGACTGGCAGAGAAGAGAAAAAAGGCATCGGCTGCCTCGCCGGTCGCAATAGACGTATCGGGAAGCATCCAGAGTGCATCCACGTTTCCGGCAAGTGAATCAAGCTGGGCGGAAACATCCTTCGGAGACTTCACATCCCTGAGTATCAGCTCAATTCCGTTGCGGTTCGCGATCTTCTGTGCCAGTTTGAGATAACCGGCATTACGGGATACATTGGCAATGATGCCGACCCTGTGGGCTTTTATGGCTCTGAGGACGGCCAGATAACGTTCCGGGGGAATCTGTACTTCAACCCCTGTCAGGGCAGGATGTCCACCCATGCCAGCCCTGTAGCCGAGCGCCATGAGAGAAACTACCGGTACCTGCTTCACCTTTTTGGCTGCCACAAGGGCATTGTCACCAAGGGCAAGAATGGCAAGGGGGTTCTCTTCCCGGACGATCCGCTTCAGGTCGACTTCGCTATACTCGTTCAGTGCAATCACCCGGTGGGAATAGGGCGCAACAGACCGGACCCCCCTCATGATCTCGTCATACACCGGTGAACGCTGGCTCTGCACGACCAGGAGGTCATACGCCAGTCCGCCCGAGGGGAACAAGAGGCCGCAGAATGCAAGCAGGAGTCCCAATCGCATCAAAACCGCAACCTCACGCCAACCTCAGCCCAACGACCGGCATTGCGGAAAGCCTCGTCCAGATACTGGGAACCGTCGAAAAGGTTACGGATGGATAGATAGAATTCAGCAGAGTTGTCACTGCGTCCGAAAGGGGTTGCTGTCAGATGCAGGTCCCAGACCATTGAGTTGTATTGGCCGGAATGGTTCGAAGCCGCATTCCACCAGATATACCTGCCGGTAAGAACGCTTTGCAGATACTTCAGATCGTCATAACGGAGTCCAAGCTGCACCGTCTGCGCAGGGACATCAGGGACTCTCGCATGATCACCGCTCCTGCGGGCATCCATATAGGTATAGCCACTGGTAAAGGAAAGATCATGCCAAGGGGTTGTGCGCAGTTCCAGCTCCCCCCCCTGCTTTACCTGTTGCTCCAGCCTCTGCTCGCGGGTAATTGAATCATACGTGACGATGTCCCAGGTCTGGTTACGAAACAGGGTCCCCTTAAGCCAGAGGTTTGTTATCGCACTGCTTTCGAAACCGACCTGGGAAGTCCAGACCTTTTCTGCAGAGAGGTTGCGCAGGAGGGATGGCAGGCTGTAACCTCGGGCCGTATAGGCACGCAGCAGATTATTGTCCGACACCTGCCAGGTAACTCCAAGGGAGGGACTGAACTGGTTGTCTCCATTACCGGTCAGGTCATAACGGAGTCCGGGTGATAGCGCCAACGTTCCAAAGGAAAGGGTGTCGTTCAGGTAAAATCCCCACCGGTCGTCGTCGCGATCCAGAGTGTCTACATTCATGAGAGAATCACTCTGTTTAAGATGAACCTTCTCGTACTCCACCCCGGCAGCCAGAAGATTCGTTGTGCCCCGCCAAAGAAGATTTGTGGAAAGTCCTAAAGTGGATTCATTCGAAAGTGCTCGTTGAAGAAAAATTGCATCCTGAATGGTTCTGATGAAAATGTCATACTTTTTCTCAGAATAGCGGCCGTTCACCTCCACCTCTAGCCGTTCACTCAGAGGCTGACGAAGTGTCAAACTGCGCAAGGTCGTGAGAGGTAGACTATTCTCCTGCATATCCAATGCAGAATAAGCAAAGTCCCCACGCTGACCCCAAAAGTTGGCGAAAATGCCCGTTAGCTGTCCCTGCCAGGGAAGATCGTAAACAAATTTGGCATAGCCGTTGCTTATATGAGACTGGTTATTGGACAACAATCCTGACGATGTGAGGTAGCCGCCGGAAAGATAATAACCAAACCTGTTGGTAGTACCAACCAGCTCGGCCCCCGTATCCCGCGTACCTCTCTCACCTATTGTTGCGGTAATACTCCCCTGTGCCAGACGTTCCGAATCTTCCGGAGCCTTGGTAATGACATTGATGACGCCTCCGAGGGCCTGCCCCCACGAAGAAGAGGCTGCGCCCTTGACTATCTCGATCCGCTCGATGATCCGGGCCGGAATCAGGCCGATATCGGCAAAATTGTCACCCAGAGTATTAAGGGGGACGTTATCCACCAAAACTTGCACGTGACCGAAGGCAGATCCCTGTAGACGCAGAAACGCATGACTTCCTGGGGTGCGCAACGACTCTATCTGCACGCCAGGAACAGTCGCCAGAACATCTGCAAGAGAATGGGCATGGAGGGCGTCAATCTCAACGGAAGAGATGATAGAGATGTTTTCTGCGCTTCGGGACAGAGGTTTAGGTCCCCGGCTAGCAGTAACGCTCACCTCCTCTCCCGTAGCATAAAGAAGCAAAGCTTCATCCTGCGGCATCCCCATCAGTGGGGAAGAAAAACATAACAGGATGAAAATTATTTGGAGTATAAGTCTATGAATGAAAGATGATCTCGTCATATTGAACTCGGAGTAACTCATATAGCAGAAACCGTGCCCTAATGTCCATGATTCGGGCAGGTATAACAACAGAAAGGAGAGAAAGCATGAACAGGCTGGAAATTCTGGAAGAAGGTGTTGGGCCGCAACTCGTGGGACCATCCTACAGTTGTTGTTGGGTAACTGTTGTTATGATTCGATAGAAGCAAAACAATGGCGGGGGACCTCCCTCCCCCGCCATCTTCATTGAAATGAGATTTTATGGAACTTTCCAACTATCTGAAAATATATCCATCTCCACAATCGCCAGAGTCGCTCCTTCTCTATTCCACATCCCGTGGGGCAGCGGTACGGGTCCCCCGTGAAGTACTAGACGATGCCCGGGAGGGGAGACTTACACGGGAGGAAGAGGCGGCCCTCACCCGCCTCGGGATTCTGGTGCACGATACAGATGCCGAGCGCGAGGAACTACGAACCCTCTTCGATCAATTGAACAGTCAGTGCCGCCCCTTTACCGCGCTGGTGACCCTTAACCTGGACTGTAATCTTGCATGCGTCTACTGCTACGAGGAGCATTTCCGCGGCAAACGTTACATGACTCTCGATACTGCTGACCACCTGATTGCCCACATCCGGACTGAGCGCCTGGCTAAAGGGAGAGACGTTATTCTCGATTTTTACGGAGGGGAAGCGCTCCTCTCCTTACCCATACTGCGGCACATTGCCACAAAAATCGGCGAGGACGCGTCACTCTATGGACGGAATTTCTCCTTCAACCTGGTTACCAACGGCACCCTGCTCTCACGCGAACTCTCAGCAGAACTGAAGAGAATGGGGTTACAGAGCACCCGCTTCACCCTGGACGGCCCACCAGACGTGCATAACAGTCAGCGGCCGTTTACCTCGGGCACAGGGAGTTTCGAACGTATCCTGGAAAACATGGGTTTGATTTGCGACACGGTCAATGTTCAGCTAGGGGGGAACTATACGAGAGAGAATTACCGACGTTTCCCCGAATTACTCGATATTCTTATTGAACATGATCTCACGCCGGAGCGTCTCGGCATGGTTACCTTTTCACCGGTCATGCCAAACACCGGCGAAGCCGGTTTGAAAGATTTTTCCATCGGCTGTGCCTCTCCCAACGAACCATGGCTGATCGAAGCAAGTCTCTTCCTCCGTCGCGAAACCCTTCTGCGCGGTTTCAACACTCCAAGACCGAAGATCTCAGCATGCATGGTGGAGTTCGACAGTGATGTAGTTATCAACTGGGACGGTTCACTCTATAAATGCCCGGCGTTCATGGGTTGGGATGATATGCGCATCGGCACACTGCTCGATGGGATTCATGACTATAGCGAATCCCACAATATGGACGTATGGAAAACGGACGAATGCCTCGACTGCTCCTATCTCCCCTTATGTTTCGGCGGCTGTAGATTTCTCCGCCGTCTGCGTACTGGAGCCATTGATGGTGTTGATTGTCGAAAAGAATACCTTGATGCAGCACTAGGAGACATAGTGCATCAGGATTTGGAACTACGCTCCGGAAGGAAAGTGCCCTGATGTAATGGGGTGCAAGATTTTTTACACCAGACCTAACATGTTGATATCATTAAGCATATCTGCCTTTCATGTGCCAAGTGTAAAGAAATTTTACACATCATTTTATTCAATTATTTTGAAGACTTAACCGATACTGGCAACAAAGTGTAAAATTTCTTTACAACTATCTCGTAGCAGTAGTGTCCCAACGTTTAGTTGAATAAAAACAGCTGGTTATTGTTTTGCTCTGCGTTGCTTCTGTAATCTGAATCTGTAAGTGCCTGTAACAAGGGCATTCGCTCGAAGATTGTCACGCTC